>OBLW0100002380.1_pt1 | contig 15208 bp, 10 predicted proteins | sample 1520161 | NCBI WGS metagenome assembly OBLW01 (sample SAMEA3539309, study PRJEB22396) | soil metagenome | biome: tundra; feature: field; material: soil | place: USA | collected 2010-05 | depth 0.15 m
CAAATGGTGGCCCGGCGCGCCGCGCCGGGCCGGCGCCGTAGGTGCCGCACGCCCGGCGCGAAGCGCGGCCGGGCCCGGCGCCGCGCAGCGGCGCCGCTTGAACACTTCAAGCCGGGTTTGGGCGATGTCGCTATCGTGCTCGCATTCACTGGCCTGCGATGGGAAGAGGCGGTAGCGGTTCCCGTCGATAACGTCGATCTGGACGGCCAGTGCATGACCATCGACCGGACAGCAAGCGAGTCCGGCGGGCGTCGGGACGTGCGCAACGACATGAAAACGCGGGCCGCCGTGCGCGTGGTCATGATTCCGGATATCGCAATGCCAGCGGTGCGGCGTCTACTGGAGCGCGGCGAGGCCGGGCGCGAGCAGAGTGGCGGGACTCGGTATAGCCGTCTGATCAACGGTGAGCGCGGCGGTTACATCGGGTACGCGATGTGGCGCAGGTATCTGGCGCTGGCCCACGGGTACACGGCGTCGCACCAGGACGGCATGGTCAAGTACACCGCGCACGAGCTGCGCCACGTCTGCGCTTCGCTGCTCATCGCGTCGGGAGCGTCAGACGTCCAGGTCGCCAACCAGATGGGGCACCGCAAGATCGAGACGACCAAGAACATTTACGGTCATCTGTTCGCCCAGGACAGGAAGCTCATCCTGAAGGCGATCAACCAGGGCCGTGAGCCGCCTCTACGTCGAAGAGGGCACCGCGGGCGAAGAGGCTGCCTGACGGATGCTGGACGCGAGGAGACCCCCCAGGGATTGGGCCCCTGAGGGGTCTCTTCGTGGGCGATGCTGGGATTGAACCAGCGACCTCGTCGGTGTCAACGACGCGCTCTCCCACTGAGCTAACCGCCCTCGCTGGCCCTACAACCTCTAGGGCCAGAAGTCTGGCTATACCACCTCTGACCTGCGCTCCAATGCTGGTCGGGCGCTACCGTGTCAACGAAGCGCTCTCCCACTGAGCTAACCGCCCTCGAGGCGGAGACGGGAATCGAACCCGTGTACAGGGCTTTGCAGGCCCTTGCCTAAGCCACTCGGCCACTCCGCCATGCACAACCCCCTGGCTGGGAGTCCGTGCTGGATACCCGGGAGCCGTGCTGACCATCGGCCGCGGGAAACGGCGTCCGGCGCCTCCGAGCGGACGACGGGATTCGAACCCGCGACCCTCACCTTGGCAAGGTGATGCTCTACCAACTGAGCCACGTCCGCGTGCGCCCGCCAAGGCGGGCTGATGCATGTCCGCCAGGGCGAGTATGCGTTCAGAACTGTAGCCGATCCAGCCCGGCGAGCAAACTCGCCCCCGCGCCGCGGGACCGTCAGGTTTGTGAGCTTACTAGCTCGGCGGAGCAGGGTCGCCCGCGACATTCTCCGTGATCTGGCGCAAGGTCCACGATTCCTGGCGACGTCGTCATCCATCCTTCGGCGCTGGCCGAAGACTGCTGCTCCTTGTTGTTGCCACATCCGCACGGGCATAGCGGCCCTTCATCCCTCTTCACGAACAGGGACCGCGGGAATCGACACCGGCAGGGGTGGGGGGCGCGTTGCCTGGGTGAATCACCGGTTGGGAAGCTAGCAGCCATGCGAACACTGGTCGTCAATGGTGATGGCCTCACCGTGGCAGACGTTGTCGATGTCGCCCGGGGCGAGGCGCGGGCTGAACTCGCGGAAAGCGTGGCCGCGTCGATGGAGCGCAGCCGCTCCGTGGTGGAAGCCGCCATCGCCGGTGACGCGCCGGTCTACGGGGTGAACACCGGGTTCGGCGCCCTGGCCGACACCCGGGTGGGGGAGCAGGACCTGACCCGGCTGCAGGGCGCCATCATCCGGTCGCACGCGGCGGCCACCGGGGAGCCGCTGGACGATGGCACGGTGCGCGCCGTCCTGCTGCTGCGCGCCCGGACGCTGGCCGCCGGATACTCGGGCGTCCGGGCCGATCTGCCCCGCCGCCTCCTTGAGCTGCTGAACCTCAACCTGCTTCCGGTGATCCCGGGCAAGGGCTCGGTCGGTGCCTCCGGGGATCTGGCCCAGCTGGCCCACCTGGCGCAGCCGCTCATCGGCGAGGGACGGCTGCGCGCCCCTGGTGACGGGCCCCGGGGCCGGCCAGCGGCCGAGGTACTGGCCGAGCACGGGATCGTTCCCTTGCAACTCGCCCCGAAAGAGGGCCTGTCGCTGGTCAACGGCACCGAGCCGATGCAGGCGCTGCTCGCCTTCTCCGTGCATGACGCACAGATGCTGGTAACAGCCGCGGACGTGGCCTGCGCGCTGTCGGTGGAGGCGCTGCTCGGCACGGACCGGCCCTATGACGAGCGGGTGCAGGTCATCCGGCCGCACCCGGGCCAGCTGGACAGCGCCGCCAACCTGCGTGCGCTCCTGGCCGGCTCCGCGCTGCTCGCTAGTCACCGGCACAGCAGGCATGCGGTGCAGGACGCCTACTGCCTGCGCTGCGCGCCGCAGGTGCACGGCGCCGTCCGTGATGTGCTGGCCCACGCCCGGGGGGTGCTGGACATTGAGCTCGCCGCGGTGGTGGACAATCCCGTGGTCGTTCCCGACGGAGAGGTGATGACCACCGGGAACTTCCATGGCGAGCCTCTCGCGTTCGCCGCCGACATGCTCGCCATGGCCCTGGCCGAGCTGGCCAGCATCAGCGAGCGCCGGGTGGACCGGATGCTGGACCCGGCGTTCTCGCGCGGCCTGCCGCCCTTCCTGGCCCCCGACGCGGGCACCAACTCGGGCTTCATGCTCGCCCAGTACACCGCCGCGTCCCTGGTCAGCGAGAACAAGGTGCTGGCTCACCCGGCGAGCGTGGACACCATCCCGACGTCGGGGAAGCAGGAAGACCACGTCTCCATGGGCTGGACCGCGGTGCGCAAACTCCGCGAGGTGGTGGCGAACGTCCGCACCTGCCTGGCCGTTGAGGTGTGCTGCGCCGCTCAGGGCATCGACCTGCGGGCGGAGGTCGCGGAGCCGAGCGGGCCATTGCGCGCGGTGCACGCGGCGGTTCGCGCGCGGGTGCCGGTGATGCTGGTGGACCGGGAGGTCTCTGAGCAGATCACCACCGTGGACAGCCTGCTGCCCGAACTGGTCGCGACAGCTGGCGCGCAGTGCGGTGCGCTGCGCTAGCGTCTCACCAGTGACAGTCTGGATCAACGGGAGACTGCTCCCCGACGATGAGGCGCGCATCAGCGTCTTTGACCATGGGCTTGTCGTGGGCGACGCCGTCTTCGAGACAGTCAAGGTGGCCGCCGGCGCACCATTCGCATTCAGCCGGCACCTGGCCCGGCTGGCCCGGTCCGCAGCGTGGATGGCGTGGCGCTGCCCGCGGCGCCCGGCCCGATCACGCGGAAGGCCGCCGATATCTTCGCGGCGCGCTCAGCCGAGGTGACCGATCCCTAACCGCCCGCTGCGACCCGGGCGCCAGTGCGTGCCTCCCTCGGAGTGGGCTCACGCCCGGCGGAGCAGAGTGTCCAGTTCGCCGTTCAGATCGATGAACTCTGCCTCCTGGCCCGCCGGGATGACCTGGAACGTGCGGAGCAGGAACCCGGCCAGCGCGTTCAGCGGGGCCTCGAAGTGCGCCTGGCCGAACGGGGAGGACAGCGAGATGTTGAGCACCCGGTGGTTGCCCGTGGCCGCGGGCCAGACCCGGACGTCGCCTTCGCCGGCCGGCTCGGTCAGGCCCTCAGCAAGCAGGTCCCTTGCGAAGATCCACTCCACGGGCTCATCCATGCCGACGTGAAAGGCCATCCGGACCGCATACGGGTCGTCGCCCCGGTAGTGGAGACTGGCCGTGAGCGGAACACCATCGTGCTCTGGAACCACGAGTCTGAGGCCGAGTTCGGCTTCGACGGTCTTGCTGCTGTTCATTGTCTTGCCAGACCTTTGCCTTGTCCGGTCCCGGAACGCCGGGCTTCACCGATCGAGCAGTGCCGTCTCAGGCGCACGGCGCGTACGCAGGCACGAATGTCTTCTCCAGGGAAGATTCCGCGATCGCGGCCAAAACTAACCTCAGTCACCAGCCAACAAACCGCCTCTGACCTGGGCAAACGCTTGCTAGAACCCACCGTCAACATGACCGGCCTCTGTGCTTGCGACCAGGAACGTGGTCATGTGATCTTGGTCTCACTAGTGGCTCCCAAGAATTGGCCCGCCGGGCGGGGGCCGCCTCCGCTTTGCGGGCGGATGGCGAACCTTCATGCTTTGTCCGATCGGGGGAGCATACAGCCTTCGCTGGTAGGCGCACTACAGGATGCGGCGGTCTTTCGTGCGCCGCCGAGTGCAATCGAGACATTCATGGACTTAATCACCGTTGCCTTAATGTTCGTATTCAATGTGGGACAACTGGCCGAAGTTCTGTCCTGGCTCATCTGCCGCGCGTTCCGCCCGTCCTGCCGCGCTGGCTCCAGTACTGCGCCGGCTCCAGTACTGCGCCGGCTCCGGTAGCCGCCTGGGTGGCGGGCCGCGGTAATCCCTTCCGGGGCGTTCGGCGCGGGTCGCCTCGCATCCGGCAGGAGCCGGGACCGTGATGCGCTAGCCTGTGTGAGCCGGCTGGCGGCAAAAGCCGCAGCGGGCGAAGGGCGATTGGCTCAGCGGGAGAGCGCCTCGTTCACACCGAGGAGGTCACTGGTTCGATCCCAGTATCGCCCACCAGGCCAGGAGACCTGAGCAGCCTTCGGATGCACGGTACGAGCCAACGGAAGCGGCCCGAGTGTGCGCCTGTTGCCTATGCTACCCGTGTGCAGCCGATCCGGACGGCCTGGCCGCGCAGCATTTTCCAGACTTGACCGCCAGCCGGGTGGTCTGCGTCATATGCCCCCTATGTCGGCGTGAACTGCTAGCCGACGGGGCGCGTCCCGGTCGCGACCCGTCTCTCTGGCGTGCGGGCTGGCCCTGCTTCCCCTAGTTCCCGCAATCAATTCGTGATCATCCGTAATGACCTTTTTGCCCAGGGGTGGCGGCAGCGCACCCCGGGCACATTTAGAGTCACATGCGGGGATAGGCGGCCCCATCGGGCGCGGGCCGTGAACCACCCCGGACGGACCTTGGGGGCCGGCGAGGGAGCGGTAGCTTGTTTGCTTCAAAAAAGAAGGTGGCTGTCCTGGCCACGGCGATCGGCGTTCTGCTCGTGGCTGGCGTGGTGTTCGCGATGACTCTGGGCAGCGCCGGCCCGGCTCGCTCCGCGGCCGCACTGGGGACGCCGGCGGCCGATGGCCACGCCACGAGCCACCCGGCCCGCCCCCGGCCTGCCTCCTCGGCGAAGCCGCTGCAGGTCATGTCGGTCACCCCGGGCAACGGCGCCGGCGCGGTGAACGGCCAGGACCCGGTGCAGGTGGTCTTCTCGGCCGCACTCGCGCAGAGTTCCCCGCTGCCGACCTTCAGTCCTGAGGTACCGGGCAGCTGGCACGCCGTCGGCGGCACCATGGTGTTCACCCCCACGACTCCCTTCCAGCCCGCGACCAGGGAGACGATGAGCGTCCCGGCCGGCCCCTCGGGCGTCCGGTCGGCCAGCGGCGGGCTGCTGGCCAAGCCGCGGACGGTCCAGTTCCAGACGGCAGGCTGGTCGACGCTCCGCCTGGAGCAGTTGCTCTCCCAGCTCGGTTACCTGCCGCTGACCTGGACCGCCGGCGGCGGTTCCGCCGCCGGCCCCACCCTGCACGCCGGTTCCGCCAGCCCCGCCCCGCTCAGCTATGCCGAGCAGCTCGCCGACGTGTACTCACCGCCCGCGGGCACGTTCAGCTGGCAGCCGGGCTATCCGTCCGCGCTCACCGGCCAGTGGGCGCAGGGGGCGTCCAGCACCATCCTCACCGGGGCGCTGATGGCCTTCCAGGCGGTGCACGGACTGACCATGGACGGCGTCGCCGGCGGCGCCACATGGCAAGCGGTGCTCGACGCCGCGCTTAAGGGCCAGGACAACCCGAACGGGTACACCTACGCCTACGCGAGCAAGGCCAGCCCGGAGACCCTGACCATCTACCACGACGGCAGGGTGGTCATGCACGTGCTGGCCAACACCGGGATCGCCGTCGCCCCCACCGCGGACGGCACCTACCCGGTGTACCTGCGCTACCGCAACCAGATCATGAAGGGAACCAACCCGGACGGGACCAAGTACGCCGACCCTGTCCAGTTCGTCGCGTACTTCAACGGCGGTGACGCGGTGCACTACTTCCCCCGCTATTCCTTCGGATACCCGCAGAGCCTCGGCTGCGTCGAGCTGTCGCTCAGCGATGCGGCGCAGGCGTGGCCGTACCTGACCTACGGGAGCCTGGTCACCGTCGCCGGCTGAGGCCGGGCGCGGCCATTACTCGCGCGCGCCTGGCGCCGCGCCTCGGTAGCATCAGGGGCGGGGCGCTGCCCCGTTTACTTTTGCCGACCGAAGGAGCCACCGTGCCTGCCCAGCAGCTTCGCATCACTCTCGCCGGACGCGAGCATGTGATGGAAGAGGGCACGACCGCCGGTGCGGCCCTGAATATCCCCAACGGAACGTCGCCCGCCGGTCCGGCAGCGAGCACCGTCATCGCGGCGCGGATCAACGGCGAACTCCGCGACCTGGCCGCCCTCCTCGCTGACGGGGACGACGTCGAGCCGGTCGAGCTGGCCAGCCCGGACGGGCGCTCTATCCTGCGGCACTCGTCCGCCCATGTCATGGCCCAGGCGGTCCAGAACCTGCTGCCTGAGGCGAAGCTGGGGATCGGCCCGCCGATCGAGAATGGCTTTTACTACGACTTCGATGTCAAGGAGCCGTTCGGGCCGGACGACCTTAAAGCGATCGAGCAGCAGATGCGCAAGATCGTCAAGCAGGGCCAGCTGTTCACCCGTCGCCCGGTCACCGACGACGAAGCCCGCGCCGAACTGGCCGCCGAGCCCTACAAGCTGGAGCTGATCGGCCTCAAGGGCGGCGCCGCGGACGAGGAAGAGTCGGTCGAGGTCGGCGGGGCCGAGCTGACCATCTACGACAACACCGATCCCGCGTCCGGGGAGCTGTGCTGGAAGGACCTGTGCCGGGGCCCGCACCTGCCCAGCACCCGGTACATCCCGGCGGTGAAGCTGCTCCGCAGCGGCGGTGCCTACTGGCGGGGCAGCGAGCGCAACCCGCAGCTGCAGCGGATCTACGGCACCGCCTGGGAGTCGCGGGACGCGCAGGACGGGTACCTGAAGCTCCTGGCCGAGGCCGAGAAGCGGGACCATCGCAAGCTGGGCGCCGAGCTTGACCTGTTCTCGTTCCCCACCGAGATCGGCAGCGGGCTGCCGGTCTTCCACCCCAAGGGCGGGACCATCCGGCGGGTGATGGAGGACTACTCCCGCCGCCGCCACGAGGAAGCTGGCTACCAGTTCGTCAACACCCCGCACCTGACCAAGGCGGAACTGTTCGAGACCTCCGGGCACCTCGACTGGTACCGCGACGGCATGTTCCCGCCGATGGAGCTGGACGGCGCGGCGTACTACCCCAAGCCGATGAACTGCCCGATGCACATCCTGATCTACTCCTCGCGCGGGCGGTCCTACCGGGAGCTGCCCCTGCGGCTGTTCGAGTTCGGCACCGTCTACCGGTACGAGAAGTCCGGCGTGGTGCACGGCCTGACCAGGGCCCGCGGTTTCACCCAGGACGACGCGCACATCTTCTGCACTCCCGGGCAGCTGGCCGCCGAGCTGGCCTCGCTGCTGGACTTCGTCGTCGGCCTGCTCCGCGATTTCGGGCTGACCGAGTTCGAGGCGGAGCTGTCCACCCGGCCGGAGAAGTACGTGGGGGAGCCGGAGGAGTGGGAGCGGGCGGAGGCGGCGCTGAAGCACGCCCTGGACGTTTCCGGGCTGCCCTATGTGGTAGCCGAGGGCGAGGGCGCGTTCTACGCCCCCAAGATCGACGTGCACGTCAAGGACGCCATCGGCCGCCGCTGGCAGCTGTCTACCTTGCAGGTGGACTTCCAGCTGCCGGTCCGGTTCGGCATCGAGTACCAGGCCGCTGACGGCACGCGGCAGCGCCCGCATATGATCCACCGGGCGCTGTTCGGGTCGATCGAGCGTTTCTTCGGCATCCTCGTGGAGCACTACGCGGGCGCCTTCCCGCCGTGGCTCGCCCCGGTCCAGGTGGTCGGCATCCCGATCGCCGACGCCCACGTTCCCTACCTGGACGAGGTCGCCGCCCGGCTGCGGGAGCAGGGGATCCGGGTAGAGGTGGACGCGAGCGACGACCGGATGCAGAAGAAGATCAGGACGGCGCAGCGCCAGAAGGTCCCGTTCATGCTGCTCGCCGGGGATGATGACGTGGCGGCCGGGGCGGTCTCGTTCCGTTACCGCAACGGCGAGCAGCGCAACGGCGTGCCTGTCGACGACGCGGTGGCCCTGATCGCCGCCGCGGTCGCGGACCGCGTCCAGGTCTAGCGCTGGCCGGGCCGCGCTGGCCGTGCCGGCCCCGGTCCCGGACCGGCGCCGTCCTATGCTGGCATCCATGTCCAGACCCGGGTCGGATGAGCCGTTCGCGCAGGACGGGATCGGTGTGCCCGACGGCTTCCAGCGACTGTGGATGCCGCACCGCATGGCCTACATCAAGGGGGAGAACCGGGCCGTCGGCAGCGACGGAGGCGACGGGTGCCCGTTCTGCCGGATCCCGAAGATGGATGACGAGGACGGGCTGATCGTCGCGCGCGGCCAGTATGTGTTCACCGTGCTCAACCTCTACCCCTACAACGCCGGCCATCTCCTGGTCTGCCCGTACCGCCACGTCGCCGACTACCCGGATCTCGACGAGCCGGAAACCCTGGAACTCGCCGAGCACACCAAGCGGGCCATGACGGCGCTGCGCAGCACGGGCAGCGCGCAGGGCTTCAACATCGGCATGAACATGGGGCAGGTCTCGGGCGCCGGCATCGCCGCCCACCTGCACCAGCACGTGGTGCCACGGTGGGGCGGCGACACCAACTTCATGCCCGTCGTGGGGCAGACCAGGGTGCTTCCGCAGCTGCTGCGGGACACCCGCAAGCTGATCGCCGACGCCTGGTCACCCGGGCGCTGAGGCGCCGGTCACCCTGACGCTGACGCGCTCGCGACCTTGCCGGCCAGGTGGCTGGGCAGCGGCTCATGCCGCAGGTACGTGCGGGTGAACGAGCCGGTCCCGTGCGACATCGACCGCAGATCGATGGCGTACCTGGTGATCTCGAGCTCGGGCACCTCGGCCTTGACCAGGGTCCGGCCGCCTGCCACCGGCTCGGTCCCGAGCACCCGGCCGCGCCGCGACGACAGATCAGACATGACCGCGCCGACGTAGTCGTCCACCACGAGCACGGACAGCTCGTCAACCGGCTCCAGGAGCAGCACGGTCGCCTTCTCGGCCGCGTCCCGCAGGGCCGCCTTGCCCGCCTTCTGGAACGCCATGTCCGAGGAGTCCACCGAATGCGCCTTGCCGTCGAACAGGGTGACCCTGATGTCCACCATCGGGTAGCCGGCCAGCACCCCCAGCTCCATCTGGGCCCGGACGCCTTTCTCGACAGACGGGATGAACTGCCGCGGCACCACTCCGCCGACGACCTTGTCGACGAACTCCAGGCCCGCGCCGGACGGCCGGGGCTCGACCTCGATATGGCAGATGCCGAACTCCCCATGGCCGCCGGTCTGCTTGACGTTCCGGCCCAGCCCTCTGGCCTTCCCGCCGACCGTCTCCCGCAGCGGAACGCGCAGCTCGCCGGTCTCCACCGCCACCCCGTGACGGCTGCCCAGCCGGTCGAGCAGCAGGTCGGTATGCGCCTCACCCATGCACCAGAGCACCAGCTGGCGGGTTTCGGCGTTCATCTCCAGCCGCAGCGTCGGGTCCTCGGCCACCAGTCGCCCGAGCGCCTGCGACATCTTGTCCTCGTCGGCCTTGGACTTGGCGTGGATCGCCACCGGCAGCAGCGGCTCCGGCATCGACCACGCCTCCATGAGCAGCGGCCGCTCCTTGTCCGACAAGGTGTCGCCGGTCTCGGCGCTGACCAGCTTGGCCACGGCGCAGATGTCTCCCGCGGCGCACTGCGCGGCCGGCCGCTGCTGCTTGCCCAAAGGGGAGGTGAGCGCGCCGATCCGCTCGTCCTGGTCATGGTCGGCATGGCCGCGCCCGGCGAGGCCGTGCCCGGACACGTGCACTACCGCGTCGGGCCGCAGCGTGCCGGAGAACACCCGGACCAGGCTGATCCGCCCGACATACGGATCCGATGCGGTCTTGACGACCTCTGCGAGCAGCGGGCCGTTCGGGTCGCAGGACAGGTCGGTGACCGGCTTGCCATCCAGTGTGGTCACGGCGGGCAGCGGGTGCTCGTCCGGCGCTGGAAAGGCCTGGGTCATCACCTCGAGCAGCTCGGCCAGGCCGATGCCCTGCGGGCTGGCCACCGCCAGCACCGGGTAGAAGCTGCCCCGGGCCACCGCCTTCTCCAGGTCATCGATGAGCACCTTGGTGGCGATCTCCTCACCGGACAGGTACCTGTCCATGAGGCCCTCGTCCTCGCTCTCCTGGATGATCCCCTCAATCAGCGAGCTGCGCAGTTCCTCGACGCGGCCCGCGTACGCGGGATCAGGGTCGCGCTCGGTGCGGGTTCCGCCCGCGTAGTCGTTGAAGCGCTCGGAAAGCAGCCCGATGAGCCCTCGCAGCTCGCCCTGGTCGCCTGCCACCGGCAGGTACAGCGGTGCCACCGCGTCGCCGAACGCCTCCCGGCAGGCCCGCATGGCTTCGTCGAAGTCGGCCCGCTGGTGGTCGAGCTTGGTGATCACCACCGCGCGCGGCATGCCGACCAGCGCGCACTCATCCCAGAGCATCCGGGTCAGGCCGTCTACGCCCTCGGTCGCGGGGACGGTGAACAGCGCCGCGTCCGCGGCGCGCAGGCCGGCCCGCAGGTCACCGGTGAAGTCGGCGTAGCCCGGGGTGTCGATCAGGTTCACCTTGACCCCGGCGTGGCTGACCGGGGCCAGGGTGAGGTTCACCGAGCGCTGCTGCCTGACCTCGACCTCGTCGAAGTCGCTGGCGGTGGTCCCGTCCTCGACCCGGCCAGCACGCTGAATCGCCCCGGTGTTGACCAGGAGAGCCTCTACCAGTGTTGTCTTTCCCGCCCCGGAATGGCCGACCAGCGCTACATTCCGCACGCTACCGGGCTGGCCGACCGCTGGTGTGCCGCCTGCGGCTGTCGATCCTCTCCTATCGGTCATGAGTGTCGCCTCCTGCGGGTCCGTTCGGCTGCGTCACGGCCAGCCTTTACCTCCCGGCCACCGGATAACAAGCCCCCAGCCGGAATCACCCGTCCTGTCCGCCCCGCCAGTAAGATCGGACGGCCATGCTGAACCTGCTGCGGCCCGCGCTGAATCGTGTGCTGACCCCGATCGGGGAAGCGCTCGCGCGCACACCGGTGACGCCGAACGCGATCACGGTGACCGGCACCGTGGGCGTGGCCGTGGCCGCGCTGTGGCTGCTGCCCATCGGCCACCTGTTCGCCGGGGCGGCGGTCTGCACCGTCTTCGTGCTGGCCGACATGCTGGACGGCGCGCTGGCGCGGGTGAAGGGAACGACCGGCGCCTGGGGCGCCTTCCTCGACTCGACCCTGGACCGGCTGGGGGACGCCGCGATCTTCGCGGGCCTGGCCGCCTGGCTCGCCCGTGGCGGCCATCAGCCCCTGCTCGCCGGGGTGACGGTGTACTGCCTGGTGGCCGGCGCGATGGTGTCCTACGCCCGGGCCCGGGCGGAGGGGCTGGGGGTACGTGCCGACGTCGGCGTGGCTGAGCGGTCGGAGCGGATCGTCATCATCCTGGTCTCCACCGGCCTCAGCGGTCTCGGCGTGCCATACGTGCTCCCGGTGGGATTGTGGCTGCTCGCCGCGCTGAGCACGGTCACGTTCGGCCAGCGGGTGCTGGTGGTCCGGCGGGCGGTGGGCCCCGGCGGCCAGGACACAGGAGAGGGCCCGGGATGTCCGCGCTGAAAGACCGGCTGACCGTGGCCGCCTATGTGCTGGGCTGGACTCTGGTCTGCCGGGTGCCCGAGTCCTGGGCACGCTGGGCCTTCCGGCAGGCCGGCGACCTCGCGTGGCGCCGCCAGGGTCCGCGGGTGCAGACGCTGGAGGCAAACTTGCGCCGGGTGATCGGTGCCGGGCCGTCCGGCCAGGAACTGCGCGCGCTGTCCAGGGCGGCCATGCACTCGTACGCGCGATACTGGCTGGAAGTATTCCGGCTCCAGGTGATTCCCACCGAGCGGATCGTCGGGAGCACGCTCAGCATCGGCGAGGAGAAGGCGCTGTTCGACAACCTGGCGGCGGGCCGCGGGGTGGTTGTCGCCCTGCCGCACATGGGCAACTGGGAGCAGGCCGGAGCCTGGATCGTTGCCCGCGGCGTGGGGAGCGTCACGACGGTGGCCGAGCGGCTCAAACCGGAAGCCGTGTACCTGCGGTTCCTGGCCTTCCGCGAAGCCCTGGGCTTCGAAGTGCTGCCCGCCACCGGCGGCGACAGCAGGTTCGGCGTCCTGGCTCAGCGGCTGCGCGCCGGGGGCATGGTGTGCCTGCTCACCGACCGGGACGTGACCGGCGGCGGCATCGAGGTTGAGTTCTTCGGGGAGAAGGCCCGGATGATGGGCGGGGCGGCCGCGCTCGCCGTGCAGACCGGTGCCGCCCTGATGCCCACCACATTGTGGTTCGAGGGGGACTGCTGGGGAGTCGACATCCATCAGGAGATCCCGGTGCCCAAGGGGGGAGACAGGCGGGAGAAGGTGGCCGTCATGACTCAGGAGGTCGCGCGGGTCTTCGAGGCCGACATCACCGCCCACCCAGCCGACTGGCACATGCTGCAGCGGGTGTTCGTGGCCGATCTGGACCCGGAGCGACTGGCCGCGGCCGTCGCCGCTGGTCGGCATGACGGGGCGCAGCCGTGAGGGTCGGCCTGGTCTGCCCCTATACCTGGGCCGTGCCGGGTGGCGTGCAGCAGCACATCAGGGACCTCGCCGAGGCGCTGATCGGGCTGGGCCACGAGGTATCGGTGATCTCCCCGGCGGACGAAGACACACCGCTGCCGGACTACGTGGTGTCCACCGGCCGTGCGGTCCCGGTGCCTTACAACGGCTCAGTGGCCAGGCTCGCGTTCGGCTTCCTCTCGGCGAGCCGGGTACGGCGGTGGGTCAAGGAGGGTGAGTTCGACGTGCTGCACGTGCACGAGCCCGCCGCTCCGAGCCTGTCGCTGCTGGCCTGCTGGGTCGCGGACGGCCCGATCGTGGCCACCGTGCACACCGCCACGCCGCGGTCGCGATGGATGCACGCCTCCGCCCCGGCCCTGCGGACCGCGCTGGAGAAGGTCAACGGCTGGATCGCCGTATCCGAGGCCGCGCGGACCACACTGGTTGAGCACACCGGCGGGGACGCGGTGCTCATCCCGAACGGGGTGACCGTGAGCCGGTACGAGAAGGCGAGCCCGCTCCCCGGATGGCCGGGCCCGGGAGGCGCCCTGGGGTTCCTCGGCCGGATGGACGAGCCGCGCAAGGGGCTGGACGTGCTGCTGCGCGCTTTCGAGACGCTCGGCGCACAGAGGCAGGATCTGCGGCTGCTCATCGCCGGCCCGGGGGATGCGGACGATGCCATCGAGAAGGTGCCCGCGCCGCTGCGCAAACGGGTGATCATGCTCGGTCAGGTCAGCGAGGAGGATAAGGCGCGGGTCTATCACTCGGTCGATGTGTTCTGCGCACCGAACACCGGAGGTGAGAGCTTCGGCATCGTCCTCGCCGAGGCCATGGCCGCGGGCGCGCCGATCGCCGCCAGCGATCTCGACGCCTTCCGGCAGGTGCTGCGCGGCGGCCGCGCCGGGGAACTGTTCGAGACCGGTGACCCCGGCGCCCTGGCCCGGGCCGCCGGGCGACTGCTGGACGACCCGCAGCGGCGGGCCGACCTGTCGGCCGCGGCCTCCGAGGCGGTGCGGGCCTATGACTGGCCAGTGGTGGCCAGGGACGTCGTGCACGTCTATGAGGCGGTGGTGCCTGCTGTTGGGCAGGTAGGGGTGGCGCGGTGAGGCTGCGGCGGGGGCGGCTGGAGCGGCTGCGGCGGGGTGCCCACGGTGGCATGGGTAAGGCAAGTGCCCCGTGCTGATCGACATCATCCTGATCATCGCGGCGGCCCTGCTGGTCGGCGTCTATGTGTCGTGGCGCGCGGGTCGGCTGGACCGGCTGCACGCCCGGGTGGACACCGCACGGGCCGCGCTCGATGCCGCGCTCTTGCGCCGGAGTTCCGTCGCGCTTGAGCTCGCCGCGTGCGGGGTGCTCGACCCGGCGACGAGCCTGCTGCTGGCTGGGGCCGCGCACGACGCCAGGGCCGCGGGTGAGCCAACCGAACTGGCCGAGAGCGATCTCACCCGGGCCCTGCGGGCTGTGGTCGGCCAGCCAGATTTCCGCAGGACCCTGAGTAGGCAGGGCAGCGCGGACGACCTGCTCGCGGAGCTTGAGGCCGCGGCGCATCAGGTTTTCCTGGCCCGCAGGTTCTACAACGACGCGGTGGCGGCCACCCGCGCCGCGCGCCGGAGGTGGCTTGTCCGCGTGCTCGGCCTGGCCGGCGCGGCGGCGTTGCCGGAGTTTTTCGAGATCGACGACTCGCTGCGCTCCGGCGGCGAAGACGGCCGTGGGACCGATATGCCCCATTTGACCGGCTGACCGAGCGCCTACCATGGAGAGAGCGCATCGAGCGCGACCACCAGCCCGACCATCGTGATCAAGTGAGGTTTTCCGTGTCAGTCAGCAGCGCCGCAGTCAGCGCCGGGTACTCCGGCCACGGGACGGGAGCCACCGGCCAGACCGGGACCGCGCGCGTCAAGCGGGGCATGGCCGACATGCTCAAGGGCGGCGTGATCATGGACGTGGTGACGCCGGACCAGGCGAAGATCGCCGAGGACGCCGGCGCCGTGGCGGTGATGGCTCTCGAGCGGGTGCCCGCCGACATCCGCGCCGAGGGCGGCGTCGCCCGGATGAGCGACCCTGACATGATCGAGGAAATCATCGCCGCGGTGTCCATCCCCGTCATGGCGAAGTGCCGGATCGGCCACTTCGCCGAGGCCCAGGTACTCCAGGCCATCGGTGCCGACTACATCGACGAATCCGAGGTGCTCACGCCCGCGGACGAGGCCCACCACGTCGACAAATGGGCGTTCACCGTGCCGTTCGTCTGCGGCGCCACGAACCTCGGCGAAGCTCTCCGGCGGATCACCGAGGGCGCGGCCATGATCAGGTCGAAGGGCGAGGCCGGGA
>OBLW0100002381.1_pt1 | contig 15207 bp, 15 predicted proteins | sample 1520161 | NCBI WGS metagenome assembly OBLW01 (sample SAMEA3539309, study PRJEB22396) | soil metagenome | biome: tundra; feature: field; material: soil | place: USA | collected 2010-05 | depth 0.15 m
CTTCCGATCTGCTTTTTGGACGCGAACGCATGCGTGGGACTGGTTATGAGCACCAACTCATCCTGCATGATGAACTTGGCGTCGAGTCCCTTGTCTTCGGGCCGAAACGAGAGCAGCGCGAGATCGAGCTTGCGGTCCTTCAAGTCCGCCAGCAGACTTTTCGACCGTTCGCACTTCACTTCCATGCGGATCCCAGAATGTTCGGTCAGAAACGACTGGGCGAGCTTCGGAAGAAGGTGCAGGCTGACGCTCTCGTTCGCTCCGATGCGCAGGCGGCCCAACCGTAAGTTGCGAATATCTCCAACGACCGAGACGGTCTCGCTCCGCAGGCTCAGCATTCGCGTGGCATGGGCGTACAGCGCTTCACCGGCTTGCGTCAGACGGTACTCGTGCCTCTTTGAGCGGTCAAATAAAGGCGCTTCAAATTCACGTTCCAGCTTGCTCACGGCGATGCTGACGGCTGGCTGCGTGCGAAAGACGCGTTCCGCGGCGCCGCGAACGCTGCCCTCTTCGACCACGGCTACGAACATTTCGAGCTGCATTAGTTCCATGGTTCAGGACCCCGTGCGTGGCAGAACGACTCGCAACCTCCTCTTTCAGCGGAGAAGTTCGCTTTGCGACTACCGCGCCCTCGCGCACCGATATACCTCTGCCGCGAAACGACAACCTTTGCCGTAGTATCCTCACGGCGAGGCGTAGTTGTACCAGCGGGAAGCGTCGAATTGTTGTCGGTGTGAACTCGTTCTCAAAAGGACTGTCAGAGAGGACGACAGACTAGCACGACGCATCCTGTATGGACTCGAGAGCACCCCACAACGCGTTCATGGCCTTCCCGGCGGTCGCTAGGATCTGCTCTCCGTCAACCTCGTTCTCGGGCCTGGCCGGAGTTTTTCCACAGTTCTCAAGCCAACCTCGCCAAGCGGCCCGGTGCATCTTGTCTGCCTCTTCATGAACCGTAAAGTACGCGAGGCCTTGCGCCGTATTCACGCCATAGTGGCGGCGCAGCCCATCGATCTTGGTCGTCGCAATTTCGGGCACCTGCGCTTCGTACGCATAAAGTGCGGCCACAGCTTCGGCGAGAGATCTCTCCCTGCAAATCTGCCGATAGGTCTCTACCAACCGCCCAATTCCGGGAAGCGGAGCGATCGTCCAGAGAGTTTCTTCGCTTATGCCTACCGCAGCTGCAAAGTCCCGCCACAGCTTCGGATGCGGAGCGGCCGGATCTTGCTCGTCCGCGAGATTTTCTAGGATGAGCGCGCGCAAGGCACCCTTCGAGCGATCCGCAAGCTCCTCAAGATGCGCCGGAAAGGCTTCCACATGCAGATAGTACTGCACCGCATACAGCTGCAACCTCGCGCGGCTCAGCGTTCCCGCCTGCCAGTCCTGGTAAAATGGATGCTTCAGCAAGTTTCGTTCTGCTATCGCAACGTCGAGTTGCATGACCCATTCTGTCCGTTTCATCCCCGTTCCCTCTTCGTTCCATTGACCCAAAATCGCGCCGGCTGTTATACCCGTCAAATTACTTCGGTTCTTTCGGAAATTCGGGCGCGCAGCGCGAAGGGTTGCCCTACAGTTTGGAGTTCGCGCCGCGCGGTGGTCCGTTGCCCTCAAGGTGGGCGACCTTAAAGTCAGTTATTCCCCACAGTAGAAACCGTGGTCTGCCGACACGCAACTCAATTCCGTTTATCCTTCGATTTGCGCAACAAACCGCGCGGATGCGGGCGCCGCCGCTGATCCTTATCCGCTCGACGTAGAGTCTGCGTTGAACTCGGGATAAGAATTATTAAAGGCTGAAGCCCGGAATGTGTGTTATCTCAAAGCCTTACAGCGCACCGCTCGCTGGACCGGAAAGGTTGTACTTTTGCTCATGCACACAAGACTGTTTGACCTGTTCAGGATTGGCATCGGGCCTTCGAGTTCCCATACCGCGGGCCCGATGCGCGCCGCCTATCGCTTTGCCGAGAGACTTTCGGACCGCGAACTTCTCGAGAAAGTGGCCAGGGTCCGCATCGAGCTTTTCGGCTCTCTCGCCCTCACCGGCATTGGCCACGGCACGGACCGTGGCATCCTTCTCGGCCTGATGGGAAAGCAGCCGGACGGGATCGATCCCCGCGACGTTCAGGGACTCCTCGAGGGCATCCAGAAATCAGGTCTGTTTACGCTGTTTGCACGGCACGAGGTGCCCTTTGAGGCTGGGGACCTTGCCTTTATGAAGGATGCCCTACTGCCGGGACACTCGAATGGCATGCGATTTACCGCTTTCGCAGTCGATGGCCAAGCCCTCGATACGCGCGTCTTCTACTCCGTAGGCGGAGGCTTCATCACCGAACAAGGCGAAGCCCCTGCGGCGCGAACCGACCGCCACGTTCTCTACCCCTTCGGCAGCGCCGGCGAATTACTCCGGATCGGGGAGGAGCGGAGCCTCCCGATCCACCTGATCATGCTGATCAACGAAACGACCTGGATGCCGCTGGAAAAGGTTCGCGATGGCATTCGGAAAATCTGGAAAGCCATGGAGGATTGCACCTCGCGCGGGCTCGAGACCTGCGGAGAGTTGCCCGGAGGTCTCGCGGTGCAGCGCCGCGCCGCCGACGCTCTCGCGGGCATGGATTGGTTGAATGTGTGGGCCATCGCCGTAAACGAGGAAAACGCCGCAGGCGGGCGCGTGGTGACCGCGCCGACCAACGGCGCCGGAGTTATTCCTTCGGTTGCCCACTACTATCTCCGCTTCCTCGAAAGCAACGACGAAGGTATTCTGCGTTACTTTCTCGGAGCCGCAGCGATCGGTGTCCTCTATAAAGAAAATGCTTCCATCTCCGGTGCCGAAGTCGGATCCCAAGGGGAAGTCGGTGTGGCATGCTCGATGGCCGCCGGCGGGCTGGTCTCGGCCCTCGACGGAACCAACGAACAGATCGAACACGCCGCGGAAATCGCCATGGAGCACAACCTCGGCATGACCTGCGATCCGGTCGGAAGTCTCGTACAGATTCCCTGCATCGAGCGCAACGCCTTTGGAGCGGTCAAGGCTGTGAACGCCGCACGCATGGCCATGGCCGAAACCACCGGCCACAAGGTTTCCCTCGACCAGGTCATCCGTACCATGTACCAGACCGGTCTCGACATGCAGACGCGCTATAAACAAACCGCGCTCGGGGGACTCGCGCTGAACCTCATCGAATGCTGAAAATCCTGACATTCGTCCCCCCGGCCGAAACCCATCCAGTTCTGCCGGCAAGAACGGTCCTGCTTTTTCATCGTCCGGCCATCCCTGTTCACGCGCTGACGATGCGAAGGCCCGCCGACGAATCAAACATGCACCTCAAAGTGGAAGTTTTCGCCGAACCGGAGCAATCCGGCCGCTACCTCGCGAACCTTGCCGAATTGATTCAGGTTGTTGGTGTAGAAACACGGAAGCAAGACCCAAAACCCGCTCGAACCACACTATCCGCCTGGACGGAAACGTGATGAAAGTGATCTATCTCATAGCCACAGGCGGCACCATCGAAAAGGTCTATTCCGAGCGGACCGGCGCGGTCTGCAACGTTTCCAGCAAAATCGACCGGTACCTCCGACTCCTCCGTTTGCCCGACGCCGACATCCACATCGTTCCGCTGATGAACATCGACAGTTTGGAAATGACCGAACAGGATCGTTTGTTACTGCTCGGGACGGTTCGCGCGATCCTCACAGAGAACGCCCCGGTCGTCATCACCCACGGCACCGATACCATGGTCGAGAGTGGACAGCATTTAAAACGAGCGCTGCCCGGGCTACGAGTCCCCATCGTCATGACCGGGGCGATGACCCCTCTCGGATTCGAAGGCAGTGATGGACTGCAAAACCTGACCGAGAGTGTTCTCGCGGTTCGCCTGTTGTCTCCGGGGATCTACGTGGTGATGCATGGGCAGATCTTTCCCGTGGATCGGGTGCGCAAAGATCACGCGTCCTCGAGTTTTATTTGGACAGAGAGTCCGCGCCTTTGAAGGCGTCCACGCTGTTCGCTGCGAATGCTATCTCGTCGGCTGGACCTTCCAAGTTCCTTTTCCCTCATCGCGACGTCTGCTCGCACGTAGGCGCATTGGTAGCTTCTATGCCGAGGCGTTTGCATTCGGGCCAGCATTGCATTTCCTGCTGAGCGCTGCGAGCGGGTCTTCGGCCGGGCGAGAATGCTTCGTTCTTGCCATTTTAAACATAACGGTCAATATACGGGTTGGTTGCTGGAACGCCCTTTCCAACGCCCGCCTATTTCTTCGGCCCGCTCCGCTCTTTGCCGTCTTCGTCGAGCGGCACAAACCGCTCCTCTTCGATGCTCATGGTGACGGCGGTGACGCGCCCCACGACCGAGACTTCATCCGGGAAGCGGAATGTTTGTGTTTGCTCGCCGGAATCCGGATGGGGAATGAGAGTCAACACACCGTTTTTGAGCTCACACCAGGCGCATCGATAGCCTTTGCGGATATCCAAGAAGTAGATCGGTCTGGCGAAGTGCGATTCACTCGAACTCTTTTTAAAAGGACCTTTCTTGATGCGATTTTGTTTGGAATCGATCTGCACGAACGAGCCGGGTGGCAAAAGTGGCGCCATACTTTTATCTTCCGTTCCGATATATCCATACAGGGACTGCTGAAGGCCCAAACGGCGAAGCAGCGGCACGGGCACGCTACCCCAGATATCCACGATGCCGGTGACAAGATTGGTCTCCTCAATCCGCATCTCTGCCGGAAGGTCCCAGGCCTCGGCTTCGACTTCCGAAGGTTCCTTCCTGGGCGTGAGCAGTTGCGTCGTCGCTGGCCGGTAGGCTGGACGCTCCTTAGTGATGTCGCGAGACACGTTGTACAGCTTGTGAAGCTCGTCGAGCTCCATGCCGTAAATCTCGGCAAGACTGGCCATCTTGAAACTGCCCGGCACGAATCGGCCCGTCTCGACATCCGTGATCCAGGTTCTCGAAAACGCAAGGTAGGGATTGTGGCGCTCCCGGGCCAGCTCCATGCTGAGGCGCTCCACATGGCGCGCGCTGAGGCCCAGGCGCACCCGTATCCTTCGCAATTTCGCACCTGCACGGACATTCTGCTCCGGCCGGGTCATCGATCTCGCATCGTACTACCGCTAACGGTAATTGTCGATACCGTTAGCACAAATGGGATTTATGACGCATGCGGGCCAAAACTCCCGCAGCGAAAATCGGGTGTCCTCAACTGCGGACACTTTTAGAAATCCCACCACTTCGCAACTCCGCTCCCCCAATCTTGCTCCCGCTTTTCGGAAACCGCTCGGCGCTCACGGGCGACGTCCGCTCGCACCCTATGATTCCCGATCCGACGAATGCTCCCCCACTCGTTGCCCCGCGCGACCGTGAAGTGACTGCCGAGGCTGTCCGTGAGCTGCTCCGCGTGAATGGATTCACGCTCTATCGAGTCGCGGCGCTCACTCGAGCGCGCTATCCCCATCAGGCCGCTTATCACATTCGCCGCAACTTCTATTCTCAATTGCGCTCCGGCCTGAGCCCCACGTTCCAGCAGGTGCTGGCACTCGCGGAGCTGACCGGCTCCCGGTTGTGGGACTGCCTTGCGAACTTTGGGTTTTCGCTAAGTGATATCCCAAGGCTCCAAGCCGTACTCCCTCGCCGGCGAACGGGCCTGATCGACAAAGACTTGGTTGATCCGCAAGGCCTACTCCCCTTCCTACGCTATCGCCGGCCCGGAGCCACCCTGCCAGCCACCGCGCCTTTGAGCCAGTTGCTCGAACCATCTGGTTCCTACCCGGCTCTCCCTCTCATCGCACCGGCGCACGGCGATTTTGTCTACGCGAAGATCGGTACAGAAGACATACTCGCGTTTCCAGAACTCCTTCCCGGAAGTATCGTGCGCGCTAATCCTCGTCTGGTAGGCTCTTTTTTGCCCGAAGCGCCCAGCCAACGCTCACGGCCTCTTTTCCTTGTCGAACACCGCCGCGGACTCAATTGCGGACGGCTTCGCGTCCGGGGGCCCAATCGTGTGGCGTTCGTAACCTCGGACCCTTCGCTTGCGAACGTCGAATTCCGCCTCGGGACCGAAGCGCGAATTCTGGGAGTCGTGGATCTCGAGCTTCGCTTCCGCCCCGCTTCGGGCAGGCGCCGCGGGACCGTCGACGCCACGGCGCGAATATCGCCCGACCTCGCCGAGCCCTGGAATCCAAAGCGGATCGAGACGCGCACCAGCCGGTCGGGTGCATTGCTCGAGACCGCTCGCCTTCGGGCCGGCCTCTCCTTCCGCTCCGCCTCCAAACTGAGCCGCGTAGTGGCCAAGATCCTTGGCGACGACCGCTATTTCGCGTCTTCCAGTACGCTTTCCGATTACGAAGCGGGCGACAAACTGCCGAGGCACATCCATAAACTGTTCACGCTCGCAACCGTCTATTCCTTCGCCTTCCGAAACTTGCTCCGTTCCTTCGGCATCGCGATCGACGATTTAGGGAACACCACGGCCGCTCTCGAAACAAAAACGTCCCGTGCGCGCATTCGACAAACGAAAGAAGAGCTGCGCGACGGCTTTTTCGAGAAGGTCCGGAACGAGTTCGGTCACTTGCCGCTGTTTCTCGCGAACGCGCTCCCGACCCTATCGGGACTCGCGCACATCTCCTTGCGCGACGTTTTCTGGTTCGGCGGAGAAACCAACCCGTTGCATCCTTCGCTGCGCGGCGCGTTCTTCGCTCTCGTCAATCGCCGGAGCAAGAAGCCGCGAATATTCTCGGGGATGCCTCTGTGTACTCAACCGCTCTACCTCCTGCAGCAACGCGGCGGCTCCTATCTCGCGGCCAGTTGCGCGATCGAAAACGAGCGGCTCGTGCTGTATGCCTATCCCCAGGGTTTCACCGAAGTGCAGCCCGTCCGTCGCCACATTGACGCCGACGTTGTAGGGCAGGTTGTGGGCATCGCGCGCTCGCTGCTCTCCCCACCCTGAACCGTACGGCCAGGAGAATCGGTCGGATTCTCGCTCGCGAAAGCAATAGAGCAAAAAAGCGAACGCAGGGTGTTGCCAGCTTCTGGCTCGTAGCGCGCCACAATGTGCTTGAAAATAACGTAATCCCACACTCTAGAGCAGATTCACGAACATTTTTCGTTAGAAGTGGAGTCTGTTTGTTCTTTCTGCGACGCTTGCCGGGTCCGATCAACCGAAACGATTCGCCAACGGAGTTTTTCGCGATGAAGCTGTCGGAACACGTGCGTTCAACACATGGCCAGGATGGCGCAGTCGTACTCGACATCCGCGAAGGAAAAATGTTTCGAATCAACCTCGTTGGGTCACGCATCGTCGAGCTGCTACGCATGGGACTCTCGGAGTCCGAAATCATCCAAAAACTTGCGGTGGAATTTGCCGTCGAGCGCGCGACAGTCGCGACCGATGTCCGCGAATTCTTGGAACAATTGCGCCAGGAGCATCTTCTCGATGGCCAGGAGGCCGAATCGCATGTGGCGCGGTAAGCGGCATCTATGTGCACTTCTCTCCAATTCGAACCCTTTCACGTCCTTCTCCTTCGCAAGAATGCGACTGAACTCCTCCTCGACTACTCTCCGCGCGGCGCTCGTCTTCCCGTCCTAACCATTCCCGCAGAGACGCGAACTGCAGAAGAACTTACGCGCTCCGTTCGGGACTCCTGGGGACTGAGGGCGTATTGCCTATTGACGCTGCCCATCGAGGACTCCATAGGACGCGCGGCAATTTTCGAAGCCACCTCCCCATCCGAGCTAATTCCTGGAGAGTTGCAATGGCGCAGGGCTGCTTCTCTTTGCCAAGCGGATTTCGACGATCCGGCGAGTTTCGCGGCTATGGAACACAGCCTGCACTTACTTGATCGCTATCGGCATGGAAAACTGCCGGGAACTTTCGCACAACCGGCCTGCTTGCCGGCGATCACAGATTGGGTCGAACAACACAGCGCGACCCTTGGCTTCCACCTAACTGGAGTCTTCTGGCAGTTGAGCGTCAGCCCAACCTTCAGTCTAATTCGCTTCGAAACGACCGGGCCCGCGTTGTGGTTCAAGGCGGTAGGTCAGCCGAACCTCCATGAGTATTCCATCACGCGCAAACTCGCTGCCGAGTTCCCCCGGTTTGCGCCGCGCTTTCTCGCGTCACATCCGGAATGGAACGCGTGGCTCAGCATCGAAGCGGAAGGTAGCCACCTCACAACGGACTCTCCCCACCAGGACTGGGAGCGCGCGGCGGCGGCCTTCGCGCAACTGCAGGTTGCGACGTTCGGTAGTTCGCTCCACCTCATCGCTGCCGGTTGCAGGGATTTGAGAACTCAAGCACTCCGGGCTCTGGTCGCACCATATTTCGATTTCGCGGATGAATTGATGGACCAGCAAACCAAGCCGACCCCAGCGCCCCTCTCAAGGAACGTGTTGCGGGCCCTTCGAGAACAGGTTGAAGTCTCGCTCGACCGTCTCGAAGGCAACAATCTTCCGAATGTCCTAGGGCACCTCGACCTCAATCCAGGAAACATCCTGGTCAGCGAAACCGGTTGTGTATTCCTCGACTGGGCCGAGGGCGCTGTTGGCCAGCCCTTTTTCAGCTTCGAATACCTGCGGGAGCACTGGAAGAGATTGCACAGAGCCGGCTCTCAAGGCGAAACGTCACTCCTCTCTGCGTACTCGGCGGAGTGGCGATCGTTCGTTTCACCCGCCGCAACCGTCGCGGCGCTGACGTACACACCGCTACTTGCCGCGTTCGCATTGGCCTCCGCGGTCGCGGACGCGCTGCGACACCGCCCCGAGAAAGCGCGTCGGAATGTTGCGCCCTACCTGCGCAGCCTCACCCGGCGGATGAAGCGTGAAGCCGATGCGCTCGAAGAACGGAGGGCGGTATGCGTCCTGTAACCGTTCCCCGGTCACCCGTCGAACCGGTGACCGATGTTCTGCACGGCGTTGCCGTAACCGACCCATACCGCTGGCTTGAGGATGCGAATTCCCCCGAGACACGCGCGTGGATTGAAGCGCAACAAACCTACGCGCGCGACTACCTCAATCGAATTCCAGGGCGCGAGCACATTTTCCAGCGTGTGCGCGGACTCCTTGATGTCGAAACCTACGATTCGGTCTGCAAGGCAGGAACGCGTTACTTCTTTCGCAAACGCCTGCCCGGGCAGGAACAGCCGTGCATCTACTTCCGCGAAGGAGCGGACGGATCCGACGAACTTCTCGTGGATCCGAGCCAGCGCGGAACCGGCCGCTACACCGCGGTGAAGCCGCTACGCCCCTCTTGGAACGGAAGGCTGCTCCTCTACCAAGTGAAACATGGCGGTGAACGTCCCGGAATCTTCGAAATCTTGGACGTCGCAAGCCGCACTGCCCTTCCCGATGCTCTTCCGTATGGATATCTTCGGGGATTCGCATTCGCCCAGGACACCAGGAGCTTCTACTACTCCCACGAAAGCAAGGGGGCTAAGAGATCCAACCATCGGGCCGCGTACCATCACGTTCTCGGACAGGGGCAGCGTCTTGATGAGGATCGAGAAGTATTCTGCGCCGGTGACGGTGACGAGATTCGGCTGGGCCTGGTCGCAGGGAACGGACAGCTTGGTTTTCTAGTGCACCGGCTCCTTGAAAAGACCTACACCGATTTCTACCACTGGCAAACCGACACGGACACCATCCCGAAAGCCATTCTCAGGAACGTGGACTATATTTTTGGACCGAAATTCCTCGATGATGCCATCTTCGCCATCACCAACCTTGGCGCTCCAAATTTTCGCATTGTGAAATTGTCGGCAGGTGCGCACGGGAGAATTGAATTCGTTCCGATCATCGCCGAACGCAACTGTGCCATCCGCGACTGGCATATCGTTGGCGACCGAATTTTTGTCTCTTACGCCAGCGCAGCGGGCACCGCAATCCACATCTTTGACCTCCTCGGGAAATGCCTTGATGAGATATCGGATTCTAACCGATGTACCGTGCGCTTGGTGTCGAACGCCACGGATCACGAGCGAATCTTTCTCGAGCGCGAATCCTTCTTTCGACCCATCGAAATTACTTGGTATTCACGCGAGACGCGGGAGACGCACGCGTGGGCGACGAGGAACGTACGCTTTTCCTCTGGGGACTTTGACTATTTTGAATCTTCCTTTTCTGCGACGGATGGGGTCGAATTACCCATCTTTCTCGCCGGACATCGTCGCCTTCTCAAAGAAGGCTCGCATCCGATCGTCATGACTGCGTATGGGGGCCACGGAGTTTCCGTGACGCCGCAGTTCAGCGTCTTAGTCGCATTCCTCGTAGAACAGGGCTGTCTTTTCGCTCTTCCCCGCATTCGCGGAGGATCGGAGTTCGGCGAGCAATGGCACAACGCTGCCAGACGCCGGAACCGCCAAGTCGCTTTCGACGATTTTATTGGCGCCGCGGAATGGCTGGTCCGAACCGGACGAACAGAGCCAGGAAGGTTGTCCATCTTCGGAGGCTCAAACTCCGGGCTACTGGTTGGCGCGGCTTTGACGCAACGCCCTGACTTGTTCCGCGCAGTCCTCTGCATGGTACCCATGCTCGACATGCTGCGTTACCACCGGTTCGATGACGCGCATGTTTGGAAAGAAGAGTTCGGAACGGCCGACGACCCCGAGGATTTCGCAGCTCTCTTGAAGTATTCACCGTATCATGCGGTGCGCAAAGGCCAGGCTTATCCCGCGACCCTGATTGTTTCCGGTGACGCCGACGGCAACTGCAATCCTCTTCATGCGCGGAAGATGGCGGCCTCCCTCCAGGCGGCCAATACCTCGAACTATCCAATTCTTCTCGATTACCACAAGCTCCGCGGGCATTCACCGGTCTTGCCCCTGAGTGTGCGGATCGAAGCATTGACCGACCGTATCGCTTTTCTTTGCGAGCAACTCGGACTTGAGGTCAATCCGGAGGGCAGTTCATGTTTCGTTTAGTGCTTAAAGCCTACGCCGGACTGATCTATTTCGACCGCTTCATCGCGTCGGGAGACTTCGCGGCTCTCTACCGAAAGGTGGGCAATCACCGTGCCTTGAGCACACCGTGTTCGGCCGAGAAGGTCAAAGCAATCTGTTTGGCAGTGGACGTCGCTTGCATTTGTTATCCGAAGCAGGTGCTTTGCCTGCAGAGGTCCGCTGCAACAGCTTGCTTGCTAAAGAGTCATGGGATTGCCGCGCAACTGGTGATCGGTACGCAACAACTGCCGTTCCGATCTCATGCTTGGGTCGAGGTCGATGGACGCGTAGTGAACGACAAGCCCCATACGTCGGAGACCTATGCCGTGCTCGATCGGTGTTAGCGGGGGCGGAGGAAGAAAATGAGCGTTCAATTTGGACGATGGAGTTTTGAAGGCGAGCCATTTGGGCAGGGGGACCTCCACAAGGCCGCGTCAATACTCGCTCGGTTTGGACCCCACGGCACTACATTCCATTCCTCAAAAACCGTAAACATTTGCTGTGCCGCGTTCCACACAACCAGAGAATCGCGCGGCGAAACCCAGCCGCATATTTCGTCCTCGGGTGCTGTGATCGCTTGGGACGGCCGTCTCGACAATCGGGAAGATCTGGTGCACGAGTTGCGCTCTAGCTGCACCGTGAACAGCGCCGATGTCGAGATCGTGGCGGCGGCCTATGAACGGTGGGGGCCAGCCAGTCTACCGAAACTTCTAGGGGACTGGGCGCTCTCCGTATGGGAGCCTAACAACGCGTCTCTCCTCCTAGCGAAAGACTTCCTTGGGGCCCGCCATCTCTACTACTCGCGCGAGAAAAGGGCGATAACGTGGAGTTCGTTGCTCGACCCGCTGGTTTTCTTCGCGGAAAAATCGTTGAACCTCGATGAGGAGTATATTGCCGGGTGGCTCTCGCTCTTCCCAGCAGCTCAGCTCACTCCCTACGTCGGAATTCATGCCGTGCCGCCAGCGTCTTATGTGCTGCTTCGTCCTGACCGTACCGCAACCGTGAAATATTGGGACTTTGATCCGAGCAAGAAAGTTCGACACGCGTCCGACCCGGAATACGAAGCGCATTTTCGTACCGTTTTCGCTGAGTCCGTCCGGCGTCGGCTACGTTCTAATTTCCCAGTTCTGGCCGAGCTCAGCGGAGGAATGGACTCGTCTTCTATCGTTTGTATCGCTGACACCGTATTGACCGAAGGACACGGCGAGACCCCGCGCCTTGATACCGTCTCCTACCACGACGATTCCGAATCCACCTGGAATGAATTGCCTTGTGTGGCGAAGGTGGAGGAGAAACGAGGGCGAATCGGACGCCATATCGACGTTGCGCCGGGTAACCAACTCCTCCTCCCGCGCCCGGACAGAAAATTCACCGCGACGCCCGCGATGAATCGGAGACTGACGGAGGCGGCCCGGCACTTCGAGGACCATCTCTCCAACGGGGGCTATCGTGTTCTGCTTTCAGGCATCGGCGGTGACGAAGTCCTGGGCGGTGTGCCAACGCCGGTCCCGGAACTCTGCGATCTGCTTGCAAGAGCCCACTTTTCAACTTTGGGCCGTAGCATGACCGCCTGGGCACTTTCAAAACGGGAGCCCCTGTTGCACCTCGCCGCTCAAACGCTTGGTCCTTTCTTACCGCCCGGCGCGCAAAATCAACGCCGACCCTTACCTTGGTTAGAACCAGCTTTCGTCAAACGTCATCGCTGGGCGCTCGAAGGCTATCCCAAGCGATTCGCCATTATCGGCCCCTTGCCTAGTTTTCAGAATGGTCTGAGCACACTGGATGCCTTGCGCCGACAGTTAGTCTGCGTGCCAGCCTGGCCTGAACCGTTACGGGAGAATCGTTATCCCTACCTCGACCGCGAACTTCTGGAATTTCTATTCGCTATTCCGCGCCAACAGCTCGTGCGGCCACACCAGCGGCGTTCTCTGATGCGCCGGTCGCTGCTCGGAATAGTTCCTGAAGAAATCCTCAACCGAAAACGCAAGGCCTTCGCAGTGCGCGGGCCTCTGGCCCGTATGTCCTCAGACTGGAGCTACATCAAGTCAAACCCCCAAATGATCAGCGAATCCCTGGGAATCATCAATCAAAAGGCGTTCGCCGAGGCCGCGGAAAAAGCCAGGCAGGGATACGAGACTGATGCCGTCGGTATGGTTCGGACTCTTGCGCTGGAGTTCTGGCTGCGAAGCCTCGAACTCGGACATTCTCTTGTGCGTCCGGGGTTCGCTTCCAGGGCATCAGAATTCACTTACGACACCATCCGCAAGCCGATCGTCGAGGGCAAGGCGAAGGTCCCGCTGATCATGCTTCTATTCGCCGCGTCGTTTCTCCTTGTCGCCGGTAGAGGAATGTTGATCGCGAAGCAGACCGTCCAGGCCGATCGCGCCCACGCCTATCACGATTACGCTCCTGACCGAGGGCTGCCCGAAACACTCGATCCGACTGAGTTTAACGCGAACCACGCGGCATTTGTGGCCTACACCCTGGCGGCACGCATCCCGAAGATCCTGTATCAGGTACCTTGCTACTGTGGTTGTGACCGGCACCAAGGGCATCAAAGCCTGCTTGACTGTTTCGTGGGCAGGCATGGAGTATTTTGCCGACTCTGTCAGCAAGAGGCGATCTTCACATTCGAACAGAACCGTCGGGGAAGGACTGCACCCCACATTCGTGATGCCATTGCCTCGGGAAAAGTCTCCCAACTCAACCTCGAAAAACACGTTGAATGCTTCTATCGTCAGGCAAAGAGAGCCCCCGATTTTGGAAGCTCCACGGCACCCCGCCGCACCGACCTTGACTAGCTAGGTCAATACCCAGAAAGAGAAAGGAGGTGAAACCTAATGAACTACGAAAAACCAGAAATGATTCCGTTGGCTTCTGCAGTTCGCGCAATTCAGGGCTGCGACAACAAGAATCATGGAAATACGGACAGTTGCGACACGGACGACAAACCCACCACCAACGCCTATGAAGCAGACGAGTAGGCAAACGCGGGGTGCTTGGTCTTCCAAGCGCCCCGATTTAATCAGGATTCAGTTCCAGATCCGGGACTCACCGTCGACGACGCTTTACACACTGTCGAAAACGCAGCCAACTCGAGAACTGCTACCCACCTGTTCCCGCACTGGTCAACCCGATGCGTCTTCTTCAAGAGACTCGCATACCTGAGGCCGCGTCGAAATATTGGCTAACCCGGAACTAAAACCATGGAATACGACAAACTCGAAGGTCGTCAGTTCCAATCCCATGTGGTTGCAACCGCTCAAAGACAAGGCCCGCAAACTGTCCCTGGGCCAGACGCCGGGGGCGAGCGCGCCGTGGCAATTTACAGCCTCATCAGCTCCGCCAAACTCAACGGCCTAAACCCCGAGGCTTATCTCCGGAACGAACTAGAGCGCATCGCCGATCATCCCATCAACCGCATCGAGGAGCTCTTGCCCTGGAACCTCGCCACCGAACTTGCTCCAGACTCGCTCCACGCTGCGTAGTAAACCAAACAACTTTACGCGCAAGGCGGAGCTATCGAAGTGGTCCACTTCGAGCGGCTTTATCATTACATTGGCCCGCAACACTACGATGTTTATTGCAACTCAATTCCTGGATACCAGCGCTCTTGGCAAGGAATGTCTTAGGGTCCTTCATAACCAGGATCTCGCGCAGGGCGCGGCGCTTGTCAGCGGCGTGTTCGTAATGGGATTTGACGATGCGATAGCCGACCCAATAGCCGAGGTCGCCCGCTTGGTCAGCGTGCCATTGTAGAACCATTTGGAAAGATCGGTCTTGTCTTGGTCGGCGACGAACGCCGTCTCAATCTCTTTTTCGTGACCTTTCGTGATCGCCTTAAGGCCTCGCAAGCTGCCTACGCTGCGAGCCGGATCAGTTCCAAGCCAAAAGGCAGCATCAAACAATCGGATGGTTGCAGGCCTCTGCAATCAATTGTCCTTGCCTATTAACAAGTTTTTAGCACCCTGCAACCATCTGAATTTGTAGGGGAATTCGTCCCTGATTTCGTCAGTCGTCTTGGATATAACCCATAGGAAGAGGTCCCTTCGGTTAGCAAGGCAATCTTCTCAACGATCTTTGTTTAAAACGTTCCGACCGAGTAATCGAGAGTTCTTTTCTAACTGCGGGTTAGCGATGGTGCCGCACACTAAGGAGAATTGAGCCCCTTATGGGGCTTTCGAGTTGGGCGTCATCTGGGGCGCCCATAGCTTCCCACAACTCGACCTATAGGTACTGACGGGGACACACGTCCTTATCAAAATGACACCAACCTGAATCCTC
>OBLW0100002382.1_pt1 | contig 15203 bp, 7 predicted proteins | sample 1520161 | NCBI WGS metagenome assembly OBLW01 (sample SAMEA3539309, study PRJEB22396) | soil metagenome | biome: tundra; feature: field; material: soil | place: USA | collected 2010-05 | depth 0.15 m
CGTTGCGTACATATGTCCGGCCCCGCGGCAGCCGATTGCTGAAATCGCTGTACGATTCCAGGTTTTCGCACCAGGCTTTGCCCCAGAACGTGGTGGCGATCGCGCGGCCGGAGACCGTCACCGGCGATAGCTGCGTACCTTTCCCGGCCAGTCGCCGCGCCTCGCGCAAAGCATTGGCCCGCCGTCTGGCCACTGGAATGTACGGTCCGTAATAACCCCACCCCATGAAGCCCTCGCTTGAAAGTTCACACACACCATAGCACGCGCACGTATGGGGAAAACGCGGCCGAAACTCAACCGGCTTGCATTCCGGCGCGCCAGACACCATCCTCAATGTGTATGGCTCCCGATCTTGTCCAGATTCGCGCGCTCGCAAAAGAAAAGGAAGACGAGAACTGGAGATTCCGCCGGTTTGTGAAATCCGAGTGCGACCTCGATCCTGACGGCATGGACAGGCAGGTCTTTGAAACAACCAGGCGCGTTTGGGCCCACATCGATTGCACTGCCTGCGCGAATTGTTGCCGTGAAGTCAGGCCCACGTTCAGCGAAGAGGAAGTGAGCCGGTTAGCCATCCGCCTGGGAATGTCGCGGCAACAGTTCATCGATGATTATCTGCAGCCGATCGAAGACGAAACAAACCCCTGGGAGACGCGCACTACTCCCTGCCCGTTTTTGAGAGACAGCCGGTGCAGTGTTTATGAAGACCGCCCTGCCGATTGCAGCGGGTATCCGTATTTATACGAACCGGAATTCGCATTTCGCACCATGGCCATGATCGAGAGAACATCCACCTGCCCGATCGTCTATGAAGTCATCGAAGAGTTGAAACAATTGTGGGGATTCGCGCGCCGGAGGCGGCCATAGCGCGTAATGTTACTTTTCCATTGCCTTCCCAATGTCCAGCGCCACAAAACGCAACAATTCGTCGTTGCTCATCTCGGTGAGCAGCGCGTCTCCTGCACCGTCCAGAAGATCGCGCGCCAGCCCGGTCTTCTGGGCGATCAACTCGTCGATCTTATCCTCCACCGTTCCGCGGCAGATGAATTTGTGAACAAGTACGTTGTGCTTCTGACCGATACGGAAGGCGCGGTCCGTGGCCTGGTTCTCGACGGCGGGGTTCCACCAGCGGTCAAAGTGAATCACGTGCGATGCGGCGGTCAGGTTCAAGCCCGTGCCGCCGGCCTTGAGAGACAAGACGAAAAAGGGCGGCCCATCGTCGCGCTGAAAAGATTCCACCTGTTCGCGCCGCCTGGCAACAGCCGTTTCTCCGTGCAAAACCAGCCCCGGACGCCCGAATACGCGGGCGAGAAATTCGGCGAGCGGCGAAGTGATTGTCCGGAATTGCGTGAAGATCAGGACCTTCTCCTGGCGTTCCGCAAACTCCTCGCATATTTCCTTCAGTCGGCCGAATTTGCCGCTATGCTCCGGTTCGTAGCGGTTGTCTCCGGTCCATTGAGAAGGATGATTGCAGATCTGTTTTAGGCGCATCAGAAAAGCGAGCACGATCCCGCGACGTTGGATTCCGTCGGCCCGCTGAATGGCTGCAGCCAATTCTCGTACCGCCTGTTCGTAGAGGGCGCCCTGCTGCCGGCTTAATCCACAAAAGGCGTTCACCTCGGTTTTCTCAGGGAGGTCGGCGATAACGCGCTTGTCGGTCTTCAGACGGCGCAGCATGTAGGGCTGGACCAGCGCGCGCAGAGCACGGTACGGATTCGACCCACCGGTCGTGACCGCCTCCAGTTGCTTTGCGAAGCGGATAAATGCCTGGGCGCCGCCCAGCAGACCTGGGTTGAGGAAGTCGAAGATCGACCATAGATCGGAGAGGCGGTTCTCGACCGGAGTACCTGTCAGGGCGATACGTCCCTGGGCACGGAGTTCCTTCACCGCTCTGCTTTGGCGTGTTCCGGAATTGCGAATCGCCTGCGCCTCGTCAAGGATGACCAGTCGCCATTCGCGCTGGCGCAGCCACTCGAGCCGGGTCAACATCGTGTAGGTGGTGATGACCAGGTCGCGTCCACCCACTGCATCTGCGGCTTCAAGCACTCCCTCAGATGGATGCGCGATGAGCAGAGACAACGACGGCGAAAAGCGCTCGATCTCGGCTTTCCAATTAGCGATGAGAGAGGCCGGAACTACCAGGAGGCTGGGGCAGTTGATTGCTTCCGCTTGCAGATGCAGAAGCAGGGCGATCACCTGGACAGTCTTGCCAAGCCCCATATCGTCGGCGAGGCACCCGCCCAATCCCAGCCTGGTAACAAACCGCATCCAGTGGACGCCGACCTTCTGGTACGGTCGCAGTTCTCCGTGCAGGCCCGGCGGAACGGCGTCGCGCCCAGCCTGCGGCTCGTGCAGTTCGCGGAGGAGCACCTCCAAATCCCTCCCGGCGGAGATTCCTGCCCACTCGCGTGCCGCCTCGGACTGTTCAGAAGCCGTGTCCGCTCCCGGTCTGATGCCGGCGAGCAGGCGCATTCCATCAAAGAACGAAAGGCCGCCATCCCGCACCTGCCGCTCCACCTGCTTCCAGTGCTTCAGAGCCTCGCCCAGCTTATCGCGATCCACCTCCACCCACTTGCCACGGAGAAGAACCAGCCCGTCGGAAGAACCAAAAATCTGCTGCAGCTCGCTCTCATCAAGCGGTTCGCCGTCCAGAACCATCTGCACTGAAAAATCGAGCAAAGCAGTCGCGCCGAGTTTTCCTGTTGCGTGCTCCCCGACCTTTACGCTTACATTGGGCCGTGGAGGGCGTGCCGCCTTCCACCAGTCGGGCACGCGGACAATGAGGCCGCTTGCCTCCAGGCCGGGGATGCCTTGCAGAAACTGATGGGCTTCTTTGGGCGTCCAGGCAAGAGGTTGATAGATCTCGCCTGAATCGGCGAGCTCTTTCAGCCAGGTAATCGATTCGCACGCGCGTTGGATCGGCTCAAGCAGGGTTAACAGAGCCGAACGGTTCCTGGCGCCGGCGTACTCCTGGAGAGCACGGCCCAAAGGCAAATTCTGCGCCTTGCCCTGGGCGGATAACCGCGTCACATAGGTGGCGAGAAACGCAAAGGGATAGTCCGGGTCGCGTTTGTTCTCGGCCAGGTGGAACGTAACCCGCCCCACTGCTCGCCAGGCCGGGTTGAGCTGGTGCAGGTAATCTTGAACGTTTCGCCCTGATTCCCGAACCTCCGCCCGCACTAGGCCGTCCAGATCCGACCACCAGTCGGCAAGCAAGGACGCCTGGAGGTACTCCAGTCCGCGCATAGGCGGGGCGGACTGAGCCATGGCCGCGAGATCCTCTGGCTCGGGCACGGGCGTGGGGCGCAGCTCGGAAGTGCCAGCAGTCTCCGGTTCGTGGCACAGACGGGTCAGATAGCGAGAAGCGAAATTGCGCGCCCAGACGAATTCAGGCGGTAGCGCGGACGTGAGTTCGCTTGTCGCCAGGCTCAAGAGTCCGTTGGCCTGTGATTTGGCGAATGCTTCTGGGATCCGTTCGCAAGAAGGATCGTCCGGCGACGGCGGCTCAGAAGCCAACACCAGCAAGCGTCCATGTGGGGAGATGGTAAGAACTATACCCATGCGAGCATTCTTCGGCTCTCCAAAAAAATACTGTAGATCAACGTTGCTGGGATATGCGACCGACTGCCAGCGGAGTCGGGAAATTGCGATTGCAATTCATTTGTTTCTCCTGAAACGTACATTCCAGGAGGAGAGGGAAGGAAGATAGATGAGAGAGCATCCGGCGCGGATCCGGGGGCTTCGTCAATTCCCAACTGCTCAAGATCTGGTTAACGTCAATCGCCTCTTCGGAGAATAGATGCCACAAAGCGCGCTGATCAGGCTCTTGCGCACTGAATAGGCGTCGATCCTCGTATCGAAGTCTCCCCGCTGGTCGACAACTTCGCCGCCTGGATGACCATGAGCGCGGAGGTGTGGATAGAATCCGTCTCGACATATTGGCGGGCTGCAAGAAACTTCTCCCTCGACCAGCCGGCTCACCTCTTTACCGAAACCGATGGTCACGATCAGTGAAAATCAGCGAGCTGCACCCTCAATCAAATCAGTGCAAGCTTATGTCGATTATTACGAAAAGTGCAGTATCACCAAATATGCGGAAGAACCTAGAAATGTCCGCTTTTGTCAACAAGTGAAGTGTCCGGTTTGCTAAATCATCCAGTAGCTGCAGAGGCGGTGGGAAAGTGCGACAGGAGCAATCGGGAGCTATCGTTCCGGAGCAATATTGCGCCCTGAGCCAGTTTGACAGGCATCAGTGACGAGTTACCACGGGTTCTATGATCTGATCGATTCGATCGAGAGCCTCAGCAGGCAAAGTGATTCCGGTCGCGCCGATATTCTCCGCGATCTGATCCGGTGAGGTCGCCCCAATGATCGCCGAAGTCACTTCCTGACGGCGAAGAACCCAAGCCAGAGCCATCTGGGCCATTGTCAACCCAAGTTCGGCTGCAATCGGTTTGAGCTTCTCAACGGGCTCCAGAATGAAATCGGACCGGTAGTGCCGTCCGGCGGTCTCCATGAATTGGTTCATATCTTCATTTGCGGCGCGGCTCCCGGGCGGGGGCAATGCGCCGGGCCGGTACTTGCCGCTGAGCACGCCATGTGCAAGCGGCGAGAATGCAAGAAACCCCATGTTTTGATTTGCAATGGCCCGAAGAACACCGCCCTCAGGCTTGCGCCACAGAATGGAGTACTGCGACTGGACCGAAACTGGATGAGTGAGCTTCTGGGAACTGGATATATTGCCTGCCTCGTTGATCTGCTCGGCGGTCCATTCGCTGAACCCGATCGATCTCACCTTGCCTGAATGCACGGCCTTGTCGAGCGCGAAGAGGGTTTCTTCAAGCGGAGTGTCAGGATCGTAACGATGGCATTGGTAAAGGTCGACGTAATCCACCTGGAGCCGTTGCAGGGAATGGTTCAACTGTTTTTCAATTTGAGCTGCAGAAAGACCATGTTCCAAATCGTCACCCACGGAGAAGAAGAGCTTCGTCGCGATCAGATGGCGATCGCGTGGATGCGATTTGAGAGCCTCCCCAAGAACTCTCTCCGCCTCTCCAGCACCATACTGGTTGGCCGTGTCGAAGAGGTTGATGCTGTGATCCAACGCTGCGTGGATGCACCGTATAGCCTGCTGCCGTTCGATGCCACCGGCGACTGTGAGCCAAGTCCCGAAGCTCAGTTCTGAAACTTCGAGCGGGCTATTGCCGAGCCTTCGCTTCTGCATTGTGCCTTCTTGCATCTAACTGGTGCTGAATCGGGTCCGTAGCCACAAACGCCATGCGAACCGATCATTTCCTGCGTGGGTGGCGGAGATCTACGCGGCAGTTGTGACGCCTGGTAACGGCTCGCCCTTCAATTGCCCGGTACCTTCGCGAAGAGTCACAAGCTGGTTTACGGCCACGCTCCTATACGTCTCTACGAGCCCAAGGGGCCAGCGAACTTCGATGTCGACGTTCTTGGCGGATCCAAGGCCAAAATGCACGCGGGGATCGTTGGAAGAGACGTAGCTTGATTGGCTCATTAACTCCCGAACCTGGACCTTCGATCCCGAGCGCACAGTAATCTTTGAACCGAGAGCGCTGCGATTGCTTTTGACTCCATGCAGTCGAATCTTGATCCAGTTGTTCTGCGAAGGCGCGTCATTTCGCAAGAGAGATGGCGGCTCGTTCTGGTTCATCACAAGAATGTCGAGATCTCCATCGTTGTCGAAATCGCCGAAGGCGCAACCGCGGCTCACATGACGCGAGGCGATTGCGGGCTCGGAGGAGTCGTCGAGTTCGAGAAATGTTCCGTTTCCCTGATTACGGAAGACGATCCGCGGACCGCGTCGGGGATACTTGGGGTTGACCGGTTCGAGTTCCGGGTAGACCTGCCCAGTGACGAGGAATATGTCTGGATAACCATCGTTATCGAGATCGAGTAGGCCTATACCCCAACTGACGAAACGCCGCTCGTGGATGAGTCCTGCTTTGGCGGTAACGTCCTCGAATTCCCCTTTGCCGAGGTTGTGGTACAGCCCCGTGGCCTGATTCATATAGTCAGTCCGGAAAACATCGAGATGCCCGTCGCAGTCATAATCGCCGATACCGACGCCCATGCCGGCCATCTCCTGGCCGTTCTCGCTGAGCGCTAATCCGCGCAGCAGAGCCTCATCGCGAAAGGTACCGTCACGATTATTCATCAAGAGTAAACTGGGAGTGGTGTCACAAGCGACGAAGATATCGGGCCATCCGTCCTCGTCGGCGTCGAACGCGGCGACGGTGAGGCCATAGGATTCACGCATGGCACTCACGCCGGATTCCTTGGAAACATCGGTGAAGGTCCCGTCGCCATTGTTACGGTAGAGCAGATGAGTGGGCAGTGGAAGTCCGCTTGGACCGCAGTTGACGGGAACGCCCAAAAAACTGCAGTTCGGCCGTTCAAGGGAAGGCTTCGGGAGCGTCGCCAAATCTACGTCTGCATAATTCGAGACAAATAGATCGAGCCAGCCGTCGCGATTGTAATCGACAAACGTACATCCGGAGCCGAATCGCGTAACCATACTACGAAGACCAGCCTTCGCGGTTACATCGGTAAAAGTTCCGTTTCCATTGTTGCGGTACAGCCTATTCTGGCCGAAATAGGTGACAAAGAGGTCTTCGAATCCATCGTTGTTGTAATCACCGACGCAAACGCCCACGCCCCAACCGGCATCCAACAGCCCCGCCTCCTCGGTCACGTCGGAAAAAGTGCCGTCGCGATTGTTCTGCGGCGACTTCAGGTGGAGGACACGCACACAGGCAGTGGTGGCTGCGCTTCAGCGCGGACTGGTGCATATTTAGGAATCCGCAAAATTCCAGCTCTTTAAGCTCGAAATCCGTCCTGCGACTAAGAACCCGTCACGATCGTCAGACTATCTGAACTAAGACCCGGTGACGATGCAGTGATCCTGATGTTGCCAGGCTTGGCAGTTGCCTGAACAATGGCGAGGCATAGGCCGTTGAAGGCCAACCGATGAGTGGCCTTGTAGTCTTCGTAACTATAGGGGTCTCCGTTGTCCACACCGATCAGTTTGCCTTCACCAGCGACTTCAAAAATAATCTCATTGTTCGCGGTGGGTACCATCCGCCCGTCGCTATCGCGAATCTCGACCACAGCATGAGCGACGTCGCGGCGGTCAGCTGTAATGTTCGCACGATCGACCGAGAGAGAAATCGACGCAGGCTCGCCGGTTGTTGATACCTCCAGGGTGCTTGCAGTTTTGCCGTCCTTGGTGGCGACAGCTCTTAATGTCCCGGCTTCGAAGGGAACATCCCAGCTTAGGTGGAGGTCGGATGTTGTCTTCTGCACTCTGGCGCGAGCGGGAAAATTGCCGTATGTGCCTTCCATTCCAACTCGCGGAAACTCGTAGCCTTTCACGCCCAGAGATTTGCCATTCAGAAACAACTCGACTGTATCGCAGTTTGTGTAGCAGGTTACGGGGATGAGGCGCCCTTCTCTGCCCTTCCAGTTCCAGTGCGGCGCCAGATGGAGCATCGGCTTCTCTGTCCATTGGCTTTGATAGAAATAGAATCCATCCTTTTTGAAGCCGCATGTGTCAATGACCCCTGAAAATGCGCTCTTCATCGGCCAAAAGGATTCGCCGAGGTAGTCGATGCCGGTCCACATAAAATCCCCGGCAACGTAGTCATACACGCGAACGAATTTCCAAAGGGATTCAACGTTGATATCAAGATTTCCTTCGAACATGAAGCGGCGGCGATTGGCCTGGACTGCTCCGTCAGGGAAGAGGGCGCGGTAGTCTCCACGAATGCTGCCCATTCCGCTGCTTTCCGTACCGATGAAGCGCCGCTGCGGAAAGGCTTCGCGGTCGATGCTGTAATACTTGTTTGCCCGATCGCGCCAGCGGTCCACATAGTTGTATCCGACGATATCGAGGAGCGCGAGGAACTCAGGGCGCGCTGTGTTTGATGGTGGATCAGAGGCGATGCGGTCGCAGCCTGCAGTGACGGGACGCGTTGGATCTTCAGTATGGAAAGCAGCGAGTAGCTTGCGGAGTGTTTCAGCGCCGTTGGGATCCGACTGGTCGCCAATTTCGTTGCCCGCGCTCCAGAGGACAATCGAAGGATGGTTTCGATCGCGATGGATGAAGTTCTTCAGGTCGCGCTCATACCATTCGTCAAAATGGAGACTATAGCCATTCTTGATCTGTCCCTTTGGAACCTTCCACTCGTCGAAGGCTTCTGCCATAACGAGGAAACCCATCCTGTCGCATAAGTCCATGAACTCTGCTGAATATGGATTGTGGCTGGTGCGAATGGCGTTGCATCCCATTTCGCGCAGAATCTCGAGACGGCGCTCCCAGACACGCTCGGGGACGGCTGCGCCTACGCTGCCTGCGTCATGATGAAGGCACACGCCATTTAGCTTAGTATGCTCCCCGTTGAGCAGGAATCCTCGATTCGTATCGAAGAGGGCCTCGCGTATACCAATCGGGGTGTCGTATACATCCACGATGGCGCTCGATTCGCGGACTGTGCTTCGCACCGTGTAGAGATAGGCATCGCTGACAGACCAGAGATGGGGCTTGTCCACAACAAACTGCTGGACAAAATCAAACTCTCCGCTTGCAGCCACTTCCTGAGAGCTTTCAATTTCCTTGATCGGATTGCGATCTTTGTCGAGGATGGTTGTTGTTAATGAACATTGTGCACTTACAGTCCGGCCATTCGCTACTCTTGTCTTAACTTCGACAGTGGCGGAGTCTTTTGAAATGCGAGGGAAGGTGACGCAGGTGCCCCAGTGACCCACTCGCAGCGGATTAGTGGTTAGCAGCCAGGCGCGGCGATAAATGCCAGAGCCCGAATACCAGCGGCAGTTGGTCTGGAGAGAGTTGTCTACGCGGACGGCGATCACATTCTCCGCCTTCTTGTTTAGATGCGGCGTGAGGTCATAAGCAAATGGGACGTAGCCATAGGGGCGCAGGCCGAGATGAATTCCGTTGATCCAGACATCGCTGTTCTGATAGACACCGTCGAATTCAAGGAGCACCGAAGTGTCCCGAAGTGCTTCAGTTGTGCGGAATCTCTTTCTGTACCATCCAACGCCAGTTGGCAAATAGGCTCCGGGCCCGCCTGACGGTTCCTTTTCTCCGTATGGCCCCTCAATGCTCCAATCGTGTGGCAGGTCAACGTCTCGCCAGCTTGCGTCACGGAATGCTGAATTTTGAGCACCTGGGACATCGCCCTTTAGAAACTTCCATCCGAAGTCAAAGCTCTCCCTGGCTCTTTGCGAAGGGGCAACCGGTGAAACTAGCGCCTGCGCGTGGCTCAAGTAAGGCGCCGTTGATAAGATTACTGCCCCTCTTGCAGCGATTGTCAGGAGGTCGCGCCGAGTCAGCGCCGAGGTTACTAATTCATTGTCTTTCGCCATGGGAACGGCTCCATTTTCATTGACCAGCGTACAGGTGGCGCGGAGTACTCCACCGCCTTGCGCATGGTTTGTTGTCTGGTTTCGGCGGACTCAGAGACCAGCGTGCAGACTTTTGGAAACAAGATTGACAGGTCAAAACGGGGAACCGCAGGTCGCATTGAACTGTATTTCAGAGCAAGGAAAAGCGTTCAAATCAAGCATCGTTGAGATTTTGAATCCCATTGATTGAATCACATTGATCGCTCCTCTGGAATCCGACTTTTGTCGGATTCCAGAGCCGGTTGGGAAGGATATATTTGCACGGTCGGAAAATTTCCTGGAAGCGCATCTCGTAGGCTAGGCGCGGCAGGCGCTGCATACGATTTGTGCGGTCGTTGAGAGGGAAGATCATGCCAAACCGTTCGGTCGTTCTAGCCATTGCGCTTTCTATTCCCGGGATGTGTTTTCTTTGTCAGGGGCAATCGACGGATGGAATGGCGACATTCACTCTGGATCACCGGGCGGCAGTCCGAGCACACTCGCCAGTGGACGTATCTTTTCTGCTGGATGCACCCGCGGGCAGGCATGGTTTCATTCAGGTCAAGGATGGACACCTGGCAACGGGCGATGGGCAGCGCATACGTTTTTGGGGAGTGAACATTACCGACTGGAGCCGGGGATCGCGGCAGATTCCATCCAAGGAGGATGCGCCGTATATTGCGGCGACACTGGCCCGGTTCGGCGTCAACTGCGCGCGCCTTCAATTTCTCGATCTTGAGGCGCCTCGGGGCTTGATCGATGGCCACGCAGCAGGTTCGCGGGCAATAGATGCTGACCAATTGGACAAAGAAGACTTCTTCATCGCCGAGTTGGAAAAGCGGGGAATCTACATTGACTTTAATCTCTTGGTGGGTCGGCCATTCAAGGCAGCAGATGGCGTACAGGATGCAAATTTACTGCGGCAGGGCGCAAAGGGCACGTCTCTCTTTGATCGCAGATTGATTGAATTGCAGAAGGAATATGCGCAGCAATTGCTTGGTCATCTGAATCCCTACACAAAGCTGAAGTACACCGAAGATCCCGCCATAGCAATCGTGGAGATCAATAACGAAAACGCGTTGAATATCGGCTATCGCGCGCCGTCGCCGTTTTACGAGCACGAAATCACCGAGATGTACAACAACTGGCTTGCAAAGCACCGAACGCCTGAGCAGATTGGAACATTGCGGAGCATGTCAGGCGCTAAGGGCGATCAGGCTCCTGTTCCTTTGATGGTTGGCTTTCGAGCCGTAGGAGCGACTGCTCCTCCGGAGAGATTCTATGCGGAGGCGGAGTTTTACAACGACGCGCAGCGCGATTATTTTGCGGGGATGACGAGCTACATCAAGCAGACGCTGGGGTCACAATCTGTGATTATCGCCACTGCCGATCACAGCCACTCTGGAAGCGGTTATCCGATTCTCCTGGCGACGCTACCTTCAGATGTGATCGACGGCCATACGTATTGGCAGCATCCCGAGATGTATGTACGCAAGTCCCCGATGGTTAATGACCCGTACAACTCTACCGTGGTCGAGCTGTCGCGCACAGCCGTTGCTGGCAAGCCATATACCGTGAGCGAGGTGAACAATCCGTTCCCGAACGATTTTGACGGTGAGGGAATTCCAATCCTTGCCAGTTATGCCGCATTGCAGGATTGGGACGGGATCTTCTGGTATACATTCGAGCCGAAATCCGATCCTGCGTGGAAGCCGTATGTTGGCGATCCATTTGATCTATCGCTTGACCCAGTGAAGATGCCCGAGCTTGCAGCGGCAGCACTAGCCTTTCTTCGGGGCGATATCGAAAAGGCGCACAGAACTGTAGAGCGGTCCTATACGGAGAGGCAGGTGTTTGACAGCATGTTGATTCCCTCTACGGAGCGCCCGTACTATACTCCCGGCTTTCCGCTGGATCTTCCACTTGAGCACGAGGTGCGCATCTCCTCGCTGGAAGGACCAGGCACAACTTCGTATCCTGACACTTCGGCACCCGATCCAATTGCGTCGGATACACGGCAGCTCGTCTGGTACCATTCTTCGAAAAATGCGGACCTGGTGACGGTAGACTCCCCGAGAACGCAGGCGCTGATTGGGTTTGTCAGATCGAATCAGAAACCGCTGTCGAATGTTGAAGTTCAGGTCGAGAATTCCTTTTGCACGATTCAGATCAGTTCGCTTGATCAGAATCCAATTACGAGCGCTTCAAAAATGCTGCTGATTGCGGGCGGGCGTGTTGAGAACACCGGCCAGACGTGGAACCCCGCAGGGACCGACGTAACGAATTGGGGGGAAGCTCCAACCCTGATTGAGCCAGTGAAGGGTACAGTCACGCTACTTCATCTTGAAAAAGCTCGCGCAGTTCACCTCCAGCCAATGGACGGTGCCGGGCAGCCGCTTGGCCACCTAATTGATGGCTCAAAGAGCGGAGATAGCTGGAAGATTCAACTCGGCGATCCGGTGACAACTTGGTATGAAATCATGGTGGATCGCTGACGGACTGGCAAACCGGCGCATGCAAATTGCAATTGATTTTGACAGCATCGTCGATGAGGAGACCCTGTTGGACAGGCGCGATTTCAAAAAACACAACTGAACGATTTTGGCTTCTGGTGCTTTGCCGGCAGCCCCGGCGCTTGCTGCTGATGCGGCGCAGATGGCTTGCGTGCGTGGTTTCTGCCGCTTGCGGCGCGGCGGAAACGCCGCGGAAGGTCGACCGGACGGACGCAGCCGTTACGTTGCGGGGGTGTGCACCAAGGTCGCTGGCATCGTAAAGGTGAAAGCATGCGATCCCCGACTCAAAGAAGCCCTCTTTGAATTTGAATCGCAGGCATGTTGAGGAACTCCAGCGCGGGATTGGGCAGGCCAAAAGAATCCGACTTTCGTCGGATGCCAACACGAGATTGGACGGAGTAGACTCCGCTTGCTTCTTCCTGCAACACTCGTGACGTTCCAAAGACATCGAGCAATCTCAGCAGAAGCAGAAGAGGAATCCCATGCGAAATCTAAATGATGTGACCGGAGGCTGCCGCACGTCGGTGGGGCGGCTTCGGCAATTTCGTGTGATTGGCATCGTGGCGCGATGCCTCTGCGTGATTGCCTGCCTTGTTGAGCTTTTCACAGGGGTGCTCATCCGCGCACAGGTTATTCAACCTCCAGAACCATTCGACCCAAGCCCAATCAACGGCGAGATGTATTACTTCATCAATGAGCTTTCCGGGCTGCAGATGGACTTGAATAACAATTCGACCGCACCCGGCGCGAGCATCCTTGTCAACACCCGAAGCTTCACGAACCTTAGCCAGAGGTGGGCCTTGACCAAGGTGCCTGGCAGCCACTCTATTGGTCTGGGGCGCGATTTCAGCGGTTACTGGATGATCAGCAACATTCTCAATGGTCTGTGCCTGGACAGCGCACTCTCGTTCGGACACATATATGTCGTGCAGAGGCCGTGTGTCATCAATGCGCCGACGCAGGAGTGGTCCCTTACCTATGTGAAGAACGGCTACAACGTGGTGACGAATGTTGGCACCGACCAATTGCTGGACGTTTCCGACGCCAGACTCTCTGCGGGAGCGCAACTGATTGAGTCGCCGCTCCGCGAGTCACCCGCGCAAAGCCAGTTGTGGTTGTTCCGCCCCACGTTTTTCCGGGGGAACGATTCGAGCCTTCAGGAGAAAGCGGAATATAACCGCGTTGCTGTGAACAATGCTTCCATTTACCCCTGGTGGCACGACGCCTATCTCCCCGGCCAGGACATGCTCCAAATCTTCAAGAACAACGGCTTGAACATGATTCGCGTTCGCCCAGCCTCGATCAATACGACCGTCTTGCATGGCAACGTAAATTTTGCGATCACGACTGGTCCCTATAACCACTACACCTTGGCGCCTCCGCCGGCTACTCAGATCATTCCTGCTACGGCCACTGGGAGCTCGGGAGGTCCAGGAGACTACGCCGAGACGGATTGGTCGGGCATTGACCTGGCGGTGCGTGCGAAGCAGCTTGGCATGTCGGTGAATGTGACCCTTTTTTACGACGGTTGGAACACATCCGATACGCCGGGGAACTGGGCAGGCATGACTCTCGCCCAGATTTCGGGAGTTCCGTCTTCGAGCGAGTGCACCGTGGCCGGGAATTGCCTGATGTACAACTATGTGAAGCAGGAAATGGAACTCTACCGGGCGATGGGTGCCTGGCCCGATGTGGTTGCGATTGGAAATGAGGTCACCAGCGGGATGTTCAACTCGAGTGGCAGCGCGGGCCTCAGCGGAACAAACTGCAACACGAATAACAGCGGAGGTGGGGCCTGTTTCATCGCCGTGCAGAAGGCGGCCATGCAAGCGATCGCCGACGCAACTGCTGATACTTCGGATCCTGCGCTCCTCGGTCCACCGCTGCCGGCGCCGATCACCGGCATTCACATCACGGGCGATCGTGACCTCTACACTTACTACGACGGAGCGGTAACCACCAACGGCGTCCACATCGACGCGGTCTGCGAGAGTTACTATCCGGGTTGGCACGGGCCCACGACGCAAGCGCAGTACAACTGGTACCACTCAAACGGCCAGCAGATTGCGGAGCCTAACTTCGCCAAAGAAGCCACTGAGCTTGGCTTGCCCATCTTCAATATTGAAGATGGCGTCTCCTACGCACTGACATCCGAGTACAGCACCGCTAGCCCTCAGGACGTGTGGTACGGGATTAATCCGCCGGGACCCTCTCCGACGCTCGCCCGTCAGGCAATGATCGATCTCAACAAGGTGCAGAAGAATGTGGCCAACAATCTCCACATGGGCATGGAGTGGTGGGCTGGCGAGGCAACTGGAGCATGGGGCCCCACACTGAGTGCCCTGAACGACTATTGGTGGACCGGCGGTGTCGGAATCTTCGATGCCATGAGCACGGCAGGGGATCCACGCGATAATGCTGCAATGCCGGTAATGCTCGCACTGGGTGGAAAGCTGGATCCCACTTTGAGCTACAAATTTGTAAACGCCGCCAACGGGCGCATTCTGGAAACCGCCGGTGCATCGACGACCGCCTCCGCTGCTCTCCGGACCGGACTGGATACCGCGGTTCTGGGCCTCCATCAGCAGTGGCAGATCATTTCTCAAGGGGGCAACGCCGAAGAGAACGAGTCGGTCTATCCTACTCCGATCGATCACCGCGGTGACGGTTACTTCCAAATCGTCAACATGAGCCAGGGCTCGGGGCTGAACGTGCTTGATTCGCAGGATGGGGCGCCCGGAGGCTCCGTTGTGCAAAATCCCCAAACCGTCGACGCCGATGCCACAACCGGGAATCCGAACCAAGAGTGGGACATCCAGTCGGCTGGCAATTGCGGCGACATTCAAGCGAACTGCACCGATCCGCCCCTCACGACGAACGGCAACGACTACACAATTATTAACAAAGCTACGGGCCTGTTACTCACCGCGAACGAACATGACGGCAACGCCACGATTGAGCTACGGCCCCCGGCCACGGCCTCGAATGACGATTTCACCGTTCCGGCAAGCAAGGGACAGTTGTGGAAGATCGTACCTGTTCACATTACTGGACGCACGCTGCTTCCGTTCAGCGGTTTCCTCCCGCCGTTAGCGAGTTTGCCGAAGGTCAGCACTGAGAATGCAGGCCGGGCGATTCCCGTGAAATCTAGCCTGGGTGGCGACAATGTCACGTCGAAACCCTATACGAGGAACGAAAGGGAATAGGTCACGGATGTGGCTTCTGGTTGGACTGAGTGCCTGGCCATACCGGTTCGCGAGCAGA
>OBLW0100002388.1_pt1 | contig 15177 bp, 17 predicted proteins | sample 1520161 | NCBI WGS metagenome assembly OBLW01 (sample SAMEA3539309, study PRJEB22396) | soil metagenome | biome: tundra; feature: field; material: soil | place: USA | collected 2010-05 | depth 0.15 m
CCTCGTCGTACGGGTGACGGTCGTCAGTCGTGAAGTAGCGGCGGATGCCAATTCCTAGTCGCTGAGGTGCGATAGCCATATCAATCTCTCTTTTCTTGCCGAAACCGACACTACGAATATGCCCCTGGCGACGCCGGAGTCGGGAGGTCTAGTTTACTACCCTTTTCCCCCACGGCCACAAGATGTAGTGGTCAAACCACTTCTCGTCGCAAGATGCTGTGTCATTACAGCACTGTAATTACACCGAGTCAACTCAATTTTGGTTGTTTTTGGAACAATTATTTTAAGCCCAGTGATCTACCCAAAAACTCGCGGGTATCTCACTAGCCTGACGCCGGTGGAACTGGTTCTCGCCGTCGACGCCGGCACCTCGGGGGTGCGTACCGTGGCCTTCGATCGCTTCGCGACGGTCCAGGACTCCTCCTATCGCGAGTTGACCCAGCACTTCCCTCGACCCGGCGAGGTCGAACACGACGCGAGTGAGATCGCTGCTCTCTGCGTCGCGACGCTGCGCGAGGTCGCCGGGCGAGCGCGCGCCAAAGGACACGACGTCGTCGCGCTCGGGATCACCAATCAACGAGAGACGACCGTCGCCTTCGACCGCGAGACCGGTGAACTCGCGCACCGCGCCATCGTCTGGCAGGACCGACGAACGGCCGACTACTGCGACGAACTCGACGCTCGCGGCGAGACGCCGTTGGTGCGTTCGACGACGGGCCTCGTGCTCGATTCGTACTTCTCGGCGAGCAAGATGCGGTGGTTCCTCGACCATGGATTTATGGACGGCCTCACCGCACCGAGCTTCGCGACGGTCGACTCGTGGTTGGTGTGGTGGCTCACCGGCGGCGTCGACGGCGGCGTCTTCGCGACCGAAGCCTCGAACGCGTCGCGAACGATGTTGATGGACCTCACGACGTTGCAATGGTCGGCGCCGATGACGACGTTGTTCGACGTCGATCCCGCGATGCTCGCGGTGATTCAACCGTCGCTCTCCAGGTTCGGTACCGTGAGCGCGCGCGTGGTCCCCGAACTGGCCGGCGTCGCGATCACCGGGATCCTCGGTGACCAGCAGTCGGCGCTGTTCGGCCAGGCCTGCTTTAACCCCGGGGTCGTGAAGGCGACCTACGGCACCGGCGCCTTCATCCTCGCCAACGTCGGCGACGAGAGCCCCGGCGTCTTCGACGGCCTGATCACGACGCTCGCCTGGGACCTCGGTGACGTGGCGCCCCCGACGTACGCCGTCGAAGGCGCGGCCTTCGTCGCTGGCGCGGCCGTGCAGTGGTTGCGCGACGAGATGGGTTTCATCGACGATTCAGCCCAGCTCGAAGCACTCGCGATGAGCGTCGCCGACAGCGCCGGCGTGCAGTTCGTGCCGGCCTTCAGCGGACTCGGCTCGCCCTTTTGGCGCAGCGACGCGCGCGGGTCGCTCAGTGGGCTGAGCCGCGGTGCCGGGCGCGCGCAGATCGCGCGCGCCCTGATCGAAGCGCTGGCCTATCAGGTTCGCGCGATGACCGACGCCTTCGGTGACGGTGGCATCACGCTGCACGAACTGCGCGCCGACGGTGGCGCGGCGGCCATGGATCTCCTGATGCAACTCCAGGCGACCAACTCGCGACTCCCGGTGCTGCGAAGTACGTCCCTGGAGGCGACGGCGCGCGGCGCGGCGACGCTCGCCGGTCTCGGCGTCGGTCTGTGGTCCTCACTCGATCAACTGAGCGAACTGTGGACCTTCGACCAAAGATTCGAGCCGGAAGATCCGCTCTTCGTCGACCTCGGCTACGCCGCGTGGCGTCGCGCGCTCGAACACGCCTGAGAGGTAACTTCGATCAACGTCGATCGGAGAGTCATGAAGGAATACAACGCCGAGGTGGTGCGCGAAGGACTCGGATTCGGCGAGGGACCACGGTGGCATGACGGACGACTGTGGTACTCGGACTTCTATCGGCACGGCATCTTTTCCATGGCGGCCGACGGATCCGACGAAGTCCTCGAACACGAGGTCCCGACGCAGCCCTCGGGACTGGGGTGGCTGCCCGGCGGTGACTTGCTGTGCGTGTCGATGACCGATCAAAAGGTGCTTCGCTTTCACGATGGTGAGGTGACGACGTTCGCCGACATCAGCGAATACTGCGTGTTCTGGGCGAATGACATGGTCGTCTCGCCCACCGGCTACAGCTACGTCGGCAACTTCGGCTTCGACCTCGACGCTCGTTTGGCCGAACTGGGCGTCGAACGCTTCATGGCCGAACCGCCGCCCTCCACGAATCTGGTGGTGCTCGGACCCGACGGCGTGATCGTCCAAGTCGTGCCCGACATGGACTTCCCCAACGGCACGGTGATAACCCCCGACGGCGCGACGCTGATCATCGGCGAGACCTTCGGCTCGAAGCACACGGCCTTTGACATTGGCGCCGACGGCACCCTCGCGAATCGACGGGTGTGGGCCCCGCTCGAAATGGCGGCCACCGACGGGATGTGCCTCGACGCCGAGGGCCAGATCTGGTTCGCCAACGCCCTGACGCACCAGTGCGTGCGCGTTGCCGAGGGCGGCGAGGTCACCGGGACCGTGCACTGCTCCCAACGCGCGTTCGCGTGCATGCTCGGCGGCGACGACCGACGCACGCTCTTCGTCATGACCGCGGGGTCGAGTGACCGCTTCGAGATCGCAGAGCGCACCGAGGGACGCATCGAAGCTGTCCGCGTCGACGTCGCGGGCGCCGGCACCCCGTGACGATCACGTGACCGCGGAGCCCCGGTTCAGCCCAGTTTGGTGAGCGCCCGGCGCAGATTGCGAATCGCTTGGGCGGTGCGCAGTTCGTTCTCGATGAGCGCGAATCGTACGTGTCCGTCACCGCCCTCGCCGAAGCCGACGCCGGGACTCGTCGCCACGTCGGCCTCTTCGATGAGGAATTTGGCGAACTCCAGTGAGCCCATCTCGCGATACGGCTCGGGCATCGGCGCCCAGATGAACATCGAACCCCGCGGTGGCGTGACGTCCCAACCGATGCGGTTCAGTCCTTCGACCAACGTGTCGCGACGCGACTGGTAGATGACGCGAAGTTGCTCGGGGTACTCGGTCGCCTCGTTCATCGCGACGATGGCCGCGATCTGGACCGGCTGGAACGTCCCGTAGTCGAGGTAGCTCTTCAGCTTCGTCAGGGCCGCCACGATCTCGGCGTTGCCGACGAGAAATCCGACGCGCCACCCCGCCATCGAGAAGGACTTGGTGAGCGTGTAGAGCTCGACGCAACACTCCTTCGCGCGCGGCACCTGAAGGATCGACGGCGGCTTGTAACCGTCGAAGCCCAGGTCGGCGTAGGCGAAATCGTGACAGACGATCAACTCGTGCTCGAGGGCGAAGTCGACGAGTCGCGTCATGAAGGCCAGATCCACGCACGCACTCGTCGGGTTGTGCGGGAACGAACAGATCAGCACGCGGGGCTTCACCGCGGCGTTCTCCCACGCCAGGACCAGTCCCTCGAAGAAGTCGTCACCGGGATCGTTCGTCGTGGCGCCGGGGTCGTGCATCGGCACGGTGATCACCGTGGCCCCGGCGAAGCCGGGACCGGCCAAGTGGATCGGGTAGCTCGGGCTCGGTACGAGGGCGCTGTCGCCCGGACCGAGCAACACCCACATGAGGTGCGTCAGTCCCTCCTTGGCACCGATCGTCGTGACGACTTCGGTGTCGGGGTCCAGGTCGACGTCGAAGAGGGCCTTGTAGCGCGAGGCGATCGCGAGGCGAAGATTGGGAATGCCGCGCGAGGCACTGTAGCGATGGTTACGCGGGTTGTTCGCGGCCTCGGCCAACTTCGCGACCGCGACGTCGGGACTGGGAAGATCGGGGTTTCCGAAACCGAAATCGATGACGTCGCGACCGTGTGATCGCGCCTCGGCCTTCAGTCCATTGATCTGAGCGAAGACGTAGGGCGGCAGGCCGTTGACGCGACGGAATTCCATCTAGAGATGGTAATCGTCGTGCGCGTCACGCCACTGTCGCAGCGCCTCGACGTCGACGTCGGGTGCGAATACCGCCCACGTCGCGCCCGCGTCACGGATCGCGTTCAAGGTCGACGGAAGGTCCGGCGGCACCGGACCGGCCCAACTCACGGCGCCCGAGATCGACATCTCTCGCACTCGTTGCGGCGACGCGTCCCAGAGATTGATCGTGGCGCCGACGTCACGAGCCACACGATTCGTCTCGTCGTTACCCGCGCCGAACCAGATCGGCATTCGTTTCTCTAATTCGCGCGCCGTCTCGGCCATCAGCGCCCGACGTTCGTCGGCGCGGCGTACCGCTATGTCGTAGGCCTCGTTCTCCGCGGCCGACAGTTTGTCCCCCGATCCGAGGGCGCAGATCACGCGCGATGGAGCCAGGCGTTCGAGCGTGAGGAATTCCTCGACGAGGTGCGCCGTTCCGACGAGTCCGACCCGTGCGACGAGGGGCGCGACGATGACGTCCTCGTGACGTCGCGCCACGGCCGCGAGCAGCGCGAAGGGCGCGAGCGACGGTCGCGTCGGCGAACCCATCGGCCAGAGGTGGTCGTAGGCGAAGAGGCCGTCGACGCCGGCGTCGACGGCCTGGGCGGCGAAGGCGAACGCGTCGTCGGCGCCGTATCGAAACGTCGGCAGGAGGACGCCCAGCTTCACGACGAGCGTTCGAAGGCGACGAGGGCGGCGCCCATCGCGCCCGAGCGTGGTCCGAACATCGACGGCGTCACGGTGATCGCCGGACGAGCGCGGTGCCCCTCGACGAGGTCACTGAGATACTCCCGGGCCGACGGCAGGACGAGGTCCGAGGCGATCGACAGTCCCCCGCCGATGACGAAATGGCCGCAGTCGAGTATCGCCGCCAGGTTCGCCAGGCCGAGCGCCAGCCACCACCCAATCTCCTTCATCAAGACCACCGCCTCGTCGAGGTTCTGCGCGGCGGCGGCCGTCACGTCCTCGGCTCGCACCGCGGCGGCGTTGCCCCTCTGGGCGACGAGCGTCGGGAGTCGACCCTCGATGGCCGCCTCGCGCGTGAGACGATTCAGTCCCCCACCCGAGGCGTAACGCTCCCAGCAGCCGTGGCCCCCACAAAGACAGGCGGCGCCGCGCGCGACGACGACCATGTGACCGATCTCGCCGGCGAAGCCGCTGCGCCCGCGAACGAGATTGCCGTCGGCGAAGACGCCGCCTCCGATACCGGTGCCGAGCGTCACCATGACGAAGTCGTCGATGCCGCGCCCGGCGCCCCATTCGTGTTCACACAGCGCCGCGCAGTTGGCGTCGTTCTCACAAAAGACCATGGAACTCGCGAGCGACGCTCCGAGCAACGCCCCGATGTCCGCGCCCGACGCCGAAAGGAGATTCGGGGCGTAGACCAAACGTCCGTCGCGGCGCATCATGCCGGGCAGTCCGATGCAGACCGGCAACGACGCGGGATCGAGGCCCTGGCGCGCGCTCAGGTCATTGATCAACTCGGTCACGACCTCAGCCGTCGGTGTGCCGACGTTGTCACTTTCGAGGTGCGGCGTCGGGGCCTGCGCCTCGCCGAGGACCCGTCCGTCGCGCGCGACTAAGAGCGCGAGCGCTTTCGTTCCACCGACGTCAACGCCGATCGCGACGTCGATCATTGCCGTCGCTCGGCCTGCGCCTTCAGCTCGCGAAGGGCCTGGGTCTGGATGCGATAGGCCGCCCGGGACTTGATGAAGGTCGGGATCGGCACGAGCAACTCGACCTCGAGGTCGTAGGTGACCTTGGTCTCGTCACCGTCGGCTTCGAACGTGTAGCGACCATTCAACGTTTCCGTGAGGTCACCTTGGATCTGACGCCACGAGAGCTCCCTCGGCGCCTTGGAATAGTCGTAGTGCAAGGTGTACGTCGTCGAACGTCCGAAGGCCGCCGCCCGGAACTCCACCTCGAGACCCCGTCCCTGTTCGTCGCGCGACACGACGTCGATGCGCTTCAAGTCTGAGACCCAGTCGGCGTAGTGCTCGAAGTTCGTGACGACCGCGTAGATGGTCTCGGGCGATGCGTTGACCGTGATCGACTCCGTGGCTCGTTGTGTCACCCCACCTCCTCGCTCTAACCCTAGGGCAGACGTTCTGTGATCCCAAAGTGGTCGAACGGTGCGAGTTCGACCGAAAGTCGCGCGGCCAAGGTGTCCCAATCGAATCGCTCGACGGCCGCGGCCCGTGAGGCCCGGCCAAAGGCGCTGCGACGATCGCCGTCCTCCATCAACGCGCGGATCGCCTTGGCGAGCAGGTCGGCACTACGCGAGTTCGCGACGACGAATCCGGTCACGCCGTTTTCAACGGCCTCGTGACTGCCGCCCGAGCGTCCCGCGACTTGCGCGACGCCCGTGGCCGCCGCTTCGACGAAGACAATCCCGAAGCCCTCTTGTTCGAGACCGAGCCAGCGGCTGCGACAGTCCATCACCATGAGGTCACTCGCGCCGAGCCAGTCGCTCAAGTCCTCGTCGGGGACGCGACCGAGGAACGTGACCGGTGCTCGGAGGCGCTTCGCGAGAGTGTGCAGGCGCTTGGCGTCGCGTCCCGAGCCACCGATGGCGACGTGCAGATGCGGGTACTGCTCCTTCAGCCGAGCGGCCGCGCGAATCAGCGTGTCCATGCCCTTACGCGGCACGAGTCGGGAGTACGAGCTGACGAGGAACGCGTGCTCGTCGAGACCGAGCGATTGGCGCACCTCGGCGCGGCGCGCGGGATCGAGCGGCGTGAAGCGCCCCGTGTCGACACCGGGCGTCACGATGACGATCGGCGGCGCGTACTCGGCTGTTATTCGTCGGACCTCGGACTCCGGGTACGACCCGGCGCACACCACGACCGTGGCGTGTGTCAACACGTAGCGAAGCGACGAGGCGACGATAGGGATTCGCCCGGGCACGGTGACCTCGGCGCCGTGCACGACGACGCCGTAGGGAACCGAGAGACGCGGGCCGAGTAACCCGAGGGGCCACGCCGGGTCGAGCAGGACCAGGTCGGGTCGGTGGCGCTCGATCGCCGATTCGATGGCCCGTTTCGTGCGCCCCGAGGGGAAGAAGAGCGTCGTGGCGGGGATTCGTTCGACGAGGATCTCCGAGGTCTCGTCGAACGCTGCGGCGTTGGAATCCGACGTCGCGGTCAGCACGACCGCACGCTCCGGCTCGAGCCGACGCCACAGTTCGTGGAGGTAAACCTGGATTCCGCCGGTTTTAGGCGGGTAGTCGTTGGTCACCAGCAAGTGACGAGCCATAGGACCAAACTAGTCAACGCGCGATGCTCGAATTACTCCACGCGCGCGGCACGGTGTTGGAATTTCAGTCGCGGCATCATTCCCTGGGACGTGAAGAGTTGGACGACATCGGCCTCGTCGGCGGTCATCACGAGTTCGTCGGGTTCTTCACCGAGCACGAAACTGACCAGACAGTCACTGCAGTCCGGCGTTCCACGGCGCACGCAGTCATTGCAGCTGATTGAAAGTTCGATCTCGTTGTTCATTGTGGCACCCTTCACTCTTCACAACTCTGCACGGCGACTGTGACACGTCAGGCGTCGAGATACGTCGCGATCTCGGCGGCCACTTGCGAAGGACCAAAGAGAACACCTTCGGTGAGCACTCGACGGGCGACCGGATCGATCAACACGTAGAACGGGGGCGACCGGACGTCGAGGAGTCGAAAGGCCTCGGGCGATACGAACACGGGCTGGACGGCGTCGATCCATTCGGAGGACCCGTCGTCATCTGCGCTGATGATGAGAAGGGGCACGCGAAACTGGTCGAGGTCGGAATTGATGAACTCTCGACAGCCGTCACAGTCGGACTTGATGGCGACGATGAGGGTCGTCTCAGAGAACGCCACGTCGACGTCGACGCCGTCGGACCAGTGGCCGCTCAGTGAATCGGGCGCGACGCGCTCGCGCGGCCGGTCGAATGACCGTGCATTGAACTCAGACGTCACTGGATTCGACGATTGGTTCGACCGCGCGTCCGTGACCACACCAGCGACACGTCACCGAGTCAATGCTCTTCGCGATGATCTCCGGTTCCTCGACCGTCAGATCACCGCCGACGGTGAAGTGGTGGAAGGACCGTATGGACGTCGTCTCCACGACATCGAATCGCGTGAGGTTCCCGCAAGCGGTGCATCGATAGCGACTAGTCACAGTGTCACGGTACTTGGAGAATGCAGAAGTCATTCAAACGTCGAACGGTTACCCCGGCGACGGGGTCGCACTTCGTAGTCAATGGGTTCCGGGTCGTCGTAACCGAATACCGTGTCGAACGGAACCGGGTCGATCTGGTTGCCGGCCCGCTCGGCGTCGATGAGCCGCACGAGTGCCCCGGGGTGACGGAGCTTTCCGATCACTATCGAGCCACCATTGGTTTCGAGTACGACGACACCGCGCCGGGTGAGTCGCTCGGACACTCGCTGATCGACGCGCAACGCAATGACGTCACGAAGATCAACCGTGCTGCGATGGTGGCGCAGCACGCCACCTTCGACGACGATCCGCTCGTTCGTGATGTGCACCTTGTGCGAGCGCCATCGCCACGTGCGCGTCAGTGCAATCACGGCGAAGGGACCCGCAAAGATCAACGCCAATAACATCTCGTGTTCGTGTACCACGTGCACGTGTTGCGCACCAAAGATCACCAGCGCGAGCAGGACCACGCCAACCAGGCTCGGTCGCACGGTGCCCCGGGCGACGGGCGTCACCGAAATGATCCTCACCTCGCCGTCGCGCAAAATCAGTCGTGGGGCCATACCTTCCAGAGTAAGGACTCTTCGACCAGAAATCACAACATCGCGCGTGAAAGCCGTGTGAATTTCTCCTCAGACGTTGCGCATCTGGTGGGCGGCCATATCGAAATAGCCGTGCAACTCGTTGAACTGCTCGTCGCTCAGAACGGGGCGTTCCCTCTCGAGTGCCTTTGACATCGCGGCGAGCCAGGCGTCGCGCGCCGCACGGTTGATGCGAAAGGGGGCGTGACGCATCCGAAGACGAGGGTGTCCTCGCTCTTCGGAGTAACTCTTCGGTCCGCCCCAGTACTGCTCCAAGAACAACTCGAAGTGTCGCTTGGACTCGGTCAGGTCCTCGGGGTACATCGGTCGAAGGAGTTCGTCGATCTCGATCTCGACGTAGAAGTTCGAGACCAAACGCTGAAAGAACGCGTGACCGCCGACCTGGTCAAAGAACGTCGCTTCCACTCCGCCACGCTAATGGCGTGTTCTAGACTCTTTCGGTTCTCGTACGAGACGTGCGGGTGTAGCTCAATGGTAGAGCTCCAGCCTTCCAAGCTGGTCATGCGGGTTCGATTCCCGTCACCCGCTCCACCTCCAGCCGCGTCGTCTCCCAAGCATTTCTTTTCGAAGCTCAATTGGAGACAGAGACCCCGTGATGTGACCATTTCATTCCTTTTAATGTGGGCTTCATTAACGGGACTTAGGTCGATGTAGGTTTGTCCAACTATTTTCCATGCATGGAGTGTGCACGGTGTCCAATAAAACTGCAACACAGCTAGTTCCGACAACTGTGTTGGATCAGTTCTTCCGAAAGTCGGATTAAGAGCACCTTTGCTGATGTGCAGGACCTCGTCGATTTCGTTTCGTAACGCTAGGCATTCGGAGATTCGGGGCCATCGCAACGTGGGCTGGATCCACCATCTGTAGCCAGTCCAAATCACCGGAAGTGTCACGTCGAATGCTCATGACCAGCCTTATATGGAAGACATTGTTATGAAGTCTCGGGCGTACGCAGTCTCGAAGAAACGAGCAGGCGTAGGGACCATGGAAGGTGTCAGGTCTTTGCCGTTAGCGGGAGTGGCCACACCATCAGGGGTCGAGGGAGTGTACGTGGCGAAGATCGGCCACGCAGGATTCATATCGAGCACCATTGCACGAACGGCACCGGCTCGCACGAGTATTCGGGCCAGGTCAATGATGTTCATTGGACCTTCGACGTACACGAGAGCGCCATTGTTCGTAACGCCGAGACCGGAACGTGGTGTATCCACGATCTGGTTGAGCGAGGCTCCCCACGTGGTCACGTCGTAACGTTGTAGACCGGGAACGGGACTGCCGTGGTCCACGAGGAGTGTCCGATTCTGTCGGACCGCCACGACCGATGGCGTCATCGTCACGTCACGCCCCCACATCCCAACGGTTGCGAACCCGTCGGCGTAGATGACGATTGATGCTCGGCCGGTTAAGAGCGGCGCCGCCATCTGACCTTCACTGAAGTACCCACCGTTCGAATCCTTCAGCAAGAATCCTCCGTTGAACGCCACCACGAGGTTTTTCGCCGCGCTGTGCGAGATGGGGGCCGTGAACTTCCAAGTCAGCCCACCTGGACTCAGGCTTCCCGAATACAGCCGAGCACTGAGCAGATTGGTATCCATCCAGGCCACTCCGGCGACCACGGTTGGCGTATCGAGAGGCCGAATGAATGCCGTGCGGATGGCTTCATAGCCTTGAACCAGGCGACCCGCCGGTGTCCAAACGCCTTCGCCTTTCAATTCAGGCGAAAGAAATGGTGTCAGGTCAGGAGGAGGAGGAAGTGGCGACGTTGCACGGTTGGGGGGGCCACTTCGTGGGTTCGATGTCCGTGTGGACGATGACGCGCCAGATGCGTTTGTCGACGTCCCGACGATAGTCACACTCACCCCCGCGGCAACAAGCGCTGCCAAAACCGTACGGCGATCAATTTGGCGGTCACCAATGGTGGAACTGAGTTGAGGCGCCTTAAAGGATCGCATCGTTGATTGATCGCCTTGGTTTTGCGAGACTGAGAATCGTACCGATCCACTTTTCATAGTTCATCTGTCTAATTCATTGTCATAAGCGGTTGATAAGGATGAACGATGTTCGAAATAAGGGATGGCGAGAGAAGCCAAGGAGACGAAGTGAGCTTCAAGGTGCCAATGGATACTTAGAGTCGATAGCAAGACCGGATGGCTATGTGACCATGCAACGGTCAAATTCGAATCCCTCCAGCCGCACCGTCTGACGCAGACACGATTCGCTGGACCACGTGGCGTTGACCCCATTTCTCGGACTTCGTCTATGCGAGCGAGGACTGGGTTTGAGTCGACTCGACTCGTGTCAGCTCTGGCGCCACCAATACAACATCATCACAACGTGAGTTTCTTCCACGTAGCGCCACCGTCGTTGCTCTCGTACGTCGTCTGGTATCCGTACGGGATTGGAAGAGTAATCAGAGCGTCATTGACATTCAGTGCCGTGAATTCCATTTGGCCCGTTGTGGTCGGCAAGTCCTTTATATCGAAGCTGCTCACCGCACCACCGCTGTTCGTCACCACGAACCTCTTCGTCGCACCCTTGAGACCCGGCTCGAGAATCCACCACGTCGAGAGATTCGCCAACGAGATGACGGCGGCTCGGCCGGATGTCGCGCTCGTGTCCAGATTGCATGTATTGGTAGCCGTCTCTGGATTGAGTTTCAGTGGTTCATTCACGATGATTGGCATCATCGAATTGGCGTTAACTTTCCACTTCAAGCCACCGTCATGCGTCGAGTAAAAGAAGATGGCCTGGTGACCACTTACGGGAAAGTCAACCGGCACCACTCCGTCGGCGCCAACGAATTCCGGCTCGCCGTAAAGTCCGCGTGCGTCGTGCGGAAGTGACGGGGGCGTTGGGAGCGTAAACCGCGACCAGTCAACGCCACCATTCAGGGTGCGCAACAAAAACGTTGGATTGGAGACCGAATTCCAATTCGAGAAAGCGAATCCGACCGACGCCGACGAGAAAACGACCTGGGCAAAGGTGCACGAACTTCTGGCATCCGGAGAGCGAGTTGACCACGTCGTCCCCCCGTCCAATGTCCTTTGGAGGGCGTAATTGCCGTTGGAACCAAAACCGAACTGCTGACGCCATCCGATCTTGGAGTTGACGAAACTGATGGTCTCCATTCCGCCGTTGCTTCCGGTGTCGCCGCCGGGTTGTGTGACCCACGTTCGGCCCCCGTCCAGAGTGTGGCGCAAAATCGTGTCCGTGCTGCCGCCATTGCGAGCCAGAAGCCAACCGTCGGTGGGTGTCGTGAAGGATGCGTCAGTCCACGCGTAGGGGCACTGGCCCTTCGGAATTCCAGTCGTACGCTTCAACGGCGGTGTGACGTTTCGCCAATGGACGAAGTCATTGGTGAGAAAGACCTCACTGCAACCAGAATTCTGGTTGTACGCGGCGGTGACGCCGACACCGTGTCCTACGTAGAGAAGATACGTATTCGCCGTCGCGGACGCAGTGGCCGAGGAGAGATTCGCGCCAGTTGGAGGAGCTGTGTTGCCACCAATTGGACGCCGTGCACCGATTGGCACTCCTCCAGCGACGAGCAGAACCAACGCGATCACTATCGTCGCGGTCATAACAAGGATCAAGGCACCCTTGAGACGACGGCGCCGACCCTTGCGGCGAGCCTCTTTGATCAAGAGCTCCGCGTTGGCAAGAATTTCCAAGGAAAGATCGTGTCGCGCTGGAGAAATCGTCATCGAATCCTCCCTCAACAAATGGTACTATCAAACATAGTATCTATGGAAATCCACGAAGTCAACAAGAACGAGTCGGTCGCCCTGTACGAACAAGTCGCGGCCGAGATTCGTCGGGCCATCGCCGACGGTGAAGCGCAACCGGGAGAGCGTCTGCCTTCCGCAATCGATCTCGCCGAAGTCATCGGGGTAAACAAGAACACCGTTATTCGAGCCCTCCACATACTGAGAGACGAGGGCCTCCTGGACTTCACACGAGGACGCGGTATTCGCGTCGTGGCAACACCCGGAAAGAGCGTTCTCCAGACACGAATAAATGAGCTCATGGACTTTGCTCGCAATCAGGGATACCGTCGCGACGAGGTAGTTGCCATTATCCAATCTCAGGTACTGCGATGAAACGCAAATGGAATGAACTCCTCCAACGACTAGCAGAAGCACCTCCGACAAACGGCTTAGCGTTGCATTCGTGACTAGAAGAAGACGCTTTGGTTTTGGCGTACTTGTCTTGATTGTTGTCGCCGCGGCTTCGGCGGTGATGACCTGGTCGGTCACGAAGGCGAGTGGATCATCGCATCCCAGTTCCAACGTCGCCGAGTGCATCCAGGGCCGACTGCAGGTCGCCATCGAACAAGGCGGAGGATTGGCGAGCACGGTCCCCGCCACCTTCGGCTACACCTTCCTTATCGTCAATACAGGCACCAGGTCGTGCGAGGTACGCGGCTACCCCTATGAGATCATCTTCTCCACCGAGAGCGGCCAGATCTTGAAGGTCTCGACATCGCACGAGCGGACCGTGCTCTACGCCCAGCCCGAAGTTGAACGCGTCGTGCTCCGCCCCGGAGGTGTCGCGTCCTTCGGTATCAGTTACACCTACGGCGTCGCACCACCCGGTACGGAACCGACGAGCTGTCTCGCGCCGTTGATGGACCTGCGTCTTCCCGCGCTTTCGTCACACTTGTTCTCGTACGAGTTCCCCGTCAGGATGGACGTCTGCGAGGCCGGTCGAAAGGTCGAGGTAACTCCGGTTGAGGGCCGAACCACACCTCGGGTGTGAGGGATTCGCGCTGGCTGCGTCTCTCGAAGATCACCGCAGAACAATGTCCTCTCGCTTAGCCGAATCTGGCCGGGTGTCATCGCCTGTTCGACGAACGTCTGGACTTCAGCTACAGCTCTTCGAGGGTGTGACGCGAAGAAAATAGTCCGTGAGATCGCGGTCGAAGAGTAGGTACGTTCGACCCGCGTACGTCGCGACGGAACTGTAGCCCACCCCGAGTGGACCACCCCGAGCCATGACCTGACCAGTTGACGGGTCGAGACACTCGGTCGACCCCTGACCCCCGGAGTCGACCAACCAGATAACGCCAACCCCGAAGTAAAGCGAAGTGTCGAAGTGGTAGCCACCTCGCGCAGCCGAAGGAACAAGTCGTCGGTCGCCTTCGTAGTAGCGGGCGGTGGCGGTCTGGTTCTTGACGTTCCCGGTAGCTACCCACACTCCCCGCGCGAACGTGGCGAGCGGCCCGCCGGTCTCGCCGGGAAGCAATCGTTGAACGATCCTTCGGCCCGTCGCCGCGTCGAAAGTCGTGACGAACTCCTTTGACCCACTCGAACCGAGCACTTCGAGGTACTTGCCACGTCCCGAAGGTGACATTTCGATCGGTGAGAAACCCACGTGGACCTTCAACAGGACGCGCCCGGACTCGGGGTCGAGTCTGATGATCATCGTGGGCGTCGCCACCCACAGTGACGACCCGGCAACAGTCACCAGGAGGGTCCGATCCGGAAGGACAAATGCTCTTTGTCGACGCAAGTTCGTCGGATCAATCTTGAACAGAACTCGCCCATTGTCCGGCGCCGCGATATCGAACGCATTTTGACCTGTTGCCCACCAGAGGGCGCCGTCACCGAACGCGACGCTAGTCTCGTTAGGGAACCTCGTCGCGGCCGCGATGCGCCACGTCCTCAGATCGACTCGGATGAGGTCATCAACCGCACCCTTCGAGCGGTCAAAGGTTCCGATCACGAACATAGAGTCGTTCCCCGTCGCCACGATGCCAGGGTCCGCGCCACCGGTGTCCAGTTTGAGGATTCGGCTGACGGAAAAGAGTGAGGCCGAATTCGGCGGTGTCGCCGAGGTGCTGGCGCTGGACAAAGAATCTACGGAAAGGGTGAAAGCCGATATCGCTGCGACTGTGAGGACGGCGACCCTACGGGTGATTCGTCGCACACGCACCACCAATCTCCTGCTCGGTGTTCAACGGTACAGCAACGATCGGAAATTGTGCATCGTGGCCCTCGGACGAAAACCCAGACGGCGCAGGACGGAAGGGCCGCGACGACGTAGTGCCCGTAGAGTGCCCACACGACTTTGGCGCGAAAGATTCCAACAGAAGTGTGGTGTGATCAGGCTTGTTGCTTCGACGATCTTGCTGCGTCCGCCACCCTTCCAAGCCGGCCATGCGGGTTCGAATCCCGTCACCCGCTCCAAGACCTTCCTCGCGACGAATGATGCTTACGCCATTTGTTCTCAACTCTTAGAGCGTGCGGACATGGTGAAGAAATCGCGCGGCCACGTCGATTCGAAGAATGTCCACGGACCTTGCACGGTTGACGCAATGAGTTTGCTCCCGTTGGACGAAGCGGCGAGGCCGTTCGCGACGGGCGGATCATAAGTGGAAAAGTCGGGCCAAC
>OBLW0100002389.1_pt1 | contig 15174 bp, 10 predicted proteins | sample 1520161 | NCBI WGS metagenome assembly OBLW01 (sample SAMEA3539309, study PRJEB22396) | soil metagenome | biome: tundra; feature: field; material: soil | place: USA | collected 2010-05 | depth 0.15 m
CTGCAGACTCGTCTGGGTTCTCTGCACCGCCGCCGAAGGTTTACAACCGTCAGGTCGCTTCTATCACCGAAGGCAATCGGAAAGGGCTGCGACTCGATGAGCGCTCCGGCGACGGCCTCGCTTGGTGGCCAGACCCGAACTTCACCAACGGCATCATCGAGTTCGATGTGCGGGGCAAAGACGTGTTTCAGAAAAGCTTCGTCGGCGTCGCGTTCCACGGGCTGGATGAAAAGACTTACGACGCCGTCTATTTCCGCCCGTTCAACTTTCGCGCGACCGATCCGGACCGGCGGCGTCACGCCGTGCAGTACGTCGCACTACCGACTTATGACTGGCAGAAGCTTCGAAGCGAGCATCCTGATAAGTACGAAAAGCCTGTTGCATCGGCACCTGCGCCAGATCAGTGGTTTCACGTGCGGATCGTGGTGACCCATCCCAAGGTGACAGTATTCGTCAACGATATAGCCGAGCCGTGCCTTATCGTGGAGCAGCTAAGCGATCGCAAGAGCGGCTGGGTCGGTTTCTGGGTGGGCAACGGCTCAGGAGGAGATTTTGCCAACCTCAAAATCACCGCCTCGACACATTCGGTCGAGAGAACAATTCCATGAGAGCTTCCTGCGGACTGGCTGGGCGCCTATTTCTATGTCCCCGCGCCGTCTCTTTTCACAAGCCGCCTGTATTACTTGGTGCTGCTGGCCATTTGCACCGGGTGGATTCTCCAACCCGAACTGCGCACCGGGAGAATCGCCGCATCGTTACGGACCTGCTTTTTCTGTCGCCAACCCCCTCGGCGGCCTGCTAGTCTCGCGGCATTCGATGAAACGACCACTCGTGCCAGTGGCGTTGCTCTATGTCGGCGGAATCCTGATTGCGTGCGTCATCCCGGTCCCGCCGTTGCTTCTATTGATCGGCTCGCTCGCCCTGGCAGTGCTGACTCTGGCCTTGCCGCGTGCCCGGCTGGTCGCCTTGGGCACGCTGATCGTCCTGACGGGATGGACCAATCACACCCTCCGCACTGCCATTATCTCACCATGCGATCTGCGCCGCATCCTCGGCGAGCAGCCTGAGATCGTCACGCTACGGGGGATTCTGTGCGAGACGCCGACCCAGCGCGTCTATGAACGCAACCAGCAGGAGTCGTGGCGCACCCTGGCCCGGATTGACGTTACGGCCCTGCGTCGCAACCGCCGACCCTGGCAACCAGCAGCGGGCCGCATGGCCGTCACGACGCAGGGCGTCCTTTCCACAAATCTCTTCGTTGGGCAGGACGTCGAGATTACTGGCGTGGCGGGACCGCCGAGAATTGCGACGGCCGAAGGCATGTTCGATTATCGGGCCTACCTTAAACAGCAGGGAATCTATTATCAATTGCAGGCCACCTCGGAGCAGGATTGGCGCGCCGTTTCCTCCCTTTCGATGCCCCCGCTGGCGGACCACTTTCGCGAGTGGGCGCGCCAGGCCTTGGCATCGGGCTTGCCAACCGAAGATGAGTCGCTGCGCCTGGAATGGGCGCTCACCCTCGGCTGGAAAACCGCCCTCACCGAGGAGGTCTCCGAACCGTTCGTTCAGGCCGCGACCTACCACATCTTCGCCGTGGACGGGCTCCGCATGGCGATCATCTTCGGCATCTTCTTCTACCTGTTTCGCGTACTGGGCCTGTCTCGCGCCATGTGCGGGCTTGTGCTGCTTCCCCTCATTTGGTTCTACACGGGGCTGACCGGTTGGCCAGCCTCGGCGATTCGCGCCACGGTCATGCTCAGCGTGGTCATTATCGGTTGGGCATTGCGACGCCCGAGCGACTTGATCAATTCCCTCTTTGCGGCGGCGCTCATCATCCTCATCTGGGAACCGCGGCAGCTCTTCCAGGCCGGCTTTCAACTCTCGTTCTTCGTCGTCCTGTGCATCATCCTGATCCTCCCCGCCTTGCGCGAACTGGGCCGCCGCCTGACTGCGCCTGACCCTTTGCTGCCCGAAGAGTTGCGCCCGCGCTGGCGCAAGACTTTGAGGTCGCCGGCGAAGTTCCTGGGAGACCTTTCGCTCACCTCCTTTGCGGCATGGATCGGCTCCCTGCCGCTCGTGGCCTACTACTTCCACATCGTGACTCCAGTCAGCACGCCGGCCAATGTGCTCGCCGTGCCGCTTTGCGCGCTGGTCTTGATCAGCAACCTGGCCAGCCTCTTGCTGGCAGCCTGGTTTCCCATCGCCGCAGAACTCTTCAACCACGCCGGCTGGTTCTTGATGGAATGCATTCGCGTCAGCAGCCATTGGTTTGCGCTGTGGCCGGGCGCTTATTTCTATGTGCCGGAACCAGCCCTGTTCACGACCGGCCTGTATTATGCGATTCTGCTAGGTGTCCTGACGGGTTGGGTATTCCAACCCAAACTGCGCGCCTGGAAGGCTGCCGCCCTCGTAATCGGCGTGTCTATTTGGGGCTGGCAGCTTTGGCAGACGCGCTCCATAACACGCCTGACCGTCTTGCCCGTCAATGGCGGCATGGCGATCCACTTCGATGCACCGGGCACAGCAAACGATCTGCTGGTTGACTGCGGCGCGAGCAACTCCGTCCAGTCAATCACTAAACCGTTTCTTCGCGCTCAAGGCGTCAATCACCTCCCCGCCCTCGTCCTCACCCACGGCGACTTGCGCCACGTTGGCGGAGCAGAACTGGCCGCCAACCTCTTCTCCGTCGAGAAGCTCTGTGTCAGCCCCGTCCGCTTTCGCTCGCCCGTATATCGCCAGATTCTCAAGCACTACAGCTCCAGGCCCGAAAAGCTGCGCACCGTCAGCCGCAACGACCGCTTGGGCTTCTGGACGGTGCTGCATCCCGACCCAGGCGACCGCTTCCCTCAGGCGGACGACAACCCCCTCGTCCTGTCGGCCGTCATCGGCGACCAACGGATTCTGCTGCTTTCCGATTTAGGGCGCCCCGGGCAGGGTGCCCTGCTACAACGAACTCCCGACCTCCGCGCCGACATCGTAATCACCGGTCTGCCCGTTCAGCCTGAAGCTCTCGGCGAAGCCCTGCTGGACGCCATCCAACCCCGCCTCATCATCGTGGCCGATTCAGACTTCCCGGCTGCGGAACGGGCCAGCCCCGGGCTCCATGAACGTCTCGCTCAGCGGCGCGTCCCGGTGATCTACACCCGGACCGCCGGAGCTGCCACCATCGAGTGGCGCAAGCATGACTGGAAATTGCGTACGATGAGCGGAATCCGAATCTCCAACCTCCACCCAACTCTGCCACCAGAACCGTCCCCTGAAAAGCCGGGCGAGGCCGGGCGCACCCCCGAAGAACAATGAGCCCGTTGGCACATATTTAAACCCATTATGGTATTGACAGCGGCTTGAGAATATGCGTCAATCGCATTGGCCTTAAAAAATGAACGAAACTCGAAGCCTTTGGTTTCAGGTATTTATCGTGCAGACCCTATGAAAGACGAGAAAAGATCCCCATATACTCAAGTCGGTCGTGCCTTCACGCTTATCGAACTGCTCGTGGTCATTGCCATCATCGCGATCCTGGCGGCGCTGCTCCTGCCGGCGTTGGCGTCGGCCAGGGACAAGGCAATGCGGACAATCTGTACCAACAATCAAAAGCAGATGACCTTGGCCATGAACATGTATGCCCACGACACCATGGATTACCTGGCGTTCCCCAACTGGGACGGCGGCGCGGTCATTGGGCCGGGCTGGCTCTATGGCCTGAAGCCGACACTGCCGGACCCGACGGTGGCGCCGTACCTGAACGCCCCGACCACGGCTTGGAACCAGGGGCTGTGGTTTCAGTATATGCCCAATGGCAAGTCCTATCTCTGCCCGGTGGATATCAGGAGCAAGACCTATACGACACCCGCGCCTGCCGGGCGGAACAACAAGCTGTCAAGTTATGTCATGAATGGGGCGGCGTGTGGCTATCCGAGCGCTGATGTTGTTCGGAGCTGTAAAATAACCGCCGCCTGGAGTCCCATGTGCTATTTGCTGTGGGAACCCGATGAAAACTGCGTGTACCAAGGCAATCCGGGCGCCTTTGAGTACAATGACGGGGCCAATTTTCCTTCGGTCCCTCCAGTGGGTGGTGAAGGAATTGGACGATTGCATAGCAAAAAGGGCGGCGCAATCATGGCGCTAGCTGGGCACGTGATATTCATCACGGTCAAGCAATTCGCCGACGATTCCAATACCCCCCTCGGCCGAGGACCAGGCACTGGTGGCAAGACCTACCTCTGGTGGAGTCCCTATAGCAGCAACGGCCACTGAGCCATCTGCGCGTTGGCTCTGCTCGCTGACTGAGGTTTGCCGACGAGCCAAGCCGCCACCTGCGTCAACGCCGTCCAACGAGAAGACTGGACTGTTTACGAGATGAAATTGCCCCTGCCCCGCCCGTCTCGAGTTGGCGGGCGAGCACAAGGCGGAGGTCTTGCTGTCGCAGCTTGGTCATGCCCCATAGGATAAAAAACAGGTCGGCGAAGACATCCAGCACGCAGAGCATTGAAGGTAACACCAACACGAACAAAACCGTCAGCGACGGGGCCAGCCCCGGTTTCTTCAGCGTCAGCGCCAGCCACATGCCGAACCAGATGACTGCGTAGCAGTCCGCATACATGCGCAGACAGCAAAAGCCGCTCGCAACAAACCCCATAACGGCGGTCCCCATCTCTGGGGTATTCCAGGCTCGCGTGGCGACGACTTGAACCATGACCGGGGCGAACAGCAGGGCGAGCAGCCAAACGATGGGCCAAAGGAAATTCTTCCTCAATGCGAGTATCTGGCCGCCAAGGATGTCCCGGCTCGTCAGCGGGGTGCACAGCAACATCTCCAGGGCGCCGTTGCGCCGGGCCTCAACGAAAAAACGGCATGCCTGTAACGCCAGCAGCCATTTCAGAAGGAAGCCGAAGGGCCGCACACCGTACCAGCCCAGCACAAATGCACTCGTCTCACGGGGCGATGATAGAGTAACTAACAGAACAACCCCGCCCCACGCCCACACAATCACCCAGGAAATCGTTCGCAGGTCGGGCCCGCAGCTCATCAACCAAAGCACCGGATTCACCGGCAGCAATTCCTCCCGTGCCCGCGCACGCTCAGCGGGCCGTTTCCTTGTCTGCTGCGGCCATTGGGTCAACAGTCCCCCTCGGTCGCCAGCTTCCTTGCGTTCCTGCCAGCAGTGCGGCAGCGCGCCACTGGCCAGCGCCAATAAGCACCATCCGAACAATTGCGAAGCCAGCAACGCCAACCAATAAACTGCGGGCCGCCACAGAAACATCGGTTCCAGGGCCTTTCCGAATGCGTAATACGGGCTGATCCACGCCAGGCACTCCCAGCCCGGTGGAACCCCCATGGCCAGCCCGGCCTTAACCAGGGCAGGCAGACCGCCGGCAACGAGGATGACCAGGCCCAGCGTGCCACCCATAACCCGCTGCGAATCGCGCCCAACGGCTGAAACGAGAATCCCGGTCGCCAGCGAGAAGAACAGCGCGTTGAACAGCGCCAGGGTCATCCTCCAGAATTCTCCCCCCGTTAAGCCCCCCAGCAGCAGCGACAGCCCGGTAATGGGCAGGATAGCGAGCAACCCGTAAATGGCGCTCAGCGACATGGCCATGAACTTCCCCAGCACGACATCGTACCCCTTCAAGTCGGTGAGGAACAGGAATCCCAGCGTGCCGTCACGCTTCTCCTCGCTGAGGCAATCCGCCGTAAGCAACGCGCCGGCGAGCAGGCACAGGCCGAAAGCAAAGCCTGTGAGGGTGGTGTAGAAGGGTTTGCCGACGCCGCCGGACCCTCGCATTAGCATTACCGGGAAGAGCGAGAAGCAGCCCACGACCAGGGCGACCATCACCGTCCAGGTGCGCATGCGATACGTGCTCTTGCGCCGCGCCGCCACCCGCAATTCGCGATCCACGATCGGGAGAAAGGTCATGGTCCCCTCAACAACCGCTTCCAGAACGCGGGTCGCGCTTCATATCGCCGGGTCGCGGCGTCGCGGAACTCCGTGAGCAACCTGGTTCTCGCCCAAAAGCCAAAACCAAGGTCCACCGCCAGACCCACCCCGAGCCATGCGCTGAGGAAAAACTTATGCAACGGCTCATCCCCCGCCTGCTGCGGCCAGGTGAGTGAAATGACGAGTGTGCCCAGGGCCAAAACCACCCACGGCAATACCAGGATGCGTCCGAGGTTGCTGGCTGCGGCGCGGGTGGGATTCTTTGCCGTCAGCGCCTTCCACATCCCGACCCAGTAAAGAGCCGCCAAATCGGCGACCAGCATCACCATGCCCGCAGTCCAGGACAAGACCCAAAAGGAGCGGTCCTCCGGGTTCTCCAGCAACATCTCATCGGACGTGGCAGCCATCAGAAACAGAAAGAACACCAACAGCGTCACTGCCGTGGGCCCCAGGAACTGGCGTTTCAGCGCCAGCAGTTGGCCGCGCAGAACATCCTGTACCGTCAACGGAGTCGAGAGCAGCAGCTCCAGCGCGCCCTGCCTCCTGTCCTCGGCCAACTGGCGGCCGGCTTCCAGCGCAAACCACACCTTGAGGAGCAGGTTCAATAACAAACCCGTGAGGACGTAAGTGCCCTGGTCAAGCCAATCACGACGCGACCTCGCCAGTCCCCAGGTCCACCCGCACGCCACTAGCCCCAGCACGGCCCAGACATAGGCCGGCCCCAACCGTGCCCGCGCCGCCAGCCAGAAATAGGCGCTCCGGTCCAGCAGCCTCTCGCGGAACGCGGCCCGCTCCGCGAAATCGCCGTAGCTCCACCACTGCCAGCGTTCGCGCCAGCGCAGTGCTTGCGCCCCCGCCGGCCGCTCCTGCCACGCCCGCGGCGCAATCACACTTGCCAGCAAAAGAAAGATCCAGCCCAGGCCGTGGATGACCCCCACCGACCACCAAAACTCGTGTGCATGGGAAGTGTAGGAGATGTCGAACGCACCATAGTAGCTGAAACCGACGCTCGTCAGGAGCCATCCCATCCTCACTTGCGGCACCCGGCCCGCCATAAACCGCCACGCCCCGCAAGCCGGCAAGACGGCCGTAAAGAGCAGCACGAGCAGGAGTGTCAGGGCCATCGCCTTGCGCGGTGAGCGGCTCACGGCGGACGCCCACATCCCGAGCGTGAGGGAAAAGAAGAGGGTGTTGACCACCACCACAGCCATGCGCCCGAATTCCCCGGGTGTCACCCCTCCCAATAACAGCGGCAGGGCCAGGATCGGCACCACGGCCAGCACAGCGTAAAAGCCATTCAGGGAACTGGCCACCAGTTTGCCGAATACCACATCGTAGCCCTTCAGGTCCGTCAGGAACAGCAGGCCCAGCGTCCCTTCCCGCTTCTCTTCGCTTAGGCAATCCGCCGTGAACCACACGCCGCTGAGCAGGCAGTAGAAGACGGCGCTGCCGGTCAATATCCAGAACAAGCCCATGGCGATTTCATTCGGCGGCCGCCCTGAAAACATGAGGAAATACCATGTCCCAATTACCAGGATCCCCAGCGCCGCGCCGCTCCGCACCCAGAAGGTGCCGGGCCGCCGCGCCGCGACGCGCAATTCCCGTGCGACAATGGGCAGGAAGGTCATCGGTGTGCCTTAGTAAACCTGAGCCCGCTCCAGAGGAAAGGCCCGCCTTTTAAGCCGGAGGAACAGCCGGTCCCAGCAGACAACTGCGAGGATGCCCTGGCAAATTGCCGCCCGCCCGGAGGGGCGCATCTCCCATGAGAAGTTCAGGCCCGTGCTCGCATCATTCAGCCACCACCACATCGCCCTGAGCGCCTCAGGCAAAACCATCGGCAGCACCAGCGCTACCGCGATCGTGGACAAGAACGCGGTGAGGAAATTATGGCAACGCAAGGAAAAATAAAGCCCGAACACTGGCACCGTCAGGAAGGTCACCATAAAGAACAGGAACGTTCCTGCGTTTCCCCCGTTGGGTAGGAAAGTCGAGCAGTAGGCCCAAACGGCCAGAAGCAGGCCGGCCGCCGGAACGAACTGGCTCCATAGCCCGCCCAACCGCCCTGAAATAATCTGGTTTTCGCCCAGCGGGGAAACCAGAAGCAGCTCCAATACCCCCGTTTCCCGCTCACGCCGGAAGCTGCCTGCCGCGCTCATGGCCATGCTGCCAGCTAGAAGCCAAGCCATGATCGTGTGCAGTTCATTAGCGCCCTCAAAGAAGTGCCGGTCAGTCAATACCGCGCTGTAGATCGAGATCAGCACCGCAAACCACCCCCAGGTCACTAGCCTCCCGCTCCAGGTGCGCTGTTCCAGCCAGCCGATGGGATTCCGCTCCAGCTTCCGGCGCATCCAGCGGCGAAAGAAAGACATCCACAGAACCGGCGTGCAGAAAGTGTGCTGCCACCAAAGCTGCCGGAGAGACGGAGGCTCCTCCTGCCAGGAGCGGCGGGTTTTGGCCCCGGCGACGAGCACCGCGGCCAACAACACCAGGAGCGAAAGACCGGTTGTTTGTCCCATCACCCAAGCCAGTTTGGCAAGAGGAGTCCACCGAATGAAACTGGACCACTCCCCATCTGCATTCGTAAGCAACACAAACCCGACCGTTCCTGTGTGCTCCCAGCCCATCTGGGACTGAAAAGACCCCAACTTTGCAGCTCGAAGAGTCTGCACCATAATCCAACCAGCCCCCGTGGTTAAAACGAAGAAGAAGGCGAAGCTCAGAATGGCGGCCAAAAGAAACGCCCGCAGCCAGGCCTTGCTCCATGCCGATGCTAACAACCCAGCCGCCAGCGCCCAGCAAATGGCGTTGGCATTCACGACCACCGACAGCACCGCTTCGACCCAACTCACCCCGCCCAACAGAAACGGGATCGTCAACACCGGCAGCACCGCCAGCCCTAAGGTCGCTGCCCGCAGCCCATGCGCCAGTCCTTTGGCCACGACAACGTCGGTCCCTTTTAAGGGCGTCAGGAAAAGCAGTCCCAAGGTCCCTTCGCGCCGCTCGCGGCTGATGCAGTCCGCTGTCAGCATCGGCACCAGCAACCAAATCGCACCGAAGAGTGCGCGATGGAGCGCTCCGAACAACTGACGCCCAAACTGTGGCTCGAACCCCTGCTGCAATCCGAACAGCATGCTCGCCACCAACAGCGTCGTCACCCCCAGCACCCGCAGGTAGTACGTGAACGGCTGCCGCGCCGAAGCCCGCAGCTCACGTGCAATGACAGGGAGAACAGTCATGCTTTCAGCGACATTAAGGTTAAAGGCTCCGGTGCCTGGAGGCGCTGATGGTCTAGTGTCCCCTCTCTCTTCTCCTCGCTCAGGCAGTCCGCGGTGAAGAAGATCCCTGCGAGCAGGCAGCACCCCACGGCCAGAATCCCGAGCGCCACGAAGAGCGTCTTGTTAAGCTCTGCCGCCGATACTCTGCGGTTGACGGCGAAGAAAACCAGCCAAACACCCATCATCCCCATCGCAGCGAACCATCGCATCCGGTAGGTGCCCGGACGCCGCGCCGCCACCCGCAGTTCGCGTTCCACGATGGGCAGAAAGGTCATGGGAAACCCATTCGGCAATTGTCAATTGGCAATCAGTACCTGCCAACCCGGCCTGCCTATCGCCAATCACGCATCACGCATCACGTTTCACTGCGTCTCTCCCCTGGTCACGCGCATAAAGACTTCCTCCAGCCCAATCTCGTCTTCGCGCAACTCAACGAGCTTCGCGCCGCCATGCACCAGGATGTCCGCCACAATGCTATGCTCCATGTCGGGATCCGCCAAAGTGACCTTGATCTCCCCATCGGCGACCTCTACCTCCGCAATCTCCTTTCGCGCCTTCAGCAGGTCAATGGCCTGGGTTTCATCGCTCGAAACGCGCACCCAGATGACCCGGCCTTGGGACATCTGGTCACGCACCCCCTGCACCGGGCCGCTGTAAATCAGCCGCCCCTTCTCAATTATGGCCACCCGGTTGCATAAGGTCTGGAGCTCGCTCAGGATGTGCGAGGAAATGATGATGGTCTTGCCCAGGCGCTGAAGCTCCTGCAGGATGGCCATCATCTCGATGCGCGCCCGGGGGTCAAGACCGCTGGCCGGTTCGTCCAGCAGCAGCAGTTGCGGGTCGTGAATCAATACCCGCGCCAGGCCGAGCCGCTGCTGCATGCCTCGGCTCAGCGCGCCGATGAGCGACCCTTTCTTCTCCGTCAGCCCCACCAGTTCCAGCACGTCGTTCACCGTCTTCTCCCGCTGCGCCGTCGGAATCTTGTAGCACGCCCCGAAGAAATCCAGGTACTCCGTCACCTCCATATCCTTATAGACGCCGAAGAAATCCGGCATGTAACCAATCACGTGCCGCACTGCGTCAGCCTCCAGCACCACGTCCCGGCCCAGAATCTTCGCCGTGCCTGCCGACGGCGCCAGGAAGGTCGCGAGGATGCGCAGCGTGGTAGTCTTGCCGGCGCCATTCGAGCCAATAAAACCAAACAGGTCGCCTTTATTGACCGTAAGGTCCAGTTTGTAAACGGCCGCGATGCTGCCGTACATGCGCGTCAGGCCAAACGTTTGAACAGCCGGAATTGGTGGTTCGTTCATAACCTAGTCTAAAGTCTAAAGTCTCAGTCAGGCGCGCCCTTTAAACTTATGGCCGCCTACCTGTGATTGCTGAAGGTAAGCCATGAAGCCTCCGACCAACCGGCTGACCTCGTCCGCCTTTGCGTAAAGCTGATCGAAGCCTGCGGCAGAGACATAGCTCTGGTCCAGGGCGACGTAGAGGTGGGACTTGACCTCTCCACAGGAACCCTTGGAGTTTGAGAGAAACTGTATGAACTCTCTATCCCCGCCTCGTTCGAACCCCTCTGCAATGTTGGCCATCGTGGAAACCGAGGCCCTCTGGATTTGATCCTTGAGCCCATAATCCTTCGCAAACTGGCCAATTCTAGTGGATGCGTAGATCTCCTTGGTCAGCACCCGCGCCCTTTGCCAGGCAACGATATCCTCGAATCGTTCAATCTTGTTCATACGTAAATTGCTTTCAGGCCCCCGGTTGGCCGCACTCGTTCAACTTTAGACTCCAGACTTCAGACTCAAGACTTTAGACTTTAGGCTTTAGACTCCAGACTTTGGACCTTGGACCGGCACCGCCACCCGCCACAGCGTATTCTGCTGACTCCGCCGCGGAGAGAACCGGCGCAAAGTCTTTACGGGCGAGTAGTCCGCAGCCCAGGCCAGCAGCACCGCGTTGCCATGCGCCGCCACGGATGACAAATCCAATCCCGGCGGCGCGATAAAACGGGACATCGAATCCTGCTGACCGCCCAGGTACGAAAGGAACGAAGCGGCCACGCTGGCACCAGCCAGATCATCAATTCGTCCGCTTTCCTCCCCGGCGAAGGTCCTCTGCCGCGCCCGTACGGCGCCATGAAAACCTGCGCCCTGTTGGGCAACGAACGTCCTTAAAAGTGTCCCCTGCTCTCTGGCAACCATGAAGGTCTTGGTTGCCCGAGGCGCGAGTTCACCGAGAGTCATGATACGGTCTTCGATAACAATGCGAGCATTGATCAGTTTGTGCTCTGTCCGGTTATCAACTATTACCTGCCATTGGCCGCCCTGCGGAACGACCGACAAGCTCAGGGGCACGGGCGCCGGCTGCCACCAATCGCTTACGAACATTTGGCTGGTCCAGACCGGCACGAAGATCTCCGCCTTGAACGACCCGTCGCCTTGCTGCACGAAGGACGCCTTTTCGCCCGGCTGCACGGCGCTCATGGTGCCGGCAAACTCGCTCCGCAGAGTCGCGAACTCCTCCTGCCCTTCCAGGGCGTATCGTTGGTTCGAAGGCGAATAGACCGACGCGTAGGTCTGCCCGCGTAACTCGGCCTCGTCCCCCTTCAGCAGCACATCCACCAAGTGCAGCTCGTTCCATTCCGATTCCCCCGCGCGCAACTTGTAGCCAATCACATAAATCAGCAGCGAAAACATCACCACGTAGCAGGGAAACGTGATCCAGGTGAGCATCGGCCGGTTGATCCGCTTGAGCCAGTACTGATCTAGCGGGCCGATCACGACCAAATACACGATCAGCAACAGCAGCAGCCACGTCACTGGCAGTTTGTGCACCTGCCGCGTGTCAATCATCGCCCCGAAAATGCCGTCGCTGCTCCAGCCGCCCTGCTGACGGTAACCAGCCGAGATGTACCAGTCCCCCGGCACCTCGGCTAGCTTGGCCCAGAAAGTCGGCAGATTCTTCCACGACCGGAAGGGCTCGCGTTCGGGGCTGAACATCAACAGCGTGACCCGCCCGCGTCCGCGGTTCGCAGTGACGATCAGGGGCTTGTCACCCGCCGCCACAACTACCTGCCCGTCCCTCGCGTCACCCACAGCGACCTGCATAGCCGCCGACTCGAAGGTTGGGTCAACCGGCAGATCTCTGAAAGGTTCGGCGGCACTTACGCCAGTTTGCCCTGAGGTCTCGGCCGGCTCACTGGGTGTGGCAACTCCCGGCCTCTTGAGGCCATAGCGCCGGACGGCCCCCGCCCCATAAGCCGCCAATTCGGATTGGGACAGCCCCACCCGATTTGTCGGCCAGGTCGCGCCCCGAAGCCAATCGTCGAACTCCGAATGCACCTGCAACGTCTGCATGTCCTTGAGCTCGCAGGGCAGCACTGCCCGCAACCACGGCGTCGCGCCAATGTCCGAAATCTGTTCGACACCGACCACCAGGTGGCCCCCGCCATGGAGCCAGGCTAGCAGGGCGTTGACCTGGCCCACCTTGAGATCCAGGGCCTTCTCTGAATTCAGATACAAGCAATTCATCCCCTCCAGCACCACCGGGTTGTCCGGGAATATCGAGGGCAGCAGCCGCGCCGCCGCCGGTTGCAAGGCTGCGTCCTGTGGCAGAATTGGCCGGAAAGTCGGTGTCCCAGCCGGCATCCGCACCAGCGCGCCCATCAGCGGCGTGCTGGAGGCGATCTGCCGCCGGGTCTGCACGCCTATCTGCTCGGCCCGCACTTTGCCGCGCTCATCCAGCAACCGCACGTCCCAGGTGCCAAAACTGCGGGTGGATGCAAATACCGGAATCACGAACCGCTTGAGCGTTCCGGTCGGCAGCTCCACCACCGCCTGCCGCGTCTGGTCCTGGTTGAATTTCCCGGCATCCACCTGCACCGTACCCACGAATGACGGCCCGTCGTTCTTGATTTCGCACACTACCGGAAACCAGCTCGCCTGCGGCACAATGCCGTCGTAGCCGAGAAAAACATCAAACTGCAACGCCGCCCATGACCTGAGCGCACCCGCGCCCAACCCCAGCAGCCACAGGACGACGAGCAAACCCCTCCACTTCGCAACTCTCCGTTGTGACCGGAGCCTTGATTCAGAATACCCTGCCATGGATTGATCGGGACAAATTCGAGACGGCTACTGCTATAAGCAGACCCCATCCGTTTGGCAATGTTCAATTCGTTGAGCGCTCAACGCGTATCACACTTTAGACCGGCCGCCTGAGGCATCGTCACGCAGCCGGCACAATCGTTCTCCTGCCCACAGGCATCCCCAGGGCCTGTTGCCAACACCGACAGCTCGGAGGGACGAGCTCTGCGAGTCCCAACTTAGGCCGATTGAAGTGGTAAAATGATGGAGCCTCAGAGTGTTGGGCTTCCATCACTCCATCACTCCGACTCCTGCCATAGCCTATTGCCCAAGGAGCTCCGCTGCCCCTTTGCCCGGCTAAACCGTCAATATCCCGCCCTGGCTGGCATTGCTGACCAGCTTCTGGTAGCGGGCCAGCCAACCGGTCAGCTCACGCTTAACGGGCTGCCAGGTCTGCTTGCGCTGAGCCAGCTCCGCTTCCGGAACCACTATGTCAATTCGGCGGTTGGGGAAGTCAATCCGCACGCGGTCACCATTACGGAGCAGGCCGATCGGCCCGCCTTCCTCCGCTTCCGGTGAGACGTGCCCAATGCAGGCGCCCGCGGTACCGCCGCTGAAACGGCCATCGGTGACCAGGGCGACTTTGTCTCCCAGGCCCATGCCGACAATGTAACTGGTCGGTGAGAGCATTTCCTGCATCCCCGGACCACCGCGCGGTCCCTCGTTTCGGATGACGACCACGTCGCCTGCCTTGACCTTTGCTGCCAGGATGCCTTCACAAGCTTCGTCCTGGCTCTCAAAAATCACACAGGGGCCCTCAAAGACAAAGCCCGGGCCGCAGTTCTTCTTGAATTCCTCGCTGATGCCGGCGGTCTTGACCACGCAGCCGTCGGGCGCCAGTTGGCCATAGAGGATCGCTAAGCCCCCATCTGGAGTATAAGCCGTATCCTTTGTGCGGATGCAATCCTTCTCGTTGAACATAAACGCCGCGTCGTAGGGCATGAGACCGCCAGGCTGGGCATCCTTGAGCATCGCCGGCCGGCGTTCGTGATAAGCCTTGTGGATCTGCCAGCCGCGCAACCGGCCGGTTCGCACCAGGCAGCCGACCTTCTTTTCTTCGCCTTTGGCATATTGCCACATGACCAGCAACGGTGTCCCTTTCAGTTGCCCCAATTCGGCGCGTACCATTCCTTTCGCGGCGGCGAGCTTCTCCCTAAGCCCGGCTTCGATGGCCGCCGCCCCTTTCCACGTGGTCGTGTCGTCCACCTGAAACTCCGCGTCCTCGGTAAACAGGGCCGCGACCGCCGCCGCATCTCCCGCGTTGAATGCCGCGGCGAAGCGCCAAAGTGTGATGCCGCGCGGGTCGCCAGGGAAGAACAGCAACGGCTTGGGCGCCAGGTTGCCGCTGGCGGTGCGCGCTGCCGCACCGAGCTTGTCGTTCGGGTCGAGCACCAGCGCCGAACACCCGGCGATGCGCGAAGTCTTGGCCCAAGGGGTGCATTTCTCCGAGCGCACGTCCCATTCGTCAATGTTCTCGCCGATGGTCTTGCCGGTCACGGTCTTGCAAGTCGCCGTAAGCGCCCCCATGCGCTTAAGCTCGCCCAGGATCGTATGGATGCCCCCCGCCCGATGCACGTCCTGCACATGGTAGGCCGATGACGGCGACACCTTGCACAGGCAGGGCACGCGGCGCGAGATGTCGTCAATGCGCTTAATGTCGTACGGGATGCCCGCCTCCCGCGCAATGGCCAGCGTGTGAAGAATGGTATTGGTCGAGCCGCCCATGGCGACATCCAGGGCGATGGCGTTGTCGAATGCTTCCACCGTGGCGATGTCGCGCGGCTTGAGGTCAGATCGGAAGAGCGTCGTGTAGGGA
>OBLW0100002390.1_pt1 | contig 15168 bp, 11 predicted proteins | sample 1520161 | NCBI WGS metagenome assembly OBLW01 (sample SAMEA3539309, study PRJEB22396) | soil metagenome | biome: tundra; feature: field; material: soil | place: USA | collected 2010-05 | depth 0.15 m
CCGCTTAGCCTATGGCTCCGACTGGGTTTACCCCCCTGAGATGGCCAATCTCCACGCCCGCGCTGAAAGCGCGGCTGTTTTGAGGTTGGCGGGAACGTTGCCTCGTCAATCTCATTACACAGCGGAACCCCTGCCGCGAACCTCAAGAATCTTTAATTCCGCATCTCCCCCCCGCAATTCTGAGGTACAACAGAGTCAGCATGCAGACGGCGGAGAAGGACAACGTGCCGGGGTCGGGATCGGTTCTGCTGGTTGACGACGATGTCGGCTTGTGCCGGCTCATGATGGACTTCTTCGCCGACTCCGATTTTGCTCTCGAGTCCGTTCATGACGGCGCTCGCGGGCTTTCCAGGGCGGTGGAAGGGCATTTCGACCTGATACTCCTCGATTGTATGCTCCCGGTTCTCGATGGATTCACAGTCTTGCGGCAATTGCGCCGGCGTTCGCGGGTTCCGGTCATCATGCTAACCGCCAGAACCGGCCAGAAAGACCGCATCGAGGGTCTCGATGCCGGCGCCGACGACTACCTGCCGAAGCCCTTCGCACCCGAAGAACTGCTGGCCCGTATCCGGGCGGTGCTGCGCCGGTCCGGTCGCACGGCTGCCGCCAAGGCCGAAGTAATCAACGTGGGGGAATTGCGGCTCAACCTCTCCAGCCGTGAGGTATGGGCCGGAGACCAGCCGGTAACACTGACTGGCATGGAGTACGAGATCCTGGAACTCCTCGCCCAGTCGGCTGGACGCGTGGTCACCCGGGATGAAGTGTGCCTCGCGCTGTATCAACGTCCGGCGACGCCATTCGAGCGGTCCATCGAAGTTCACATCAGTCATCTCAGGAAGAAGACCGAGGGCAATCGGATCACGATTCGCCCGATCCGCGGCGCCGGCTACGTGCTCATGGAAGGGGAGTCCAGCGAGTGAGATCGATTCGCCTCAAGATTCTGATCTGGTCCGTCTCCATGTTAGTGTTATCCCTGCTTGCGTTCGTGTGGATTTCGCACTCGATCGTGGGTACGGTCCTGGTGGACACGTTTGAGCGGATGGAGGCGTACAAGCTCCAGCAGGCGAGGACGGCCTACGAGCGGGGCGGTCCGCCGGAACTGGCGAATCATCTCGATGAGATGCACCGCGTCCTCGGGGGCGATACTTACCTGACCGATTCGACCGGCAGAGACCTGGCGAACGGCCGGGACCGGTCGGGATTAGTTGGTGACCCGAGCGCCAAGAGCTGGGCGCCGCGCCGGCTGGGCGACAAGGACATCTTCGTTACAGCTTCCGCGGACGGCAGGTATCGCCTGATCAGCGTGCATCCGACGCTCCCCATGGCGACGTTCGTGGGATTCTATTTGCTTCTCCTGGCCGTCGTAGTTGGCTTGTTCTGGCTCCTGACGGTGGACATCGCGTCTCCCCTGCGCGAGTTGGCGAAGGCAGTGGAACGGTTCGGACGCGGCGATCGGACCGTCAGAGTGGGTTCTTCCCGGAAAGACGAGATCGGGGAACTGGGGCGATCCTTCGATGAGATGGCCGGCAGGATCGAGACCTTGCTCACCGCCGAGCACCAGTTGCTGCAAGACGTGTCCCATGAGCTCCGGTCGCCGCTGGTGCGCTTGACGTTTGCCGCGGAGCTGGTGCGGAAGACGCAAGACCGCGACGTGGCCGTGGCCCGATTGCGGACGGAGATCGACCGCCTCTCCGAATTGGTCAGCACCCTGTTGGAGATGACCAGCGCCGAAGGCGATCCGGCTGCCTGCAAACGTGAGGACGTGTGCCTGAGCGACCTGCTTCACGAGGTGAGCGACGCGTGTCAAGTGGAGGTCGAGGCGGGAGAATGCCGGATCGAAATCGACACGCTCGAGCAGGTACGGATGCCGGGGGACGGAGAGTTGCTTCGCCGGGCATTTGAAAACGTTCTGCGGAATGCCATCCGCTACGCCCCGCGCGGTTCCGCCGTGCAGGTGAAAATGGTTGCGGATCGAACGGGGTTCACCATTTCCGTCCGCGACTATGGCCCCGGAGTGCCGGACGAGTTGCTGCCCAGGATTTTTAGTCCCTTCTTCCGTGTGGACCCTTCCCGGGACGAAAACACGGGCGGAGTCGGATTAGGACTGGCCATCGCAAGGCGCGCGGTTCACATCCATCACGGTGAAGTGAGGGCGGTAAATGCCGCTCCAGGCCTCCTGGTAACCATAATCCTCCCAGTCCCTCAGAAAGACGGACAGCCATTGTCCGCGACTGCCCGAAATGCCAGGATCCAATAGGTGAAGTACACGGCCCGCGGCTCCCGCAACAAACAGAACTTCATCAACGCGATCTACTTCCACCGCGGTGGCCTGGATCTTGCCCCCAGCAGCCACTAAATAGCCGGAAGCGCCGGAAAAACTTACCGCACCGCGGCGGTTCGCGAAAGCGGTGAAGGCCGGAGTGGACTCGCCGGAATGCATCAGGCCCTGACGCAACTCCACACCCTGCTGCCGGACCTTACGACTACGGTGATCAAGATGATCTCGTCCATGGATACCGTCGCCGTGCACCTGATGTTCACCGGAACCCACGAAGGGCAGGCATTCGGAGCGCCGCCCACTTACCGTCAAATTCGTTTCATTGCATTCGACATGCACCGGGTTTCCGGCGATCGGATCGTCGAGACATGCGGCGTCGATGTGCTGGCCTCGGCGCCGGGGCCTGTTCACAGCGGCTTTGCCGCTCCATCCGACATGCGGATGGGGGCGGCTGTTTTTCCCGCGGACGTCGCCAGAGCTTCTCTTGCGGCACTCGGAAGGCAGACCACAGTCGTACCGGGACTTCTTTCCAAGGTTCTTACGTACTCGCTTGCCACTTTGCCCCGCACGTTGCGTACCCGCGTCATGGGCAGTGTGATGCACGGCATGACCAGACACCAGGAAGTTCCAGCCATCTCTCCTGAACAACGGTTCCGACTGGGAAGGCCCAATGAGTCCGATGCTCGCGCGAAGTCCTCGTAAGCTGAACGAGCAAACGCAGCATTTGACGGGCGAACTGCGGATCTGGTCTCCAGATCGGCTGTGTTTTCGGCCGTCTGGTGAGGCATGGTCTGCCCTGGAGTTGTTGGAGCACCTCCGGTTGACAGAGGGAACCGTGCTGGCAACCATGCGCCGCAATCTGCGGGCCGGGAATCGCGTCACCATGCTGGATCGCTTCCGCAGCGGGCTCATCCTCGGAATTATGCTGCTGCCGACCCGCTTGCAGCTGCCGGGCGCTGTGAAATCGATCCTTCCCGGAGGCGTGGAGAAAGATCTGTCTGCGCTTCGTCAAGAATGGGCGGATGATCGCAAAGAACTGACTGGTTTCCTCGAGAGCCTTTCCAGCAGCGATCGGGAGAAAGGAGTCTTTCGGCATCCTTTCGGTGGCTGGACGACCGCAAACGACGCGCTGCTTTTTCTTCGCTCGCATTTGCACCATTCATCGCTACCAGCTGGCTCGGCTTCGGCGGGCATGGAAAGGGCTGGGCGGATGTTGATCGGGGGCGATTCGAAGAGAAGTCCGGGTGACGGATTCTGGTGGGCGCTCTTTGGACGGCGATCATGCTCCTCTCGCTTCCCGGACATGCACCGCACATACTCCCGGCAGCGCTCTCGCACAAATACCTCGGCCTGCGTTACCCCTACCGGCACCGGCGGCCATTGGTCGAAGACCAGGCGCAAAAGCATATGGATGCCATTGTTTGCGTACCTCGCCAGCTTTTGTACTCGGGAAAATGGCCGTGACGTTGACGATAGAGCCTCCGCGCCTGCTGCAGGTATTGTTCGACGTTCGCCAATTGAACGGCGCCGATCTCAATACGCCATTTCTCGAGATAAGCCATGAAAGAGCGACCTTCAGCGATGCTGCGGCGTGCGCCCCCGCAGCGTACCCTTCGTCTCTCAGGTGATCTCTCAGTTTTGAAAGCCACGTTTCGTGGCTGGATTGCGGATCTGACATGTGCACCTCCAGGTGACAGCCCACAGTCACACGTCGGGTGCCGACAAACTCCACGTGGTGATCGAGTCTATCAAGCCAGACACCAAGCACGGCCGTTGTTTCACAGTTCCTGATCATATTGACGGCGGGGGAGGACGGTCCATGTTCTGACACTCTGGGTTGGGAGAAGCCTCGGAACCACGGCTGCCGGGCTGGCCAGCGTTTGGTGCCGGCGTGTGCCCGCCGGGCCTCGCTGCCGATTTTTGACAGCACCAAACCAGCAGGAATGCCGCCGTTTTATCCCGGCGCTAACAGCGCACACGCCTTTCCCGCGCCGGGTGCGAGAGTTCGGGCCTTTGTGGGCAAAGGCAACGTCACGGTCAAGACGTCGCTAGTCGGCTGAGATTTCGCGCAAGGCCCATTCGACGAGCCGCTTCTCACGCTCCGTCGGAGCTTTGTCGAGTGCAGCCTGAAGCTTGGCCTGAGCCGGAAAGGCTGCGTTCCCCATGTACCCTATGGCGACCGTCGCACCCTCGCGAGTTGCCAGGTTATCGGAAGCGAGCAATGCCGAGAGTTGCGCGATAGACTCAGAAGGAGCACAAGCCAGCAATTTGTAACCCCACGCTGGAACGTCGTTTCCTTTGCCCTCCTGGAGTTGTTTCAAGAGCATCACTGCGACCGGGTGCAGGCGTTCCCCCAACTCGCGGAAATAGGCAACGTACATGGTGGAATTGATATCAAAGCCCATTCCCATAGGCCCACCACCCATTCGCGGAGGCCCACCGCCAAAACCGGGGAAACCGCCCCTGCCACCATTGCCCTTAAACTGCCAAGGAAGGCTGTCGGACTTGATCGCCCAGAGGGTAGCCGTCGGCAATACCGGGTTGGCGAGTTTCGTGCTTTGCGACACGGGGATCGCGTCAGCGGCCATGGGTCCCAGCAAGGCCAGATAGATCTCCATGTTGTAAGCTTCAATCTCCTCCATGGCGGGCAGAGTCTGAATGATGTAATCCACCGCGGGCCGGGCTTCCGGTCCGCCAATCTGTGACATTGCACGAAGGGCCGCCATGCGCACCGCTGCCGGCTGATCGGCACCCAGCATTTTAGCCAGGCTCGCGGGAACCGGACGCGCGGCCGGCCCGATTCGCCCGAGAGCATCCGCCGCCTCAATCATTAATCCAGATTCGTTTAGCAACGGCACCAGAGCGCTCCCTGCCTTTGTGGCGATGGGCCCGAGGGTGGCTACGGCCCGAACCGCGGCCCGCCGAGTTTGAATATTTTGATCCTGGAGCACGGCGGCGAGCCCGTCAACCAGCGGGGAGGCGCCTTGGCCGGCCCGGCCGACCGCATCGGCGGACGCCCGCCGCACGGCGGCATCGGCGCTGGTCAATCCCTTCGTTAGAGTTCTGACCGCATCATCGTTCTTGCCAGTGATACGAAGCAAGGCGGAGGCAGCCACAATTCGTACACGCTCGACCGGATCGGCAAGGAGTTTGATCAGGGAGACCTCGGCGGTGAGGGCCTTGCGGCCAAGTTGCTGCAGATCCTCCGCCGCCTCCGCCCGTGCCACTGCGTCCGGGGAGGAAAGACGCTGCAAAAGCGTTGGAATCTCCTCTTCGCCGATCATGCCGGGTCCGATCACGTATGCCGGATTCGTCGATACGGCCGCTACCATGCCGGGCATGGACATCATGGCCCGGATGCGCTGAACGCGGATCACGCTCGGGAGATTCATGCGGTTCAGAGCCAAATCGAAGCTGGCACTCTCACCGTCGCCGTGCCGCACCATAGTCAGGATCGCTGTCCCGCCGGCGAGCATAGTGGCGACCCCATCGGCGAGCCGCGATATCGAACCGTAATAAGCCAGAGGAAGATCGGCCCGGTCAATTCCCAACTTCCATTCACCACCTGAAGACTTAGCCTGATACCATCCGTCGCCAAAACAGAGCAGCGAAGTCACTCGCGTAGAGAACAGGACACCCCTCGCGCCGGGTTCAGCCCATTGGACAATCGCGGGCGGAACGATATTGCCGTCGGACGATCCCACATTGTGAAGGACGGGAGCCTGGTTCGACGCACCCTTCAGGACGCGGACTTCTTTCAGAGTCAGGACATGGGTGGTCGGGTTGAATCCGGCTACCTCGACGATAGAGACCTTCTGTGAATCGCCGATGATCTTGCTGAGAGTCGGAGCTAGGTCGATGTAGGCTCCCAGTTGGTTGACAAGGCCCAGGCAACAACAGGCGAGCGCCAGACGAAAAGTTCGGCGTTTGAGGCTTGGATGAATTGAGATCGTCATATTCCAGTTTCCAAAAATCCTATGTTTTCCGATTGCGGGAATCCGCGGTGGGGGCACTCTTAGTCGAGATAACCCAAGCTCACCAGGATCACTTCCTGGTCTGCGGTCAACAGCGCGAGCAGAGCCTTCTGCGCCATAGCGAGATCGGCCGCCGCCCGCTGGCGTGCGCCGCGAACCGCGGCCAACTTGTCTTTGATTTGCGCGGGAGGGGACGTCGGGTCGTCGACTGCCTTTTTCAGTTCCGCTAAAGCACTGCTGACGGCATTGTCGGGGCCAAAGCCTCCCGGCCCTCCGCGGCCGCCGCCCATGGCCGCCATCGCGGCCGGGTCGAAACCAGGCGGGAATCCACGGCCCGCGGCGGGATTCGCTGGGTCGAAACCAGGCGGAAAACCACGGCCTGCAGTGGGATTCGCTGGATCGAAGCCAGGGGGAAAACCGCCGCGCCCGCGTCCTCCGGGGCCATTATTATTGCTTGGGCCCGCAAAACTGTCGGGGCCCATATTAGGGAACCCCGGGCCGCCGAAGCCGCCTCGGCCGGCCGCGGGTGTCGTGTATGTCGTCACCGTCTGCCGGGCTGCAACCAACGCCTGCAACTTGGGGCCGATGACCTTCCATTCCTCGTCGGTCGCCTTTATCAGCGCCTTGACGCTTTCGATCCCGCCGTTCGCCGCGGCAGGAGCCTTCGCACTAGCTCCGGCCTGGGGGGCCGTTCCTGGCATGACTGGAGCTGACTGAGATGCGGGCTGGGCAATGACCAGGATCGCGAAAGACATGAGAAGGCAAATTCCGGCGAGCATATGTCTTCTTCGTTGCATGACGGTCTTGGCGGGGAGCCTTTGTATGTGGGGGTGAAGTTCTCGATCGGGCGAGAGACCTATCGCCGGCTTTGCAGGCCAGCCGTGCCACGCCCGGATAGGTTCATTCGTAGGACGTTGATGATTCATACGGTTCTCCACAAACTGTCGCATCGGAAGTTCTAAGCGTTTCATTCAGGCCACCTTCATTAATGCCTGGAGAATGAAAAGCACTGGAAGGTAGGTGAGAAGATACACCCCCAACCAGCCGATATCCACGGCTTCGAACGGACGCCAGAAAACCTGCTTCGTAGCAGTATTGGGATAGACGGCACGCACTTCTTTGACCGGCGTATCCGCCCCACCGGCGGCGGCAAGCGAACCGGGAGGGTATTGGTTCCCAAGCACTACCGTGAGCGCAACCGGCGGATGCCCTTCAGCCACCACACTCACCGGAAAACGGCCGGATGCGCCTTGCGTTGGACGGATGGTCCACGTCAAACCTTGTGGTGGCAGGCCGGCGTCCAGGTAATTCTTGAGATTGTTCACAGTCTGGACTCTGGCGACGTCAGGCACCACCTGAAGTTCCCAGGGGCCACTCGTGTTGTTCGTGGACTCGCGGTAGAGCGTCAGCAAGTGTTCAAGTGTCTTACGAATCGGTGGCAGCGTGCGGGACGCAACCGTGGTTTCGTCCAAGGCCACGTTGGCGGGAAGCTCAATCCGAACCGGCTTGCTCCATTCGCCATCGACGGTCGCCACAATCTGCACCGGAGACCCTGCGGGAGCAACCGGCACCGACGGATCGATGCGGTCCCTGAACCAGACCAATGGCAACATCAGAAGCCCCAGCAGCAGACAAACCGGCACCAACCGTGCAATTAGAAGGCGACCGTTCACGGGTGCCGCCAACTCCATCATGGCTTCCCGCCGGGGTGTGCCCGCCGGCAGGGACCTGGCTTTTTGGACCAGCTTCGCTGCCCGGCGTTTCGCTTCCACCAATGCTCCGTTATCGGTGACGAGCTTTTGTACCAGCAGAGTCAGCGCAGCGATTCCCGCGGCGGCGACGGCCACTGTGGCAGGCCGGCCTAAAGCCACAACTAATGGCCACAGGAGGATATCCAGGACAAGTAAAGAGGGCCCTTGGAAGAAGGCTTTTGGCAGGAGGAAGAAGCCCAGCAGATACACTGTCCAGATTCCGAGCGCTGCCTTGCACCACGACGCCGCCCGCCTGTCCCTCTCCCCGGCAGGAGGCGGCATCCATGCTCGCGGAATTCTCGTATCGGAGGGATCGACTACCTCGACATCGGCAGGTCTACCGGCATCTTTCTGCGCGCGGCCCACTCGACCTTTGTTACCATCGATCTCTATCTGTTCGCCGTTCCGGAAGATAAGGGTGGCGTCAGCCAGGACGACGGCCGGCAAGCCCATCTCACGGGCGACGACGGCTCCATGCGAGAGGGCTCCGCCACGCTCCAGAACCAGTCCAGCCGCGTTTACGAACAAAGGGGTCCATGCGGGATCCGTGCTCGGGCACACGAGAATATAGCCGCGTCCAAGGTCCTCCGCTTGCGTCGGGTCGTGTAGAATCTTCGCCGGTCCGGATGCGCGGCCGGCCGAAATGGAAAGTGCCTGGTAGGCTCCGGCATTCATTTCCACCTCTGGCGGTTCACCGAAGCGTTCAATGGATTCACTGTCGATCACGCGCGGCAACGGGAGCTTGATCTCTGTGCGGTAGCGTAATTCACGCTGCTCGATCAGGTAGTGAGGCGCAAAGCCCACGCGCAACGCATCGAAGATTTCATTGCGCGTCAGGTGGAAAACCCCGTCTCCCACATCCAGCCGGCGCCCGAGTTCCAGGGCCACGTCACGCAAGAGATCGTAGCCACGCATGAAGTAGTCCTTCCCCTCTTCCCGAAAAGGCATGAAGCGGTGGACTAGCTCCAGGCGGCGATCGAACTCGCTCGCACGCTTTGGTGTCAATTGGGCGCGCAGTTTGGCGGTCTCAGCCGCGGCTGCATCCTTTCCGCGGTGGAAGCGCTCCAAGGGGGGTTCACCGGTGATCAGTCTGGTGGCCAAGTCGCGCAACAGGTTGGGTTGCTCTCGCCAGCGTGGCGCAGCCAAGTCAAATTCACCCGCGCCGCGGTGCCCGTGGGCTACCAACCAGGCATCGAGTCTTCGTTTCCCCATCCCAACTTCGAACAATTCGGCGTTCACAACGACGGTGCAATCCGGCTCTCCTCCGGCGGCTATAAGGCGCACCAGGGCATCCGCATATTCCTCCCAGAAATTCTCGTGCAGGAAGGTCTCGAGGTCGGCCCACACCATGCCGCAGATCAAGCTCGGCAGGAGCGTCTCCGGACCGAACACGTCCAGCACCTGCTTCTCACGCTCCATCCAGACTGCAATCAGATCTTCCACCGGCAGCGAGGACAGGTTCAGCCCGCGTGATCGCGCGACCCAGGCCTCGATTTCCGGTACGGTCTTCTGGCGAAAGTCCGTGGCGGCACTATCGGAGAGGGACCTGATGGTCGAGCCGGCTTTGGCGAGGAAGCTCGATGCCTTCAGGCGCGTCGAAAATGAACCGCGCGGCAAAGTGGGAGGTTTCTGGGAGGCGTCGGGATCGCGCAGCAGCTTCTGCAAATCGTATTCGAACGGAAAGTCCTGGCAGAACATTTGCGGCGAGCGCGTTACATCCATGTAGACCCGGCCGGCTATGAGTTCGAGGAACCCATCCTCGGCAATTGCCGGAGACGGCTCAAACCCCGCGCGCCGGTACATGGCGCCAAACCCTCCAGACCCGGCCATGAACGGCTTGATCACGCTCCACGTGAGTGGAGTAGGATGCGGCAGCGTTTCGGCCAGGTTGTGCAGCACCCATGGCCCGCGTTGCCGCGCAATTTCGTTTCGCAAGTGGTCGCGAGTCGAAGTTAAAGCCTCTTGCCTCGTCTCTATCTCGCTTTGAGTTGTAATCGGACGGGCCTGCAGCAAATGCAATTTGCCGTCATGGATCGCCCATTCGATGTCCTGCGGCGCACCGAAGTAATGCTCAGTCTGCTTACCCAGTAACCATAAGTTGTGGACATTCCGGCTGTTCAGGCACGGTTGTTTTCGGCGCGACTCCTCGACAGACTTCTCCCCAACGTCGCCCGCCGGTAGATACACCGTCTTGTCGGCAATCGACGCGGACAAAACGCGGCCGGTGGCGCCGTCCAGGCGGAGCACATCCGGCTGCACATGGCCGCCCACCACCGTCTCGCCCAATCCCCAATTGGCTTCGATCAGCATCTCCTTTCGCCGCCCACCATTGGGATCCGCGGTAAACATCACTCCCGCCACATCCGCCGGGATCAACCGCTGCACCACTACAGCCATCGCAACCACGGACCGATCGATCCCGTGCTCATGCAGATACGCGCAAACCCGTTCCGTGTGGAGGCTCGCCCAACAGTTCCGTACAGCCGCCAGCAGCGCCTCTTCGCCACTGATATCGAGGAAAGTCTCGCACTGGCCCGCCATTGACGCCGCCGCCAGATCCTCCGCGGTAGCCGAAGAGCGAACCGCGACCGTCCCCCGCCCCATCTGCTCATACCGGTACAAGATTTCCTCGGCAACCTCCGGCGGAACCGGCACTGCCTTGCCGGACTCAGCCCGCGAGAGGTACGCCAGACGGTAGGCGTGGGTGTTTACGACAAAACCACCGGGCACCTGAAGACCCGCCCGCAGCAGCCTCCCCAAGCTGGCGCCCTTACCTCCCACCACCGCGGAGTCGCGGCAGTTAACGAGCGATCGGGTGTACTTCTTGGAAGCGATCATTTGGCGCTACCGGTTCCCAAGAACGCTCGCAACCCGCCGGTTTCGCTGCCGACGACGATCCGGTTGCCAACGACCTGCGGTGACGAAATCGATAACCCCGAGCCCGGCTTCCCCTGATCGTTGAGATAAACCTTTTCCAGCATCTTTCCTGTGGAGGCGGCGAACGCCACCAGATAGCCATCGCTACTGACCACGTACGCCCTCTCTTTTGTGAGAGCGCCGCCGGCGAGCACCGGGGCGGTCCCGCTCACCCGGGAACGCCAGAGAATGTGGCCATCCGCAACCGAGAGCGCCGCTACTTCACCGGTTCGCAAGGGACAGATCATCAGGCCGTCGCGCACCGCAATCCGTCCCAGGACCGCATCTTCGAACTTCGTTTGCCAAATGATCCGGCCGGTCTTGCGATTCAGTGCGCCCACTAAACCCTGCGGATTCGGATCGGAGTGGACCATGTCGCCATTCCCACCTCCGACGATTGCCATGTCACCCGCCAGCGTCACCGGCGCCGTAATCGGATAGGCAAGGGCGGTTCGCCAGAGAACCCGGTCGAGTTTCTGCTCGCGCAATTCGTCGTCGGAACCACTGCGTAGCGCGACGACTGCTTTGCCGTTGTAGCCACTTCCGATGTAGACAATGCCCGCGTCGTCAATCGCCGGAGAACTCTCGGGATCATTCACTGCCTGTTTCCAGAGCTGTTTGCCGTCCGAGATCCGCACGGCGAAGACGTATCCCGGATCGCCGACGGGTTTGCCGTCGTTGCCCTCGATCGCGCCCGCTCCGACGACTGCCATGTCCCCGAAAATGGCTGGGGACGACTCGATGTGCAGCTGGGTCTTAACTGCCCAGTGCAATTTGCCGGTCGCAGTTTCAAAACAAAGGAGTGAACTATTTCGATCCTGATGCAGTCCTTGCCCGATGATCACGAACTTTCCGTCTGCCGTCACCGCTGGAGAACTAAAAAACGGTGGCAACGCGTCCTTTCCTATTTCTGTCACCTGCCAGAGCGGCTTTCCCGTGTCGAGATCGAGACTGGCCAGAAGACCGGCGTAGCCACCGAGATCCGTTTGGTTGGCCGAGACGTATATTCGCTTTCCGGCGATCGCCGGTTTGCCGAGGAATAGCCCATCCTCGGGCTGAAAGCTCCATAGGGGCGTCAGTCCTGAGGGCGACATTTCCGCATCGGAAACGGAGGCGGGAGCGACTGGCCCTGTCCTGGCGGGTGCCTCGGCAGGATCTACATTGGCGGGCGCGGTCGATGCCGGTGCCAGCTCAAGCACGGCAGCTGTCTGGTGCAGTTTCTCCTGGGCAATCAGCTCTTCGGCCACTTTCGCCCAATTGATCTGGCCCGCGGACAGTGCCCCTGCCGAGGCAGTAGTCCGGGATAGGGGAGCAGTGCGCAGCAGCGGCACCGCGCCGAAAACGACGAGGGCCAGCGACGCAGTGACTGCGACGGCTAACCGCCAACGTTGCCGCAACAACTGGCCCAACGCCGTTGGATTGAATACGAGCGCCGCGACGTTCGCCAGGAAAGCCATGAGTGCGGGAAACAGCGCGGCGCCCGTGTTGATGATAATCGGGACCACGGCGAGATTGTTCGTAGGCCGGCTAGCCGTGCGGCCACTGCCAGCCGACTCCCATTCGCGAAGGAGCCTTCCATGCAAGCCCGGCTGTAAAGCTCCGCACGTTGGCGTACGTGGTGTGAACCCTTTGGGATTGCAGGCGCCGGCGTTAGCCGAGTGGTGGAAGGCGTCTTCCGCAATTCCGTTCGTTGCCGTCACTCTTAGGCCGGTGAGCACAGCTCGCGCCAAATCTTTGCCAGGCCATCCCGCGAGCGAACAGCGGCTCTGCATAGCTCCGGCGGCCGCGAGCGTCACTCCGATGCACAAGGCGAAAGTTTGTTTTCTTAACATGACCTTTCCGCGACACATCAAACCTGCCTTGCGGTCTGTGGCCGTCGTGCCGATTCTCAGCGTAACGGGTCTCTGCGATGCCCTCACTGCTGATGGAAGTGGCGTGGGCCCAATTCGGGGGAGCGCTCGTTGGCATGAGCCAAGGAGTTCCCAGTATTCTTCCCATCCGGAGACTTACCCTTACCTTTTGTTGCAGTATGATTACAGTAAAACCCGAACTGGGGAGCACGGATCTTTAAGTTTTGTTAAACTCTCAAGACTGAACGACGAGGCCGCGAATCCGCCGCCGTTTGGTGACAGTTGCCCTGCAGTGCCCTGGGTCCGCCCCCACCGCTCGTGCGTGTGTACGGTCGATATCGGGGTTGCGCGCACCGACCAGCGTTCGCGAAACGCATGGATTCTAAGGTGTACCCGTCGAACTGAGTTCTGCTGAATACATAATCCCGGGTAACGTCAACGAGCGCGGCTGATCAGGTAATTTCGATCGTTCGCCCGACGTGCATACGGAGCATCTGCGCAATCAGCTCGGCCGTCCATTCGTATCGTTCGGGACGAAAGCCATCCTCTTTCGTTACGAACCCGTGGCGCTACGAGATCCAGCATGACAATTGAATTTACCCAGGTGCGGCCAGTGATCTGTAGGCAAACTTCTGGTAAAACCGGCAGCGGAGAACTTAACAAAGCTTATCATTCGGCCCCAGTTATCCGGGATACTTTGAATGTCATTGGTTGATATGCCGGTAAGTTCGAAAGGATAGACCATGTCGGTTGCACGAATAGCGTTGGCCGTTCTCGCCCTTACTTATGGAAGCCCGAGCGCAGTTTATGCCGCGGACATCTCGGGAACATGGGTCGCAAAGACCGAGAACCCGATGATGGGCGCGGTGGAGTGTGTCTATGAGCTGAAGGTCGATGCCAGCGGCAAGATCACAGGCACACAGCGGATGCCGTTCGGCGACTCACCGATCATCGACGGCAGGATCAACGGCCACGAGTTCGAACTGACCATCGAACAGGAGTTCTTCGGAAATCTCTCGAACGTCATCGTGAGGGGTACCATCGAAGGCGAAACGCTGAAGATCGTGCCGCCTATGCCAGGACCCGGTGGTGCAGGACGAGGCCGCGGCGCGGCGCTTGGTGCTGGTGCGGGCTTTCCCCCAGATGGCCCTCCGCCTCCCGACGCACCTGGACTTCCGCCCGGTGGTCCTGGCGGAAGGGGTAGGGGCGGATTCACGTCCGGACCCCTGACGTTCCGGCGTGGAATTCCAACTCCCTCGTATCGCGCTCCGTCGGTGGATTACTCCACGCTGCTGAAAGTCGAACTTCCTCCCCGACGGGACGTCCAGTCGAACGGTTTGGCAAAAACGCCGCCCATGGGGTGGAACAGTTGGAATAAGTTCCGCACTCAGATCAGCGACAAGACTGTGCGCGAGATCGCCGATGCCATGCTCTCCTCGGGGATGAAAGCTGCGGGATATGAGTACGTCAACATTGACGACGGGTGGCAGTGGAGACGGGATGCCCAGGGTAAGATTCTGCCAAACCCAAATTTCCCGGATATGAAGGCCTTAGCCAATTATGTGCATTTCAAAGGTTTGAAACTCGGTATCTATTCTTCGCCCGGGCCACGCACCTGCGGCGGCTACGAAGGCAGCTACGGCCATGAGGAGCAGGACGCTAAGACGTATGCGCAGTGGGGCATCGACTATTTGAAATACGATTGGTGCAGCGCCTCGCGCATCTGGAAGGACGAGGACATGCCGGCCGTATACCAGAAAATGGGCGAAGCAATTCGCTCGTCTGGCCGTCCGATCGTTTACAGCCTTTGCCAGTACGGCCGCTCCAAAGTACAGGAATGGGGGTCCACCGTTGCGGGCAATCTCTGGCGTACCACGGGCGACATCCGCGATGCATGGGACTCCATGGCCAATCACTCCCGGCCAAATTAGCTGTTTGAGCGCCTTCCCCGCATTGAGAACAATGAACGTAACCCGACTCTGAGCCCGGATGCGCATCCGCGCTTCAACCCAGGCCGGAGTAACTGCCTTCCGCGATCTTGTCAAGCTGCTGTCCGAATTACCCGATCACATCCCCCCGGAAATCAACGCCGCTTCTTTTGTCCGGTTTTCTGCTGTCCCATTGCCGCCAATTGCCGCCTACCACGTGATTTCGAGTTGCTGCGCATCGTCGTGCACGCCGACGAGAGCCGGCGGGGCCTGGAAAGGATCGTCCAACCACACCCACAGATCCCGATAGAAGAACAGTTGCTGCCGCAGCAGAGCGGCCAGCGTCGATAGCGACCAGGAGAACTTCGATTTCAACTGCAGGTACTTCAGCACCAGCATCGCGATCAGCGCCGTCCACACCTGCGTCCGAACCGCGTTGGCGCTGGTCCCCACAAATGTCTTGATCTTCAG
>OBLW0100002391.1_pt1 | contig 15166 bp, 7 predicted proteins | sample 1520161 | NCBI WGS metagenome assembly OBLW01 (sample SAMEA3539309, study PRJEB22396) | soil metagenome | biome: tundra; feature: field; material: soil | place: USA | collected 2010-05 | depth 0.15 m
ATCCGCTATGTTCTTTGTTTGCAATTTACGCCCATCTTCCCAAGCTGAATGTCGCGCAAAGACGGAGCGCGAGTAGGCCATCCTAGCGATCAGGATTGCACGTACCATTTACGTACATCGAAGAGCCGAAAACAGCCCAAATCGTCCCAGACCATCCTAAAGCAGATTTCAGTAAACCCCTTGTTCCCAATCATTTCCGCTGATTACAGGCCACTTGCTTGCCATCGGTAGGAAGCCCTGAAAAGGCCGGCGTCGGCGGTTCAATCCCGTCTCTGGCCACCACTTTCCGCACTAACGCAAAACTCCAGCCGCAGTCAAGATCAGCGCATTCGCGCAGCGGAGTTGTCCGCGGGCCTGAAAAGGCCGGCGTCGACGGTTGAATCCCGTCTCTGGCCACCAAACCCCAGAAACTGTACCGGGTGGAAGTTGAGAGGTTGGCGCTCTTCATGGTTCTGTGATGAAGCAGAGGAGAACCTGGATATGAGGAAGGAGCATCCCAGTGAGGAGGCGCTCTTCTCGCTGGTAGCAATTGACTGCGAAATACGCCAACCCCGGTGGCACCTGCAAAGTGACAGGTGCAACGGTAGAGCCCTAGCGAGCATCAAGATTGCGTGGCTAACGATACCGGCAAGGGAGTGTCCTTGATAACCGCACACACGAGAGGTATGATACCTTACTGATTACCGTATCGAGGTATTCGCGAGGCGCTCTTTCGACTGCCATGACGCAAACGGTCCATTCTCTTACGACTCAACAGGTTACGCTTTTGCGCAAGCATGTGGAACTGCTCCTGCAGAGTCCGCACTTCAAAAACAGCAAACGGTATCCCCGCTTTCTTCGGAAGATTGTCGAGTGCACCATCAGCGGTGATCTGGATGAGCTGAAAGAACGCTCACTCGGACATTCTGTCTTCGACAGATTTCCCGACTACGACACTAGCGTAGACCCGATCGTAAGAATTACTGCGGGCGAGGTGCGAAAGCGGCTCGCGCAATATTATCAGGAACACGGGCACAAGGATGTGGTTCAGATTTCCCTTGCCGTTGGAACCTATGTTCCTGAGTTTCGTTTTCTCTCCGACGGAGAGAATCCCGAAGAAACGGATCTGTCTCTGGAAGACTTGCAGAGAAAGCCGTCGGCTATTTCTCAACTCGCGGGCAGTACGGTTGTCGCCTCTTCAGAACAGCATCAAGCGGCCTTAAGCGAGCCTTCCGTACCGATTAAACTGCGAGATAGATTGGCTCGATCTCCAATTTGGGTCGCCGGCCTCTCCTCGGCCATCACGATACTGATTATTGCCGCCGGGTACTTTTGGTCCCAGGCATATCGAGAATCGCGTGACAGAGCGTTGAGCCGCTTTTGGGCTCCGGTGTTGGCGAGCAGTGATCTAGCGCCGTTTATTATCGGGCGAGCGACTCTGGTGATGCCTGGTGACTCCGATCCATCGCTTAGAGCGGCTTTCCAGGGAATGAAATCAAAGATCGCGATCAGCGACGCATTTTCATTCTCACGAATTTGCGCGCTTGTGCGATCAGAGAGCCGAAGCTGCACGATGCAACTCTCGAATCAAGCGTCCATATCTGAGATGGGCCGGCAGCCGACCATTCTCATCGGTCTGCTCAACAACGAGTGGTCGGAGCGCCTGACGAGTCATCTCCGGTTTCGCCTGAACAGCAATGTCGATTCGGATGGCGTGACCCACGAGGCTTGGATATCAGATACCAGGAATCCCAAAGCCTACTGGGGAATCGACTTTGGCCAGCGGCTGGATACCGTTACCAGGGACTATGGGCTTCTTGCCCGCTTTGATTCAGAAGTCACCGATCAGCCGGTCATTTTGGTCGGCGGTCTCAGTGCGCTTGGAACCCAGAGCATAGGAGAGTTTGCCACCGACGCACGATCCATGCAGTCGTTAGAGAGTATGATCCCGGCCGGCAAATCGTTTCGGAACGTCGAGGCTGTCCTGGAGACAGAGGTCGTCGACGGAAAGCCCGGCCACTCGAGGGTTGTGGCAGTTGACTTCTGGTAACCCGCCTTCCTGATCAGCTCATCTGTGCCTTTTGCGCAACTTCCGCAACCCTTCATGGCACAGGAACACAGCATGGCGGTGATGCTGACACTGTTTTTGCTCTCATCTGCATCGATCGAGCAAAGTGACCGAGTAGCTTACAGCAACCGCGTCTGCTATAACTGACAAACAACCGGATACCATTCCAGGGAAAAAGTCATAAGCCGAACCCGGAGGCATTGGCGGATTGCATTCAAGATCAAGGCGTGCGTCCAGGGTTTTGCGCTGTGCTATTTAGAGGATGGCGGCCGCGCAACTCGTCTGACAATCATATCGATCCACCGTTCTATACCTGCCAATTTACGGTAAGGCGAAAATGCGTATGTTATTGAAACCATTGATGAGAAGGCTGCCACCGATTCGGAATACCGTAACCTACGTAGCCAAAGTCCGCTCCCGGTGCTAGGGTCCTCATGTTTTGGGATGCTGATCCATTTGGTCGGTTAACGATTCTCGACCATGACGTTTAGGGGATCAGTGGCGTAATTCACAAGACCTGTAATGGTGCTGTGTCAACACGCATGGTCAAGAAGGCGGGCTCGATTCTTCTTCCGCTCGGTGCTGCAGGCAAAACTGCCAGGACCGATCCACTTGGGTACTGCGTGGGGCTCGCCAAATGTACCGCAACATGCGGGTAATCGCTCGATAGTTGCAACCAGATTGGTGAGCGACTGCGGCGTAGCAATGGGGAAGCTCGTTTTTTCGTCGGTTTGATTGGAGAAGACCACCTTCGGAGCTATCGGCTCAGTATCGAATTTGTCCGATGCCGCTATGACGAAGAGGGCGGCTCTTTTCACTAATCCACCGAATTACCACTTAGATCAATCAACTTTTACTGGAGGCACGACTCAATATGTTCAGAAGCAAGATTCGGATGTTAGCAGCGGCACTCATATTGCCGTTCTGCGTTTGCGTTGCCGCGATGGGTCAGGCAACGAGCGGTAGTGTTTCGGGAACCGTGCATGACGCAAGCGGCGCGGTTGTTCCCGGAGCTACAGTCACAATCTCGGATGTGGCGAAGGGCACAAAGTCGGTAACCCGCACAGATTCGGTGGGTTCCTATGCATTCCCCTCGCTCATGCCCGGGACCTACACCATTTCAGTTGAAATGACGGGTTTCAAACGAAGCGTTCAAGCCAACTTTCCGCTGGACATCGATCAGAAGGCCGATTTGGACATCTCGCTTCAGACCGGAGGAACAAGTGAAACCGTTGAAGTGACGGCCGCACCGCCGCTCATCAAGCTTGAAAGTTCGGAGTTGGGCGACGTTGTCAACGAGCATCAGGTGCAGGATCTGCCATTGAATGGCAGAAACTTCGCGCAGCTTGTTTACCTTGTTCCGGGCGTCACGACGGGCCAGGCCGGCGAGAACCTGTCGGGTTCAAGTTCGTTCAATCCGCGCGCTGCTTCCGACTTCAACTCCCTGGGGAGCCAGGCGAATACAAATCAGTATCTCGTCGACGGAATCATCGACAACGAGTGGACCTTTAATACCGTGATGGTGCAACCTTCCGTGGAGTCGGTTGCGGAATTCAAAGTGATGACGGGAACCTATTCCGCCGAGTATGGCGGTGGCGCCGGAATTGTCTCGACTTCGACGCGTTCTGGAGCGAACAATCTGCACGGCGAGGTATTTACGTATCTTCGTAACAGCGCCGTTGACGCGCGTAACTATTTTGCCCGTGCCGGATCTGCGGTGCAGAAGCCCGCTTATCGCCGCGGTCAGTTTGGCGGCGCGGTTGGAGGAGCGATCAAGAAGGACAAGCTCTTCTACTTTGCCGACTATTACGGCCAGCGTTCTCTCAAAGGTATCGTAAACCAGAACAGCGTGCCAACCGCTGCCGAACGTGTCGGGGACTTCAGCAGCTACACCAATGCCGCGGGAACTTTGATTCCGATCTATGATCCGCTGACAACGGTGCAGACGGGAAACACCTTTACGCGCACGCAGTTCAGTTGCAACGGCGTCCTCAACGTGATCTGTCCGGCCCGTCTCAGCCAGGTCGGCCTCAACGTGGCCAGCATCTATCCGCTGCCGCAAACCTCCGGCAGCTTCAATAACTTCATTTCGACTGCAAACCAGATCATCAACGACAACGGCGGCAATGCGCGCATCGACTACCATCTCAGCGACAAGGACTCGATGTTTGGCCGCTTCAGCTATGAACGTTACATTCAGAGCGCTCCTAACCCGCTGGTTGGCGGCCAGGGAACCTGTTGCCTTCCGCCCAGCGCAGCCGGCGCCAAAAACTTCGATCTGGGTCCGTTCGTAGCCGGCATCCAGAACACCTCGCTTGTGGCCCAAGGCCTGTCGATCGACGAGACGCACTTCTTCTCATCGAACTCATTCAACGAATTCCGTATGGGCTACGCCCGCACGAATCCCTTCACGACGCAATCCGACTTTGGCCACAATTCATCCACGTCTCTCGGTATGCTCGGCCTGAATATTTCGCAATATACAACCGGCCTTCCGAATCTCACCATCGGCAGTACCTGCGGCAATGAATTTACCTGCTTACAGGGCGGAACTGCATTCCTGCCGGCAAATCCACGGCAGACAAACGTCCAGTTCGAGGACACGTTCTCGCAAACTCGCGGACGCCATGGACTGAAGGCAGGTATCCGTTATGTTCGCGTCTACGCGTCGCCATTTACAAACACAACCACGCGCGGCGGAATGACGTTCAACGATAACTTCACCAACAGCGGCAGCGCAGCCGCAGGCGGTTCCGGACTGGCCGGGCTTCTGCTGGGTTTCCCCAACTCAGGAAGCCGCAACTTCCTTCTGGTTCCTTACTACGACCTTAACGTGCAGTATGGAATGTTCGTTCAGGATGACTGGAAGCTATCGCAGCGCCTTACCGTCAACCTCGGTTTCCGGGATGACATATACACGCCGGACACCGACAAAAACAACAAGTTGGCGAACTTTGACTATAGCAAGATGGCGTTTGTTTTCGCGGGCATGAACGGCACCAGCAAGAGCGCAGGCATTCAGCAGCGTAACAACGATTTTGGCCCCCGTGTCGGCCTGGCCTTCGATCTTGACGGCAAGGGAACCACGGTCATCCGCGCCGGCTTCGGCATCGCTTACTTCCAGGATCCATTCTCAGCGTCTGATGAGTTGGGACAGAATCCGCCGTTCACGATTTCACAAACCTTCGCGAGCCCGGCGACGTTCCCGCTTCCGGCTGCGTTTAGTAACGTCTGCTCTCCGACCAACGTTACCTCAACATGTCAACCAGTCATTAACAATCCCTTCCCGCAGGGTGCGGTTCCACTGTCTTACGCAACTTTGACCAACACGGCGTCGCTCAACGCGGCTGTACCTGCGATCATCTCTCACTCGATGGCCAACAAGACGCCGAGCACGCAGACCTACACTTTGGGAATCGAACGCCAGACTCTTGGCGGCGTTGTTGAAATTGCGTACGGTGGAAGCCACAGTGTTCACCTGACGTATGCCTACAACCCGAACGAGGTTGGCCTCATCCAGTCTGGTGGGCCCACATCCACAACTCTCCGCCGGCTCATTCAGCCGCTCAACAATATCTCCACCTGGGTGCAGGAAGACCCGATCAATCAATCGAACTACAACAGTCTTCAAGCCAAGTACACCAAGCGCTATAGCCACGGCCTGATGGCGTTGATCGACTATACCTACAGCAAGTCACTGGACTACGGTGGCTCCGCGGCTTCGGGCGGCGGTTCGGCTGGCAATCCGCAAACCGTGACCAATCTGAAAGCAGGCTACGGCGCGTCGGGCTTCGATCAGAAGCATCGGCTTGTGAGTAGCGTGAACTACGACCTCCCGTTCGGTGGAGGCAAGAAGTTCCTCAACAGCGGCGTGATTTCACATATTGTAGGCGGCTTCGAAGTGGATGGCATCACGACCTACGGTTCAGGCGCTCCATTTACGGTGACACTCAACAGTGGCGTGAACAGCGGCTCGCCGAGCTGGCCGAATCGCATCGCATCCGGCAAGCTTGATCACGGTACTCCGCTGCGCTTCTACGATACGACGGCATTTGTTGCGCCGCCTGCAAATACTTATGGCAACTCAGCCCGCTCGGTGCTATACGGCCCGACTACGAAAGACTGGGACGTGTCACTGCAGCGCAAGATAAAGCTGTACGAGGACAAGATCCTGAGTTTCCGGCTGGATGCATTCAACGCGTTTAACACTCCGAACTTTGCAACGCCGGTTGCTGCCATTGGCGCCTCAACGGCCGGACAGATTACCGGAACGATTAATGACAACCGCGATCTGCAAGGTTCCGTCACCCTGCATTTCTAAAACCCGCATGGGAGGCCACCAAGAGCGGTGGCCTCCCATGCTTTTCACATCCTCCGTATTCGTCTTTCTAATCTATTGTTCACAGCGCAGGATTCTTGGGGGGAGATGTGTTTAACGATCGCAGGGCATTCTTAAAAGCTATTACCGCTGGAGCGGCAGGTTCCTTTCTCCTGGCCGAGCCATATCGCAGTCTTGCTGAGACATTGCGTAAGAAGGTGAAGATTACCGACGTGAAGTGCATGGTCGTGCGCGGAACGTGGGATTGGAACCTGATCAAGATTGAGACGGATGCGGGAATCTCTGGAATTGGTGAGGCTTATTGGGGGCCGGGTGTCAAGGATGTTGTGCTCCGGCAGCTAAAGCCGCTGATCATCGGCGAAGATCCGATGAACGTGGACAGACTCTACACCAAAATGCTGATGCAAAGCGCCGGCGCGGGCGCTATCGGCGGGGTTACAGTGACTGCGGCGAGCGGCATTGAAATTGCGCTCTGGGACCTGGCGGGCCGCATTCTGGAAACACCGGTTTGCAACCTGCTTGGAGGACGTTTTCGTGACCGTGTGCGCTTCTATCACACCTTGCAAGCGCCACCGAATCCAAAGGAACTATCGTCCTGGCGTGATCAGGCTGCTGAAGCGAAAGGGAACAACCCGTATGGTTTCACGGGATTCAAGTTCCAGGGCGACAACATTCCCGTCAGCGCAGATCCCACCTACTCCGAACCCGGGCACGATCTCTATGGGCGCAACTTGACCAATCGGGACATTCATCGCATCGTGACCAAGATGGAAGCGGTACGCGACGAACTCGGACCGGATATCGACTTTGCCATTGAGTGTCACTGGAAGTACGACACGCAGGATGCAATCCAGTTACTGAATGCGCTGGAGCATGTTGAGCCGATGTGGCTTGAAGACCCGCTGCCGCCTGAGAACACCGACGCGATGGCCAGGCTGGCACGCGCCACGCGGACACCGATCTGCACGGGCGAGAATCTTTATACGGTGCAGGGATTCAGAACGCTGATCGAAAGCCAGGCGTGTGCGGGTGTCCACATCGACATTCCGAAATCCGGGGGGCTGCTGCAATCCAAGCGAATCTCCGATCTGGCCGATCTCTACTATATCTGGACAGCCGCGCACAACCCGGCAAGTCCGATTGGCACGATCGCCTCGGTGCATGCCGCGGCCTCGATGCGCGGATTCAAGATTCATGAATTGGCCAAGTGGATCGATTGGTGGCCGCAGCTGGTGGTGCATGAAGGCCCCTTCTGGAAGGACGGATACTACATCATCGAAGACAAGCCGGGGCTGGGAGTTGAGATTAACCCCGACGTGGCTAAGGCACATCTGGCGCCGGGTGAAACCTGGTGGGGTTAGAGCCCACCTGTTGAATATTCGACACCATCGATAAGATTGTCAGCTCTGCGTTCCGGACAATCCTTGACGGATGGAAGTCCTGCAATTAGACAAGACAACAAAAGCTAATGCTGAAAGGGAAAAAAGCAGAAATGTCCGATCAAAGCACCCTCAACATGAATCGCCGTAGCGTCCTCAAGTCTTCGCTGGCCGTACTGGCCGGTGGGGCTCTCAGCCAGGCTGCTGGAGCCAGCGCAACGGAGTCTTCAATCAAGAATGTCAATCTGAACTCGAGTCCGTCGACCTTGAAAATCACCGACATGCGCTACGCGGTGGTTGTTAAGCCGGGGCCGAGCCCGTGCGTTCTTATTCGCATTGACACCAACCAGGGCGTCTATGGCCTGGGTGAAGTGCGAGACATAGCGGGTTACCAGTACGCGATGGTTCTGAAGAGCCGCCTCGTTGGCGAGAATCCGCTGAACATCGACTACCTGTTTCAGAAGATTGCTCAGTTTGGTGGCGGCGCGCGGCAGGCGGGCGGCGTTTGCGCCGTGGAAATGGCGCTGTGGGACATTGCCGGCAAAGTGTACAACATTCCCGTCTACCAGATGCTCGGCGGTAAATGGCGCGATACCATCCGCATCTATGCCGATACCGAAGAATCGGAATCGCCACAGGAGTGCGGCGAGCGCGCCAAACAGCGGGTGGCGATGGGCATGACGTGGATCAAGATGGACTTTGGGATTCGCCTGCTGCAGGGACAGAAGGACATGGTGATGGAGCCGGCCGGTCAAAGCGGATGGGAATTGCGCAATCAACCTCATCCCTTTGTCGCCACCGAGATCACCGACAAAGGCATCGAGAGGATGTGCGAATTTGTCGGCGCAGTCCGAGACGCGGTCGGTTATGAAATACCGTTCTCGATTGATCATCTGGGACATATCGGGGTGAAGTCGGTGATCAAGCTGGCCAAAGCCTACGAGAAGTTCAACCTGGAGTGGATGGAAGACGTGATTCCCTGGATCTACACCGATCTTCTCAAGGAGATTACAGAGGCTAGCCCGACGCCTATCCTCACCGGCGAGGATATCTACGAGATCGCGGACTTCGAGAAGCTCTGCAGCAACCACGCAGTAGACAAGATTCATCCCGACCTTGCGACCTCGGGCGGCATTCTACGGACGCACAGAATTGGCGACATGGCTTATGGCTATGGCGTGCCGATGGCGATGCATTTTGCCGGAACGCCGGTATGCTGCATGGCCAACGTCCACTGCGCGGCGGCCACTCGCAATTTTCTCGCGCTCGAGAACCATTCGCTCGACGTACCTTTCTGGCAGGACCTGGTCACAGGCATTGAAAAGCCGATCATCAATAAGGGGTACATCAAGGTCCCGGATACCCCCGGATTGGGAATTACGCTCAACGATGATGAAGTGAAGCGGCATCTGAAACCCGGCACGGGATATTTTGAACCCACGCCGATGTGGGACGAAGCGCAGTCATGGGACGATGCGCTCTTTAGCTGAAGCAACGGCTTCATCCAGCCAATGGGGGTGAGACAAAGCAGGATAGCAACAGAATCCAGGACTTTGTCTCGTTCCTCTCAATCCTCAAGGGGAACGTGGGGACGAACCAAAGGTGCAAGTACGCCTCCATTTGACTGGTTCACCTGGTTGAACGGGGCGGGTTGCGAAGGCGCCGTGGTGGAACCGCGATTGCCTCGAGGATGAACAGAATATTTGGAGAGTAACCTGGAATAGCAGTGTGCCGATCTGGCCGCTGCTGGACCGGAAACGTAAACGTCTTTTGCGGGACGAATCGGGAAGGGTGGAGAGATTTATGAAGAGGGTTATTTCGGCAATTCTAGTGGCGTGCGCGGTGTTGATGGCGGCCCCTGCATTCAGTCAGGTGACCATGACGCGGGATCAAGTACTTTTCTACACATCGGACTGGAAGGGTGATCGCTTCCCGGATGGCCGGCCAAAATTGCCGGATGCGCTACTGAAGCGCGCGGTGGATATGACCATTGAAGACGTTTGGGAATTCCTGCGCGGCGAGGGTTACAACAATCAATTCGAGTCCGGCTGGCAGGCTCTTCATATCGAAAAGCCGTTTGCCGGCAGGGCGCTGACAGCCCAATACATGCCGACGCGTCCCGATATGCTGAAAGCCATTGCCGCCGAAGGCAAAGCAGAGGGACGAATCCTGGGCAGTGGTTCCGGGACCAATAGCTGGCCCATCAGCGAACTGCAAATCGGCGACGTGTATGTTGCGGACGGCTTTGGAAAGATCGTCGACGGTACGTTGATTGGTTCCAACCTTGGTAATGCTATCGCCGCGCATACTCATACGGGGTTCGTATTTGACGCCGGTATCCGCGATCAAGAGGAGAATCGGGAGATCCCGAACTTCAACGGATTTTATCGGGGATACGATCCGTCTGCCTGGTCCAACATGGGGTTGACCTCAATCAATGCTCCAATTCGCATTGGCCATGCGATAGTGCTGCCGGGGGACCTGGTTCTCTGCAAGCCGGATGGAGTCCTTTTTGTTCCCGCAATTCTAGCCGAGCAGGCCATCAGCCATGCGGAATTCACCTCCTTGAAGGATGACTTCAATTTCGAACTCAATCGCGAAGGCAAGAACGGAGCCCAGTTCGAGGGAGGCTGGACGGCGGAAAAGTATGATGCGTTCGCCAAGTGGATCGATGCTCATCCTGAGAAGCTGAAAATGGACCGTAGCGAATTTGACGCCTTGCTGGCAAAAGGCAAATTGCCGCGTCCCGCGCATTAGAATGCCACTTTCTGCAACGGCAACGCGAATTTGAGATGAGATGACGATCAACCAGTTGAAGAAACCCGGCCGAGGTGTGCCAAAGCGCTACCTGCTTGTGTCGTGGGTAATGGTTTTGAGTGCTGTTGCATTTATGGACCGCACCAATATTTCGATTGCCGGTGTTTCGATAAGCCGGGAATTCGGGATAGACAACGCGCACCTGGGCTGGATTTTCAGCGCATTCCTAATCGGCTACGCCTCGTTCCAGATTCCCGGCGGAATCCTGGCGCGCCGCCTCGGGCCGCGCCGTGTCATCGCCATCGGCGTGATATGGTCGGGGCTCTTTACTGCCCTGACCGCGTCCGTTCCACCAGGCATACGCGGCGCGCTATTCCTTCTGGTCCTGGTGCGGTTCTCATTGGCTGCAGGCGAGGCCATCACCTATCCGGCGGCAAACCAGTTTGTCGAGCGGTGGTTTCCGATTGATGAACGAGGAAAGGCAAACGGCATCATCTTTGGCGGTGTCGGGCTCGGATCGGGACTTACGCCACCGATCATGACGGCGATCATGATGCACTATGGGTGGCGCGCAGCCTTCTGGTTCAGTTCGGTTGTGGTCTTGGTGGCCGGTTTGATCTGGTACCTGATTGCGCGCGATACGCCTGAAGAACACCCATGGGTGCGCGCCGGGGAACTCAAAGTCATCGTCGATGGCCGCGACCGCAACCGGGGCGAGACGGGCAAAGTTGCTGTAGCAGCCGTCCCGCAAACCGCGGTGAAGCGAAAGGTACCCTGGAGCAGAATATTCCGCAGCAAAGAGATCCTGGCCCTGACGGGAAGCTATTTCACTTTCGGTTACGTGGCGTGGATCTTCTTTAGCTGGTTTTACATTTATTTGGTTCAAGTGCGCGGCCTCAATTTAAAGACCAGCGCTCTGTACTCCATGTTTCCATTTATCGCGATGACGCTGGGCTCTCTCACCGGCGGAGTTGCCAGCGACTGGCTGTCGGACCACGTCAGCGTGCGCGCCGGCCGGTGTTTTCTGCCGGCATTCGCACTGGCATTCACGGCATTTCTACTTAGCGTGGGGTCGAGAGCGCATGATGCCAAGACCGCCACTCTTGTTCTCGCGTGTGGCGCGGGAGCCTTGTATCTATCGCAGAGTAGCTTCTGGTCAGTAACCGCTGATTTTGCGGGACCGTACTCGGCAGTCGTTTCCGGGACCATGAATACCGGCTGTCAGCTGGGGGGCGCTGTTACTGCATCGCTCACGCCTATGATTGCCTCACACTTTGGATGGGACGCGTCCTTTATGACTGCAACCTTGTTTGCCGTTCTGGGCGCAATCGGTTGGCTCATCGTAAATCCCTCAGCACGGCTCGACGGCATCGGCGGCGCGGCAGTGGGACTATCGGCCACGACTCAACCTCCAATCACCGCAGGAGCTGCCCTATGAAAGCCGCACTACTTCTCGTTGTCACTCTTTGCTGCGCGGTAAGCGCCTATGGGAACTCGGTGTATCCCACCCGCCTCGACGACCCCGCCGCCGTTTATCTCACGCCCGGGGACTTCCACGTTCAAGGCGACGGCAAGGCAGACGACAGCGTGGCCGTTCAGGCCGCCATCGACAAGCTCCAGGAAACCCGGGGCGAGGGAGTCGTCTTCATTCCAGAGGGCCGTTACCGGATTACGCGGACCATCTATCTCTGGCCCGGCATACGAATCATCGGGTATGGTGCGCATCGCCCGGTGTTTGTTCTTGGCGAAAATACTCCGGGGTATCAAGACGGCATCGCCTACATGTTCTTCTTCGCCGGCGCGCGTCCTCACTCCGGAAACGTCATTCGCGGAGGCATGCCGCTCCTTGGCTTCCACATGCCGCCCACGCCTCCCGGCGTAGTGCCGCCTGGCCATGCTGTGCCTGACGCCAATCCCGGCACCTTCTATTCAGCGATGAGCAATATCGATTTCGAAATTGGTCCAGGCAACAGCGGCGCTGTAGCAATCCGCTTTCACCCCGCACAGCACAGCTATCTCAGCCACATCGACTTCAATATCGGTTCTGGATTTGCCGGCCTTCACGAGGTGGCCAACGAGGCTGAGGATCTTCATTTCCATGGTGGCCAGTTCGGTATCATGGCCCGCAAACCTTCGCCGGCATGGCAGTTCACGCTGATTGATTCCACATTTGACGGGCAGCGCGAAGCCGCTATCCGCGAAAACGAAGCTGGACTTACTCTCGTACACGACGAGTTCAAAAATGTCCCTTCGGCAGTCTCTATCGATTCTCACTACTCCGATCAACTTTGGATTGTAGACACGCGCTTTGAAAATATTTCCGGCCCTGCCGTTCTCATCAGCAACCAGAACAGCCGCATGACCGAGATCAACTTCGAAAATATCCTCTGTAGCCATACTCCTGTTTTTGCGAAATTTCGTGAGAGCGGGCGCGAGTTTCGCCAGGTCTCAGAAGTTTACAAAGTGAGTGTCTTTTCTCACGGTCTCAGTCTTGAGTATCCCGGAGCGCAGGCAGCGTTCAACACTCGCTACGAAGCGTCCCCCCTGCCGTCGCTTCCGCCGCCTACACCGCCAGCCATTCAGCCGCTGCCGGACCCCTCTTCCTGGGTCAATATCCGCACCCTCGGCGTTCAAGGAGATGGGCACAGCGACGACACGGCCGCGCTTCAAAAGGCGATCGACGGTCATCGGGCACTTTATTTCCCGAGTGGTCGCTACCTCATTCGCGACACGCTCACTCTGCGTCCCGATACGGTGCTGATTGGTCTCCATCCCAGTACGACGCAGTTCGATCTGCCCGACGGAACCGCCGCATTCCAGGGGCCCGGGGCTCCCATGCCGCTCCTGCTCTCGGCAGCAGGAGGAGCAAATACGATCACCGGTCTTGGTATCTATACAGGCGGCCTCAACAGTCGGGCTGTTGCCCTGCTTTGGCGCTCGGGCAGAGATTCTCTCGTGGACGATGTACGCTTTCTCGGAGGCCACGGCACGAACGCGCCGGATGGCTCCCGCATGAATCCCTACAACAATACGCACACCGCCGACCCCGACCTCCATCGTCCATGGGACTCGCAGTACCCCAGCCTCTGGATCGATGGCGGAGGGGGAACGTTCGCCAACATCTGGACTCCCGACACCTTTGCTCAAGCCGGCATCCTGATCTCCAACACCACCGTCCCCGGCTTCGTCTACGAGCTGTCGAGCGAGCACCACGTGCGCGCCGAAATCAAGCTTAGCAACGCCCACAACTGGAGGCTTTACGCACCTCAGACGGAAGAGGAGAGTGGTGAAGGCGGTCACGCCTCATCGCTCGAAATAGATCGATCGAGCGATATCACCATTGCCAACTATCACGGTTATCGCGTCACTCACATGGAGGAGCCGTTTCCTTACGCGGTGCGCGTGTCGGACTCCACCAATATCCATTTCCGCAATGTGCATGTCGACGCCAACAGTTCCATCGGCCTTTGCGATGGCTCCGGCGCATGCCGTCAGTTGGTGCGTTCCAATAAAGTCCCGTTTGAAAACACGATTGTGGACCAGACTTTGCACGCCGAGGTTCGTGATCGCGAGTTTGCCTACCTCGATCTCTCAGACGACAAGGCAAAGCCCGCATCCCGGCATCTTTCCAGCGGCACTGAAAAAGGTTCCCAGCCCGAACTTCTAGCCACCGGCTTCTTTAACATCTCAGGAGCCGCTATCAACTCCGCCGGCGAGGTTTACTTCGTGGATGCGCACTTTCAGCGCATCTATCGCTGGTCGCCCGAGTCGAAGAACGCGGTTGTCGTTCGTGACGCCCCGCTTGATCCCGTCAATCTCGTCTTCGACAAATCCGGCGACCTTATCGTTCTGTCCTCAGGCGGCAAAGAGCTCACGGCCTATTCCTTCCGGCCGGAAGATGCTGAGGCGCAACTCACGCCTCTTAAACTCCAGCCCTCCAGTGAACACGCCGGACTCATTGCGGCGCTTCCGGTTGACTATTGGTTCAACGGAGACTTTGCCAATACGCTGTCAGCCACACAGCCGTACACCTATACCACTTTTGAGGAGATGTTCAGGAAGGGGCTCGGCAGCGGTAAAGCCTTCCAGTTTGTCTCCCCGGACAACAGCCTTTTTATTCCGACCGATCCTCCGCTGGTACAGGGCGAGCCTTACTTTGGCACCAAATGGGCGCCGATTCTCGAGGCCTACGGATTGGTCAAAGGCATTCCCGGCCAAACGTTCTACGCAAGTAATGAGGCTGAGCAGCGCACCTACCGCGGGAAACTAAATCCCGATGGCTCTCTTTCCGAAATAGCCCCATTCGTCGAGCAGGGCGGTGAGAGCCTTGCCCAGGACGGCGACGGGAAGGTTTATATTGCCGCCGGCCAGGTCTTCGTTTACTCCCCGAAGGGAGAACTTCTCGACACAATAACAACTCCGGAGCGCCCGCACGACATTCTTTTCGGCGGTCAAGACCGTCGGACACTGTATGTGCTCACGGACCACTCTTTGTATTCTGTCCGCATTGGACACTGATCGGTCCTGACAACTCCGTTCACCAGCGCGATGCGATCATGGCTTCTCCTTCAGGTCTCTCTCCGCGAAGTAGATCAGGCAATCCAGGCACCTGTGCTTCAGGGGGCGCTCGTTCTTGACTGTGGT
>OBLW0100002393.1_pt1 | contig 15159 bp, 13 predicted proteins | sample 1520161 | NCBI WGS metagenome assembly OBLW01 (sample SAMEA3539309, study PRJEB22396) | soil metagenome | biome: tundra; feature: field; material: soil | place: USA | collected 2010-05 | depth 0.15 m
CGCACCGGTTTCGCCATCTCCAGCGAAGAGTCGCGCTACACGCTGAACGGCGCTCTAATGCTGTTGAAGCCCGAATCCATCACCATGGTGGCTACCGACGGTCACCGTCTCGCTCACTGCGAACGCGGTGGTGAAAAATTCGAAGGCGTCTCCGGCGAGATGAAAACGCTGGTGCCGAAAAAAGCGATGGACGAAGTCAAGTCGCTGCTCGATTCCGCCGACGCAGAAACCGTCGAGTTCGCCAAAGACGACTCCACTCTTTTCTTCCGCATCGGATCGCGCCTGCTCACTTCGCGCCAACTCACCGGCCAGTTCCCCAACTTCGAAGCCGTTCTGCCCAAAGACAATAGCAAGAGCATCACCCTGAACAACTCCGACCTCAACTCGGCGATTCTCCGCGTGGCCCAATTCGCCGATGAGCGTTCGCGCGCCGTTCGCCTGAAACTTGAAAAGGGCGAAGTGAAGATTTCCGCATCGTCAACCGAGACCGGCGAGTCCGAGGATTCCATCGAAGCCCCCTACGACGGCGAGACCCTCACCATCGGCTTCAACGCCGTCTACCTGGTCGACTTCCTCAAGGCGGCCGGTACCGATGAAGTCCGGCTCGAACTGAAAGATTCTCAATCCGCCGGCCAGCTTCGCCCCGCCGAGGGCGACGACTACAAGTATCGCTACATCGTCATGCCCATGCGGATTTGACCCGGAATCCCTCGTGAGTGTTTTAGCTCGGGAGAGATGCTCATGGAGGGACAGCCGCCCTCGGCTGTCCGCTCGAGGGGGAAGGTCGACGGCCTCTGCGGCATGGCCGCTAACTGAGCCGCTACCAAATACCCACGCTTGACCTTCCGGCCCTCCTGTCATAGATTGGCGCTCATCCTAATTTGGAGGAGGCGTCCAATGCTAGACGGATTTAAAAAGTTCATCCTGCGGGGCAATGTAGTGGATATGGCGGTCGGCGTCGTCATCGGCGCGGCCTTCGCCGGCGTGGTCAGCGGGCTCACCAAGGCCTTTCTCAATCCTCTGATCAAGCTGGTCGCCGGACGCAGCGAAAATTTTTCCGCTCTTCAGTTCACGATCCGCGGAACGGCATTTCCGGTCGATGACTTCATTAACGCCTCTATCTCATTCGTGCTGATCGCGGCCGTGGTTTACTTTCTTGTGGTACTGCCTGTTAATGCGCTCGTTGCCCGCATGAACCGTGGCGAGAAACCGCCCGACCCTTCCACCAAGAAGTGCCCTGAGTGTTTGAGCGAAATTCCCATCGACGCGCGCCGCTGCGCCCATTGCACACAGCCGGTCCTGGGACGAGCCGCGTAACCCTCGGTCTCCGTAGGCAATCAAGAAGGGCGGCAACCGGCCGCCCTGGTTAATTCTTACTTCGCTACGAAACGGGTGCTAAGAAGATTTATGACGGTCCGCGGGGGTGAGTTGGCGCCTTCGCGCAGAAAGCCACTGCGAGGCATTCTGGCGCCCACTTCACCATCATCCACAACGCTCTTGAGCTCGATTTGCCTCACAACATATCCACTGTTTCGCGGTTCCATCCCACTATTACAAGCTAGATTCGCGCACCGTTTCACAGCTCGTTCAGCGCAAGAATCCCACTTTCACGCATCACGACCCTATTCGCGGCATCGGAGGAAGGCCTCTGCAGTGATTCTCTCCCACGTATTAACTCCGAAGATTCTTGCTCAGCGAGATTACGCTTACCAGCCCGTACACAAATTTTCCCTCAAAAATAGAAAAGCGGCCTGGAAAGGCCGCTGATCCAACTCAGAGATCTAAAACTGATAGTAGCCCTTCCCTTACCGCCCCGCTGCCGCTGCCGCGGTCATCATCCCGGCAATCTGCATGCCCTCAATCCGTGCCAGCACATTCTCAAGGCTCGCGCCCGTATCTGTGCACGCATCCACATAGGGATGCCGGCTCCCATCCGCGTGCATTACGAGCACGGGAGTCCCTGCCTGCGCCTTTTTCACCACATAAGGCAGATGATGCCGGTCATTCCGTGTCAGGCTCGGACCCAGCACCACCAGGTCGAACGTGCTCTTTCCGAGCGCCTCAACCACGGCCTTGCGCCCAACGGCGTTCAGCACGGCGTGTCCAGCCTTTTCAAATGCCGCAGCCAGAGCCACCTGCGCCTCCGCGTCCCCCTCACCATAAAGAATCCTCAGCTTGGTTTTCGCCATTGCTCCCGTCCTGGCCCGGTACGAGCTATTCAGTACTGGCCACAGTCACGGTAGCAACCGCCACGCCCCCTGAGAACGTCACCGAAGACCAGCAACGATCGAGACCCGTCGCTCCACTGGGATCGGCGGCCCGTCCGGGCAGCTACTGCCCGAAGCCTCGATCCATCCTAATCAAAAATCAGAACTCGAATCCCTCTTCCCCTTGCTGCATTTCAGCGCTACACTCTTGCCCCAGAGGATCTGCCATGCTCCGCTCCCACTTCGTCAGCGCCGTTTTAGTACTGGTCACTACTGCCGTCTGCTCCGCCCAGCAGGCCGCGCCTTCGTCCACCGCTAGTTGTAATCTCGACGATGGACGCCAAATCTACATCCGCTTCAATCCCATCGCCTCGAAGAACGACAAGCTTCCAAACGGCAAGCCTTGGACTCCCGGCGGCGCTCCTATGACTTTATTTACCGAAGCCCAGCTTTCTTTTGGCGGCGCAACCATCCCTATCGGCGCCTACACTGTCTATCCCATACCCGCGAAAGACAAGTGGACCCTCGTCGTAAACAAAAATGTCGCTGCCGGCTCCTCCTATGACGAAAAGCAGGACATCGCCCGCGCACCCATGGAGACCGATCAGATAAGCCAACCCTCAAACGAACTGGAAGTAGCCTTCGCCCACGTAGGTGACAAATGCACCCTCCGCATCTACTTCGGCAAGAGCGCCTCGTTCGCGCCGTTCACCGCGAGGTAGGATGGCGAATCGGCAAAAGAAGTCTGAGCTGTGAGTTAAGAACTAAGCTGCGAACGAACAGTCAAATCTGTTATTAAAAATACAATCGTAATCCAGGGAGCGGAGCGAAGGCCTTCGGCAAGTCGAGCTGCATTCGATTAGTTTCCGAATCCGCTGAACGGGCCAGCAGCTAGAATCCAGGCGCGCCCTTACCTTTGTCTTCCCGCGTGCCCAGCCCAATGACCATTGCCATATCTCTCGGATACACTACGTCGCGTCCGCGCGCCAGAAAGTGATAGTAAATCGACATGGCCGCGCCATACGATCCAAATCCTGCCGAGACCACTCGCGAATGCGCAGCGATTCCCACAACCATCCCTACCAACTTAAATCCTGAGGCTCCGCTGGCCGCGCCGCCTCCCGCTTCTCCTCCGCTTTCACCGCCGCGTCCCGCGTCGCGATCCGGCGACGCCGGCGATGCCGCCAGCATCACCTGAATTCCAGTCGTCAAATATCTCGTTCGCGGCGTTGTCACCTGGGCGCCACCTTCCGCGTCCAGCTTTAAATGCTCACCCTTGGCCACGGCCACGCCTTCGAGGTTCGTCTCCACTCTCTGGTCAATCCCATTTGGAGGCGCTACCTGATGAAATAAAATTCGCAACTGTCCATTGCGTCCCAGCCGTCGCGCCCGCGCCACCTGAACCACCGAGCCTTTTATCACGCTGCCCTCCGGCAAAATCAAGTGATCTGACACCACCAGCGGCTCCGTAATTAGCGCCTCTACCGGATCCCCCATCTTCGCAGTCGCCGAACTTAACGCCGTCTCCAGCCGCGCATGCACCACGCTTCCAGTCGGTGGCGGAGCTCCAATGTTCAGCAGAGCCTCCGGCTTCACTGCTTCGGTTCCAAAATCCAGCGGCTGCTGCAGGTTTGCATTGAAGCTCGTTCCCGAGTCGATGTATTGCGGATGCACCGGCAACTGTGCCAGCGCAGCACGCTTCAATTTGTGCATCTTGCCCGGCTCGTGAATCTGCTTCTGTAAATCGCTCCACTGCTGCCGGATCGCCTGCCGCGTTGCACTAACTTTTTTCGACGCTGCCTCCTGCACTTTATTTTTCTGCTCAGCCTTCTCATTCGCCGACACAAACCGCAGCACTCCATCGGGCGCCGGAGAAGCCACCGTATGCAGCGCCACCCGCCGACCGTCCCCCATCACCAGCTCCTCAAACTGCACATGGACCGTCCGCACCGGAGAAAAATTCCCGTTCGTCGCCTGCATCGTCCGGACCATCTTTGGCACCGCATCAATCGCCGACACTTTCCCGTTCACTACCGTCCCCACCGGAATCAGCAGCTTGTCAAACGCGTACACCGGCTCCGTCGTCTTCCCATGAATCGCTTGTCCCACCTCCCGCACCCGTACCTCGGAATCCAGCGCCACTTTGATCGGAGTTCCTGCCTCCACTGTCATCGGCACCACAACCGGCTCGGAGGCAGCGTTTTCAGTCGCCCGCTTGGACGCCGTATCCTCGCTGTTCGGCTGCGTTCCCACAGGCGGGCGCGGCTTCAGCATCTGCCCCACACTCACGGCGCACAAACTCGCCACTAAAACTGCTGCCACCAAGGCCCTTAGCACCATTGCAACACTCCTGATTATGCGTTGTCCGAAGAATGGCGGTTAGTCCAAATAAGTCGCGGGGACGGCGTGCGGTGCCCCAAGGAAGAGAAAGCGGTTGTGTTTACTATGAAGTCCAACCCGGGATAATGGTTGTAGGATCCCGCTTCCCCGGATCCCAAATCTCTCCGGCCATTCTATTCTCTACCCGAATCTGAGGCTACACGTACCGCAAAATATCACTGCCTCGAAATCCAATTTTTTCTGCGACAATTCCCGAATGCGGTCCCTGCTGATCCTTCTCGCTGCCACCACCGCCCTGGCTCAGCCCGCGCGCCAAACTCAGTCCTCCAACACGACCGCTTCACTCCGAGGCGTAAGCGCCGTCTCGCAGGAAATCGCATGGGCCTCTGGCACGCGCGGCACCTACCTTCGCACGATCGATGCGGGGCGCCACTGGATCCCCGCCCAAGTCCCCGACGCCGGCGGCCTCGATTTCCGAGGTGTCGTAGCTTTCTCCGCCGATGAAGCCTTCCTTATGTCCGCCGGTCCCGGCGACCAATCCCGCATCTACCACACCACCGACGCCGGCCAGCACTGGCAACTCCAGTTCACCAACTCCAACCCCAAAGCCTTCTTCGACTCCATCGCTTTCTGGGATCCAACTCGCGGCCTCGTCCTCGGCGATCCCATTGCCGATGAATCCGGCCAACTGAAATTCCAACTCCTCATCACCACTGACGGCAAAACGTGGACTCCGATCCCTTCCTCCCCACTCCCATCCGCGCTTGAGGGCGAAGGCGCTTTCGCCGCCAGCAACACGTGCCTAGCCATCCTCCCAAAAGACGATCCCAACATTTGGTTCGCGTCCGGCGGCAAAGTCGCCCGCGTCTTCCACTCCCCCGATCGCGGCCGCACCTGGCAAGTCTCCGACACTCCCATCGCTCACGGCCCCGATTCCGCCGGCATTTTTTCCATCGCCTTTCGCGACCCGCTCCACGGCGTCGTTGCCGGTGGTGACTACAAACATCCCGATCAGGACGGTCCTAACCTCGCCTTCACCTCCGACGCCGGGAAAACGTGGTCCCTTTCCAAGCTTTTCCCGCAATCCTATTACTCCGCAGTGGCCTACGATCGCAAATCCCTCACTCCCACCGCCAAGTCCTTGGACGAAGATCAGGCCCACGTCCGACTCTTCCTCGCGGCCCCCAAGTCCCTCTATGATTTCCGCCCACCCAAAGACCCCACCCGCATCAGTCCCCCTAGGAAATCCACCATTCAGTTCAACGCGGTCAGCCCTTATCCGAGCGGCGGAGCCGTGTTTGTTGGCCCCAAAGGCTCCATAGGAACGCTCCCCTGAACTTAGCGCCAATTGCCCACATCAGGGGACGGCCGCCTCAAGCTGTCTGGCCCCGGCCAAGCACGGCGACCTCAACCAAATTTTAGCCAATAACTCAACTTTTCCCGCACCCCTGAGCGCTTACTGCACATCCAACCAATAGCCTATGTTCCTAACTACGGCACCCAGGTTGTCCCGTCCGCGCGGCTTTGGAGTACACTCTTAAAAACATTTCGCCAGTATGTTCAGCCCTCACCCCAATCTAGCCGACGACGTCAACCACGCAATCGTCCAATCCGAGATCGAAGGCGGAGTCTTCCTCCACGATCTTCCCCCCTCCACCATCCTCGAAATCCAAACTCTTCACCACTGCTACACCGCCGTTCTCCTCGGAGGCAGCGAAGCTCTTCTCTCCGGCCATCCCGAATTCTGTCCCAGTCCCGTGCACGTCGCTATCGCCGGTTCCACCTGGGGAGGTTCCATGCTTAAACTGCAATACGTTGGACGCGGCATGCACCTCGAATTCCGTCACCCCGAATACGCCACACCAATCGTCACCTCACCCATCCAGGAAATCCGCGACTATTCCGCGGTCAATCCTGCGCTAGCCTGCGTTCCCTGTGTTTAGGATTCGAAGTGTCTAGGGTTCGACAAACCGCGCCCATTGACTAACACCGCGCATCCTTCTACTATCCCGCTACTGTCTGGAAAACTAGAAATTGGAATCCTAAGCTGTGACCATCACCACTCGCGAAGTCAGCCACGTCACCATCGTCGATCTCAACGGACGCATCACTCTCGGCGACGAAACCGGGCAGCTTCGCGACGCCGTTCGCCAACTCATCGCAGCCGACAAGAAGAAAATGGTGCTAAACCTCGCCCAAGTCGATTACATCGACTCCTCCGGCGTCGGCGAATTAGTCAGCAGCTTCACCGCCGTACGCAACGCAGGCGGCGAACTCAAACTTCTCAACCTCACCAAGAAAGTTCGCGACATCCTCAACGTCACCAAGCTCTACACCGTTTTCGATATCAAAGAGGATGAATTCACCGCTGTAAAATCCTTCGATTACTTCTTCGCCAAGTAATCTTTCCCCACACGTTTCACTAAAATCTTCTGATCCTTGACCAACACTTCGTCCCCATTGATCAACTCTGCCGGTACCGATCCTAGAATTTTTTCAACCTCAATCAAGGCTATGTCCCACTTCCGTTTAGGATTCGTTCAATGCGCCCCATGACAATCGCGAATCCGGGCAGCGCATCCCACCAATTACCATCTCGATTCCCGATAGCGAGAAGCCTTATGTAGGGACAGCCGCCCTCGGCTGTCCACGGAGCGCAGCTCGGTTACCGCCCCATTCTGATTTTCGAAGCGTTCCCTGCGCACCAAGTTAGTTAACCCCACCACACCGACCCACTCGGCACCTTGTTTGCAGGCGCCATCGTAACTTCCAACCCACCCGCACGATGGAAACAATCCCTTTCACTCCACTCTTACCACTTTGATTCCCGCCAACTAGCACCTCTCAGCCTTCAACCATCGGCACTCGTTCCGCGTGGCTGCGGCACTCGAACTAGGGCTAGGGGTAGACTGCTTCTATACCTTCGATCAGCAGCAGACGAAGCACGGCCCAAACCCTCCATCTCAAGCTGAACTAGACTCCCTACTTCCCCTTCAGCATCTCCACGACCCGCTCGTAGTCATCCACCGTCGCATACTCAATCACAATCCTCCCTTTCCCATTGCGATCTTTAATCCTCACCCGCATGCCCAGGATCCGTTCCATCGCCAATTGCGCCGCGCGCACATTCGGATCCATCCATCGTGCGCCTCTACTTTTCTTAAGGAGCTCGCCCGGCACCGTCTGTCCTGGGAGCATCGGCAAAAACCCATTCAGCCGGGCCACTCTGTCTTCAATCTCGTCCCACTTCAAATGCTTGGTCACCACTTCCTTCGCAACTTCGACGATGTGCTCTTCCTTTTCCAACGCCAGAATTTCTCGGCAATCGCTGAAAGTCAGCCGCCCCTCCAGCAGATATCCCATGACCTCCCGCGGCAGCCGCAGCAGCCGCATGTAATTCGCCACCGTCTCCCGCGACACTCCAACCCGTTCCGCAATCTGCGCCTGGGTCAGTTGAAATTCCTTGCTCAATACCCGAAACGCTTCCGCCTGCTCCAACGGGTTCAAATCTTCCCGCTGGACATTCTCGAGCACCGTCATCTCCGCCGCCTGCTGCGGCGAAAGCCTTCGCACCAACGCCGGGATCGTCTGCTTCCCGGCCATCTTCGAGGCGCGCAACCGCCTCTCGCCCAGCACCAGGAGGTAGCGTCCCTCCTCATCCGCCGGACGTACCACGACCGGCTGCACCACGCCGCTTTCTTTGATCGAATCCGCCAGCTCCCGCAACGGCTCTTCGTCGAACACATACCGCGTCTGATACGGATTCTTGTCGATCAATTCCAAGTCGATCAGTGCCACCATATGGTGTGGCTGTATCGTCTGCGCCTGAATCGAAATCACATCGGAAGAAGGCTCGAACGAGGCCGGGGACGTTAGGTGTGAAGCAGGCGCATGTGGCGCGGGCGCCGCGGCCCGGGTTGCTCCCGCCTCACCAGAAGCCGTCAGTTCCGTGCCCTTGCCATCCCGCATACCCTGGTCATCCCGAGCGAAGCGAGGGCTTTTGGTTTCGTTCGCATGACCACTCGCCTGAATGTCAGGATTCACACTGCCCGCGCCACTCGGCGTTCGCGACTCAGCACCCGTAACCACCCGCGGCCCCGGCAACAACGATGCCAAGCCCCGCCCCAAAGCCTTCCTCTTCTCCACCTTCTCGTCCTTCTTCTCTGCCGCCACAGGCGAAGTCATAAGCCGTCCCCTTGATAGTCTTGTCATCCTGAGCGGAGGACCCCTGCAACAGGCCATCACAACCGCTCCGTTTATACATCGACGCTCGTCAATCCATTAGATCGACAAACATCTATATAGACGAGTGTCGATCTAACTCTTACGCGCTTTTCGCGGCCGTTGAGTCCCCCGCCGCCGCGAGATGCCGTCCAAGCAACTCCTTCGCCAGCCGTATATAGCTCTCCGCGCCCTTCGACCGCGGATCGTACACCAGCGCCGGCTTGCCATGGCTCGGCGCCTCTGCCAGGCGAATGTTCCGCGGCACCGTTGTCGTGCATAATTTTTCGCCAAAGAATTTTTTCAGTTCGGCAATCACCTGCTGAGCCAGGTTGGTCCGCTCATCGAGCATGGTGAGAACCACGCCCTCAATTTCAAGCCCTGGATTCAACTCCACCCGAATTCGCTCCAGGGTATCCAGCAACTCGCTGATGCCCTCCAGCGCAAAGTATTCTGCCTGCATGGGAATCAGAATCGAGTCCGCAGCCACGAGCGCGTTCAGCGTCAGCAAGTCAAGAGCTGGTGGACAGTCCAGAACGACATACTGAAACCGATCACGCAGGGGCGAGATCGCATCCTTCAGCCGGTACTCGCGGCGCTCGGCCTCGACCAGCTCAATATTTGCCCCTATCAAATTCTTGTGCGCAGGGATGATCCAAAGCTGCTCGAGCTCTGTAGTCGCCAGAGCCTCTTCGCCGGATGCCTCCCCCATGAGCAAGTGATAAGTCGACAGGCGTTCCGGATCCTTCGCCAGGCCAAAGCCGCTCGATGCATTGGATTGCGGATCGCAATCGATGAGCAACGTGTTCACCTCAGCTGCCGCGAACGACGCCGCTAGGTTGATGGCAGTCGTAGTCTTGCCCACGCCGCCCTTCTGATTGGCAACAGCGATGACGCGTCCCATAAGTTAGAGAGAAACCAGAGTGTCTGCAGCATAATGCGATTAGCATTTCGATTGCAATGAAGAACTGCTGTGCATAAAGCAAAAGGCGGTGCAAAACGCGTCAATGTTCCGGTGGGAACATTGATCTTGCGCGGTTCCGCACGAATTTGTTTCCTAGTGGATTAGCAGGATCGTTGTCTTTGCGTTCCGGCCGGAACGTTAGAGCTAATAGGCATCGAGCGGGCCAGCTAGAAACTATTACTGATTTCGTGGGGAATGGTTTGTAATGTTCCGGCTGGAACATTGATGTATTTGAGAGTGTGTCAAGTGACTAAGGCTCTCATTTACCACTTTGTAGCGTTCCTTAGGCCCACGCGTTAGCAATCATCCAGTTTGGACGCGATTTTGGAGTGGTTAATTACCACTCGTTACTTCCTTGGTTCGGCCCTGCCCACCAGAAGGACGCGGGATTTGGATCCGGGTATCGGCAGGGGAGCGTCCCAACAGACGTTCTGCAGAATTGATCGAGCAGTCTTGATTTGGGGAGCGGTTATCAGCAAGGCCAAGCGCGCGGCAGGGGCCAGAAGCCTGGCTGCATCCGGTAGAGTGTCTGCGAAGCGCTCGACCGCGCGTAGGGTGACCAGGTCGAACCTTTGCGCAACCTCTTCGGCGCGGACGTTTAGTATATTTATATCCGTCAATGTAAGGGAGCGGCCGACTTCGCGAAGGAACGTGGCTTTCTTGTGGTTCGATTCGATTAGCGTAAGGGCGATGTTTGGGGCCCAGAGTTTTATGGGAACTCCCGGGAAGCCCGCACCGGAGCCGATGTCGGCCACACGCGGAGCGGGGCTTTGCTCCGCCGAACGGCCGAGGGCGGCTGTTCCCGCATGAGCACCGGTGGGGAACAACTGCCGGGCGACGAAAAGAGATTCTCCAAAGTGGCGGGTGACTATTTCTTCCGGATCGCGGATAGCGGTGAGGTTGATGCGGGAATTCCATCGGAGCAGTATATCGATGTACGTCGATATATGATTAAGTTCAGTTAAGGAAAGCGCAGTGGGGTTATCGTCGCTGCTTTGACTCGAACCAGGAGCGTTCGACAGATAGGGGTGAAGCAGCTCGACGATGCGGGTGGGGAGCATGTTCGACCTACGATTGTAGATTGCGACTAGGGAATCTTAAATCGCGAGACGCGCGTGGGCTTCGCCGAGGAACATCCAAGCGTCGAGCTGCGCTCGATGGACGGGCAAGAGTGCCTGTCCCCACACCTGCTGCCTCCACATCTGCCGTTTCCACACGGCTCGTTGTTAGTGAGCGGCGGCTTGCTGGTCGGGGACGAAACTGTTCATGACGGCGTCGCGCATGAGGTCGGGAGGGAGGAGGCCTTGGGCGAGGATGAAGTCGTGGAATTTCTTCTGGTTGAATTTGGGGCCGAGGGCGGCTTCGGCGTCTTTGCGGAGAGCGATTAATTTTGTGTAGCCGTAAAAGTAACTGTTGGCCTGGCCGGGCATGCGATAGGTAAACCGCTCGACTTCTTCCTGAGCGAAGGCATGGGAAAGGACGACGTCGTGTTCCATGACCCGGTAGGCGTCCTCGGGCCGGATCTTTCCGGCTTGCAGTTCGGGGTCGAGGAAGGCGCGGGCGGCGCGCTGCAGGCGGAGATCGAGCGAGATCAATTGCCCCTCGGCGGGCATGTAGGGCTTGATGAGATATTCGGAGTAGAGTCCCCAGCCCTCTACGTTCGTGCTGTTGAAGGCGTAGCGGACACGGGCCAAAGAGGTGCCGTGCTCAAGCATGGAATCGAATTGCAGCTCGTGTCCGGGACGGGCTTCGTGAGCGGTGAGGGTCCACGCAGCGGCGTCGTAGGTGAAGTCGTCGTATTTTTCAGAAGAAGTTTGGCCGGGGCCGGCGGCGGGAATATTTAGCGGCAGAACGAAGACGCCCTTCTGGCCGGTGTTGTGGAGGAAGGGTGGAGGCTGCATATGGGGCGCGGGTTGTTGCGCGGTTTCGGCGGCGGTTGCGATGCGAATACGAGCGGGCCGGTCGGGGAGCGTGACAATTTGTTTGTCGACGACGATCTGCTCGATTTGTTTCAGCCGCTTTTCGTAGAAGGGAAGGATGGCGTCGCCGACGAGTTGTTGCTTTTTTAGTTCGTGGATTACATCGCGATAATCGCTGGACGGAAGATGTCTCTGCTGGGCGATCTGCGCGGCGACGGTTTTCATTTCCCCCTGAATCTCTATGAAGGCTTGATGCGCCATGGTGGCGAGTTGGGCTGGAGGAATGTCAATGCCGTAGCCTTCGAGTTCGAGGGCGTACTCTTCGGGCGGAAGACGGAAATCGGCGCGGGCTTTAGGCAGGACATTGGCTTTGGTCCAGGAGTCGTAGTCGGCGAGTTGAGCTTTGAGTTTGCTGAAAGGTTCCTGCCAGTTTTTCAGGCTGTATTTCTGCATGAGGGCGGCGATGCCATCGAGATAGTTGGAGTTTCGTCCAAGTTCAGTTTCGATCTCGGTTTTCGCCGGATAGATCACACCGGGTTTTGAGGTCTGTTCCGAGACGCGTTGTCTCAGAATGTCGGTGAGCGGCTTGTAGCCGGGTTCAAGGCCGGCATATTCGCGAATACGGACGACGGCAGCGGGCCGGCGTTCGGTAGGCGTTTGCTCGTCGAGTAAAGCATGGAGGCCGCTAAAGACTAGGCCGCTGGCATTCAGGAAGGGGACTTTGTGGGCGCGCTCGTAATCCTGCTGACGGAAGCGGAGTTCTACCTTCCGAATTACGATCTGTAAATCCTGCTCGACGGGCTTTTCTTTTTGCTGGGCGACCGCGCTTTTTAATTCGGCGAGAACTGCGGCGGTTTCCTGACGCTCCTGATCTTCATCGGCAAGAGTGGGCTGTGAGGCGAGGACGTCGTACTGGCTGAGGCCTTGGTCAGAGCCGGATTCAGGACGGTGCTTCATCTCGACCGCCAGGAGCTTGTTGGTGTAGGCGTTGCTGACAGCAATCCAGCTCGGAGCTGCAGGCGCGGTTTGGGAGGCAAGCGGAAAAATTGAAAAGGCTGCGGCCAGGATAAGAACAAGGTGACCAATCAGTGACTTTTTCACGTTCGATTCCCCCGTCAAATTGCTGGAGCTTACCGCCGGAACCGGCCGATCAGGTATAGCACGAGCGAAATCACTACACTCAAGAGGAGCGAGCTGGCCAGCGGAAAGTATACCGTAGTGTTTTTGCCGCGATAGAGCAGGTCACCAGGCAGGCGGCCGAGGGGAAGGTGCGTGCGGCCCAGCAGCATCAGCATCAAACCCGCAGCGACCAGGACGATGCCAACGAACGCCAGCCATCTGCCCAATTCAGCCATGGATCGAGTTGTCCTCGGGGTTGCGTGACTGTACTATCGAGTGTTTCCCAAAGCGCGCGCCTTTTGCAATAATTACCCAGCATTGGTTCTGCAGGAGTGATTTCCGCAAAACAATTAGTTTGCCACTCCGACCATACTCAATTTTGCAACTAAGTCCCCGACTTGCATCGATTTTATCGCAGCTTAGTCCTGAGTCCGACGATTTCAAGGAGGTTTGTGGTGACATCCCTCAAAGCTTCAATTCTTCGCCTTGTCTTAGTTGCCTTTTTCGCGATTTGCGTTCTTGCCGCCGGCGCACCCTGCGCCTTCTCGCAGAATGTTCTTACTTACCATAACAACAATTCTCGCACCGGAAGCAATCCCTCCGAGGCTACGCTCAACCTCAGCAATGTTAATGCTGCTTCATTTGGGAAGCTGTTTACCTTGTCGGTGGATGGCCTTGTCGATGGCGAGCCCCTGTACCTGTCTGCGGTACCCATCCTGGGCAGTGGCACTCATAACCTCCTTATCGTGGTGACAGAAAACGATTCAGTTTATGCGTTCGATGCCGATACAGGCACGGGGATCTGGCACATCCGCACGCTCAAGTCTGGCGAGACTCCATCGGATGACAGGGGTTGCGGTCAGGTCGCTCCGCAGATCGGTATTACTTCCACGCCCGTTATCAGCCGGCCAAAGGGATCCAACGGAGTGATCTATACCGTATCCATGTCCAAAGATTCTTCCGGGAATTATCATCAGCGGCTGCATGCCCTCGACGCCACGACGGGGAACGAATTGTACAAAGGTCCCGTCGATGTTGTGGCCAAGTACCCCGGGACCGGCGATGACAGCTCTGGTGGGTATGTCATCTTCGATCCGGCTCAATACAAGGAACGCTCCGGGCTGCTGCAGTATGGCACCACAATTTACCTGGCCTGGGCATCGCATTGCGATATTCGCCCTTACACGGGCTGGGTGATGGGCTACAACGCGACGACACTGGCCCAGACGACGGTGCTGAATGTAACTCCCAACGGCAACGAAGGCGCGATTTGGGGTGCGGGTGCAGGACTTACCGCGGATGGTGCGGGCAACATTTTTTTTCTCGACGCCAACGGCGTCTTCGATACGAGTTTGAATTCTGGCGGCTTCCCGAGCAGCGGCGACTATGGCAATGCGTTCATCCGACTTACGACGAAAGGTGGACTGGCAGTCGCAGACTATTTCGAAATGGATAACGGAGTGCAGGAAAGCGATAGCGACACTGACCTGGGCTCGGGCGGAGCCTTGTTGTTGCCCGCGATGAAGGATTCCTCGGGCACAATCTGGAATTTGGCGGTCGGCGCGGGAAAAGACTCAAACCTCTATGTGGTCAATCGCGCCTCCCTGGGTAAGTTCAATGCGAAGAGCAACAATATTTACCAGGAGTTGCCAGGAGCGCTGCCTGGGGGAATCTGGTCAATGCCGGCTTTTTATAACGGAAGGCTTTATTTTGGGCCGGTGGGGCAGCCTCTTCTCGAGTTTGAATTTAAGAATGCGAAGCTGTTACCCGCTCCAGTCGCAAAGACCAGCAATGCTTTCGGGTATCCCGGCGCCACTCCGAGCATTTCAGGCAGTAAGAGTTCGAATACGATTGTCTGGGCGGCTGAGAATACTAATCCCGCAGTTCTATACGCCTACAATGCGAATACTCTGGTTGAGATTTACAACACCAGTCAGGCTGCCAACGGCCGCGATCACTTTGGCGCAGGGAACAAGTTCATCATTCCGCTGATTGTGAACGGCAAGGTCTATGTCGGAACAACCACGGGCGTTGGCGTGTTCGGGCTGCTCTCTGCCTCGGCGGATGTGGGACACAAATCTTCCATCACGGCTAGTGCGAATGGAATTGAATCGGTCACCGCGGCGAAAGAGAGTACCACTTCCCCGGCGCACAACCATGTGATCCCGTGAGCTAGGCATCCATTGTCGAGGGTTGGGAGATCTCCCCGCCTTGAGTCAAAACTCCGTTTGCCTTGTCAAAATGGTAAATCTGGATCGTGCTGCTGCCTCCGGTATCGCTCCAGTTAGCCGCGTAAAGCAGACGACCATCCTGGCTAAAATAAATTTGCGGAGACCCTGGAATCGAAGAGCCGGTATCCAGAATTTGTTTGCTGGGGAGATCAATTTTG
>OBLW0100002394.1_pt1 | contig 15158 bp, 16 predicted proteins | sample 1520161 | NCBI WGS metagenome assembly OBLW01 (sample SAMEA3539309, study PRJEB22396) | soil metagenome | biome: tundra; feature: field; material: soil | place: USA | collected 2010-05 | depth 0.15 m
TGAGCTTGGTCTTCGAGTCGGCGAGCCGCTTGATCTCGTCGGGGTCGATGCGGAAACCGTTCTCGCGGCGCAGGCGATAGAAGCGGGTTTCCAGACCCAGAGATTCCGGGAGCGCCGAGAAAGGAGCGTATCCAGGCAGCGGGATGATTACGTTCGCGCCGGGCTCGGCGGCCTGCCACATCAGGGCCACGAGCGCCTCGGACGCGCCGGTAAAGACTTGGACGGCCTCTACCGGGACACGCTGCATTTCAGCGATCGCCTCCCGCAGACTGTCGGCGCCGGCGGGGCGGCTGTAGACCAGGGTGTGGTTCAGGAAGCGGTGGCGCGTTTCGTCGTCGGCGAGGGCGAGGATGTCGCTTACGGTCCAGCGCGGTCCGGTGCTCGCAGCGAGGTCGAATTCTATGTCGTGTTCGTACTGGTCGAGCCAGGCATCGAGCAGGAAGGGCTTGAGTTGCATGCGAGCACCTCGAAGGAGAAGCTGGTTCCTGTGATTGATTCTGCGAGTCGGCGCACGGATGATGTTTAATTTACGGCGACGAGGATCCAGCGCCTAGGGAATGAACGCGATTGCCCCTTTAGGTCCGACCACCAGCGCTCCGCCTTCCGAATAGCCACTGGCCGCATTGAAGGTAACCCCGAACTTCTTCTTCCCGTTGATCCGTCGCGGATTGTTCGGCGGCCGAAAGTCGAAGACAAAATCCTGCCCCACGATAAAAAGGCGTTGCGGCGGGACCGCTTGCACGCGCATCTTCTTCTCGACCGCGGCTTCGCGAATCGCCGATTCGTTCACGCTGCGGTCATACACCACGGCCGAGAAATACGCGAGCGGGTGCAGCGGGGACAACGTCCACGTTTTGCCTCCATCCTCAGTGAACGCCAGATTCGGACCGTCGTCGTTAGGATGCTTGTAATCCCCGCCGGCAATCACCCCATGCATGGCGTCGCGAAACGCGATCGAGAAGATTCCTGCCGACTCCGGCCCGTGCACCATGGGCGTTTCGACAACCTGCCAGCTCTTTCCCCGGTCCGGAGAATGAAACACACGAGCAATTTTCCCGCCGGTGGCGAACCAGATGTTGGAGTCTGAAGCGGACGGCACAATCGCAATGCACGTATTCGAGGCCGCAAACGCCCCCTCGCCCTCCATTGCGGCCGGCAACTGCGATGGCGTAAGCGCCCGCCAGTTCTGCCCATCCTCCGTCAACAGCACTTCGAATTTCAGTAGGCCTGACTCGTCCGGGATCGGATCGCCCACCACGACTCCATGCTTCGGGTCCCAGAACACCATCGAGTCGAAGAAGCCCTTGGGATTCGCGTTCGTGAACTGCGACTGCCAGTGCGTCCCGCCATCGCTGGTGTGATAAATCCGCGACTGGTCCCCTGGCCCGGCCGACATAAGAAAGGCCTCACCGGCCGAGAACGCAACCACCGCCCGAAAATCCAGCGCCCCCGCGTCCGGCACCTGCGCCGGTGTCCACGTGCGCCCGCCGTCGACCGTTCGAAGATACGTTCCGCGCGTGCCGCTGGCCCAGGCCACGTCTCGGGAAACGGCACTCACGCCGCGCAAACCTTCAGTCGTATGCGAGATTTGCACGCGCGGACCCGATTGCCCGAGTGCCGCCGAAGCGAAAAGGACCGCCAGCAGGTAGCGCATTAAGGAATTGTCTCAGAATCGACACGGAGAACTGAAGAGACTTAACCTTGCTCACCGGCCCAGACACTACTACAATTCAAGAACCGGCAGCCCGGGCCCGCAATCGGCCGGACCGTTACAACCATTATTTATTCCTTGTCCTCATAGTTGTAAGCCAGGCATTTTCGTCACTTCGTCCTTCGCGGTCTCTATTCAATCGTGCTTAGCCGTTTGCGGCCGGGCTTTCCCTAGGCCGCCGCCTATCGATTGTGAAGTCTGCGAAGATAGAAATCATCCGTCAGGGGAGTTGGTTCATGAATCGAATTTCTTGCAGGCGGGCGTTTTGCACAGCGTCTTTGCTGCTCATCGTCAGTGGATGGAGCTCGGCGCAGACTCTGATTCCGCGTCCCGCCGCCGGGCAGGAAAAAACCAACGACGCGGTCCAACCGCAGCCCGCGCCCCCGCTTCCCGTCACGGTCGCCATGAGCGTCCCCTCCGGCACTCCTATCAAAGTCGCGCTCGATTCCGAGGTGCGCATCCGAACCGTAGGACAGCCGATCCACGGCAAGACCACAGAGCCCGTCTATGCCTTCGACAAGCTGCTCATTCCTGCCGGCACTCCCGTAAACGGAAAAGTGTCGGCCATTGATGCCGTCCCCAAGAAGATTCGAACTCTCGAAGCAATGGATGGAAACTTCTCTCCGGTTCGCACGGTCCACGTGCAGTTTGACGAATTAGTCATGCCCGATGGTCGTCGTCTGCCGATGCACACCGTTGCATCGCCGGCCCCGGGTGGAGTGTTGAGCTTCGTCCCGGCCAATGAGAAGGCTGCCAAGACGAACAAGGTGGAAGACGCCGCTTCCAAGAAAGTCAGCGCCGCCCGCCAGCAGATCCGCCAGCAGTGGGCCGCATTGCAAAAGCAGATCCACGACCCAGGAAAGATGCATAAGCTGAAGCGCCTGGCCGTGGCCCAGCTTCCCGTGCATCCGCAGTACATCGAGGTGGGCACCAGCTTCAACGCCGACTTGCAGCAGCCGCTCGATTTCGGCAGCGAGGCCATCATGCCCGACGCCCTGACCAACATTGGCGCTCCGCCGCCTTCCGGAAGCGTCGTGCATGCCCGCCTCGTGACCCCGCTGAATTCTTCGACATCTAGAAAAGGAGACTCGGTCGAAGCGCTGATCACCGAGCCGCTTCTCGCCTCCAACCATTTGATTTTGCCGGAGGGCAGCATCATTCGAGGTTCGGTGATGCAGGTGCAGCCGGCGCGCCGCCTGGCCCGCAACGGCCAGTTGCGCATCCTGTTTCGCGAGGTCGCTCCGCCCAACGGTCTCGAACAGAAAGTCGAGACCAGCCTGGAAGGTGTAGCCGTGGCCAAAGGCGAGCACCTCAAACTCGACGCCGAAGGCGGCGCCCAGATTACGACTCCGCGCACCCGCTACCTCACCACGGGAATTCAGGTCATGCTGGCAGCGGCCTCAGCCGCTCCCGACGGCGATCGCAATCTGCATGGAGGCGGAGGCGGCGACTTAGGCGGCAGCGCCGCCAACGGTGCCTCCGGCTTTCGTTTCGTCGGAATGATCGTCGGTGTGCTGGCGCGCTCTCGCGTGGTTGCCACGGGATTCGGCGCTTACGGAGCCGCGAGTTCTATCTATTACAAGTTTCTCGCGCGCGGTCGCGATGTGGTTTACCCGAAAGATATGGCGATGGTGATTGGCCTGGGCACGCGCGAATCGAAGCCTAACTCCACCAGCCAGCCGGACCGTCGCATCGGCGAAGATCCGGAAAAAGAAACGCCGCCCGGACAGTAGCGCTTCCCCCACGCCACCGCGCCATCACTTCGCGGTAAAGTCCGCGAACGACGCGCTCTTGCCCGAGTAGATCCGCAATGTACACCGGGCGCCTACGTGGGCGAATGCAACTTCGAGCGCCTCCGATGCCTGGTCCACCTGCGCCGTCTCCATCGCGGTGCGCGCGATATCCTGCTTCTCGTCGTACGCTGCACCCGAGGTCACGTTCTTGTTCACCACCAGCGTCCAGTGGTCCCTCGCCGGGATGGGATACACCGTGTAGGCGCCAATGGGAATCACAGAACTTCCCAACACCAGTTGGGCCTCCGTGAATAAAGTCATCGGCGTGCCGCCCGGACTCCAGGGCTTGCCGTTGGATGGCTTCTCCTTGTTCGAAACCGGGTTGTAGCGCACCTGGACCTGACGTCCGTCCTCAAGATTGCAAGTGGTGCTGGAAGTGGGAGCGCCGCCCGATTGCGCGGCGAGGTAGGGTGTCCACAATATCGATATGAGTACAGCTCTCCAGACGAGTGTGGCCGACATGGGTTGGAAAGCCTCCGCGCAGAAGTGTAGCGCCCTAGACGCTTAAGTGGAAGCACTTTACGCAGGAACTCCCGGCATGGCCCGGTTGAAAGCCTGATTTCGCTAACCCTTGCAAGGACGTCATCCTGAACGGAGCCGCATTTCAGGCTGAAGAGAAGGATCGCGCGCGGACTAAAAACGCACACCGAGCGGCCCCCGCACCCTCTTTCCCTGTCTGCCAAGTCCCGTTCGTCGTGCGTCTTCGGTGACGTTTCCCCGGTCGCCGGCGGTTGCTACCGTCACTTGCAGGTATTAGTGCGTCAGGTACCGAGTAAAAGGACGATCCAATCGAGGGCAATCAATGGCGAAAGCAAAATTAAGAATTCTTTATGGCGAAGGCGATGGAGACGTTTTGGCAGCGCAGACCGCGGCCATGGAAAAGGCCGGGCACATTGTTCAGGCCGCCGAAGGACGCAAGGCCGTGACCGAGGCCCTCAACAAGAATTCGTTTGACCTGGTCCTGCTGGGCGCAACCCTGACCCGCAATGACCGTCATCACCTGCCCTACATGGTGAAGAAGGCCAGTTCCGAGACCAGCGTGCTCGTCATGCATGCCGACGGCAGCCGTCATCCCTACGTGGATGCCTGCACCGATACCGGAGCCAGCTTGGAGTCGGTCCTGAACCGCATCGAATCCATGAAAATTGCCGGCATGGTCCCGAAAGCAGCCGCGGCCGCAGCCGGCCGGTAGCAAGGAAACGATCTTTAATAGGGTCGGGAAAGCAAGGGGTTTGGGAAGCCAGGGGGACTGGGAAGGGCATGGCTTCAGCCGTGCCGCAGCAGGCAACTAGAATCTAGGCTTTAGCCTCTGAGGGTGACTCTTCCCATCCATTCACCACCTTTGGAAGGGCGGCGTAATCAGCCGCCCTTTTCGTTTTGCAGAGTCGCGACCCGGCGGCTGCCACGAACCAAGGTTGATAACGGTGGGAAGGCAGTCCAATTTCTTGCCAAGTTTTCGTTGGCACGGCCCGACAAGTCGAACGAAGTGGAAGTATTAGGTCGCGGGATGTGGAATTGAAGATTGAGGAAGTCTACGTAGGGCGAAAAAGACTTCCGCGCGCGCACGAACCTGATTGGTAACAGTGGAACGCTCGCGCCAGTTCTCGGCTAAACCAAACGCCTTCCCGCCGAAAACACAGCCCAAGTGGGAACTAGGGCATGGCACGCGGCGCAGGCTTACCCGCTCCCTGGTAATCCTTGGGATACACCACCAAGCAGCGCCGCATCCCCTCGCCCTCACTCTCGGTGCGCAAATCCGCTTCGTCGCGCAGCGCCAGATGCACGATCCGCCGCTCCCGCGACGACATCGGACTGAACTCGTAGGGCGTTCCCGTCTTCCGCACTTTCTCGGCGGCCACGGTGGCGGCCGTTCTCAACTCCTGAATCCGCAACGACCTTTGATTCTGGCAGTCGAAGGAAATCTTCTCGTGCTCGCCGGAAGGCAGCCGCAGCATCTCCAGGGCGAGCAGTTCCAGCGCCCGCAGCAGTTCGCCGCCACGGTCGAGCAACAACGTGGAATCCGGGCCAGCAAAGTCCACCAGAATGTCGGGCTTCTCCCAGTCGCGGTTCTCCGGCAGCGGCGGATCCACGATGATCCGGTATTTCAATCGAAGGCCGCCATGGGTGACGACGGCCTGCAGAAACTCATTGATCTTCTTTGCAGCAGCGAGTTTGTCGGGAATGGACACGCAAATAGCTCCTGGCTTCTAGCTACTAGCCTCTAGCTTAAACCTCTCTGGGTGCCCCGTTTCTCGCGTCCTTTGCGAGAAGCGGGTCTTGCTGGCTCCCCTGCGTCGCTCCAAGCTAGTAGCTAGAAGCTAGCAGCTAAGAGCTTCACTTCTCTTTCTTCCGCGCGCGCTTCGCCATCATCTCGCGCATCTCTCGTCCCAGCGACGTCCGGTTCATCACCGCCTGCTGCGCGATCTGAATCAAGTTCGCTTCCGCGTAATACAGGTTCAATCCCGCGGGCAGCCGGAAGAAGATGAACCCCATCATCAGCGGCATCATGATCGTCATCATTTTCTGCTGCGCCGGATCGACGCCGGGCTGCGGCGTCATTTTTTGCGTGACCAGCATGCTCACAACCATGAAGATCGGCAACAGGAAAATCGGATCGGCCGCCGACAGGTCATGAATCCAAAGCCAGTGTGCGTGCCGCAGGTCGAGCGCGATCGACAACATCTTGTAATACGCGTACAGAAACGGCAACTGGATCAGCATCGGCAAACAGCCGCCTGCCGGATTCACTCCTTCTTTCTTGTAGAGGGCGCTGATCTCCTCATTCATCGGAGCCTTGCGCGGATCGCGCAGGCTGTACTTCTTGTATTTCTCCTGGATCGCCTTGATCTGCGGGGCCACGCGCTGCATCTTCAGCATCGACTTCATCTGCGTGACGCGCAACGGCAGCAACGCCAGACTGACGATCAGCGTCTGCAGCACAATTGCCCATCCCCAGTTGGGGATGACGTGGCGGTAAGTCCACTTCAGCCAGAGGAAGAGCGGCTTCGCGATGATGCCAAAAAATCCGAAATCCACGAGCCCGTTGAGGTCGTTGTCGGCGCCCGATACTCCCGGCACCGGAACCTTCTGCAGAACTTCCAGTTCCTTCGGACCCACGAAGATTCGTTCCGCCGTCGGACCATGCAGGTTGCCGACAGCAGCGCCGATCACGTCAACGTTCACCACTTCTTTCGAGTCGGCCTTCTGCGGATCGCGCGCCACCGACATCGAGTTGCGCAGCGTAACCATCGCAGCCGAGTTTGGATCGTCCGGGATGAACACTGCCGCGAAATACTGGTCCGTCGGTCCAGCCCAATGGAACGGGCCCGTAATCGTCTTCCCGCCGCTGATGTCCGTGCACTTCGAGAAGACGGTAAATCCGCATCGGATGGGCAGCCGCTCAATGTTCTTGTTGAACTGGTAGTCGATGAACGCCGCGGCATAGAACGCGGGTGTGGTCTGGCTACCGAATCCCGAAGGCCAGGCGGGAAGCGCCGCAACCGCGCTGCCTTTCGAAGTCACCGACGCTTCGACCGTCACGCTATAGCTGTTATCGAAACTGAAAGTCTTGTGGACCGACACATCCTGGTCCGCGTACTCGAAGGTCACCGTCGTCGGCGAGGTCTGCGTACCCTCGCGGGAAGCCACGTAAAGCGCGGAACTGAGCTTGCCGCGCAGGCTCTCATCGTAAGTCCACAGAGAGAGCGGATAGCCGTACTTTGCCGCCGCGGGATTGACCAGATCGAGCGGCCCGTTCTGCGCGTCGTTATCGAACTTCTTCAATATCCAGGATTTCACCTGTGCGCCGCGATTGGAGAAGGTGATCCGGTAGAGATCGTTCTCCACAACGGTCTCCGTCTCGCTCGACGCCTGCTTCGTCACTCCGCTGGCAGGAGCAGCCACGGACGGCGCAACCGTGGCCGCCGCGGTCGAAGCTGCGGGCTGCGGCTGTGCCGGCTGGCTCTGCTGCGGTGGCGCCGCCGGTTGCGGCATATATTTCTTGAGCAATGGCTGGAACGCCAGCATCACAACGAAGGTCAGCACAAACACCAGCATCAGCCGCTTCTCGCTGCCGGGTTCGTGTTGTGGATTTTGAATGTCTGGCAAGTTTACCGTTTCCTCAAATCGCGCCGCGCGTGAGCTTTGCCCCGTTCAAGTTGCTCAGGTTGGGATTTTGGGTGGCGCAGCGCTTTAAGCACTGCGATGAGTCGCCTGCAATCGGAGCGGGCTTTAGCCCCTGAGGGAAGCTCGTCGCCCCTTCATAACCTGCGCCGGCTTTCACCACGGGGTCGTATCCCCCATGAGCAAAAGGATGGCAGCACAACAGCCGCATCAAAGCCTTCCACCCGCCGCGCCAAGCGCCATACCGCTCCACTGCCTCCATCGCATACTCCGAGCAGGTAGGAACGTATCGGCACGAGGGCAGGAACATTGGCGAGATCGCCCACTTATAACCACGCAGCAGTTGCAGCACAACGAGTTTGGAGAACTGGCGCATGGAAATTGCTATTGGGCTTCCGGCTTCCGGCTTCCGGTCTTACTCTTTGCCGTCCCGCCAGCCGGACCCGTTTTGCCCGCAAGCTTCTCTTCTATTACTACGAAAGCCCGGCTCACTTCGTTCACCACCGCGGTAAATTCGACCGTCAGCAGCGACTTCTTGGGATTGATCACCACGTCCGCACTGGCGCTCGCCGCAGGACGCGTCAGCCGTACCGCCTCGCGCAAACGCCGCTTCATCCGGTTGCGCTGCACCGCGCCGCCCAGCGCGCGGCTCACCGTGAACCCTATGCGCAGCCCCGAAACCACGGGGGTCTTTGCTGCCGGAGCTTTCGCGACGGCCGTTCCGGTACTGGGCCGCTGCCAATAAAACACGGTCATGGAAGCTGAGAAGTGCCGCCGACCCTGCTTATACACACGCTCGAAATCGGCGTGACGCAACAGCCGCGCGCTGCGGGGAAAGGTGCCCGCGCCGGCTCGCGGCTCGACACCCCGCGGCATAACATCATGGTTCGATTCTCCAGGCACACTGTTCGTCACAGTGACTCTAAATTCCAGATCGCTATTTCCAGATGGCTGTTACAGATCACTGGCACAACAGCGGGAGCGCGGACGCCTGCCCGCGCCACTGGACTAATCGCGGAAACCTGGTTTCACCGAGACCCGCTTGCGCCCCTTGGCACGACGGCGGGAAATAACCTTCTTGCCGCCTTGGGTCTTCATGCGCTTGCGAAATCCGTGTGTCTTCGATCGCTTGCGCCGGTTAGGTTGGAATGTACGCTTGGGCATGGAAAGTAGCTGCTCCTGATTCCTTCGACAGTGTTAGGGCAAACCGTAAGTATAAATCACCCTGTGCAATACCTCCAAACCGGCTCTCCGTAAGGTAGGGGTGAATTCTGAACCCCTTAACCACGAAGGACACGAAGTAACACGAAGGAAACCTGCCCCAGCAAAACCTTCGTGATCCTTCGTGTCCTTCGTGGTTGATGTTTTTTTCGCATCCGCCGCAAACCCGCGCTGCACCGTCTCCGCGGCAGTTACCATCGCGGCACTTGACAGCACGATGCATTGGGGTTCTGAATAAGGATTCGCGAAAATATTCCCGCCGAAGTTTTCCACACAACAAAAAAATTTGTGCTAGTATGCCGGACTGATCCTGCTTCAAAAGTTCTTTTTGCATTTGGCAGCCGCGCACGGTATTTCGGGCGCGTTCCGCAGTAAAATTAAGCGTTCCATCGACTTCGTAAAACGGCAGTTCTAACACGCGCTCTCTACCGGCCGCCGGAGCGCCGCGGTGAATATTTCATATATGTCAGTCCCCAGCACAACTCTCTCCCCAAATCCGTGGGCGCGCATCCTCGATGCGCTGGAAAAGAAAATTAACCGGCACTCCTACGACACCTGGCTTAAGCCCACACGCTACAGTCACTCCAGCGGAGGCATTCTCTTTGTCCGCGTTCCGACCGTAGAGTTCCGCCACGCCGGCGACAAATATGCCGACCTCATCCAGGAGGCCATCGACAACCTTGGCCTTGGTTTCAACGACGTGAAGTTCGTTACGCCCGAGGACGACCCGGCCGCAACTCCGGTCCGTCACGACGGTGGTCTCACTCCAGTGGCCGCGACCTCGAATCCGTCGCAGTCCCGCTTCGACTGGGATGGCGCAGCCCAACTGAATCCCCGCTACACCTTCGACGCCTTCGTCATCGGCAGCGGCAACCAGTTCGCCCACGCCGCCTGCCAGGCTGTCGCCGAGCGCCCGTCCAAAGCCTACAACCCGCTCTTCCTGTACGGCGGAGTCGGTATGGGCAAGACTCACCTCATGCAGGCCATCGGACATGAAGTGAAGCGCCGCATGCCACAGGCCGCCATCTGCTACGTATCCAGCGAGAAGTTCACCAACGACATGATCAACTCGCTGCGCTACGACAAGATGACCAGCTTCCGCGACAAGTTCCGCACCGTCGACGTGCTCCTCATCGACGACATCCAGTTCCTCACCGGCAAAGAGCGCACCCAGGAAGAGTTTTTCCACACCTTCAACGCGTTGCACGATTCCATGAAGCAAATCGTCATCGCCAGCGACCGCTCCCCCAAAGAGTTAGCCGAGATCGAAGATCGGCTGCGCAGCCGCTTCGAGTGGGGATTGATCGCCGACATTCAGCCGCCCGACCTCGAAACGAAAGTTGCAATTCTTCAGAAGAAAGCGGAGCAGGAAAAAGTTACCCTGCCCACGGACGTAGCGCTTTACGTTGCTTCTAACATTCGCTCCAACGTGCGCGAGCTCGAAGGCGCCCTTATCCGCTTAGTCGCCCACTCGTCTCTCATCGGCGCCGAGATCACGCTCCCTTACGCGCAGCAGGTCCTGAAGAACTTCATCGACTCGCAAGCGCGCAAAGTCACGATCGAGTCGATCCAGAAAATGGTCGCCGAGCAGTTCGGTCTGCGCCTGGTTGAAATCAAGGCCAAGAACAATTCTCGTGCGATCGTTTACCCGCGCCAGATTGCCATGTACCTGGCCAAACATTTGACCGAAGCATCGCTGCCGGAAATTGGCCGCCAGTTCGGTGGCAAGCATCACACCACCGTCCTGCACTCGGTCGAGAAGATCGAAGAGCTGCGCAAGACCGACAAAGATTTAAACAGACTGATCAATAAATTGACCGAGCAATTAGGCGGATGAATAGTGTACTTGGTTGAGTTTTCCACTCACCAATCTATTCTTCCTTTGCAATGCCTGTGAATCAGATGTGGAAGTTGTGTAAGGCTAGGGAGAAATCGGGAGCACGGTCCAGTTCCACTACCGTCTCCGAAGAATTCGGGACCGATTTCTAACATCAAGGGTCCAGCTGGAACCCGGTGACAACAGGCGAGTTGTCCCGGTTTTCCACTTCTGCGAAGGCCCTACTGTTACTGCTGGTTTAATAGGTTTTGTATTTGATATAAGGTTAGTAATAAAAGTAGCAGGCAAGTAGCGAAGTTTCGGGGAGACGGACTTTATGCCGGTGGAGGCCGCTGTTGCCGCGGGCACGATGGAAATCACAGTCAGCAAAGTTGAATTGCTGCGCGAATTAACTGCCACGCAAGGTGTGGTCGAACGCAAGACCACGATTCCCATCCTGTCCAACTATTTATTCGAGGCCGCGGGCGACCGCTTGTCGCTTACCGCCACCGACCTAGATCTCAGTCTCCGCACCTCGTGCAATGCCAAGGTCAAAAAAGAAGGATCCTGCACGATCCCCGCGCGCAAACTTCACGACTACGTGAAGCTGTTGCCCGACGCCGACATCACCATCAAGCTGCTGGAAAATCACTGGGTCAGCATTCGCTGTGGCCGTTCGAATACCAAGATGGTCGGCATGGCCAAGTCGAATTTTCCCAGCCTGCCTGCGTTTCCGACTGCCGGGGCCATTACGATTCCTGCCCAGGTCTTGCGCGGCCTGATTGCCCGCACCGGGTTTGCGATTTCGAATGAAGAATCGCGCTACACGCTCAACGGCGCGCTGATGCTCCTGAAACCCGAGTCCATCACCATGGTTGCCACCGATGGACACCGCCTCGCTCACTGTGAACGCCCCGGTGAAAAATTCGAAGGCGTCTCCGGCGAACTGAAAACGCTGGTTCCGAAAAAAGCGATGGACGAACTGAAATCTCTCCTCGACTCCACCGACGCCGAGACCATCGAATTCGCCAAAGACGACTCCACTCTGTTCTTCCGCATCGGATCGCGTCTGTTAACTTCGCGCCAACTTACCGGCCAATTCCCCAACTTCGAGGCCGTGCTTCCCAAGGACAACAGCAAGATTGTCCCTCTGAACTCCGACGAACTAAACTCCGCGATCCTCCGCGTAGCCCAGTTCGCGGATGAGCGTTCGCGCGCCGTACGCCTGCGCCTGGAGAAAGGCGAACTCAAAATCTCCGCGTCCTCCACCGAGGCTGGCGAGTCCGAAGATTCCATCGAGGCTCCGTACACGGGCGAGCCCCTGACCATCGGCTTCAACGCTCAATACCTGGTGGAGTTCCTGAAAGCCGCCGGCACCAGCGAGGTCCGCCTCGAGTTGAAAGACGCCCAGTCCGCCGGCCAATTCCGCCCCGCCGAAGGCGACGACTACAAGTACCGCTACATCGTCATGCCGATGAGGATCTGAGGTGTGCGGATCTGAGGTGGAAGAGCGGCGCTTCAGCGCCGCGTCGTTGCCAAATCTGAATTAGGGCTTTAGCCCCTGCGGTCTCGCCACCTCCCTAACGGCCTTGTCGCCCCTTGACCTCCCGCCGCCACTGCCTTACATTGGCCGCACTTAAATTTTGGGAGAGGCACCAGCATGTTAAGCGGATTCAAAAAGTTCATCCTGCGTGGAAATGTTGTGGATATGGCTGTCGGCGTCGTCATCGGCGCGGCTTTCGGAGGCGTGGTCACCTCGCTCACTACGGACCTACTGACACCACTGATCGCTGCGATTGTGGGCAAGCCGGATTTCTCTGCCTTCCAGTTCACGGTTCACGGATCGCTGTTTCCCATCGGCCACTTTATTAATGCCGCGATATCGTTCCTGCTGATTGCGGCTGCAATCTATTTCTTCGTAGTGACCCCGGTCAACGCCCTGGTGGCGCGCATGCGCAAAGACCCGGCCCCGGCCGATCCCACCACCAAGAAATGTCCAGAATGCCTCAGCGAGATTCCCATCGACGCCCGCCGCTGCGCGCATTGTTCGCAACCTGTCATGGGCAAGGCCGCCTAGAGAAGTATCCTGCTCCACCTTCGCGTGCTCGCGAGGGTGGAGCGTCGATCCGTTAGTATTGCAGTATGGCATCGCGCCGGATATTTCTGCGTTCGGCTATTTGGGCCCTGACGGCCCTGTCGTCCTGTTTGGTCGCGGCGGGGCAAGATTCGCCGGCCGCGTCTTCCAGTTCCAGTGCGTCGAAACACGTCAAGAAGTCCGCCGCCTCGGCCGATTCTTCTGCCTCGTTCGATTCCGGAACCGTAACCAACGGCGTCTACCACAACAAGACGCTCGCACTCTCCTGCAGGATTCCTCCCGGTTGGGTTCTGCGCACCGACGACATGAATGCGCCACAACAAAAAGGCGAAGAACAGAAAGAGCCTCAAGCTCAGCCGTCCGCGGCCCCAGCCTCGAGCGCCGGCGCCAGAGTTCTACTGGCCGCTTTCTCGCGCCCGCCCGAGGCGCGAGCCGAAGACGTAAATGCTTCCATCCTGATCGCCGCCGAAAGCGCAGCCTCCTACCCCGGCCTAAAAGAGGCTGCCCAGTATTTCTTCCCGCTCACTGAAGTCGCCAAAGCGCAGGGCTTCACTCCAGATGAAGATCCCTACGAAATTGCCATTGGCACAAAGACGTTGGTCCGCGGAGACTTTCACAAAGATGTAGGCACCCGCGTCATGCGCCAGTCCACCCTGGCCATGCTCTCGCATGGTTATGCCATTTCAATCACCGTAATTGGCGGAACCGACGATGAAGTAGAAGATTTAGTGGACGGCCTGACCTTCAGCTCTCGATAGTCGCTGCCGTCACCGTCTGTCTGATTTCGATCGTCATCTGTGGTGGATGCAGCAGCGTGTTGTGAATCAGGCAATGATGCACCGCCCTGTCCACGCCCGCGCGATGCTGCTCACTCAGTTCGACCGGAGTGTCGATCTCAATCCGGAAGTTATCCACTCTTGCCGGATCCTTCAGCTTCTCCGCGGTCACCCTGACCCGCGTACCTTCGGTGGCGAGCTTGTATTTGCGCAGATACTGCGCGGCATAAAAGGCGGCACACGATCCGAGTGACGCCAGCAGCAACTCCGGCGGCGTCATGCCTTCATCAAACCCGCCATTCTCCGCCGGCTGGTCGCACGAAATCGTGTGCTGCCGCGCGTGGATTTCAAACTGTACCGCTCCGATATGTTCGACTGTGACTTCCATGAGTGCCTCCCATTAAATTCGTGATGGCCGGCCCCGCGTTAAGGCTGCATCCAGATGAGCCCTCACCAAGTCCCGCGCACGGTACAACCGCGACTTCATCGCTGCCCGTGAAATCCCCAGATTCTCTGCGACCTCGTCTCCCGGCCGGTCCTCCATATCGCGCGCCTGGTACACCGCCCGGTAGATCGGAGGAAGTGCGGCGATGGAATTATCGAGCAGTTGCTTCATCTGCCGCTGTGCGAGTTGTGCCTCCGGAGTAAGTTCAGCCCCGGGTAATTCCCGCCCTTCTTCTTCCAGCGTCGACAATTGCAGCAACGGCAACAGCGCTTCGCGTTCCTTCAGCTGCCAGCATACGCGCCGCGCAATCTGCGCCAGCCACGCGCGGAAGGCCGCCGAATCGTGCAGTTGATTGAGATGCCGGTACGCCTTCAGCAGCGCTTCCACCAGCACATCTTCGGCGTCTTCGTGATTGCCGCACACGCGCAGCATCTGGCGATAGACAGAATCCTTGTGCTGCCGGGTAAGTCCCTCGAAGTCCGGCGTTACGGAACTCTCGCCTTTCACGCTCATCCCAGCATTCTGTCACGCCTGCGCTCGCCAGGCTGTGTCGGCACTCACTCGGGGCCCCGCGCCGGCTCCACGCGCGGATTCACCGCTTTGCATTGGCTCTGTCCGTTCCACGGCATCCTCGCGAGAACTTCCCCCATGAGGCAGATATCCGTGAGCCCGGCAAAGGTCAAACCCAACCCGACAAACGCCGACAGAAACAGCCAATTCATATTGACGGTGAAGGCCAATACGGCACCCGTCAGTCCCAACAGTCCCGCGCCGAGCCGCACCTGCCGCTCCAGCGACCAACGGTTCTTCACGCTAGCCACCACGGGCAGCCCGGCTTGAATCCAGGCGGTGGTCCCGCCTTCCAGCACGGTAATCTGCCGCTGGCAGGGCTCCAGCAGTCCAGCAGTCATGCGCGCCCGCTTGCCAGTCTGGCAGACCAGCACGAGTGGAGCGCCGGGATGCAAGTCGTCAAGGCGTGCCTCGATCTGGTCCATGGGAATATTGACCGCACGTCGACTAGCTGCGCCTGCCCTGGATGTTGACGATTCAATTCAACCACGGTGATGGACGGGCTCAAATTCCCTCCTACACTAGGGAAGAGCGCCAGTGGAAGAAAAAGGATTCAAACTAGGGGCCAACAAAAGGATGGAACTCTGGGTGTTGGGTTGGTGGTGCGCC
>OBLW0100002395.1_pt1 | contig 15157 bp, 19 predicted proteins | sample 1520161 | NCBI WGS metagenome assembly OBLW01 (sample SAMEA3539309, study PRJEB22396) | soil metagenome | biome: tundra; feature: field; material: soil | place: USA | collected 2010-05 | depth 0.15 m
ATGAGTGATATAGAGATTTAACGACAATTATCGAATCGGGGCGCGGGGCCCTTAGCGGTCTCCCGGCCATGGGCAGGGCAGCGTTGGATTGACCGAAATCATTTTGGTTGGCTGAACCTCGCGAGGGTAAGCTCCAAGATGTCCGTACTTGCCAACGTCCGATACGCGCCCAAGCAGCTTCACTCGTAGCGCGGCGGGTTCTCCCAGCGTCTGCCATCTTGTGTTCAGATTGTAATCGCGCTGGTCTGGCCAGTTGAACCAGAATGGAATCTTCGAGCAGTCCCCATCCAAAAAGAATGCCGATTGCTCGGGGCCCGTTTGGAGCGTGCCCTGTAGTACTAATTCGTGGCGTGCCCTAGCCCAAAAGATAAGGAAAAGCAAACAGACAACTGCGATCGAGAGAGTCGCAATCAGCATTCGTCGTTTTGCCCGAGTTTGCACTAAATCCCCGCGGTCGCACAAAGTAAGCGACAGCCTGAAAAAGAAGTATGACACACAACTGTTGTCACCAGGCCATAACGCAACTTTGCGCCTTTTGTTCGCCAGATAAAGGAAAGCGCAAACTTGTGTAATGGCGATTTTGCGCCAACAATCCCAGGCTCTCTATTTCGCCATAGGCTTAGGTAGTCGGCTTTTGCGGCGTGCTTGGCTGGGATGGTCCCTCCTTTGCGACTGTGCTCGGGTGGGATTGTCCCTTTTCCAGCGCCATCTTTGCGACATAGCACGATTCGTGCACTGCCAAGTGATTTTCGTCGATTTTGGAGTTTCCTAATGAAACAGCTCTGCCGCATATCCAGCAGTTTGGGAAATGTATCGTCGTCATACCAGCCTCCGGTGCGTGCTAATTGCACAAGAGACCGTCGCCCAGAACGGGCAGACGGAGGGATGTGTATTTTTACTAGACCCAATTATATCGCTATCTGTTCTCGCCGTGGATTAAGTGATTGTTGACGCTAACAGGCCGATTACGCTCAGAACCCCTCAATGAGCGTAATGGCGATATTACGACAAGTTGACTGTCTGGCTTTGTGGCTCTTAGTGGTCACCGCACATCAGGTGTGACCCACGTCACTGACATGACGTGCTCATCCGCGCAGCATTAGAGCGTTTCGGATACGTCTCGCCTCCCCGAAGAGCAACTTCCACCACGGACGCAAGAGATTCGGAAAGAAACATGAATGTTCTTCTCGTATATCCGGAATGGCCTGACACATACTGGAGCTTCAAGCATGCTCTGCCGTTTCAGGGGAAGCGTTCTTCATATCCGCCTTTGGGGCTGCTCACGATTGCCGCCCTGCTGCCCGCCCACTGGGCAAAGCGCCTGGTCGACATGAATGTGCGCGCGCTGACGGATTCCGACCTGGCATGGGCTGACGTAGCACTGGTCAGCGGCATGCTGGTGCAAAAGGACAATCTACTCGTCATCCTGGCTCGGTGCCGTGCTCGCGGAATACGTACAGTCGTGGGTGGACCGATCGCCAGCGGTTTCGCGGAACTGCATCTTTACGCCGATCACGTCGTGATTGGGGAGGCCGAGGACCTGATCGCGCCACTTGCCGAAGACCTGGAACGGGGTGCAGCAAAGCCGCAGTACAAGGCTAGCGAGATGCCGTCCCTGGATCGCAGTCCGTTGCCTGACCTGAGCTTGATCAATACCCGGCATTACTGCTCGATGGCCATCCAATATTCACGTGGGTGCCCGTACAACTGCGAGTTCTGCGACATCATTGAGATATACGGGCGCAAGCCTAGGACGAAGTCCGTGGCTCAAGTCATCGCTGAGCTGGAGCAACTGTATCGCCGCAAATGGAGAGGGGCGGTGTTTCTTGTTGATGACAACTTCATCGGAAACAAGAAAAACGTCAAGCAGCTACTGTCCGCACTAGCCGAATGGAACGATCGACATCGCAGGCCATTCACATTCTTTACAGAGGCGTCCATGAACTTAGCAGACGATGCTGAGATTCTGGCGTTGATGAAAGCCGCCGGTTTCATCCGAGTTTTCCTGGGCATTGAGACTCCAGTGGAAGCCAGCCTAAAAGAAGCTCACAAGCTACAGAACACCCAGCGCAGTCTGCTTGACAGCGTACGCTGCATCCAGCAGCACGGTATCGAGGTTATGGCCGGTTTTATCGTAGGCTTCGATAGTGATCCGGATGATGTATTCGACAGGCAGGTCGAGTTCATCCAGGAGAGCGCCATCCCGATCGCAATGGTTGGCCTTCTGCAAGCACTTCCAGGCACGCAGCTATACCGGCGCCTGGAGCGCGAAGGACGCATTGTCAGCGACGCAAATGGAAACAACATCGACTGCAATCTAAGTTTCATTCCGACAATGTCCGCACAGCGCTTGCTTGACGGATATCGGTCGATATTGAAGCGCATTTACGCCCCGGACGCCTACTATGATCGGGTCCGGCGGTTTCTGGAGCGCTATCAGCCCACCCGTACGCGCAGGTCGCTCTCGGAGTACATCGCGTTGTGTCGTTCCGTCGTGAAGCAAGGCATTCTCGGCGACGCACGCGCAAGCTACTGGAAGTTGCTCATTGATGCCGCCACACTGTACCGCCATGCCTTCGGCACTGCAGTGACCTTGGCGATCCTGGGTTATCACTTCAACGCAGTGACCGAGGAAGCCTGCCGGACCGACTAGCCGTCATCTCCGTGAGTGCTGCTGCAAACCTACACTGTTTCCTGCTTCCCACCATACAGCCGACCTCTACTTGCTGTTGTAGGAGTGTTGGTTCCCTATAAGGCGATTACACTCAAGTGCCCAGCGCAAGGCCAGATGAGTGTAATGGCGATTTTTCAATACTAATCTTGAGCGCCATGGTCAATCGGGTTCATGGGCCGGGCGTTCTGCTCTATCCTCAATGCATCTTCGATGGTCTCTGACTTGGGGAAGATCGCCTGGCTAGGCAAATCGGCAGACGCCGCGTGCTTCACTTTCTCGCCTTCGAGTCGGTGGATCGTGGCCCGGAGCCAGGCGCCCAGCGCCTCCTCGCGCTCCTGCTGTGTCCCGGTGCGGTACGAGGACTCGATAGTCTCTCCGGTAGGGGACAATGGGATATGAATACATGGAACTTGTTCCGTCTGCGCCTCCCCTGGGACGAATTGCATAAGGAGGCATTCGCTGCAGGGTTCGCGGTCCTTGTCCTCGGCGCTAAAGTTCATGCAAGTGGGAGAGTCCTCGAAAATAAACCGTGGCCGCCAGGCTTCGCCCGGTAATGGCCCGTAACCGCCCGGCGCCCGTCCGGCCCGCCAGCACAGAATCGTTGGGTCTGTAACCCGACGATCTGCTGCCAGCCCCTCAAGGCTCGCAATAAATCACACGGAACCGTGATTCCTGTCACTGCGTGGTCTGTGATCGTGCAGGCAAACTGGTAGACGCACGGCGTGCGTGGAACCCGCGCTGTTCGCTCTGGGTGCGGCATGGAATTATCAATCACTGCTGCGCTGTGGTTTGCTGCTCACGTCCTCTGGGTAACCTCGCGCTGCCAGAGCGTGTCTTTCCGGAGCCCGGTTCTTTCTCCTCTCACCGATTCATGCGGCTCGCTTGAGTTCTGGCCCGCACGTCCTGGAGGTCTTGCCCCGTCCTTTTCAAGAACGCGCATAACCACAGCGTTTCGTTCAGGAGGTATGTATGTTTCGTGAAGCCCATGCAGTCTGGAAAGACGGCCCGTACTCGGGAAAGGGCACGGTGTCCACTCCTAGCGGCGTCCTGAGCAATGCCAGCTACGTCTTCGGACTGGCGGAGACTACAGCAAGCACGACTCCCGGCGAGATGCTCGCGGCCGCGGTTGCTTCCTCCATGTCGACAATGGTTGCTCTGAAAATGGCAAAGTTGGGAGCAAAGCCGTCCGCCGTAAATACACGCGCGGTAATTACGGTGGATGACTCCGGCGACAGATGGCAACTCACTGCTCTCCGCTTGGAGATCACCGTACAAACGCTCGACCCGGCAATCGCTTGCCTCGAGGAGGCAGTGACGGAGGCGCGTCGTGACTGTCCGATCGTGAGTGAGCTCAATCTCGACGTTACATGTACAGCGAACTTGGCTCCGCTGGAGATATCGATTGCGGCTTGAGTGCGGTAAGCAGCAGGGTTGCGGTGGAATGACAGCGATTACCTGCCATCTGATGTGGAGGTCTTTGTGGCGGTGGGGCGCGTGCTCGAGACTGGAAAAGAACGGCGTGATGACGTGTCTCAACGGGAGCATGTAGTTCTGGAAGCAAGCCAGCTGGGGAAATTGATTGCAGCATTGCTACGCAGGGGTTACGAAGTGGTTGGGCCGACGGTGCGAGACGGGGCGATCGTCTATGACCGCATTAGATCGCCTGACGAGTTACCCGCAGGCTGGACCGATGAGCAGCAACCCGGACACTACCGTCTTATACCGCGGGAAGATCGGGCCTTTTTTGGCTATGCGGTGGGACCACAAAGCTGGAAGAAATACCTTCACCCGGCAGACGTGCGACTGTGCTCGGCCGAGCGTCGGGGAAAAACGTTCCAGATCCTGAACAGCGAGGCGCAGCCCAAACACCAGTTTGCATTTCTGGGAGTTCGGGCATGCGAACTAGCAGCCATCGCCGTGCAAGACCACGTCCTGCTGGAGGACAAGTACCGCGATCCTACCTACGAGCAGCGCAGTACCGGCAAGTTCATCATAGCGGTGCAATGCATCCAGGCGGCTGCGACGTGCTTCTGCGCGTCGATGGGAACCGGGCCGCGGGTTACAAGTGGATTTGATCTCGCCCTTACAGAAATGCTAGGACCCAAAGGGCACCATTTGCTTGTGGAGCCGGGAAGTGACCACGGGGCCGAGCTATTGGCTGAGCTGGAGGTCTCTCCTGCCAGCGAAGAAGACCTTCAGCAGATGGAGGTCGCCGTTGGGGAAGCAGCGAGCCAACAGGTCCGCAGCATCGACACCACCCGGATCAAAGATCTTCTTTACCAGAGCTTTGAGCATCCACGCTGGGACAACGTCGCACAGCGCTGCCTGTCCTGCGCCAACTGCACCATGGTCTGTCCCACGTGTTTCTGCACGACTGTTGAAGACGTCAGCGACGTCGCCGGGGATCATGCCGAGCGTTGGCGCCGTTGGGATTCCTGCTTCACTCTGAGTTTTTCCTATATCCACGGAGGGACCATTCGAACTTCCGCGAAGGCTCGCTACCGGCAATGGATGACTCACAAGCTTGCCTCGTGGATCGATCAGTTTGGCACTTCGGGATGCGTTGGATGCGGGCGCTGCATTACGTGGTGTCCGGTGGGGATCGACATTACTGAAGAGGCCCGGGCGATCCGGGAAGGAGGGCAGCATGGAGAACCTTGAGCGCATCATCGCGGAGCATCCTTTCTTCGCTGGTCTCGACGACGGATTCACGAGGCTTATGGTGAGCTGCGCCTCCAATGTTCGGTTCAAAGCCGGCACATACATCCTCAAAGAGGGCGACGCGGCAGACACTTTCTACCTCATTCGGGAGGGAAAAGTGGGAGTGGAAGTGTTTGCGCCGCAGCATAAGCCGATCATGGTGGCGACGCTGAGCGTGGGAGAAATCCTTGGGTGGTCGTGGCTGTTGCCACCTTTTCAGTGGAAGTTCGACGCGCGAGCGAACGACAACGTGCGCGCCATTGCGCTGGACGGAAAATGTTTGCGGACGAAGTGCGAGGAGAACCACGACCTCGGCTACGAGGTGCTGAAGCGGTTTGCCCAGATCATGGAGCAGCGGCTGGAAGCGACCCGTTTGCAGTTGCTCGACGTCTACGCGGTGCGGCGATGACCATTACGCCCGCCACAATGGATCCGATGCTGCCGCGTCCGTACTTTGTGCGGGAAGTGGCCAAGGAAACGCCGGACACATTCACCCTGACGATTGAACCCGGAAATGGAGAAGATAGCAGTCCGTTCGCACCGGGACAGTTCAGCATGCTGTGGGTGTTTGGGGTGGGCGAGTTGCCGATCTCGATTAGCGGTGACCCGGCGAAACCTAACCGGTTGGTGTACACGGTGCGCTCGGTAGGTCAGGCGACCCATGCTCTGGTCAGCCAGCCGGTGGGCAACAGCGTAGGTGTGCGCGGTCCGTTGGGGACAGGTTGGCCGGGGGAAGCGGCGCGTGGTAAGGACGTAATCATCGTCGCGGGGGGGATTGGTCTAGCACCCCTGCGGCCACTCATCTATCACGTCTTATCGAATCGTAAGGAATACGGGCGCCTTGTGATTCTCTATGGTGCGCGCAGCCCTCGCGACCTGCTCTATCGCAAGGAACTGGCAACCTGGGCTCGGAACCGCGAAACCCAGGTGCTGGTCACAGTCGACTACGGCGGGTTGAGTTGGAGAGGTCATGTCGGTGTGGTCACAACTCTATTCAAATACGCGCGGCTTCAGCCGGCGCACTCGGTTGCGATGGTCTGCGGTCCTGAAATCATGATGCGCTTTGTCACGCGGGAACTGGAATCGCACGGACTGCGTCGCAATGATATCTATCTTTCGATGGAGCGGAACATGAAGTGTGCGGTCGGGTTCTGTGGGCATTGCCAGTATGGGCCGTACTTTATCTGCAAAGACGGGCCAGTCTTCCGCTACGGGCAGATTCGTCCGTTACTGGAGAAGTATGAGCTCTAAGGCCAAACCTAAGCCCAAGATCGGTGTCTTCAAGTTCGCTTCTTGCGACGGTTGCCAATTGAGTCTGCTCGATGCAGAGGACGAGCTTCTGGGAGTGGTTGCGGCGGTGGACATCGCCTATTTTCCTGAGGCAACACGCACGATGCTGAAAGGGCCGTACGACATCGGTTTCGTGGAGGGATCGGTCACCACCCATCAGGACGCCCAGCGCATCCAGGAAGTACGCAGGCAGTGCAAGACGCTGATCGCCATCGGAGCCTGCGCCACCGCCGGCGGTATCCAGGCCCTGCGCAACTGGAAGGACGTCGGAGAATTTGTCCGAGTTGTGTATGCGACGCCCCAGTTCATCAGCACGCTGAAGCTCTCCACCCCGATTGCCGAACATGTGCCGGTCGATTTCGAACTGCGGGGGTGTCCGATCAACAAGTACCACCTGATCGAGTTGATCACGGCTACGCTGGCGGGCCGCAAACCGAATATTCCCTCGTACAGCGTATGCATCGACTGCAAGCGCAAAGCGAATGTATGCATTGCCGTGGCCCGGGGGATTGCTTGTCTTGGACCCGTAACCCAGGCGGGCTGCGGAGCCCTGTGCCCGAGCTACGACCGTGGTTGTTACGGCTGCTATGGTCCCATGGAAACTCCCAATACAGCTTCGCTTACGAACCAGTTCCGGATTCTCGGACAGGCTGATGATCAGGTCGTACGCGCGTTTCGAGGATTCAACGCCTGGTCGTGGCAGTTCCGCAAGGCCAGCGAGGAGTGTGAGCACGCATGACTGGACGCAGAGCAAAAACCATTCGAGTCGACACGCTGGCTCGCGTGGAAGGCGAGGGTTCCCTGTATATCAAGCTCGTGGGTGAACGCGTCGCCGATGTAAAACTAAAGATCTACGAGCCCCCCCGATTGTTCGAAGCGTTTCTGCGGGGGCGCCACTTTTCCGAAGCGCCCGACATCACCGCTCGAATCTGTGGCATCTGCCCCGTCGCCTACCAGATGAGTGCGGTGCACGCGATCGAGCGTGCCTTGGGAGTCCGCATCGACCCGGCGGTCCGTCTTCTGCGCCGCCTCTTTTACTGCGGTGAGTGGATCGAGAGTCATACCCTGCATGTCTACCTGCTGCATGCCCCCGATTTCCTTGGGTACCCGGACGTGATCGCCATGGCTGGAGATCATCGGGCCGAGGTCGAGCGCGCGCTGCGGCTGAAGAAGATTGGCAACCGGATTGTGCAACTGCTGGGTGGACGCGAGATTCATCCCATCTCGGCCGCGGTCGGAGGTTTTTCCAGGACACCGACAAAGCAACAACTGCGCGAACTGGTTGGCGATCTGGAGTGGGCGCTCGAAGCCTCGCTCGAAACCGTACGCTGGATCGCCTCTCTCGAGTTTCCGAACTTCGAGCAAGACTATGAGTTTGTGGCCCTACGCCATCCCGACGAATACCCCTTCAACGAAGGACGCCTCGTGTCGAACCGCGGGCTGGACATCGACGCCGCGGAATATGAGGACCACTTCGTCGAGTTGCATGTTAAGCACTCGAACGCGCTGCACTCGGTGGTGCGGGGAAGAGGCTCGTATCTGGTGGGCCCCTTGGCCAGGTTCAACCTGAATTTTGACAAGCTCCCGGAGATTGCCCGCAACGCAGCGCTGGAGGTGGGCCTGCGCCCGCCGGTGAAGAACCTTTTCCGCAGCATCGAGGTGCGCGCGGTCGAGTTGGTCTTCGCCTGCGCTGAAGCGTTGCGAGTCATTCGCGAGTACGAGCCGCCAGACGCGCCGCGAGCCCAGGCGCCAAACCGGACCGGTGTAGGCCAGGCGATCACTGAGGCGCCGCGCGGAATTCTCTATCACCGCTATGCCCTGGATGAAAAAGGGTTGATCGTCACCGCCAGAATAGTGCCTCCGACCTCCCAGAACCTTAGACAGATCGAGGACGACCTTCGCGAGTATGCCGCGCAGTTGGTGGCTTGGCCGATCGAAGAGGCAACCTGGAAGTGTGAGCAGGCAGTGCGCAGCTACGATCCGTGCATTTCCTGCGCAACCCACTCGCTCAAGGTTGTGGTGGAGCGGGAAGAAGCGGGGAAGGACTGAACCATGCTGATCATCGGCTGCGGAAATCGGGATCGAGGCGATGACGGTGCCGGTGTAATGGTCGCGGAGCGCGTGCGGGAACTTGGTGCGAAAGCCGAGATCTGCACGGGTGAAGCCCTGGCACTGATCGAGGTATGGAATGGGACCGATGACGTAGTCGTTGTGGACGCGGTGGTGACCGGGGCACCCGCTGGCAAGGTGTGGCTGTGGGACGGTGGACAGGTGAGGATTCAAGAAAGCTTGTCGCTATCAACCCACGGATTCGGCGTGGCGGAAGCGATAAGACTAGCTCGCGTTCTTGACCGTCTTCCGAAGAGGCTGCGGGTGTTCGGGATCGAGGGACAGCGATTCGATGTCGGGGTCGACATTTCGCCAGAAGTACTGCGCGCGGTGGAGGAAGTGGCCAAGCAGATTACTGCGGAAGGGGAGGAGGATTTTTCACCATCAGATTAGGCCGGTTCACGACGCTACGCAGTTTCCACTTGCAGCCGCCAACCATTTCGGCCGCGTCCAGAGCAATCCTGATTCGATCACCGCCAAATTGCCGGCTCTGCACCTCTACCAACTCTCAATTCCGGCTCCGGCGCCGCCCTCCAACCGTTTCGACCACACTGCTGCAGATCGTGGCCGGGAACTTTTCAGTGGTAAGGCGAAGTGCAGTACCTGTCACTCCGACCCTGTTTTCACGGAACCCGGCTGGAGCATGCACAAAGCTTCAGAGGTCTGTGTAGATGATTTCCAAGCGAATCGTGCGCCCGATCATGCGTACAGGACTACGCCTCTGAACGGTCTGTGGACCCACACCAAGGGTGGCTTCTATCACGATGGCCGTTTCGCCACGCTAGCCGAGGTCGTGAATCATTACGACACTTGCTTCAGCCTCGGTCTTACTGCGCAGGAACAGGGCGATGTTGTCGAATACCTGGAGTCACTGCCGCGACGTACGTAAAGGCGAGTGTCCACCGGCTAGCCTTCGCCATTGGTCAAAGCGCTCCGCTGGTAGCGCAGGTCGCGTCGCGGTTCAGATGTCCTTCCGCCAAGAGTACCCAGTAATAAGTAGAATGTTGTCCTCTTGGTTTGATGCCTTGGTAATATGCCCACGCGCCTGGAGGTAAAGATGAGACATCGTATTGGCCAGCTTGCGTTATGTTCCTGCCTGCTTCTGAGCTTGTGTAGTGCTTCCGATCGCGCACCCGCCGCGAAGCTCTTCGTCCATATCGACAGCGGCAGCGTGCAAGGAGCGACTTCTGTCGACTATCCCAGGGCCGTTCTTTTTCTCGGTATTCCCTATGCCGCTCCACCGGTTGGGGACCTGCGCTGGAAGCCTCCTCAACCCCCGGCAAGCTGGAAGGGAATTCGTATAGCGGACGAACTAAGTCCCGCTTGTCCGCAATCAGATTTTATGTACCGGGCAATCCAGAGAACGGTGAGTACAGTGGGCGGCGATCCGTCGCAGGTAAAACCTGTTGGCAAGACCAGCGAAGACTGTTTGTATTTGAACGTCATAACCACAGGTCTGCACAGCAAGAGCCTACAACCCGTGATGCTATGGATTCACGGTGGCGGCGGCGTGAACGGCCGAGGAGACGACCGCGGTGCAATCCTCGCTTCTATGGGCGTAGTTCTTGTAAGCATTAATTATCGGCTGGGAGTCTTCGGATGGCTTTCCCATCCGGCGCTGACTGCGGAATCACCCCATCAGTCTTCCGGCAATTATGGTTTGCTGGACCAAATTGCCGCGTTGCAGTGGGTGCAGCGGAATATCGCGAAATTTGGGGGCGATCCGGGAAACGTTACCATCTTTGGTCAGTCATCGGGCGGCGAATATGTCGGCTGTCTCATGCTCTCGCCGCTAGCCCGAGGACTTTTCCAGCGCGCGATCATGCAAAGCGGCGTACCACTCGACCTCCATCCTAGTGTGCATCATTCCGGGGCCGGCGTGGACTCCGCCGAGAAACTGGGCGCTGATCTCGCGCACAAGCTGGCCGCCGGAGAAGGTCCGGATGCAATCAACAAGTTGCGCTCGGCTTCAACTGACGATGTGTTCAAAGCAGCGGCAGACATGGGCTTTGACGCGGTCGTGGACGGCTGGGTCCTTTCTGATCAGCCTTTGGTTATGTTCGCCCATCACCAGCAGGCTGATGTGCCAGTCATGGTGGGCAGCACGGCGCGCGAATTCAGCAACCTGATCGGGTCCGATGAAGTAACTCTCGAGACATTTCGTGACTGGGTCAAAAATTCCTTCCAGCCTCTTGCCGACGACGTGCTGCGGATGTACCCAGTTCCAAGTTCGGCGGATGCGCGCGATGCTTTTATCCGTGCGGGGACTGACCTCGGCGTATTCGCTCCCTCGCGGTGGACAGCCGGCACCATGCAAGGAATGAAAAGCAAGGCTTATCTCTACAACGTGACTTGGACCGTTCCCACTCCTGGCGGCAAGGAGTTGGGAGCCTTTCACGGCACAGACGTGGCTTTGTTGTTTGACTCGCCCAAGCTACCCCGAGATGAGGCCGGCAACGCGCTGGCCGATGCCATGCGCCGCTATTGGGTACAGTTTGCCCGAACTGGAAGTCCGAACGCCCCCGGTCTGCCCAATTGGCCCGCCTACGATACGGCAACGGGACAATATCTGGAACTGGGGTCAGAGATCAGGCCGGCGGTTGGCCTGCATGAAGATGCGTTCCAACTCCTAGATCGGCTGTATACGGCTCGCCTCGGTGGAATAAGGCCATAGCTATCACGCAGCGGGCAACAGAACGGATTTTGTTACAGCTTCTTAGTGTCGCCAGCCGAATAGCTAGGCATTTTCACGCCTGATGCTGAGGCTCCTTAACGTCGTTGCCACCACTTGCAAGGACGGGATTGCTCCGGCTTCTGGACCGTGATTCGACTGACGTCCTTTACACCGTTCCATTTCAGCTAACCGCGTCAACGTTAAGCGGCTGTACCATTGCGCCCGTGCGCGTTTTTGTCGTAAGAATTCGAAACCACGAACGGATGAGGGCTAACCGGAAATTATCGCGGGCCAGAAGTCTTAGGGCTGTATCTGGAGCGCCCGCTGCACAACCGGTCGCGGTTGCATGATCTCCGGCGGGCGCTCCAGATACAGCGACTTGAAGGAAGCCCTCGGGAATGTCTATGGGATTTGAATTGATCCGATCGAGCCCAGAGTATTTAGGAACCCGCTGCGATGAGTAGGATTGACCGGTGGCGGGACTGAATCGAGCGGAGTAGCGTTGCGCTGAGGTGGCGGGCAGAGGCTGAGAAGTTGGCTGACTGGGCATTGCTCGCCCGCTGAGACAAGAACTCTCCGTGGGTGCCGGAGCACGCTTTGAAGGCGAGGATGCGGATCGAGGTTCATGCTGCGCACCGGTCGGACCGAGGTGGAGAGCGGAGCAAGAGTTGCGCGGCAGAGAGCCGTTCGACGACGCGCATAGTTCCGCCGCAGGCCGGACAGTTCCAGAGCGAGCGAGGCTGGTCCATGGAAGGCGATGGCGCCGGAGCGGGCGTGTCTCCCGAGCCACAAAGCAGTTGGAAACAGAGCGGCAGGAGGGTGGCGCGTTGCCGGTTGGCGAGGAAGCCGAAGTTGCGAATGCGCACGAAGCCGGGTGGCAGCAGGTGGAGCAGGAAGCGACGCAGGAACTCTTCGACCGGGAGAGTCATGAGCCGCTTCTTGTTGCCGTGGGCGGAGTCGCGCCAGCGGAAGGTGACGTGGCCGTTGGCAAGAGCAACCAACCTCCTGTTGGAAATGGCGACGCGATGAGTGTAAGCGCCGAGATAGCGCAGCACATGTTCTGGCCCGCCGAAAGGCCGCTTGGAGTAGACGACCCAGTCGTGACGGAACAGTACCCGCAGCCACGAGGCGAAGGCGCGGGGTTCCGCAAGCGGTAAGAGATGTCCGTGGAACTGGAGTGCGCCGGCATGAAAGGCGGTCTTGAGTCCGGCGACAAACTTGCCGCGGAAGACACGGCTGAGTACTTTGACGGGAAGGAAGAAGGATCGGCGCGAGGAGATCCAGCGGGAGTGATCCGGAGCGAGACCGCCGGCGGCCAGCACGCAGTGGACATGGGGATGATGTTGCAGTCGCTGGTCCCAGGTATGGAGCACGCTGAAGAAGCCGATCTCCGCGCCGAGGTGCCGGGGATCGCGAGCGATCTCCAGCAGCGTTGCAGCGCTGGTGTGAAACAGCAGGTTGTAGATCAGACGTTTATTCTGCAATGCCAGCGGAGCCAGTTCCCGCGGCAGGGTGAAGACGACGTGCACGTAGCTGGCGGGCAGCAACTCCCGTTCCCGCGCCTGAAGCCAGCGCTGGCGGGCGTTGCCCTGGCATCGGGGGCAATGCCGGTTGCGACACGAGTGGCCTTCGTTATTGCCGAACCTTGCATCGGGACAAAAGCACCGCCTGCGTCGATGCCTGCCCCGTAGATTGCATCCACCCCAAGAAGAACACAACGTACGACGACGCCCGTCCTGGCTTCGATGAGGTCCCGCAGCTCTACATCGATCCCATAGAGTGCATCGATTGTGGGGCCTGCGTGCCGGTCTGCCCGGTCTCCGCGATTTTCGCCCTGCACGACCTGCCCGAAAAGTGGAAGCACTACACGGAGATAAACGCGAGTTACGTCCAAGGCGACTCGCTGGAGGCGCTGGAAGTGCTCCGCAGGCATCCAACAAAGGGCGGATTCGGGTAGTGTCTCAGTTTCGATTTAGGCAGCGGTCAACGGTGGTGCTAGAACGCTAGCTTTGCAGTCCTGGTTTCCTTCACGGCATCCGCCACAGAGTCTAGAGCTTCCTGAGGGGCTCCGAGGCTAAGGAAATGCCTTTCCGCCTCTTTCCACGAGTTAAAGAAATGACTCGGGACGGTTCGCGCGTTTGGTCCAACCTCCGAAATATCTACGACCAAAACCGAGCCAGGAAGCGTATGCACAAGGAATTGATTCATTGCTCCATCCTATTCCCTTGGTGGAAATTTCCTCGCGCCTACTTCATGTCATCTTTCTTGGTCTCACTTGCGGTGGGAATCTTCAGTTCTGTAATGTGAATGGAATCGTGATCAGGATAGACGTAAGCCGTCGCGTGTACGTAAACGATGTCACTGGTTCGATGATACGGCTTGATTAGCCTTCCTTCGGGTCGCGCTCTCGTTCGAGCAGTTTTCTCGTCGGGTATTGGGAATGCCCGCGTTTGCCAAGGGGTACGGGGCGTACCATTGGGCATGAGCAGAATACATCGAGAATGCCCCGACCCAGACTCTTCTGGTCGGTCGGTAGCTGCCAATGTTCTCTTTCGACAAGAGCCAGACGAGGAAGAAGAAGACGAAGAGGAAGACAAAGGCGACGGCAAAGAAGATGACGAGGATGATGACAACGACGACGGCTACTCGGAGTGAGCGTGCCCCGCCTTAGCACGTCCTCGCGGAAGCTTGGGACGTAGAGGCAAGTCTTGAAACCGCGTGTTTCGATGACTGAAGACGAGGGCAGGCGACCGGGAAGGAACCAACCAAGGTTAGTTACCTGCCAGATACGCTGCTGCGAATCGGTGAATGAAACCGCCATAGGTTGGCCATGCACTGCGGCAGCGTGCACATTCTCCAAGTTGCACCATCGCCAAATTGATCCCACGCTGGCTCAGGGAAGCAGCAGACAGCCTAAGGAGTCTAAGCTCGTGGAGGACTGACATGAAAAGCGAAAGCCCCATTCTACTCACCGTGTTGATAATCGTCGTCTGCAGTGGGATCGGCACCGCACAGGAGTGCCAGATTGGATGTCAGAGCAAGATCGATGCCTTGAAAGATGAAGTGGCGGTCCTCGAAAGGGCGTTTGCCCAGCAGGTGCCTTACCTAGAGAAATTCAATCTGACCCCTAAACAACAAGACCCTTCCCACAGTCCGTCCGCGGAGCAGGTGCTTCCCAACTACCTGAATGTTCTTCTGGTGCACGTAACATTGGATCACAAGCAGACTGCTGTGCTGCTCCCGAGTGCGCATCCAACCTCTAACCCGCCGAGTTACACTCCCAATCAGGCCATTTTTTCGTCTAGCTGTCGCGACTCCGGTAATAGCTCAGCTTCGGCAAAAGTGGATGTGTTTCTCGGCCTATTGCGGCAAGATGCTTCCGGCAAAGATGTTTTCGGCGTAAGAGTAACCGTCGAGGGTTGTAACGCCACGAGCGGCCAAATACCAATCCAGATTAGTGTTCTGACGAAACTATGAGGGGTATGGGTTGGCACTGCGGACGAGGCTCCGAAGTCAGCGTATCGGAGCTGGTTTGCAATATGAAAGTGCACTCGGCCTCCGATCGAAGCTGCTGATACCGCCCGTGCCTAACAGCCTTCGAAGGCTCGCGCGATCTCGTCTCGAACTGGGGGCGTGAGCGGCTCTACGGCCCCATTCGTCACGATCGTGATGCCCTCGCTCGACGGACGCACCTCACCAATCACCACAAC
>OBLW0100002396.1_pt1 | contig 15156 bp, 6 predicted proteins | sample 1520161 | NCBI WGS metagenome assembly OBLW01 (sample SAMEA3539309, study PRJEB22396) | soil metagenome | biome: tundra; feature: field; material: soil | place: USA | collected 2010-05 | depth 0.15 m
TGCGGACCAGGACCCCGGCGTGGTCCAGGCGGGTGAAGAACTCCTGCTCGCTGGAGGAGCCCGCGGCGGCGGTGCTGACCGCCCGTTTCAGCGTGACCCGGGGCGGCTCCTCCCAGGAGCGGCGCTGGGTTTTCTCGTTCTCCGCGCGGGTGGGGCGGCGGGCGGCGGTCCGGTCCCCGGGCGCGGTGCGCCGCAGCCCGTAGCGTTCCTCGGCGGCGCGGCACGCCTCGCGGACGCGGTACCGCTCGTTCGACAGCCGGGGCTTGCCGCCGTCCTGGCGGGCCAGCATCGCAACGACGTGGATGTGATCGTCCCCATGGCGGACGGCGACCCAGCGGACCGCGTCGTCGTCCTGCCCGTAGGGGGCGAGGCCGGTGCGGTGCATGATGTCGCCGGCGATCTGCGCCCACTCATCATCGGACAGCAGCTTGTCTTCCGGGGCGGCGCGGACCGCGCAGTGCCAGACGGGGCGGTCGAATCCGCGTGGTCCGAGGGCGGCGTGCGGTTGCTGGAGGAGGCCGTTGAGGTGGCGGAAGTCGCGGTGGCCGTCGGGGAGCAGGGGTGGTTCCAGTTCGGCGGGGTGGCGCCATCCGGCGATGAGGTGCGGGTCGGTGTGTTCCTCGCGGCGGCCGGGGCCGAAGAGGTAGTAGATCAGCCCGGCGACCCGCTCCCCGCGCGGATCGCTGATCTTGGCGATCACCGGAGCCGCTTCCGGATTTCTTCCGCCGCAACGTCGAGTTGTTCCGCCCGGCGGAGACTCTCGGCGGCGTAGGGGAGAAGTTCGCCGGGACGCTGGCCGGTGGCGTTCAGCTTTGCCACCGCTTGATTGAGGTTCACGCCGATGCGCCGGACAAGCCCGGCGGCGCGGACGAATTCGCGCAGGGCCTCGCGGAGCGGAGCATCTGCTGGTGATCTCACGCCCCGGGCGACGGAGAGCGCCGCCTCGGCCGCGTAAGCACCTCTGGCCAGCCCGGCCCGCGCAGCGGCAGCACCCAGCTCGCCGAACTCCTCGTCGGTCAGGGTGAACTCGACCCTGCGGGGCCGCCTGCCGGGCTGGCGCGATCTGCGGCCCGCGGGCACCTCGCCTGCGTGTCCCCTGCTGTCGTTCGCCGCTGTCATTCCCCGGGTTCTCCCGTTGCTGCTCGCGTGCTTCCGGGCCGTGCCACTCTTGGTTTCCTGAGCCCGTAACGTGCGTTTACGAAGGTGTTGATTGCTGTAATCGTAATTGGCTGGACCGCGCCCGGTCCAGCCATATTCCGGGTTTATGCACATCTTGCTTCGATTCCCAGTACCGCCGTCACGTAGTTCTGCTGGAACCACTACTGACGCGTTTGCGAAAAGACAGCAACGCTTATTTCGGTTGAGCAATGTTCAATCACAGCCACGAAAATTTCCTTGCTGGTCGATGGCGTGGCAGAAGATCTCGCTGCCCGAGCGGCGTACGACGTGGCGTGCGCTCCGCTCGGTGCCGTTGGCGTTACTTGCCGGACTTCGTCGAACTGGCTTTGATCCTGGTCAGCCACGCGACCGCCGTACGCCGTAAAGAGCGGCCCCGCTTAGCCACGATAACGAAGTCCCCGAACAGTCTGGGCACGTCGAGCCAGACCCCGTTCACCACCACTCCCTCCGGTTCATGCTTAACGGAGGTCGCGCGCAGGACGACTTCAACGAGGCGCCACGCCGTGTGGTAGCGGGCGTTGAACCTGGTCGGAAGCCACGCGGGAATCGATGGCCACGGGACGCGCAGTGGTGACCCGCGCTCAAACGGCTTCCCCGTCTTGTGGCAGTACAGAGCCCCCGCCCTTCGAGAGGAGCCTCGCACGCTCAGCAGCGATTACCTCACGGGCGAGATCTGCCTCGGAGATGTCGAAGGCTTCCGGTGCACTGTCGGCCGTCTCGCTGATCCGCGCGAAGTCGTCGAATAGCTCACGCTTCCGCGCCAGGATCTCAGTGACGCGCTGGTCCACGCCTTCTTCGGAAAGCAGTCGGTGTACCTGGACCGACTCAAGTTGTCCCATCCGATGGGCACGCGCAATCGCCTGCCACTCTGTCGTGGGCTTGAGTTGCGGTTCGCAGATGACGACAACCGAGGCGGCCTGGATGTTCAGCCCGACTCCGCCGGCGACGATCTGCGAAATGAGCACCGCACCATGAGCGGCTGCCGAGAACTGGTCGACGATAACCTGTCGCGCGGCAGCGGGCACAGAGCCGGTGAGCGGACCGAATGCCTTGCCCGGCACTGCGCTCGCTACCTGGTCGAGAACGTTCCGGAAGTGAGAGAACACGATTACGCGACGGCCGTTGTCCTCGGCTTCCTCTACGATCTCGACGAGGCGCAGCAACTTCTCGGATTTACTGCCCTGAGACATAGCTGCCTGTCGCATGGCCATGAAGTTCCCGGCGGCAACGGCATCGCGATAGGCGGCTGTGTCCTCTCTCGACATGGGCAGCCATTCATCGACCTCGACGAGTTCAGGAAGTTCGGTGAGCACGTCCTCTTGGTTACGGCGCAGGTACGCTGGCGCCACCTGACGGCGGAAGCGCCGGGGGGCGAATTCGTCCATCCCGATGATGAGGTCGGGGCGTATGTAGCCAACGAGGTTGCGGAACTCGTCGATGCGATTCTCAAGCGGCGTGCCGGTCAGCAGGATGGCCCGATCGCTGGCGTCAAGGATCCGCCTGGCCCGTTGGGTGCGGACGGCGGTCGGATTCTTGATGTAGTGCGCTTCGTCGACCACAACGCAGCCGAAATCTCGCACCGCGAGAACCTGATCCTCGAACCACCGGAGGGTCTCGAAGGTGGTCACTGCGACGCCCCCGTTGCGCACCCAGCTCCGGGCTGCCGTCTCACGGCCAGGACCGTGGAGACGGTGCGGTTGCAACGCCGACTTCGATCGGACCTCCCGGATCCAGTTGGTTACGACGGCAGCTGGGCAGATCACCAGGGCGTGGTGGGCTCCCTTGGAGCGCAAGTGCGCGAGCACTGCGAGCGCTTCGACCGTCTTCCCGAGGCCCATCTCGTCGCCGATGATCACCTTGCGCTGGACGAGGGCGAACCGCGCACCGAAGCTCTGGTAGCCGCGGAGTGAGGCAGAGAGGTGCTCGGTGTCGAGTTCGAGTTTCCGGACGGCCTCGACGATGTCGTCGGGCAGGTCGCCATGCGTCTTCTGCTCGTCTTCGGTCAGGAAGCCGAGCTCGGCGAGCATCGCGAAGTAGTCGGCTGGCCGCTGAAGGAAGTCGTTCCACGGATCGGTAGGCCGGGAGTCTCTGGCCGTCCCAGCAATCTGGCGGGCGCGCCGCGCTACTGCCTCCACTGCTGCGCGGAACTCGCCTACTGATCGGGTGCCGGTAAGGACAGCGATCTGGCTGACGTTGTTGTCCAGCGCACGCGCGAGAGGGGTCAGCGCTTCGGCCAGGGCACGGTCCGAGGTCGCGCCTGCGGTCCTCCGCATGACATCCCACGTGCTGAGGCTTCGGAGGAGTTCGCTTGTTTCGTTCGTCCGGTTCTTGATGTCGATGCGGACCGGCATCTCGTCATACGTCGTCTGCCGTAGAGTCTGTGCGGCCCCAAGGATCCGGCTCGCGGTGGTCTCGCCGATGCCCGGCAGATACTCCAGGTCGTCCTCGCTATCAAGGATCGCCTGGATTGTGAGGATGCCCGCCTCGGTGAGCGGCTTGATGCGCAGCCGGTACCTCGTCACCTCCTTGATTCTTTCAATCGGCATTTCTGCGAGCATCTGGCGGACGTCACTCCTGCGCACAGCGTCGCCGGCTGCCAGCGCGGCCGATCTGAACTTGGCTTCCTCCTGCAGTCCCCGTTCGATGGTCTTGATCGACGCGGGTAGCTCTTCCGCAACGGCCGCGGCAAGCAGCTCCTGGGATGTGCCCAGGTCTGCGATGCGGCCACTCAGCCCGACCCAGTCGGCCAGCGCCTCGGACACGGGAACATCCAGGAGACCGCGGTCCGCCTCGGGAGCGAGGCGGTGGAGCAGCTGCGGCACTCCCGAGGCTAGTGTCCATTCGCGGAAGGAGCGCAGGTAGTCCGCTGCGCCGCTCCCCGCTTCGCGCTTCTTGCTGCCGGAGAAGAATCGTCGCGCGCCGACGATCGCTTTGACGTCGCCGAGAGCCGCGGCTGCCTGTGTGGTCAGGCTGGCCAGAACCTTGTCCTCGCTGACCGACATTGGCGGGAGGTGGTTCTGCCGCGCGATGTCACTCAGGTACCGCCTGTCGCCGGTACGAAGGAGCATTATGCGCCAGCCGATCTCGCCATCACGCCGCACAATTACGACCGCGCGGCGGATCCTGTCAACGGCATCGTTGCCAGGGCCGTCGATCTTGGCTCGATAGGACAAAACGGAGTGAGCGTCGTCGACCCATCTCGCTACTTCGTCGGTGATCGCGCGTAGTTGCTGTCGCTCGTTTCGTTCCATCGCCCCTGCTGGCCAGTCGGTATGCTGCGAAGATTAGTGGTGGCCACCGACATAGTCGGCGCAGATGCTCCAAATCGGGACTGTCGTACCACTCGATTAACGTTGGAGCGGCTGTCGATCAGGAGGTCAAACATGCTGCTGGAGGAACTCAAACCCGGGCTGCGCATCGAGGGGCTCATCCCGGCCGAGGTGATCACGGTCATCTACGCTCAGTGGCACGGCTCCGATGCGCTCGAACTGACCTACAAGACCACGGCGGGCAGCCTTGGCCAGCAGGTGGTGTTCCGGAAGGACCAGGACAAGCTCGGCATCGCGCAGACTGGCGGTCGTGCGTTCGACGCACCAGCTTCCGACTTCAAGCTGGTCGCCGAGGCCAAGAGGATCACCCTGGCCGGGCTGTTCGACCCGATGCTGGCCGTCGCTACTAGTGACGTAAGGCCGCTGCCGCACCAGATCCGTGCGGTGTACGGTGAGTTGCTTCCTCGCACCCCCCTGCGCTTCCTCCTTGCCGACGATCCCGGCGCCGGGAAGACGATCATGGCCGGCCTCTACATCAAAGAGCTGCTTCTCCGCGACGACGTGAGGCAGTGCCTGATCGTCGCGCCAGGTGGCCTGGTGGAGCAGTGGCAAGACGAGCTATTCTTCAAGTTCGGGCTGCGGTTCGACCTGCTGACCAACCAGCTCGTTGACGCCAACGTCAACCTCAATGTCTTCGAGACCAACCCGCTCCTGATCGCCCGAATGGATCAGCTGTCCCGCAACGAGCAGCTCCAGGCGCAGCTCAAGGACACTGAATGGGACTTGATCATCGTCGATGAGGCGCACCGGATGGGCGCGCACTACTTCGGCGGAAAGCTGGAGAAGACCAAGCGGTTCCTGCTCGGTGAGCTGCTCGGCAGAATCACGCGCCACTTCCTGCTGATGACCGCGACACCGCACTCGGGAAAGGAAGAGGACTTCCAGCTCTTCCTCACTTTGCTTGACCGTGACCGGTTTGAGGGCAAGCAACAGAAGACCGCCGACACCAGCGGGATCATGCGCCGCATGATCAAGGAAGACCTGCTCACCTTCGAGGGCAAGAAGCTCTTCCCCGAGCGCATCGCTGAGACGGTGCCCTACGAGCTGACCTCGTTGGAGTACGAGCTCTATGAGCGGGTCACCAGCTATGTGCGGGAGGGGATGAACCGCGCCGACCGGGTCGGGGGGAAGCGGAAGAACACTGTCGGGTTCGCGCTCACCGTTCTGCAACGCCGTCTTGCGTCCAGCCCGGAGGCGATCTACAGGAGTCTGGTCCGCCGTTCGGAGCGGCTAGAGCGAAAGAAGCAGGAGATCCTCGACGGCACCTACCGTGACCCGGAGCCTCCCGTCGACCTCGGCAGCTTGGACGACGACGAGTACAACGCCGAAGAGATGGAGGAGATGGAGGAGGAACTCCTCGATGCTGCAACCGCCGCTCAAACGGTGGAGGAACTCAACGCCGAGCTTGTCGAACTTGCTGACCTGGTGACGGCGGCCAGGCTGGTCCGCGATGCCGGCACTGACCGGAAATGGTCCGAGCTTTCGGCCATTCTTCAGGACAACGCGCTTACCACCGATCGCAACGGTTCGCCGCGGAAGTTCATCATTTTCACTGAGCACCGGGACACCCTCGACTACCTCCAGGCGAGGATCGGCTCGCTGCTGGGCAAGCCGGACGCGGTGAAAGCGATTCATGGTGGCGTACGCCGCGGAGATCGACGCCGGATCACCGAGGAGTTCACCAAAAACCGTGCCTGTCAGATCCTCCTCGCCACTGATGCCGCCGGCGAGGGCCTGAATCTCCAGGCCGCACATCTGATGGTCAATTACGACCTGCCATGGAACCCGAACCGGATCGAGCAGCGATTCGGCCGCATCCACCGCATCGGCCAGGAGGAGGTCTGCCGCCTCTGGAATCTGGTCGCCTCTAACACGCGTGAGGGAGAGGTTTTCACCCGGCTGCTAGACAAGATCGAGGAGCAGCGCAAGGCCTACGGTGGCAAGGTCTTCGACGTGCTCGGCGAAGCGTTCACTGAGACGCCGCTGCGTAACCTTCTCATGGACGCCGTCCAGTACGGCGAGCGGCCGGACGTGAAGGCCAAGATGCACGAAATCATCGACGCCACCATCGGTCAGGGGCTCAGGGAAATCCTCGAAGAGCGGGCACTCGCTTCGGAGCATCTCGCCGAGGCCGACCTCCAGGCGCTGCGTGCAGCGATGGACGATGCTCGTGCCCGCCGCCTTCAGCCGCACTATATCGAGTTGGCATTCAAGGCAGCCTTCGCCCGGCTGGGCGGCCGGATCGCCAGGCGCGAGCAGGGGCGGTATGAAATCGCCAACGTGCCTGCCCGTGTTCGTGCCAGCAAGCACGGGCCGATCGCGACCAAGTATGACCGTGTGACGTTCGACCTCGCTCGTGTCCAGCCTGACGGACAGGCACGTGCCGACCTGCTTGCTCCCGGTCACCCACTCCACAACGCGGTCATGGATGAGGCCGTTCGTCAATTTGGCGGCGCCCTGAACAGCGGCACCGTCCTGGTGTCCTCCACGCTGGAGGAGCCCCATTTGCTCGTCGGCGTCATCGAGGAGGTAGCTGACGCGTCAAGCGAATCTGTCGCCCGGCGGTTCGGCTACGCCTACGTCGACAGCTTCGGCACCGTTACCCCGGCCGGGCCAGCACCCTACCTCGACTGTGTAGCGGCGCCTGAGAGCGCCGTGACCGAGGCCGTCCGCAAGCTCCCGTGGCTGGCCGACGCCGAGGACAGGGCCATGAGCTGGATCATCGCCAAGCAGCTGCCGGACTACCTCGCCGAGGTGCAGCCGCGGCGCTCGGCCGAGCTGGCGAAAGCCCGGAGCCTCGTGGTCAAGCGCCTTGAAGGCGAGCGAGACCGGCTGCTTCTTGACGCGGCGATCGCCGCCGAGAAAGAGCGGGCGGGTGAGAAACCGAAGGAGTCGGCCGAGAGTCTCAACCGCAAGGCCGTCGAACTCGATATCCGTCTGCGTCAGCGGCTAGAACTGCTCGACCAGCAGGCGCTGATGTCCACCAAGCCACCGCACATCGTGACTGCGGCCCTTGTCCTGCCGGTCGGGATGCTGGAAGCCGAACTGCCCGCCTCGGCGCCGATTCACGCCAAGGAGACGAAGGAGGTCGAGCGCCGCGGCGTCGATCTGGTCCTGGCCCGCGAGCGCGAGCTCGGCCGCAAACCCGTGGAGCAGGCCTTCAACAACAAGGGCTTCGACATCCTCTCCACGGACTCCAAAGGCGACACCTTCCGCATAGAGGTCAAGGCCCGCATCGACAGCGCCACCGACTTCTTCGTCACCCACAACGAGGTGATGACCGGCAAGAACGCCGTCCCGCGTTACCGCCTCGCCCTCGTCAGAGTCGACTCCCGCGGGGCGCAGTACGACGAGGTCCGCTACCTTAACGATCCATTCTCCGCAACCGACCTCGGTGACTTCGAGGCGACTGGCATCCGCGGTCATTGGGCCAAGATGTGGGCGAAGGGCACGCTTCCGTTCTGATGATTGCGGCCACTGAGGGAATCTTGTTCGCGGTCCTGGCGAACCCTCCGCTCACCGAGGGTCAACGGACGCTGCGCCGCGTTGCGTTGGCTGCCGAACTGCTCGGTTTCGCGGACGTTGAGGTGGCGAACCTCTTCGCGGTGCCCTCACATGCCACGGGCGCGATAGCTGTGCTGGGGGCCGAAGAGGACGGCTGGCTGGAGGCGCGGCCGTCTCTGGAAGAGCGGCTCGACACCGCACAGGGTGTCCTTCTCGCCTATGGGGCAACCGCTCCGACTGGAGAGGCCCGCGCCCATTTCCGGCGGCAGGTCGAGTGGCTCCGTATCCGGATCGCGGCGCGGAGGCTTCCGACATGGAATGTCGGTGATGGTCCGCGACACCCTTCCCGTTGGCAGCGATGGACGTGCCGGGCCTATCCCGCTTTGCCCTTCGCTGAGGCGCTGCGCAGCAGCCTCGTTCCGGTTCGCACCGAGTCCGTCGGGGACTCACCACTAGGTTATAGACAGGCAAGTCGCGGCGCGGAAGCGTTGCTTGGTCAGCCCAGAGTCCCGGGCTGAGGGGGGCGAGGATACAAGTGCAGAAGCGGAAGCTGATCGAGGTGGCGCTACCGCTGGAGACGATCAACCGGGAGTCCGCCCGGGAGAAGTCGATCAGGCATGGCCATCCCTCGACGCTCCACCTTTGGTGGGCGCGTCGGCCGCTGGCGGCCGCTCGCGCCGTGCTCTTCGCCCAACTCGTCGACGACCCGAGCGCTCGGCCTGATGAGTTCCCGACCGAGGAACTTCAGCGCAAGGAGCGGGACCGGCTGCATGAGTTGATCGAGCGGCTCGTCGTCTGGGAGAACGTCCGCGACCATAAGCTTCTCGCTGAGGCACATGCCGAGATCATGAGGTCCACCGGGGGCAATCCTCCGCCTATCCTTGACCCCTTCGCCGGAGGCGGGACGATTCCGCTCGAGGCACAAAGGCTCGGGCTAAAGGCCTATGCGTCCGATCTCAATCCCGTTGCAGTTCTGATCAACAAAGCCCTGATCGAGATCCCGGCGCACTTCCGCGATCAAGCTCCGGTCTTTCCGGGGGTGGCCGAGTCGGAGATTCGGTCATGGAAGGGCGTGCAGGGCCTAGCTGCAGATGTCCGCGCATACGGCGCATGGATGCGTGACGAGGCCAAGGCACGGATCGGTCGTATGTACCCACAGGCCACGCTCCCGGATGGCACGGTCGCCAATGTCATTGCCTGGGTGTGGGCTCGGACGGTTGTCTGCCCCAATCCTGCGTGTGTCATAGAGATGCCACTGGTGCGCTCGTGGTGGCTCGGCAAGAAGAAGGGCAAGGAAGCTTACATCATTCCTCAGGTGGTGCCTGACCCGACACACCCCTCAGGGAATCGCATCAATTTTGACATCGGCCGGACCCTGGACGGAGCACCGACGGCCGAAGATGATGGCACTGTATCCGGTCGAACGGGTGCGGTCTGTGTAGCATGTCAGGGCCACGCATCTATCGATTACATCCGGCAGCAGGGACGGTCCGGCCATGCCAGTCAAGTCCTAATGGCGATAGTTGCGGAGGGGAACCGACGACGGATCTACCTGCCCCCGACTGATGCCCACTGCAAGGCGGCTAAAGTTGACAGGCCGATTGATTCAGTCAGCGGCGAGATCGCAAACAATCCGCGGTGGTTCTCGCCACCTGCCTACGGGCTCACCAAATTCTCCGACTTGTTTACGAGCCGGCAGCTTGTCGCGCTGACCACCTTCAGTGACCTCGTGGTGGCTGCCCATGACCGTGTACTCGCGGACGGCGGCACTAAGGATTATGCAAAGGCCGTTGCAACGTACCTTGGCTTCGCGGTAAGCCGACTGTCGTCCACGAACTCGTCACTTTGCCGTTGGAATTCGGCGGTCTCGAAGGAGAGTGTGAGCGACACGTTCGGTCGACAAGCATTGCCAATGGTGTGGGACTTCGCAGAAGGCAATTCGTTTCACCCTGGACCTTGCGACCTCGGCTGGAGCGTCGCGTGGGTGTCGAAGTCGCTGGAGTGGGTGCCGGGGACTGCTGGTGAAGTATGCCAAGCGGATGCAGCCAGCCGTGACTTGACGGGAGTACTCCTTTCTACAGACCCGCCCTACTACGACAACATCGACTACTCGGACCTGTCGGACTTCTTCTATGTTTGGTTGCGCCGAAACCTGCGCAGTCTGTATCCCGAAATTCTGTCTACCATGCTCGTGCCAAAAGCTGAAGAACTCGTAGCAAATCCCTATCGGCATGGCGGGAAGAAAGGCGCCGAGGATTTCTTTGAGTCAGGATTCCGCCAAGTGTTCGCAAACGCACGACGCGCCGCCACATCACAATTCCCGATCACCGTCTACTACGCTTTCAAGCAGAGTGAGTCCGACGACTCTGGTGAAGCCTCGACGGGTTGGGAGACCCTTCTCGAAGGGATGATTCGGTCCGGCTGGGAGATTACCAGCACATGGCCGTTGCGAAGCGAACGAGGCGGTCGCATGATCAGCGTCGGCACGAACGCACTCGCCTCGTCGATTCTTTTGTCACTCCGGCCCAGGGAAGATGGTTCGCCGACGACGGACCGGCGGGGCCTCATTGCTGCGCTTGAAGCCGAGTTGCCTGATGCTCTGAGGAAGCTCCAGCAAGGCCAGATCGCTCCGGTTGACTTGCCACAGGCAGCCATCGGTCCCGGAATGGCGGTCTTCAGCCGATACAGTGCCGTTCTCGAACCAGATGGCAAGAAGATGACTGTCCGATCAGCCCTTACTCGAATAAACGAAATCCTCGATCAGGTACTCAACGAGCAAGAGGGCGACTTTGATACGACCAGTCGGTTCGCGATTGCGTGGTACCGCCAACATGGCTACGGCGTTGGCAAGTTCGGGGACGCCGACAATCTTGCTCGTGCTCGCAACACAAGCGTTGACGTGATGGACCGTGACGAGATCCTGACCAGCCGGGCTGGCAGCGTTCAACTCATCAAACCCGCTGATCTGGGCCGGGACTATGACGTCTCTTCCGACCCGTACACCAGCAATTGGGAGGCCCTTCACCATCTAATCAAAGTTTTGGCGCAGGATGGTATCGCCCCTGCAGGCGGTTTCCTACAAGCTGCGCTGAGCCGACAGGACGGCGCTGTCGATGCCGACCTCGTCAAGGAGTTGGCCCACCTCCTCTTCCGAATTGCGGAGGGCAACGGGTGGACAAAGGATGCGCTGAGCTTCAACAACCTTGTCACGAGCTGGCCCGAGGTCCTCGACACAGCCCGCGCTGAGAAGCGGCCAACGAGCGCTCAGGGCGGCTTGGACTTCGAGGACGACGAGTGATGCAGCAGAAGCTTAAGCCGATCGACGCTGGAGAAATGCAGCTCGGAAAGCTCTTCACGGCCGAGTACGATTTCACGATTCCCGACTACCAGCGTCCCTACGCCTGGGGGAAGGACGAGACACTCCAGCTCCTCGATGACCTGCAGGGCTCTTTGGATCGCGACACGGACGAGCCTTACTTCCTCGGCTCGGTTGTCTTGGTGAAGGAGAAGGGCATCCCTGCGGCGGAAGTAATCGACGGCCAGCAGCGCCTAACAACGCTGACGATCCTGTTCTCGGTGCTGCGCGATCTGGCAACGGATCCAGCACTCCGCGTGGACATCCAGAAATTCGTGGAGGAGCCGGAAGTCGTGTGGGACGACCGGTCGGCTAAACCGCGGATACGTCTCCGGGAGCGCGACGCAAAGTTCTTCCGTGAGAACGTCCAGACTGATGGTGTCATCGCGACCTTGATCAAGCTGAGCGACAACCAGGTCAAGACGGATGCGCAGAAGGCCATTCGCGACAACGCCAAGGCGCTCCACGACGCACTGTCGGCCTGGACTGCGGATGAGCGCAAGAAGCTGTTCGTCCTGATGGCGTCGAGGACGTTCCTAGTGGTCGTGAGCACGCCAGACCTCAACAGTGCTTACCGCATCTTCAGCGTCATGAACTCACGTGGACTCCCGCTGACGCCGCCCGACATCTTCAAGTCGCAGGTCATCGGGGCCATCGGGGAGCCGGACCGCTCCGACTACGCCGACCTCTGGGAAGACCTAGAGGAAGAACTAGGGCGTGACGAGTTCGGTGACCTCTTCCTTTACCTGCGAACCATTATCTCGACGGCCCGTGCCGAGCGCGGACTGCTCATCGAGTTTCCAGAGCAGGTTCTAAAGGACTACCTGCCGATGAACGGCAAAGGGTTCATCGACAACCTGTTGGGGCCGTACGCTCTGGCCGACCAGCGGCTCATCAACCAGGACTTCGACGGTGGTGGTCAGTGGGACGATGTCAACTCCTGGCTCAAGCGGCTCGTCCAGCTCGACAACGACGACTGGCGTCCGGCCGCTCTTTGGGCTCTGAAGAACCACAAGGACACCCCGGCCTTCCTCGATACCTTTCTCGGCAAGCTAGAGCGGCTCGCCGCGAGTTTCCTTCTTCGCCGCGTCTATTCGACCCCTCGCGTCGGCCGTTACCTCGAACTTCTGAAGCAACTCGATGCAGGCGAGGGGCTAGATGCCGCTGCCTTCGAGCTCACCGATGACGAGAAGAAAGAGACCCGCGAGCGGATTGGGGGCGAGATCTACCTCGTCAACCCGGTTCGCAAGTACGTGCTCCTGCGGCTGGATTCGATCATCGCTGCCAATCCGGGGGCGTCATACTCTCATAAAATAATCACCGTCGAGCACGTCCTGCCGCAGAACCCGAAGGACGACAGTCAGTGGCTCAAAGATTTCAGCGACGAGGAGCGCCTCCACTGGACTAATCGTCTAGGGAACCTGCTGCTACTCAACCGGACGAAGAACAGCGAGGCTCAGAACTACGATTTCGATCTCAAAAAGTTGAAGTACTTTACCAGCCGCAAGGGTGCCGCGCTCTTCGCGCTAACCACTCAGGTCCTTGGTTACAGCGAATGGACGCCCGCAGTCGTTGGACAGCGTCAGGCCGAGCTGACCAAGACTCTTATCGACGAGTGGAAGCTGAACTGAGATGGCACTGAGCAACCGCGACCGCATCGACCGGATGTTCCAGGTCATAGCCCCGGCGCTCGACGACTTCATCTCGTCGGTGATCGGCCAAGCCGACCCGGCGATGGGCGCTAAGTGGACAAAGCTTGTCCAGGGCAAGGACGTTAAGAACGGCGTTCCGGCCGACAAGGCCTATGACCCACTCGACCCGCAGGTTCAGTTCCGGATGCTCACCGAAGGCAACATCACCGGCGGCTTCAAGCAGGGCTGGTATCCGTTCAACCAGACGCTTGGCCGCCCCGGTGAGACCTTTGCCAGCGAGCTGCGCGAGGTCCGCAACGAGTGGGCCCACAACGGGACGTTCACCGATGACGACGCCTACCGGGCGCTCGACACCGGCGAGCGGCTCCTCAAGCTTATCGGCGCGAGCGCGGAAGCCGATGAGGTCCGCAGCGTCCGGCTGAACCTGCGGCGTGTGACCGCCGACAAGGACGACAAGAAGGTCCTCAAAGCCGCGGTTAACAACCCCGAGTCGTCCGGTCTCAACCCGTGGCGCGAGGTGCTCCAGCCACACGACGACGTCGCCACAGGTAACTTCCACGCCTCGGAGTTCGCCGCAGATCTCTACAAGGTTGCGACTGGCGGCGAGGCGGACTTGGGCTACGCCGACCCGGTGGAGTTCTTCAAGCGCACCTACCTGACCGAGGGCCTGCGCGATCTCATCGGCCGCGCGATACGCCGCCTGTCAGGCGACGATAACGCCTCGCCGGTCATCAATCTCCAAACCAACTTCGGTGGCGGTAAGACCCACTCGATGCTTTCCTTGTGGCATATCGCCGCTGGTCTTCCGGTGGGCGACTTCCCGCAGGACACCCAAGAGCTGTTGAACGCCTATGGGTACAAGGGCACCAAGGTCAACCGCGTTGCGATCGTCGGCAACCACTTCAGCCCGTCCGGCGTGACGAAAGACGACGGGACCCAGGTAAACACAATCTGGGGTGAGTTGGCGTGGCAGCTCGGTGGTCCGGAGGCGTACGCGATCGTCGCCAAGGCTGACCACGACCGCACTCACCCCGGCGAAGCCCTACACGACCTGCTGGCTAAGTACGCTCCCGCGGTGATCCTCATCGACGAGTGGGTCGCGTACGCCCGCTCGCTGGTCGGTCGCGACGACCTCGCTGGTGGCACCTTCGACGACCAGTTCACCTTCGCCCAGTCGCTCACCGAGACCGTCAAGGGCACCTCGGGCATCCTGCTGGCTATCTCGATTCCGGCGTCGGAGTCCGGTGAGGACGCGGACAAGATTGTCGCCGGGAACACGGAGGAGGTCGGCGGCGCCAACGGTCTCGAAGCACTCAAGCGGCTCCAGAACGTTGTACGCCGTGTGGCCGATCAGTGGCGGCCGGCGTCTTCAGACGAGGCATACCACATTGTGAAGCAGCGTCTCTTCAAGCAGCCCGACGCTGCGGCACTCGCCGCGATCGGCGCTACCGCCCGGGCGTATGTCGAGATGTACCGCAAGTACACCGACGACTTCCCGCGCGAGGCCCGCGACGCGGCGTACGAAGACCGCATCAAGCGGACCTACCCGATCCACCCGGAGATGTTCGACACCCTCTACGAGGAATGGTCGTCACTGGAGCGGTTCCAGCGTACCCGTGGCGTGCTGAGGCTGATGAGCACTGTGATCCACGCGCTGTGGGCTGGCGAGGACGCCTCGCCGCTGATCATGCCCGGTTCGATCCCGCTGGCCACGGCGAACGTGAACGCCGAGCTGACGCAGTACCTCCAGGACTCATGGAAGACGATCATCGATGCCGACGTCGACGGGCCGAATTCCGAGCCCGCACGCATCGACAAGGAGAAGCCGCTGTTCGGCCAGCGGGCTCTTACGAAGCGTCTCGCGCGGACGGTGTTCTTCGGCGCCGCTCCGACGATTGCCCCGGGCTCGGCACACAAGGGCCTCGGCACCCAGCGGGTCTTCCTCGGCACCGCGATCCCCGGGGACGTGCCGGGCAACTTCCATGCCGCGCTCACCCAGCTCGGCGACCGGGCGACGTACTTCTATTCCGGCTCGGGCAAGTATTGGTACGACCTCCAGCCCAACATCACCCGCGCAGCCAAGGACCAGGCCGAACGGCTTCACAAGGAAGACGTGTGGGCCGAGATCGTCCGCCGA
>OBLW0100002397.1_pt1 | contig 15154 bp, 9 predicted proteins | sample 1520161 | NCBI WGS metagenome assembly OBLW01 (sample SAMEA3539309, study PRJEB22396) | soil metagenome | biome: tundra; feature: field; material: soil | place: USA | collected 2010-05 | depth 0.15 m
ATTCCACCGTTCCGGGGAATTCCGCCCGGTTCAGGACATCGACCACGCGGCCGGAAATCCGCTGCATCCTCATGCGCGCCAAGGTGGCCCTCCGGTTTCCAAACGCAACATCGGCTCGATGGCGGGAGGAATGCCAATCCATTTGGTCTCACTTGAAGAAGTAGCATCTGGCTTCCTTGTGCATGCTGTCGGGCACGGGACTGGCAAGAACGCATGTTGAGCCTCCTCGGCAGGGCGCCAAAACCATTTTCCCGCTTTTGGGACGTAGGTGTCCCGCAACCGGCTTGTTCTCAACTTTTGCCTCGCTGTGAATCATTTGTTAGTTGTTCTTTATCATTTTATTATATCATGATCCGAACCGTGGCACGGCATATGCAAATAGGGCATGGGCCATGGAGCCCGTCACAAAGCGCATATGGAAGACCGCCTTTTCAAGGACAGCCTGGACCCATGTCTCAACGCCGAGGCTCAGAGCCGGATGGCAGATGAACATGCGTAAGCGAAGGCGCAAGTCGCGACCATAAATGCTTTCCGATTTCAAGCACACCCTCCGCCAGCTGGCCAAGAGCCCCGGCTTCACGCTCACGGCCGTCCTGACGCTCGCACTCTGCATCGGCGCAAACGTTGTCATCTTCGCCGTCGTTGACGCCATCCTCCTTCGGCCGCTGCCTTTTCCCGAGGCCGACCGGCTCGTGATCGTCACAAAAGATTATCCCGGGACCGGACTGACCCGGATCGACTGCTCGCTACCCAACTACTACGACTGGCGAAAGGGCGTCTCCGCCTTCGCCTCCACTTCTGCCATTCGCAGCGATCGCGTCATCGTCGGCAATGCCGGCTCGATCAGCCGCGTCCTTTGCGAGCGCGTCACCGCAGAATTCCTCACCACATTGGGCGTCAAGCCGGCGATGGGACGGTTCTTTACCGAGGCGGAGATTGACAATCCGCAGAGCGGTGCCGTGGTGCTCACGAACGCCTATTGGCGCAGTCATTTCGATGCCGATCCGGCAATCCTCGGGAAGAACGTTCGCATCGATGGTCGGAATTTCGCCGTCGTGGGTGTGTTGGCGCGCGATTTCCGTTATCTCTCCAGCCGCGCGGAACTTTTCCTCCCACTATCGTCCGGCGCGAGAGATCGCGCCGTCGACCGCCGTCACACCGGCAATTCGAAAGTGATCGCACGTCTCGCGCCCGGCATCTCCGTCGTCACCGCCCAGACGCAGCTTCGCGCCCTTGAAGCCCGCCAACTGGAGAATGACCCTTTTGTCACGCAGTTGAAGGCAGCCGGCTATCGTGCATCCGTTTCACCGCTCCACGCCGACCAGGTGCGCACCGTGCGCCCGACCCTCCTTCTGCTGCAAACGGGTGCGCTGTTCCTGCTCCTCATCGGCGGCGCCAATCTCGTCAACCTGTTGCTTGTCCGTGCGAACGGCCGGTCCCGGGAATTAGCCGTGCGCCAGGCCCTCGGCGCCAATCGACGGGATCTCGTCCGAGGAGTCCTGGCAGAAACGGTCTTGCTCGGCGGCCTGGGAGGCACGCTTGGTCTCATCGCAGGCGCATTTGGCATCGGCTTGCTGTCCGTTCTGGGCACCTCCGAACTCCCGCTAGGCGCCCAGGTGGCCTTCAATGGACGCGTGGCCGCCGCCGCATGGCTCGGCTCTTTAGTCGTGAGCGTCGCCCTGGCCTCACCCATTATCTGGTTCAACCTGCACAATCGGCTCGCTGCCGTGCTCCAGCCCGGATCCCACGGCGGGAGCACCGGCCGCGCGGCCCAGCGTCTGCGCCAGGGTTTCATTGTCGCGCAAATCGCCCTGGCGTTCATTCTGCTGGCGGGAGCTGGCCTGCTCGGCGCCAGCCTTCGGCGCGTTCTTGCGGTCTCGCCTGGTTTTCAGCCCGAACACGTCTTATCCGGTCAACTCACCCTGCCGGGCAGCCGATACCGGGACATGCCAGGCCTTCTTGCCTTCAATGAGCGCCTTCTCAGCGAGCTGCGCGCACAACCCGGCGTGAGCTTTGCGGCCATCTCGACCTCGGCGCCTTTCACGCCCCGGACCGCGGTCAATCAAGCCGTCGTCACGGTGGAAGGCGCCGTGACAAAGCCGGGCGACTCTCTCCGCGCCCACACCTGCTATTGGATCCTGGGCGACTATTCTCCGACGCTCGGAATTCCGCTCCTGGCCGGTCGCCTGTTGGAAGAGTCCGACCAGCGCGGCGAGCGCCGGGTCTGCGTCGTCGACGAATCATTCGCCAGACGCTACTGGCCCGGCGCCAGCGCGCTCGGCCGTCGGCTCATCAAAGACGCGACCTTTAAGGCTGCAGAGGCCTTCACCATCGTCGGTGTTGTCGGGGACGTCAAAGCAAGCGAGCTCGCGGAGACCTCCGCCCTGGGGGCGGTCTACTTTCCCTATCGCTTCAATGCCGAGAGCAGCATCCAGGTCATCGCGCGCACCAGCCTGCCGCCGGAGGCCCTTGCCGCGATCCTGCAAAAGACCGTCCGGCAAATTGATCCTGAGCTGCCGGTCGATGACCTTCGTTCCATGCAGGCCCGCATCGACGAGAGCCTTATCCAGCGCCGTTCCTCGGCGCTGCTCACCAGCCTTTTTGCCGCGGCGGCGCTGTTGCTGGCTGCGGTCGGCACCTTCGGCGTTCTGAGTTACGCTGTGGCGCAACGCCGCCGCGAGTTCGGCATCCGCATGGCGATCGGCGCGCAGCGCACCGACGTGCTCAGGCTCGTGCTTGCGGACGCCGTTCGGCTTATCGCGCTCGGCCTCGTCTTCGGCCTGGCGGGATTCCTGGCGATCGAGCGGATGCTCGAAACGCTGCTGTTCGGCGTGACGCCGCATGACCCGAGCCTCTTGGCCGGCATCGGGCTGCTGTTGCTTGCCGTAACCGGTGCCGCCTGCCTGCTCCCCGCTTTCCGCGCAACACGCGTCAATCCCGTCGAGGCGCTCCGCGCGGAATGAGAGAACGGAATTTCCCCATGAAAACCAATCGTCGAACCTTTATGAAATCCAGCGTGCTGCTCGGAGGCGGTCTGATCCTCCGTGCCGCGGCTGGGCGTGCGGATACCGCCACGCCGGCTGCTGCGCCGGCGAATTCCACGCTCAATACGCTGCAAAGCCTGCGCACGATCCACGGCAACTTCGCCGACCAACCGCTGCCGGACTCCGCACTCGAAGCCATTCTCCGGACGAGTCTGCGCGCTGCGAACGCCTCCAACAGTCAGAGCTATTCAATCATCGTGGTAAAGGACCGGCAGTTGATGCGCGACGTTTGCGGCTACGCCGGGAGCTGCTTGCTGCTCTACTGTGCGGACTACTCCCGGATGAAAGTCTGCGCCCAGTCGCTCGGTTACACTTACGAACCCGGCACGATAGTCGACTTCGTCACCGCAACCATCAACGCCGCACTCGTTGCGCAAACGGCAGTCATCGCCGCAAAATCGCTGGGGATCGATTCGCTGCTAACCAATGGCATCCACCGCGGTGACATCGAGCGGCACTGGAAACTGCTCGAACTCCCGCCTGAGCACTGTTTCCCGATCATCGCGCTCGTGCTCGGCTATCCGACGCAAGAACCAGCCTTTCAGCGGGGTCGGCTCGACGGCACCGGTGTCATCCACACAGGGAAATACCGCCCGTTGAGCAAGGTTGAAGCCGACGAGATCACCCGCCGCTATGACGACAAGTCGCTGCACATCGGCAGCGAGGACTGGGATGCGAACGGCTACGCGCACTACCTCGACTGGTATCTTAAGGACTGGGTGCACGCAGACCGGAAGATCACGGCTGAGACCCCGATGCTCCGCCGGCTCAAACGCAGCGGATTTGTCGAGTTCCCCGCCGGATGATGGGCGCTATGATAGCGTGAGCCCTGGCTGGCTCGTCGAAGCCGGAATCTGCCAAAACCTGCGACGCGGTTCCGCTTTCCGGACCGGCCCAAGTTGTCACGCGCGCCCGCTGCGAACTTGCCAATCGGGGGATGGCGCACAATGGTGAAGATATATGCAATTCAACAGCCTGCAGCCCGCGAAAACGGCGCCCATTCCGCGTCTCGATGATGACGACGACAACGACGAGGAAGTCGAGGAGGCGAGGAAGGAGCACCGCACGCCGGTCTTTCACCTCGTGCAGAGAAAGTTCCTGGCGCAAAGGAAGATATTTCTTTGGGGCGCGGTCACCGACGAGACGGCCAAGGATATCTGCGAACGCCTGCTGTATCTGGAGGGGATAGATCCCGGCAAGGAAATCACCTTCTACGTCAATTCGCCGGGTGGCTCCATCACCGCGGGAATGGCGATCTTTGACACGATGCGGCTCATCTCCTCGCCCATCACGGTCATCGTGACCGGCATCGCCGCCTCGATGGGGTCGGTTCTCCTTTGCGGAGCGGCCAAGGGCCGGCGGTTTCTTTATCCGCACGCGCGCGTGCTCATCCACCAGCCTTTGATCTCAGGGCGATTCATCGGCCCGGCAACCGACATCAACATCCAGGCGCAGGAAATGGAAAAACTGCGCGGCGAACTGAATCAGATCCTTGCCGAAGCCTCCGGGCAGCCCATCGAGAAGATCGCGCGCGACACCGATCGCGACTTCTACCTGAACGCGGCCGAGGCCATCGCCTACGGCCTCGCGGACAAGATGGTCACGAAAATTTAGGTCAGAACTTCCACTCCGCCCCGCAATAGATGCCGGTTCCAGGCTGCGGGTAGCCGTTGACCGGCTCATATCGCCGATTCAGCAGGTTTTCCACGCGAGCCTTGAGGTTCAAGTGCGCGTTCAACCGCCAGGCCATGTACGCCCGGACGACCGTGTAACCCGGATCCTCGACCATGGCGTACGTGAGCGCATCGATGTCGGCGCGATGGCCGACATAGCTTCCGCCTGCGCCCAGGCTCCATCCTCCGCCCAGATCCTGCCAAAGATCCGCGCTCGCGCTGTTCAGGGGACGCCTCAGCAGCGGAGCGCCCGCGGTCACATTCTCCGCCCGAAGCCAGGTGTAGGCCACCTTCGCCTGAATCGATCCGGCCACAACCGTCTTCACGGACACCTCCAGCCCGTCCGTCCGGGCCTTGTCCAAGTTTTCCGCCGTTGCGGGGTACACGCTGAAGTCGTCCTCGATCAGATTGGCATAGTCCGTTTGGAACCACGTCACCCCGAGGGACCCCTGGTTTTCCGGAACGTAGAAGTCCACCCCTGCGTCCCAGCCCCGGGACTTCTCCGGCTTGAGGTGCGGATTGCCGACGTAGAACGGGCTCTGTCCGTACAGGTCCAGAAAGCTTGGGCTATTGAAGCCGGTGCCGTAGCTCGCCCGGAACTTGACCGCCTGATCCGCCGCGAGCGCCGCCAGGGTCGCCCGCCCGGTCGTCGCGCTTCCAAATGTGTCGAAGTCGTCATGGCGCAAGCCGCCCGTCAGGTAGACGTCCTTGACGGGGGACCATTCGTCCTGGACAAAGACGGCGAACAACGACTGGCGCCGGTCGATGGCGCCAAAGCCCGTGTTGCGGGTCGTCTCGTCCTCGGCCGTAAGCCCGGCGGTCAGCTTGTTGCCCTCAGTCATCCGGGCCGTTACCTGCCAATCGACCACGCCCCGCTCATTCGTGACGACGGTCGTGTCCGGCGGAGTCACCGCCGTGTACTTCTGGTCCTGGCCGCCGATTGTCAGGTGGGTTGAAAAATTTTCGCTAAGGCGGCCGTCGGCAAAGAGCGTTCCGATCCAGATGTTCTCGCGCTCGTAGTCAAAGGGATCGTTTGTGTATTCGTCGCCCGGGTCGCCGTATTTTGCGACAAATCCACGGACGGTCGCCCCGACCGACAGGTCCTGAAAGACCGACCGGTCGAGCCGGAGGGTGAGATTGCCGCTGTCGAACCGGTTGTTCGGCCTGTCGTTTTCCGTCTCCCCTCCCGCCGCGGAAATGGCGTACGCCCACCTTCCGGGGGCTCCCTGGGCGCCCACGGCGCCTTGCACCGTGCCAAACGATCCGGCTTCCACCTCGATCGATTCGGACGGAGGTCCCGCGCCCTTTTGGGAGCGCAGGGAGACGACGCCGCCGACCGCCTCGGCGCCGTAGAGGGTGCTCTGGGGCCCATGCGCGATTTCGAGCGTGTCGAACGGGCCGAACCGGGCCCCTCCCACGAAGACCGCGTAGTCGGTGTTCGCATCGTTGAGCCGAATGCCGTCGACGAGAAAAAGGGTCTGGTTCGAATTCGCCCCCCTCAGGAAAAGGGACTCCGCCGCGCCCGCCTGGCCGGCCGCGAATTCCGGTGCTCCCGCGGCGCCCGCCAGGGCATCGGCCACGGTCGAGAGCTGCTGGCGCTCGATTTCCGGGGCGGAAAAGACGTCCATCGCCGTTCCGACCGTTGTGACCGGCTCGGGCAGCCGGGTGGCCGTCGTGACGACCGGGGCGATCTGGATCGGCGAGAATTGAGCCCGGGCTGCCGGAAGGGCCGCGAAGGCCAGGCCGGCGAGGAGGAGCCGATCCAAGAACCGGACCGGCATGGGAATGTCATTCATGGGTTCTGCTGGTAAGGACGCGCCAAGAGCAGGCACCCCAAGTGTCGCTCCCACGCTTCATTTTTGCGATGAAGGTTTTCGCCGCGGCGCGCGCAAAGTCGCGTCGGACGGGTGAGACTGCCGGGGCAGATTTTCGGACTCCGCATTTTCAACCCGCCCGCCGGATGGATATTCCGGTCGGTCGGATTTCCTCGCCCCTCGCCTTCACCCCCGAACGGTTCGGGGATTGGCTTTGCCCGGGTTGCCGCCAACCCGGTGGGGGTCTGTGATGCGTTACCGCAGCGCAACTGTGGCTGAATTTCACAGCCTTCCCTGGTTCCCGGCGGTGACAAAGAACGGCAAACAGGCCGAGGCGAGCAAACGCGGACGCGCCAGGCAAGTACATAATACATCATCATATTCTGATTTGTAGATATGTTGCTTGCCAAACACGGCCTGTCCTGTTCCTCTTGTCGGCCTTCTCCCTGCCATGAAAACCAGCCCCATCACCGCCAGCGGCCCCGCGGAGCCCCCGTCGTTCGGACCCCTTCGCGAGCTCTTCGAAAGCCGGATCGTCGTGCTCGACGGGGCGATGGGTTCGATGATCCAGACCTACGGCCTGGAGGAGGCCGATTTCCGCGGCCAGCGATTTCGCGCTCATCCCCTCGACCTGAAGGGAAACAACGACCTGCTCTGCCTCACCCGGCCCGATCTGATCGAAGGGATTCATTCGGCTTATTTCGCCGCGGGAGCGGACATGGTCGAGACCAACACCTTCAATTCGACCTCGATTTCCCAATCCGACTACAAGACGGAATCGCTCGTCCCGGAGATCAACGCCGCCGGAGCCCGGCTGGCCCGCCAGGCGGCGCGCAAGGCCGAGGAGGCGGAGCCGGGACGCCGGTGCTTCGTCGCGGGCGCCATCGGCCCGATGAATCGCACGCTCTCGCTCTCGCCCGATGTGAACCGGCCCGACTATCGCGCCGTCACCTGGGACCAGGTGGTCGCAGCGTACGGCGAGCAGGCGCGGGCGCTCGTAAGCGGAGGGGTGGATACCCTTCTGGTCGAGACCATATTCGACACCTTGAACGCCAAGGCCGCCCTGTTTGCCATCGAGGCCTTGTTCGAGGAGCTCGGCAGGCGCATACCCGTCATGATCTCGGTGACGATCACGGACGCCTCGGGCCGGACGCTTTCGGGCCAGACGGTGGAGGCATTCCATGCAAGCATTTCGCACGTGAAGCCCTTCAGCGTCGGCATCAACTGCGCCCTGGGCGGGCGCGCCATGCGCCCCCATGTTGAGGAACTCTCCCGGATCGCCTCATGCTACGTGACGTGCTATCCGAACGCGGGCCTGCCGAACTCCTTCGGCGGTTACGACGAAACGCCGGCGGACATGGCCGCCGTCCTGCGGGACTTTGCCGAAAGCGGCTGGGTCAACCTGGTCGGCGGCTGCTGCGGGTCGACGCCCGACCACATCGCGGCGATCGCGAGGGCGGTCCGGGGACTGCCTCCGCGCCGCCCGTCCGCTCCCGAGCCCGCCCTGCGCCTGAGCGGCCTTGAGTCCTTCTCGGTCGGATGAAGAAGTCCGCCGCATCGTTCCTCGTCATAGGCGAGCGCACCAACATCACGGGTTCGCCGCGGTTTGCCCGGGCGATCAAGGCCGGAGACTGGGATGGCGCGGTCGCGATCGCGCGCCAGCAGGTCGAGAACGGGGCCAACCTGATCGACGTCAACGTTGACGAGGCGCTGATCGACGGCGAGGCGACCATGGGCAGGTTCCTGCGGCTCATCGCCACCGAGCCGGAGATCGCCCGTGTGCCCGTGATGGTCGATTCCTCAAAGTGGAGCGTTCTTGAGGCGGGCCTGAAATGCCTCCAGGGCAAGGGCATCGTCAACTCGATCTCGCTCAAGGACGGCGAGGCGGAATTCCTCCGGCGCGCGCGCCTCGTCCGCCGATACGGCGCCACTGCGGTCGTGATGGCCTTTGACGAAAACGGCCAGGCGTCGGACCGCGACGCCAAGGTCCGCATCTGCACGCGGGCCTACAAGCTGCTCACCAGGAAAGCGGAATTCCCCGCCGAAGACATCATCTTCGACCCCAACATCCTCACGGTTGCGACGGGCATAGAGGAGCACAACAACTATGCAGTCGATTTCTTCGAGGCCACGCGGATCATAAAGGAGACCCTTCCCGGTGCGAAGGTGTCGGGCGGCGTGAGCAACGTCTCCTTCTCCTTTAGGGGAAACAATTCCGTGCGCGAGGCGATGCACACCGCTTTTCTTTACCACGCGATCGGGGCCGGGCTCGACATGGCGATCGTCAACGCCGGCATGCTCGGCGTCTACGAGGAGATCCCAAAGGATCTCCTCGTCCGGATTGAGGATGTCCTTCTGAACCGCCGCCCCGACGCAACCGAACGCCTGGTCGCCTTCGCGGACGAACGGAAAGCCGGCGAAAACGCCGCAAAGGCGGGCGGCGCAGGGCCCGCAACAGACATCCGGGCTGCAGCGGACGCATGGCGCTCCCTCCCCGTCGAGGAGCGCCTGAGCCACGCGCTCGTCAAGGGGATCGATGCCTTCATCGCCGCCGATGTCGAGGAAGCGCGCCTGAACACGTCCAGGTACCCGCGCCCCCTTTCCATCATCGAGGGCCCCCTCATGGACGGGATGCGCGTCGTCGGCGACCTGTTCGGGTTGGGCAAGATGTTTCTCCCGCAGGTGGTCAAGTCGGCCCGCGTCATGAAAAAGGCTGTCGCCCACCTGACTCCGTTCATGGAGGAGGAGAAACGGCTTCATGTCGCGGGCGGGGGCACCGCCCGGCCCAACGGAAAGCTCGTGATCGCGACGGTCAAGGGAGACGTGCACGACATCGGCAAGAACATCGTCGGGGTGGTCCTCGCCTGTAACAATTATGAGGTCACCGATCTCGGCGTCATGGTTCCGTCGGAAAGACTGTTCGCCGAAGCGCGCCGGATCGGCGCCGACGTGGTGGGCCTTTCGGGGCTGATCACCCCTTCCCTGGACGAAATGGTGCATGTCGCCAGGGAGATGAAGCGCGAGGGCTTTACGGTGCCGCTGCTGATAGGAGGCGCGACGACCAGCGTTGCCCACACATCCGTGAAGATTGCCCCGGAGTACCCCCACGGCGTCGTGCACGTCCTCGACGCCTCGCGCGTCGTCAACGTCGTGAGCGCCCTGCTCTCGCCGGAGCGAAAGCCCGCGTTTCTCGCCGGGAATGCGGCCAAACAGGTCCTTCAGCGCGAGGAATTCGCGGCAAGGCGGACGCGCAGGCCCCTCCTTTCCCTCTCCACCGCGCGCGAAAGGCGCCAGAACTTCGATTGGGCGAAGGTTGACATTCCGAGGCCCGGTTTTCTCGGTCCCAGAGTCTTCCCCGATGTGCCGCTGGAGCAGGTCGTGCCCTTCATCGATTGGGGTCCTTTCTTCAGCGCATGGGAGCTGTCCGGCCGTTTTCCAGACATCCTCAAGGACGAGGTCGTAGGGACCGAGGCGACCAAACTTTACAACGACGCCCGGGCGCTCCTGGACCGCCTTGTCCGGGAGAAGCGCTATACGGCGAAGGCCGTCATCGGGTTCTGGCCCTGCAATTCCGTCGGCGACGACATCGAGGTCTATGCCGACGAATCGCGCAGCCGGGTCGCGGCGGTTTTTCACTCTCTTCGCCAGCAGCTGGAGAAGCCCCCGGGCCAGTCCAACCACGCACTCGCAGACTTCATCGCTCCGAGGGAATGCGGACGGCTCGATTACATCGGCGGTTTCGCCGTCACGGCCGGCCACGGCGTTGAGGAATTCGCCGCAAGGTTCAGGGCGGAGCACGACGACTATTCGGCCATCATGGCGCAGGCGCTCGGCGACCGCCTCGCCGAGGCCATGGCCGAGAAATTCCACAAGCACGCGCGCGACGCCTGCGGGTTCGGCCTTGCCGAGAACCTAAGCCATGAGGATCTGCTCCGCGAACGCTACCGCGGCATCCGCCCCGCCCCCGGATATCCCGCCTGCCCCGACCACCGCGAGAAGCCCATCCTCTTCGACCTTCTTGGCGCGCAGGCCGCCACCGGAATCGGGCTGACGGAGAGCTGCGCCATGACGCCCGCAGGCAGCGTGTCCGGCTGGTACTTCAACCACCTGGATTCGAAGTACTTCGGTGTCGGTAAGATCGGCCGGGACCAGATCGTGGACTACGCGCGCCGAAGGGGCTGGCCCGTCTCCGAGGCCGAGAAATGGCTCGGCCCGTATCTCGACTACGACCCTGCCTGACACACAACTCCAAAGGATTGCGTGGGTTCGCCACATCGGTTAGTCAGCCAATGCCAACCCCGGCTCTGACTATTCAACAAGGAAGGAATGACATGAACAAACTTCTCATCGCACTGGCCCTTGGCGGGCTGCTCGCGCTTGCCCCGGCAGCGTCGGCACAGACGGCGCCTCAATCCGTGATCCACGTCGTGACGGTGACGTGGAAGCCGGGCACGACCCCGGCGCAGATTCAGGCCGCCCTGGACGGGGCAAAGCTGCTCCCCTCGAAATTCGCCGGCATCACCCGCGTCTGGGCGAAGTCGATCAAGGTCCAAGGCGGCAAAGCCAACGCGATCGCGATGGAATTCACCGACGAGGCGGCTTTGAAAACCTACACGGGAAGCGACGCGCAAAAGGATTGGTACAAGGTCTACCTTCCCATCCGGGGAGAGAGCACGACCTTCGACATCGCCAACTGAGCCGGCCCGGCTGGCCGCCTTTCCTGCGGCGCACGGTCAGGGAGGAAATCCAAATGGAACCGGTCGGATGGATCCGCTTCAACCGCCCAACGGTTGCGATCGCCGCCGTGATGCTGGCCTTTGCGGCTGCACGGGGGGCGGAATCCGCTCCATCCGTCATTCTCCGTCCTTACAACGTGGTCGAATCCGTGCTGAACGTGAAGTTCCGCATCCTGTACCGGTCGACCTTCGTGGGGGCGTTCGTGGCGAACATGTTCCTGGGCGATGTGAAGACCCCCTCCATCGCCCAGCGGGCGGGTTTGAAGAGCGGCATGGAAATCGTCGCGATTCAGGGCCGGCCCGTGGCCGGCCTCAATCAAATCGAGGTTGAGCAAATCCTGAGTCAACCTGTGGAAGACTCGGTTGTCCTTCTGGTGCGGCGGTCGCCACGCACGCAGCCCGAACAGGTTCGTCTTCAGGTGGACCCGGTCCCGGCAAAACCGTAGGACTACGGGCCCGGGCGCGGCTCATCCCGAAGCGGATGAACCTGCGTCCCGGCCTTGCGCGCCCCAAGGACCGCCCAGCCGAAAAGCGCCAGCGCCGCGCAGACGAGGACAAACCAATCGCCGTGCTGCACGTAAAAGCTGTTGCGCCCCAGCCAGCGCGAATCCCGCGTTACCGCCACCGTCTCCGTTCCCCGGAAATAAACGGTCCCGTTCCCATTCTCCACGGGGAGCCGGATCACGCCGAACTCGTCGATCCACCCGCTCCACCCGCCGTTGCCGCACCGCAGGACTGGACGGCGCGTCTCGACCGCCCGGAGGACCGAGTGCGCCGCGTGCTGGGAGGCGGCGCCCTCTTCGCCGTACCAGGCGTCGTTTGTCGGAACGAAAAGAACATCCGCACCGGTCAGGACGCTCTCCCGCGCGAGCCGGGGATAGATGTCCTCAAAACAGATCAGGACGCCAAAGGCTGTGCTGCCCGCAGGCAGGCTCACGAGAAGCGGGGAAGCGTCGGCCCCGGGTGTCGCGTCGGCCCCCACGGGCACAAACTTTGAGATCCATCCCAGAACAGGTCCGAGGGGAACGTATTCGCCGAACGGCACGAGATGCCGCTTCGCATAATAGGAGTGCTGCAGCCCGAGGTCGGGGGTCACGACAAAGGCCCCGTTGAACCAGCTCTCCCGGTTTCCCTTCGTTTCGACCGCGATGGAACCGAGAAGAATCGGCGCATGGGCGCCCGTCGAGAGGGATTCGACGAAACCCTTCATGTTCGCGTCGTCCTTCACCTCCCAAGGGGTCGAGGCCTCGGGCCAAAGGATGAGATCGGGACTGCTGGCGCCCGCCGACAGCGTGAGGGTCTTCAGGGTTGCAAGGATCCCCGGCGCATGGGCCGGATCCCATTTCACGCTCTGCGGGATGTAGGGCTGCACGAAGGCTACCCGGGCAAGGGGCTGGGAGTAGGCGGAGCGCGCAAACGGCTGCACCTGCACGAGGAATACGCAAAGGCATGCCAAGAGGAGGAACACCGCCGTCCAGAATTCCTGGCTGCGCTTGCGCAGCAGGCTGAATCCGTCCTGCAGGACGGAGGAGCCCCCCCCCTGTCCGGCCGGCCCTTCCCTCCCTTCGAAGAACAGACGGTGGGCATAGGCGGCGAAGCCCACGTTCATCGCCATCAGCACGAAGGACACCCCGCCGGCGCCGGTGGAGGCGGCGATTTGCAGGATGACCGGCCTCTGCCACTGGCTGGCGGCAAGGACGAGCCAGGGGAATCCGCCGAGAACCCATGTGCGCGACCACTCGATAACGACCCAAAGCCCGGCGAGCCCGAGTTGGATGGCCATGCGGACCGGGACGGACCTGCTCCACATCCGCGGCATCGCCCACCACGCGGCCAGGTACCAGAATCCCACCCAGGCGCCGATGAACGGCCCCAGGAGAAGAAGCCCCACAACCGTGACATGGCGGAGCCATCCGAGGAGGATCGTCCATGCCAGCGCCTGCGCGGCGAAGAGGGTCCAGGTGAACAGCTTCAGGCGCGGCCGGCGGTACGCCCAGAATATCGCCGGCGCGGCGAAGACATAGGCAAACTCCGGAGCCTTGAACGGTGGAAAGGCGCAGACCGTCAGCGCCACGGTCGCGACAAACACAGCCCCGGCCCAGACGTAATCCTCATGGCGGAGCCAAAACGGCGTTCTTGGCTCGTAGGGATCCCTTACAAGGATTTCACGCGCCATGGCAGTGCTTGTATTTCTTGCCGCTGCCGCAGGGGCATGGATCGTTGCGCCCGACCTTCGGCAAGTCCCGCTTCACGGTGACCTTTGGAAGCTGTATTTCCGGTTCCGGCGCGGGAGGGTTTGCGAGCGCCCCGGCACCCTGCTTTGCCCCGCCCTGCGGCGGTCCAACCTCGGTCGGAGGAGCGTTCTCCGGCCCCACCGTCCGGGCGCTGCGCGCCAGGATGGCGAGCATGTTCTCGAACGACTCGAGGTTCGAGGCGCTGCGGAACAGCCCCGTGCAGATCTGCAGCCGCACGTTGTTCATCAGCTGCTCGAAATACGTGTAGGCCTCCGACTTGTACTCCACCAGCGGATCCTTCTGCCCGTAACTGCGCAGTCCGATCGCCTTGCGCAGTTCCTCCATCTCGGTGAGGTGCTCCTGCCAGTGATGGTCGATCGCGTTGATGACGACGTAGCGCTCGATTGCGCCGAGCGCCTCGGGATTCTCCACGGACTCCTTGACGGAATAGGCCTTCTGGACGCGCGCCAGGATCGATTTTGTCAGGGCAGCGGGATCTTCCCCCTTGAGTTCCTCGACCTTCATGCTGATCGGGAAGTGGGCGTTGATCCAGCCGACCATGCTCTCGACCGCCGTGGGATTCGACCCGCCTTTCTGGCCGAAGCCCGCGATCTCGACCCGGATCGCGATCTCCTCCTCGATCTGGTCGAAAATGATGTCCTTGGGTCGCCCAGCCAGGATGGCGCCGTTTCGGATCCCATAGATGACCTCGCGCTGCTGGTTCAGCACATCGTCGTACTGCAGAAGCCGCTTGCGGATCGCAAAATTCTGCTGCTCGACCTTCTTTTGCGCGGATTCGATCGAGCGGTTGAGCCAGGGATGCTCGAGTTCCTCGCCCTCCTTCATCGATCCCTCCATGAGGCGTGAGGCCAGGTTCCCCTGAAGGAACCTTCGCATCAGGTCATCCTCCAACGAGAGGAAGAACTTGGTCAGGCCCGGATCCCCCTGGCGCGAGCAGCGCCCGCGCAACTGGCGGTCGACGCGGCGGGACTCGTGCCTCTCGGTGCCGATGACGTACAATCCGCCCGCTTCGCGCACCCCTTCACCAAGTTTGATGTCGGTGCCCCGGCCGGCCATGTTTGTCGCGATCGTGACCGAAGCGCGCAGGCCGGCGCGGGAGACGATCTCCGCCTCCTGCTCGTGAAACTTGGCGTTCAGCACCGTGTGGATGATGTTCGTGCGGCGCAGCATCCGGGAGAGCACCTCCGATGCCTCGACGCTCGTCGTGCCGACGAGGACGGGTTCGCCGCGCTTGTTCGCAGCCTCGATCTCGCGGACAACGGCGTTGTACTTGTCGCGGCGCGTCTTGAAGATCGAGTCGTTCTTGTCGATCCGGATGCAGGGCTTGTTTGTCGGAACCACCTGAACGGCCAGCCGGTAGATCTCGTTGAATTCGGTCGCTTCCGTTTCGGCCGTGCCCGTCATTCCGGCGAGCTTCTCGTACATCCGGAAGTAGTTCTGGATCGTGATGGTCGCGTACGTGCGCGTCTCGCGCTCGATCGCGACGTTTTCCTTGGCCTCCACGGCCTGGTGCAGGCCGTCCGACCAGCGGCGCCCCGGCATCACGCGCCCCGTGTTCTCGTCGACGATCAGCACCTTGCTGTCCGGCGCGGGGGTGACCACGTATTCAGATCGGAAGAGCGTCGTGTAGGG
>OBLW0100002398.1_pt1 | contig 15146 bp, 14 predicted proteins | sample 1520161 | NCBI WGS metagenome assembly OBLW01 (sample SAMEA3539309, study PRJEB22396) | soil metagenome | biome: tundra; feature: field; material: soil | place: USA | collected 2010-05 | depth 0.15 m
GCCTACAGCTCTGCAACAACGCGCCCTGGACCTGCTGCGGGTACCGCTTAAGCCTTCCGGCATGTAGTCAGTAACCGCATACCACATTTCCACATAAGTCCCAACAATTCAATCACTTGCGTCAAAAACGTGCTGGAACTTCGGACTAGGAGCTGGAAAGGCGGAAACGCTTTATGTTCCTTCTGCTGCTTGATTTCCGGCTACCTTTGGTAGGCCGGTTCAAGACGTTGGTGATCTGGCTTAAACGCCGGTAAACCAGCGCGAGGGCCGGTCTGCGGCGAATGTTAAGACATATGTCGCCCGGTGCCCGGTTTGGGCCACTTCGACCAGAACTACGCTTCCACTTTCCCGGCCAGAATGATAGAGATCGGCACATCCCCCACCTTTGTATCGAGAACCCAGTCGTGGTCCCCTTGCTTGCTGAAATTGGGGAACTTGTCGCTCGATGACTTCCAGATGCTCAATACGGCGGGATGCGGCGTGCCGGATGCCTTCGCGCTCAAGGCCACCAGAGCATCGAACCCGGCGGTGGCGCCGTGATCCGTGTCGTCGTTTATACGCACAAGCAACGCAAAATCTCTTTGCGGCGCCACACCCTGATGGTCGCCATTCACGGGGTATTGGCTGTAGCGCAGGGTGTAGGTTCCAGCCTTCAAAGATTGCCCGCGCCGGTCCTGAGCCGGCCCTGCGAAGCGGATGACGCCCAGCAACGCGCCTTGGGGAATTGAGAGGGTCACGGCATCGTCGGTCGACTTCGGGCCGCTGGCCACCTGTGTGCGGAACCATACTTCGCAATAGACCGAACCGCCAGCGCCCAGGATCTTGACGCCTTGTTGCTGAAGCGCCGAGGCGAAGGCGGGCGCCAGATCGGTGGGCGGGGCGCCAGCCGGCTCCATCTTGTACTGGGCGAAGGCCAGGGAGGCGGACAAAACCAGGAGGGGGAAGAGATTCTTCATACGAAATTAGATGGCGCCGGCAAGCGTGCCGATGCGGCGGACAGAAACGCCTGCGCCATGAACGGGTTGGAGCGGGAGACCGGATTCGAACCGGCGACATCGACCTTGGCAAGGTCGCACTCTACCAACTGAGTTACTCCCGCTCAGAGGAAGTACCATTATCCTGAACCGCCGGCGGTCCTGTCAAACGGTCTGTAACCATAAAGAAACAAAGGCGCTATTTTCTTGGTGGAAAATGACCGGGGTATGCTAGACTCAGGATCGGTCGGTGGCCCACCCCTATCGGCACTCCTCATAGGCAAGCGCTAGATATGAATCCTTGGGATCGCATTAGGAAAGAACTGGAAGCCAAACTGAGCCCCGAGAGCTACCAGAATTGGATCAGCCGTATTGAATACATGGGGATGGACGGCCTCACCCTGGTGGTCGGCGTGCCCGATGAAGGCACCAAGCGGTGGATCGAGACGGAATACGCCACTGAAGTCCTCCTGGTGGTGCGGCAGCTCGGGTTGGCTATTGAACGCGTGGAGTATGCGTTGCCCTCGTCGCGGGAGCCCGGCAACGTCGAAGCGCCGCCGGTCAGCTCGCTGAACCCCAAGTTCACGTTCGACAGCTTTGTCGTGGGAGCATGCAACCAGTTCGCGCACGCCGCGGCCCGGTCGGTCGCCACCAACCCGTCCCGCAGCTATAACCCGTTGTTCATCTATGGCGGCGTCGGGATGGGCAAGACCCACCTGATGCATGCCATTGGCCGCGCCCTCATCAACAATCATGCGTCGATGCGCATCATCTACACCTCCAGCGAGCGGTTCATGAACGACATGATCACTTGCATCCGGTTGGACCGCATGCCACAGTTCCACGATCGCTACCGCTCCGCGGATGTGCTGCTGGTGGACGACATCCAATTGATCGGCAACAAGGATCGCACGCAGGAAGAATTCTTCCACACTTTCAACGAGTTGCACGATCACCAGAAGCAGATCGTGATCTCCAGCGACGCGCCGCCAAAAGATATCCCCGGCCTTATAGAGAGGCTTCGCTCGCGGTTCGAATGGGGCCTGATGGCCGATATCCAGCCGCCCGATCTGGAAACCAAGATGGCTATTCTGGACAAGAAGGCCGAGGCGGAAGGCGTGGCGCTCCCGGAAGACGTACGAACCTTCATGGCCACCAAGACCAAGTCCAACGTGCGCGAGTTGGAAGGCGCACTGGTCAAGCTGATTGCGTATTCTTCCCTGACCGGGTCGGCGATCAATTTGACGATGGCGCAGCAGGTGTTGCGGCACCTGGTCTACGCGCAGGATCGCAAAGTCACGATCGATTCCATTCAGAAGGGCGTAGCGGAGCGCTACGGCATCCGGCAAAGCCAACTCAAAGAAAAGAGCAACACCAAGAAGATCGTCGTGCCCCGGCAGGTGGCCATGTACCTCGTAAAAGAGCTGACACCGGCCTCGCTACCGGAGATTGGCAGGGCCTTTGGGGGCAAGCATCACACTACCGTGCTGCATTCGGTGAAGAAAATCGACAAGCTGCGCCACACCGACCCGGAATTGAACAGGATCATCCACGCCCTAATCGATTCATTACAATGAGGTTATATGAGTTTTCCACAGGGGCATGTGAGGATCGCCTGTGGACTCTGTGCAAGAACCTGGTCAATGCCTGTTTCTGCACCTTTCCGCGCCTGAAATCCTCAGTCCGGCAATGGCCAAAACTACTATAATTTAGTATAATTTAGGAAGCCTTCAACAATTTTCACAGGACCTATGAATTCTGCTCTTCTACTGCATCTAAATAGACCGAGAGAATAGGAGTGAGACCACATGGAGTTCACCGTCAGCAAAGCAGACCTCGTTCGAGAACTGAGCCTCTCTCAAGGTGTGGTCGAGAAGAAGACCACCATTCCGATCCTTTCCAACGTGCTGTTGGAGGCTAAGAACGACCGGATTACGCTTACTGCCACCGATCTGGAGTTGGGCATCCGCTGCTCTTGTCCGGCTAAGGTCAAGAAAGAGGGATCTGGTACCATCCCGGCCCGCAAGCTGTTGGACTACGTGCGGCTGCTGCCGGACGTGGATCTGACCATCAAGTTCCTGGAGAACCATTGGGCCAGTCTGACGTGTGGCCGGTCGCGTACACGCATTGCTGGAATGTCGCGGGAAAGTTTCCCGGAGTTGCCGCAAATGCCGGAGACCATCGCGGAGATTCCGGTGAAGCTGCTGGCATCCATGATCTCGCGCACTGCGTTTGCCATCTCGCTGGAGGAATCCCGCTTCACTTTGAATGGCGCTTTGCTGTTGCTGAAGACGGATTCGACCACCATGGTAGCCACGGACGGTCATCGGCTGGCTTATGTGGAGATCGCGTCGCCCGCGGCCAGCACTGGCAAGAGTTTTCGCGCGCTAGTGCCTAAGAAAGCCATGGCCGAGATTGTAAAGCTGGCGGACGAAAGCGCCGCTGACAGCAAGCTGGTTTTTGCCGGTGACGAGAACCACTTGTTCTTCCAGTTTGGCGAACGGCTTCTCATTACCCGCAAGCTTACGGGCAACTTCCCGGACTACGACAAGGTTCTGCCAAAAGACAACATACACACGGCCAAGCTGAACCGCGACGAAATTCGCTCGGCGATCGAGCGTGTCTCGCAGTTTGCCGACGAGCGCTCGCGCGCCATCCGCGTGCAGTTCACCGCGGGCGAAGTCAAGATTTTCTCGTCCTCCGTCGAGACTGGGGAAAGCGAGGAGAGCGTGCCCAGCGAATATGCGGGTCCGGACATGGAGATTGGATTCAACGCCCAGTATTTGCTCGATTTTCTGCGCGCCACCAATCAGGAGCAGGTGGCCTTCGAGTTGAAGGACCAGAAGAGCGCCGGCGAATTGCGCCCGGTGAGCGACGGAACCGAAGACCATTACCGCTACGTGGTAATGCCCATGAGGATCTGACGCGAATTTGACAGGGAAGCATGAACCTTTGGGATCGAATCAAGCAGGAACTGGAAGCCAAACTCGGTCCCGCGAACTACCAGAAGTGGATTCGCCGGACGGTATTCGCGCGTCTGGAAGGCGGCACGTTGTTCGTCAACGTGGCCGACGAAGCAGCTAGGAAATGGATTGAGACGGAATACGCGGCTGAAGTGCTGGCGATCGCCAGGCAGGTGGATCCGGCAATCGATCGCGTGGAGTACGAGTTAAACCCAATGGCATCGACGTTCAACGAAACGAGCACAGCAGACGTTTACGATTCCAGCAGTATCAAGGTCCTGGAAGGCTTGGAGGCCGTGCGCCTCCGGCCGGCCATGTATATCGGCTCGACTGGTGAGATGGGTCTGCATCATCTGGTTTACGAGGTGGTGGACAACTCCGTGGACGAAGCTCTGGCCGGCTATTGTACGCAAGTCGACGTCACCATTCATATCGACAATTCCGTAACGGTGATCGACAACGGCCGCGGCATCCCGGTGGATATGCACGAGGAAGGCGTTTCGGCCGCCGAAGTCGTGATGACCAAGCTGCACGCCGGCGGTAAGTTCGATTCCAAGAGCTACAAAGTATCGGGCGGACTCCATGGTGTGGGCGTGAGCTGCGTGAACGCGCTCTCCGAGCGGTTGGAGCTCGAAATCTGGCGTGAGGGCTTTACGTGGCAACAGGAGTATGCTTGCGGCCATCCGAAAGGCCCGCTGACGAGGACGGGCAAAGCCGGCCGCAAGACCGGCACGCGCGTCACGTTCAAGGCGGATCCCACGATCATGGTGGAGACCACGTTCAATTACGATACGCTGGCGCAGCGGCTGCGCGAGTTGGCGTTCCTGAACAAGGGCCTGAAGATCATCCTGACCGATGAGCGCGTGGACCCGGTGAAGAACCACGAGTTTCTGTACAGCGGCGGCATCGCGGAGTTCATCAAGCATCTCAACCGCGGGAAGTCGGTGCTGCACGACAAACCCATCCACTTCGAAGCCGATCGGGAATTGCCCAACGAAGCGGGAACTCTGTCGATGGAAGTCGCGCTGCAATACAACGACGGCTATTCGGAAAGCATCTTCAGCTTCGCCAACAACATCAACACGGTGGATGGCGGCACGCACCTAAGCGGCTTCCGCAGCGCTCTCACCCGCACCATCAACGCATCCGGGCAACAGGCCGGGCTGTTCAAAGATGTCAAAGAGAACCTGACCGGCGACGATGTGCGCGAAGGCCTGACGGCCGTGGTCAGCGTGAAGATCCCGCAGCCGCAGTTCGAAGGCCAGACCAAGGGCAAGCTGAACAGCGATATCGCCGGATACATCACCCAGTTCGTCAACGACAAGCTGGGCGAGTATTTCGACAAGAATCCGGCGGTGATGCGCAAGATCGTGGGGAAGGCTATTGACGCGGCCCGCGCGCGCGAGGCGGCCCGCAAGGCGCGCGACCTGACCAGGCGCAAAGGTGCGCTCGATTCCGGTGGACTGCCCGGCAAGCTGGCCGACTGCCAGGAGAAGGATCCCGAACGTTGCGAGTTGTTCCTGGTGGAGGGCGAGTCGGCCGGCGGCACCGCCAAGCAGGGCCGCGACCGCCGTTTCCAGGCCATCCTGCCGCTCAAGGGCAAGATCCTGAATGTAGAGAAGGCGCGCTACGACAAGATGCTGGGCCACGAGGAAATCCGCTGCATGATTACGGCGCTCGGCACCGGCATCGGCAAGGACGATTTCGACGCGGCCAAGATCCGCTACGGCAAGATCATCATCATGACCGATGCCGACGTGGACGGCTCGCACATCCGCACGCTGTTGCTGACCTTCTTCTTCCGGCACATGAACGAGCTGATCAATCGCGGCCGCATCTTCATCGCGCAGCCGCCGCTCTACCGCATCAAGAAGGGCAAGACCGAGAAATATATCAAGGATGAAAAGGAATTTACGCGCGAAATCATGCGGCGCGCCACGGAGAACCTGACCGTGGAGGTCGGCCCGAATGGCACGGGCGTCAAGGCCACGCTGGAAGGCGGGGAACTGCGCGCGTTTCTGCTGAGCCTGGACGAATACGAGCAGATTTCCCACAAAGTGGAGCGGCGGCTGCGGGACGCCCGCGTGGTGGCGGTGCTGGGCAACGCCGAGTTGCGCGCGGACCACAAGGCCGATTTCCAGGACAAGGAGAATATGGAGCGCCTGGCGGCGGCGGTCAACGCCGCGCAAGTGCCGGCGGAGGTGGTCCCGGACGAAGAGCATTCGGCGTGGACGGTGATGTTCCACGATTCCACGAATGCCGAGCGGCACATCGGCGTGAACCTGGCCGCGCAGCCGGAGTACAAGAAATTCCGGTCGCTGGCGCGGCAGATCGCCAAGTACAACGATCCGCCGTTTGTGGTGGTGCGCGGCGAGCATCGCGACACGCAGGCCGACGCGGTCAGCCTGCTCGCCTTCGTGAAGGTGGAAGGCAAGCGGGACGCCTCGGTGCAGCGCTATAAGGGTCTGGGCGAAATGAACGCCGAACAGCTTGCCGAGACGACCATGAACCCCGAGAAGCGGACGCTGCTGCAGGTGCGCCTGGAAGACGCGGTGGAGAGCGAAGAGATTTTCTCCACGCTGATGGGCGAGGACGTGGAGAGCCGGCGCAAGTTCATTGAGGATAATGCGCTGGATGTGAAGAATCTGGACGTATAAGGGCTACAAAAGAGGCCCGGGGTCAATGCGGGAGTCTGGCCCTCAGCAACCCGTACACCCAAGTCCCAACCAGCGCACTGCCAATAGCGACGATCATCACAGTGACGCCATTGCCTACCAGCGCGAAGAGCGGTCCCGGACAAGCTCCCGTGAGCGCCCAGCCCAGGCCGAAGATCGTGCCGCCCGCTGCGTAGCGAATGCCGAGACCCAGGCTTTTGGGCGGAATCGAGATCGGCTCGCCCGAGACGGTCTTCAACCCAAGCTTCTTGATTAACGCCACCGATGCGGCGGCAACCACAACCGCCGACGCGATGATCTCGTACATGCGCGGAGACTGAAACCGGAACATCTCCTGGATGCGGAACCAGGAAAGCACCTCCGACTTCGTCAGCGTGACTCCGAAAGCAACACCGAGAAGGAGATAAACCAGCAAGGCGATGCCGTTCCGGCTCTGCGCTTCTTCAGTGGACATAGATACTCACAAGATCAGTGGAAGAATGAGATACGTCGCCAGCAGGCCACCGGCGAAGAAGCCCGCCACTGCGATCAACGACGGCAACTGCAGGTCCGCCAGCCCAGAGATCGCATGACCTGAAGTGCAGCCTCCCGCATAGGCCGTGCCGAACCCGACCAGGAAGCCACCCAAAACAATCGAGGCAAATCCTTTCAAGGTCAGCAAGGCGGACCAGGTGAACACCTCGTGCGGTGCAAGCCCGGAGAAATCGTGAATGCCCAATCCCGCCAGGGCGAGCCTGGTCTGTTCGGAAATGGCTACGTTCTCAGATCTCCCCAAATGCGAAGCCAGGAAACCGCCCAGGAAAATGCCGGCCACGAACAGAAGGTTCCAAAGGCCGCTTCGCTTCCAGTCATAACGGAAATAATCCAACTTGCCGGGAAGGGCGGCGGAACAGATATGCCGCAGGCTGCTGGAAACGCCAAAGACCCGGTTGCCCACGATCAACAGCGCAGGCACGAACAACCCGATCGCTGGACCGGCAACGTACCAGGGCCAGGGGCCGGACGGGAAAGCCATCATACCGACTGCCTCCTTGAACTTCAGTCTACTTCCCCCATCCAAAGCTGGCGCCCACCGAGTTCTGATACATGCTCAAGTTGGCCTCGCCGCCGCCGAAGGTTGTCGGGATCGAGTTGACGCCATTCAGTGTCCGCTGGAAGGCATGCTGATAGGCGACATTGATCTCCTTGCCTCCGTGGAGGCCCACGGTTGCCCCGGCCGACAAGTGCTCTTGAACCACGGCGGGCGCGAGCAGATTGAATAAAGTCTGGCTGGCATCGAACGGCAGGCCCGAGTGGTTGTATCCGGCGCGCAGCGTCACCTTGGGACTGGCCTTGAAAGCGAAGCCCACCTTCTCGGCGGTAATGTCGTGCCAGCCAAAGCCTGGCCCGTTACTTGCACCCAGCGGAGCTACGATTGGAACGTCCGGATTCGCGATCGAGTTCACTTGTCCGTAGAAAATGCGCTCGGCATCGAACAGGATCGTCGCTTTGGGATGGATCTTCAGCGCTACGCCGCCGGCGACGTTCGCCGGAATATCAAAACCGCCCTGCCCGGCGAACAGCCCCTCATATTTGGTGAAGCTCTGCATGTAGGTCCGGCTCTGAAACATTGCGCCCAGGTTCAGATACTTGTCGATGGTTCCCACCCAGCCCGCGCGGAATCCGGCGCCGAAGGAGTGGCTGGCGCCATTGTCAGTCACGTTCCCCGGGGCGGTAGAGAAATTAGGATTCGCAAAATTCTGTAGTCCAGTGGCGGAGAATAACTGGTAGCCGACGTTCAGCGAGACACCGAAGGCATTGTGTGTGTTGGCCTCGAAGGCAATTATCGGCGCCGCGAACAACTGCTCGAGATTCACGCCCGCCGGGCGACTTCCGAAGAGTGGAATAGGAGTGGTGTACTGGGTGTTCATACCACCGTTCCCGTAGAGCGAGATGCCCACGGAAACCTTTGAATTGAAGAGGTGGTTAAGTCCCAACTCGGGGATGAAGAAGTTCTTCTTTCCGCTGGCATCATAGGCGGCATCCGCGCCCGGGAAACCGTTCCGAGTGATTGTGGCGCCGCGAATCGGACGAAACAAGGTCACGCCGAAGTCAAACCGGTCACCCACAAAAACCATCTCCGCAGGGTTGGTTGCAGCCGCCAGGCTATCGTGCGGAAGCGCGATCCCGGCACCTCCTTGGCCCTGTTGTATAACGCCGTAGCCCGTCGAAAAGTAGCCGTCGGTCGCCAACATCGGCGCGGCCAAAAGCAGGGTAAGAGGAAAAGCCAACAAACGCCTATTGAGGTCGGTGCGCACGCGAAAGTATTCTCCTTTGAGTTGAGCGTCGCGAGTCAACTTCGCCAATGGCGGTAGCCGGATCCGTCTGGACGGATGCCCGCTCCGACGCTGCACTCCTCACAATACATTTACAATGTCTAGTTTGTCTATCGAAACGATATAAATACATCCTTGAGCGAACAAGCCGACGCTGACTTTCTGCTAGTTTGTTGAACGTGCGGGCGGGAGGCCTGGGAGGCCGCTGCAGGCCGGGGGCCTGCCCCACCACACATTTCTACGCGCCGCGGGTAGCGCCGGCGGTGGCGGTGAGGCGGCTGCGAATCTGGTTCATCACCTCGGAGGCCAGGAAGGGTTTGCGGAGCACGGGAAAATCGTGCTCTTCGCACAATGCCTCTTCTTCCGCCGGGAGGATGGTGCCGGTCATCATGATGATGAGCATGCGCGGCTGGGCTTGCAGAAACTCGACGCCCAACTCAACGCCGTTGCCGTCGGGGAGCATATAGTCGAGCAGCGCGGCATTGGGCTTTTCGGCGGCCATCAGCTTGCGGGCCTCGGTGGCGGATTCGGCGGTGAGCAACTTCCACCCGGCGTCGGCCATGAGGCGTTCCAGGAAATGGAGCAGGTCGCGGTTATCGTCTACCAGCAGCACAGTGGGATGCGCGGCGGTGCGGGCATCCTCGCCTTGGACCGCATGGATGCGCAGGCTCTCGCCGTCATCCGCCAAGTCCACCCGCACGCGGGCGCCGGGACTCACCTGAGAGGTGGCGACCTGGGTAGCCAGAGGTTGCGTCAGGTGGCGGTGGATGGTGCGGTTCAGCTCACGCGCGCCGTACTCGGCGCTGGTCCCTTTTTCGAGCAGAAACCGGCGGGCTTCAAGAGGCACTTCCAGCGTGAACGACCGCGCGCCGAGCCGCGTGTTGACGTGATTCTGCAGATCGGCGATCTGGTGGTCGAGGATGGTGGAGAGCGACTCCGTAGTGAGCGGCTGATAGGTAATAATGCAATCGATGCGGTTGACGAATTCCGGCGAGAAGCGTTTGCGCACGGAAACCAGGGCGATGTTTTGCAGCTTGCCGGTCAGATCGGCGCGCGTGGGCGATTTCACGGATTGGAAGCCGAAATCCGGGTTGATTTCGCGCATCATCTCCCGCGCGCCGAGGTTGCTGGTCAGAAACACCAGGCTCTTTTCGAAATTGACGATGGTGTTGTCACCCAGCCGCAGAATGCCTTTGTCGAGCACGCCGAGCAGCAGGCGGGTCATGGATGGCGCGGCCTTTTCGATCTCGTCGAACAGGACCAGGGACAGGTTGCACTTCTCGGTGGTGACACTGTTCAGCTTCTGCTGGGTGAGCATGGGCTGGGTTTCGCGATGGCCCAGGTAGCCGGGAGGGGCGCCGATCAGCTTGGCCACCTCGTGCTCCATCTGGAACTCGCCGCAATCGATCTTGAGCACATGCTTCTCGGAGCCATGCAGGACGTCGGCGAGGGCTTCGACGGTCTTGGTCTTGCCGGTGCCGGTGGGCCCCAGCAAGAGAAAGACGCCGATCGGCCGGCCTTCGGGGGCGAGTCCGGCCTGGTACATCTGGATGTAGGGGACGATGACGCGGGTGGCGGCAGGTTGCCCGACGACTTTTTGAGATAAGACGGCGATCAGGTTTTCGGCGGGATCGGCTGCCGGCTTCCGCGACCGGCCGGACGACTGGGTACTCTTACCGCCCTCCACTGCGCCCTCCGCCTTGATTATACGGGGGGAGCGGCTTCTTGCGCGCCGCGGGGGGCGTTCTTCGTGGATCGTTTCATCAGCCATTGCGGTCCTCTAATTGCCCTAATTACAGCTAGTTACGTCGATCCAGAGGCAGTCCAAGGGGCATTCGCGGACGCCTGTGACCAACTGTAGATAGTAGTGGCCGGAGGACGCCAAACTCTACTTAATTATTAGCATGGCACGGCCGACTATGTATGTAATATACCGCACCGGTACACGCGGACGGCGGGTGTGAGGGGGGATTTACCTGTGGCGGAAGGTGATGCGGCCCTTGGTCAAGTCGTAGGGAGACAGCTCCAGGGTGACCTTGTCGCCCGCCAACACGCGAATGCGGTTGCGGCGGAGCCGTCCCGCCAAATGGGCCAGCACCACGCGGTCATGGTCGATTTGCACGCTGAATTTGCCGCTCGGGAACTTCTCTAAAACCGTACCGGTTACTTCGATATTGTCTTCTTTACTCATAAACCTCCGTGGGGGATTCGCCGGCGGGGGGCGACCCGAAGCGCTTCCGTTTCGTGGGAGGCCCCGCCCGCATTTGCTCGCTAGCCGGCCGTGACGTTGGCCGCCTGCAGCCCCTTCGGACCGCGCGTTACTTCGAACTCCACACTGGCGCCTTCATCCAGGCTTCGGTAACCTTCCGTCTGGATGGCCGAGAAATGCACGAAGACGTCTTCTCCGTTCTCCCGTTGGATGAAGCCGTATCCTTTGGCTGCATTAAACCACTTCACTGTACCTTTTTCTCTCATTCGATGTTTCCTCTTCTGGTAGTGCAGATCGATCTCCCACGACGCGGCGCCACAAACACAAAAGGGGGTTGCGGCCAACTCACGCAGCCCCCCTTAGACCTGTCCCGACACGAAGATGAGAGTCAAAATGCTCTTACAGTATAACGCAGGGCGTTGTCCAGTGCTGGGCGAGTGCAGGATCGGGGCGCCGGGACCGCCTTCGCCTACTGCTTCTTCAGCGTGTAGACGAAATCGTTCAACCCGAATGCGGCGGTGGCCGGGTCGATGAAATGGTACTCAAGTTCGTTGGCGCAGCCGGTGATGACCGTCTTCCACGACGAGCCATGGAATCCAAGCGACGCTGCGATCTTCGCCGGGTCGGCCGATTTGTCCCGTTCGTGCATCTCGCCGAACGCGCCCTGAAACAACCAGTCGGCGGGGTAATCCTTGACCCGATATGTCGGGCCTTTGCACATGAGCATCCTGGGACCCGCGATCTCCTTGGGCTTGATCGCGACCGTTTTGCCGACCAGCGATTTCATCTCCGACGGGTGCGGCCGGGCAGGATCGGCCCAGGGCGCCACCACCGCCGAGGCGATCTTCCAGGTGCCCAGATAGAAAGGGTCCGCCGCGAGGGCGGTGGAGGCGAGCGCGACACCTCGGCCATTATATCTGGAGGATCTTCACGTAGGGCAGCGATTCACTTCAGGCGTGTATCGCATAGACGGGGATCGTATCAAGGCGTTCGCCGCAGAGTTCGATCCGCAGCCGGATGAAGCGGCAGCCCAGGCCAGCATTTTCGAGGGACTGGCGGCGAGCGGCTGGCACACCGCCGCGATCGCGATGCGGCGCCTGGTTACCGGCGGACTACCGTTCGCCACTGGCGTCATCGGTCTGGGCGGGGAATTCTCCTGGCCGCGGCCCACACGGGCGGGCGATGTACTGCGGGTGGAAAGCGAAGTCGTGGAAATCCTGCCGTCGCGCTCGAAACCGAATCAGGGCATCGTGAAGGTGCGCAGCACTACGATGAACCAGGATGGCGAGCCAGTGCAGGTGTTTACGGGGAAGATAATGGCGTACAAGCGCGTGGCGGTGTAGGCGCAGGCGTTTGCGGACTCTGGTGGTGGGCGCCGGCGTGATCGGCGGCTATTTCGGCGGCAGATTGTTGGAGGCGGGCCTGCGAATTCGGAGCCGTCGCGGCGCCGCCACGCTTTCCGCGCCGCCGGTGGTGCAGGCGGCAAAACTCACGGACCCGTTCGATCTTGTGCTGCTCCGCGTGAAGGCATACGACCTGGAAGATGCGATGACGTCTTTCGCACGGGCGGTTGGACCCGAAACAGCGATCGTTCCGCTGCTCAACGGGATGCGGCACCTGGAGATTCTCGACGAGCGGTTTGGACAGCCCCGCGTGCTTGGCGGCCAGGTGCGTGATCGCCGGGCGGTAAGTAACTTTGCGGTAAGATTCGTTGATGACTAGGATCCGAGCCTCATGCGCTTTGTAAAGATCGGCGCCCTCGCGCTTGTGCTGATATTGTTCGGGACCGCGATATCCCTGATCGTGGCCGACCGGCTGGGCCAACCCGCGACGCCGGATCCGGCCAGCCTGATCGCCAAGGCTGCGCAGTATCGCGTGCGGATCGAGCGCGACACCTTCGGCGTGCCGCACGTCTCCGGCCCCAGGGACGCTGATGTCGCATTCGGCATGGCCTTTGCCCATTCCGAAGACGATTTCGCCACCATCCAACAGGTAGCGCTGGCGGTCCGCGGCCAGTTCGCCGCGACCGAGGGACCGAAGGCCGCCGTCACCGACTATCTCGTGCGCCTCTTCCGAGTCTGGGAAACGGTCAACGCAAAATATGAAAGCGACCTTCCGCCGGATCTGCGGCAGGTGCTGGAAGCATATGCCGACGGCGTGAATTATTACGCGGCTCTGCATCCGGATCAGGTGATGCGGGGGCTGCTGCCATTTACCGGCAAAGATGTAGTTGCCGGGTTTGTCTTCAAGCTGCCCTTCTTCTACGGTCTCGACCACGAGTTGCTGAAACTGACCAGCCCGGAAAGGGGCGGCGCCATCTCCAAGGGCGGGAAGGACGCTTTCCTGTGGACCGGGACGCCGCTACCGGTCGGGTCGAACGCCGTCGCCGTTGGGCCGTCGCGGTCGGCGGACGGAGCCACGCGCTTGCTGGTCAATTCGCATCAGCCCTACACGGGGCCGGTCTCCTGGTATGAGGCTGTGCTCGACAGCGGAGAAGGTTGGCACGTAGCGGGCGGATTCTTCCCCGGGTCGCCGTTCATGTTGCACGGCCACAACCAGCATCTCGGCTGGGCCAACACGGTAAACGGCCCAGACCTGGTGGATATCTACAAGCTGGTCGTGAATCCGGCAAACCCCAACCAGTACCGGCTGGATGGACAATGGCGCGATTTTCAGAAGAGCGACGCCAAGATCCGCGTGAAAATCTGGGGGCCGCTGGTCTGGACAGTGCATCGGGAGGTGCTCTACGCGGCGCAAGGGCCGGTGATGAAAACCGAGCGGGGCGCCTTCGCCATCCGCTATGCCGGTATGAACGAGGTACGGGCGCCGCTACAGTATTTCCGTCTCGACAAGGCCGCCAATCTCGAGGAATGGCGAGCGGCCATGCGGCTGCAGGCGATCCCCAGCCTCAACTATGTGTATGCCGACGAGAAGGGCAATATCGGGTACATTTATAACGGCCTGTTCCCGGTGCGGAAGGAGGGCCCGGACTGGCAGGGGGTGCTGCCGGGCGACCGGTCCGATCTGATTTGGCGGAGCTTTGTGGCGTTCGACAAGGAGCCGCAAATCTGGAATCCGCCGTCCGGTTTCGTCTTCAATTCGAACAACACGCCGTTCCATGCGACAGCGCCCGCCGGCGACCTGAAACCGGAAGACTTTTCGCCGACCCTCGGGATTCAGACCGACATGACCAACCGCGCGTGGCGCGCGATGGAAACCTACGGCGCGGATTCCCGGATCACGGCCGATGCATTTCACGCCTACAAGTACGATCTGACCTACAGCGCGCGTTCGGACGAGGCGCAGGTTCTCGCCGAGGTCCTAGCCGCCGATTCGGGCGCCGATCCGGGCAACGCCGCCGATCTCCGGCAGGCGCACGATATTCTGCGCTATTGGGATCGCAGAACGGATGTGGCGAACCGTGGCGCGGCGCTCGCCATCCTGACCATCGAACCGGTGCTCCGCTCCCGGCTGGAGGGCAAGGCGCCGCGACGGCCGATGGATGCGCTGCGGGAGGCCATCCGAACGCTCAAGACGCATTTCGGGCGGATCGACCCGGAGTGGGGACAAGTGAACCGCCTGCGCCGCGGACCGCTCAGTCTGGCCATCGATGGCGGCCCGGATATCTTTCGCGGAGTTTATGGAGAGCAGCAGGCGGACGGCACTCTGACGGCGATGGCCGGCGATACCTTCGTCATGTTCGTAACATGGGACAAGGCGGGCAAGCTGACGTCGGAGAGCATTCATCAGTTCGGTTCGGCGACGCTGGACCGGAATTCACGGCACTATGCGGACCAGGCGCCGCTGTTCGCCGCCATGAAGACGAAGCCCGTCTTGTTCAATGCGGCTCAGCTTGCGGGGCATGTTGAAGCGGATTACCGGCCGGGAGATCGGGAGAACCACTGAGGCAGGCTGACAGCCTGCGCGGCGGTTGGCCGATTGACAATCGGCCGCAGCTTACCAAGCTGCCCCACAAACGCACCAGCATAAGTTGCACTTATGTTACAATG
>OBLW0100002399.1_pt1 | contig 15146 bp, 12 predicted proteins | sample 1520161 | NCBI WGS metagenome assembly OBLW01 (sample SAMEA3539309, study PRJEB22396) | soil metagenome | biome: tundra; feature: field; material: soil | place: USA | collected 2010-05 | depth 0.15 m
GGCAAGCTGCAATTGGGCTGCGGATTCGGCCAGCTTCGCTCGCAGGATGTGGCGCGCATTCTGGCGGACGCGGGATTTCAATGGGCGTTCATCGACACCGAACACGGCGGATTCGATCTTGAAACCGTGCAAGATATCTGCCGCATCTCAGTGCTGGTGGGGTTGTGTCCCATCGTGCGCGTGGCAGAGCTTCAGTATTCGCTGGTTACCCGGGCTCTCGACGTTGGCGCCCAGGGGATTATTTTCCCGCGCGTCGAATCACCGGAACTGTTGGCCAAGGCCATCAGTTGGATTAAGTATCCGCCGGTCGGCATCCGAGGATTCGGATTGACGGCGCTGCAAGTTGACCACGAGAAAGTGACCATCCCGCAAATCATCGAGCACATGAATGCGAACACGATGGTGGTAATGCAGATTGAGACCAAGCGCGCGGTGGAAGCTCGCGACGAACTGATGGCGGTGCCTGGGATCGATGCAGTGATGGTGGGTCCGGCGGACCTTTCAGTTTCGCTCGGCGTGGGCGGCGAGTTCCAGCATCCGCTGATGGTGGAAGCGATGGAGAAGATTCGCGACAGTTGCGTAGCGCATGGCGTGGCGCCGGGGACGCAGACTCGTTCGGTGCCGCAGGCCAAGTTCTGGCGCGAGCGCGGCATGCGATTCCTGGGCTGCAGCAACGAGACTGGAATGCTGTACGAGCGCGCCTGCGAGCTGGTGCGCGAGCTGAGCTGAGGCTGGTATACTCGAAGTCGTCCCACCTGTTGCACTCGCTGGAGTGGCGGAACTGGCAGACGCACGGGACTCAAAATCCCGCGGCCTTCACTGGTCATGAGAGTTCGACCCTCTCCTCCAGCACCACAGTGTTTTCTTTAACTTAGAGGAAATTACCGGTTTCGTCGTGCAATATAGTACAATCAGGTATGGCTCTTGTGCTTTACCGCCGCCATCGCCGTGACTGCAAGGCAGCCCATCCTGAACAGCTCCATACCAGCGAATTCGACGAACGCAAGAAGGGCTATCGGCGCTGCGACTGCCCCATAGTCGCTTCAGGAACACTTGCCGGCAGGTTCCGAAGGCAGAGTACCGGCACTTGGGAATGGGACACTGCCAAGGCCTTGCTGGCGGCTTTAGAGCAGGCCGGGAGTTGGGACGCCCAGAAACCCAAACCATCCCAGCCGCCAATCGCGGCAGCCTCCGATCCGCGACGGATCACAATCCTCGAAGCCACCGAAGCCTACATGGCAACTTGCAAGCACCGGGGCCTTCAGCCTTCCAGCCTCTCCAAATATCGCACCTCGATGAATCAGCTCACAGCCTACTCGGACTCCCGCGGCTATCTCTTACTCGATCAACTAACCGTTGCCGACATGGATCGGTTCTACGCCTCGTGGAAAGACGGCAAACGGGCAGGGGCTAAGAAGCTCGCCCGCCTCAAAGCCTTCGTCAAATTCTGCCGCAAGCGCAAATGGCTCAGCGACGACATAACCGAAGACCTGCAGCCGCAGCAAGGATCATCCATTCCGGCGAACAAGACACCTTTCACCGACGAGGAACTGAACCGCATTTATGCCGCCTGTGACGTGCTGGGCGGTCCCAAACCGCCGGGACCAGGCGCCAGGGAATGGACCGGCTCTGATCTGCAAACTTTCATCATGCTTTCGGTGTACACCGGCCTGCGCATCTCAGACGTTGCCACTTTCAACATCAGGGAACGCCTCGAGGGTAACGACGTCTTTCTCCGCATGCACAAAACCCGGAAACCTCTCTTCACATGGATACCCGATTGGCTGGTAAGTCGCTTGAAAGAGATGGAACAGAAAAACGGGGCATTGATATTCCGCACCGGCCAATCATTACAGATGCAAACCATGGCCGAGTTGTGGCGCGTCAAGCTGGCGAAGGCTTTCAAAATAGCGGGCCCATTCGAGGAGCCTCCACTTCCGCATCGGTTCCGGCATACCTTCGTTCGAATTCTGCTCGAAAAAGGTGTTCCCGTCGCGGATGTGGCAGAGTTAATCGGAGACACAGAAGAGATCGTGCGAAGGCACTATGCCCGCTGGGTTCCAGAACGGCAGGCACGACTCACAAAGATCCTCAAGGATGCGTTCGACGACAAGCCGAAACCGAAGCTCGTTGCACTTCCAGGCGGACGCGGTTAGGCGACGTTCAGTAGGCGGGTGTGAATGCGCCGCGCGGCGGATTCGGGAATGCTGTAGACCGTGTGCGCTTTCTTCCTGCCCATTCTGATTTTGATGACACCTGGATCGTCCTTGACGAGCTTGCGCACGGTCTCCCTGCCCAACCCCCACAGGCGCGCGAGATCGCCAATTCGATAGTGCTTTTCAAAGGTGTTGTCGATCAGCACAGCCAGTAGCCTCTAAATATATGGAGGCGCGACGGCCTGCCAATCTCACCCAAAAACAGTACTACAAAAGCGGTGAGATTTGCCCTTCTCAAATCCTCCTTGAGAGTAGAGGGCAAAATGAACGGCACGAAAACTATTTCCAATTCACCGGCAGCGAGGATACCTGTGATCGGAAAACGAGTGATTCTTTCGATGGGCGGAAAAGGCGGCGTCGGCAAGACCAGTGTGATCACCGGCTTGGCGGAATGGTTCCAGGAAAACTCGATTCCCGTCAAGCTGCTCGACCTCGACACCGAAAATAAGGCGCGCGGCTCGCTGACGCACTTCTTCGGCGGTCGAGTGCCAAAGGTGAACATCCACACGCCGGCGGGCCTGGATGCCTTTGTAGACGAGCTTACCGATGGTCCACCCGTAATCCTGGCGGACATGGGCGCGGGCGCCGGTCAGGTGACTTACGACTGGTTCGACAAGATGTATTCGAACGTCGCGGAGGCTGGAATTGCATTCACCTCCGTTGGCGTCATCACATCCGACCCTGCCAGTGTCGAGAGCGTTCTCGCTTGGGCTTCCCGGTTACGAGACAGAACCGCTTACTTGATCGTCGAGAACTCCGTCGCAGAACACACCGACTTCCGTTACTGGCGGGAAACGCATCAGGCGCTCTTGTTTCAACAGAAGTACTCGCCAGCTGTGGTGCGGATGGATTTCCGGCTGCCAGTTCTCGAAAACGCCACAAGAAATCACGGCGTGACGCTCGGCGCGGTCGCCGCCAGGCTCGCCGCCGCCCCGGAGTTGCAGAGGGCATCACTAGTGATGCGGGCGCAGAGCTATCGCAGACGCATGTTCGCTGAATTCGACAAGGTGCAGGAGCTGCTTTTGCCATGAGCGAGCAGGATGAACTCTTCGAACCCGATCTCATCGATCGCATCGCGAATGCGCTGCCGGTGGAGGTAAGGGCCGAATTCTACCGCGAGCTTCGCCATTGCCGGTCCCTGCCCGAGAACGACGAGATGCTGCGAATTTTACGCGCCATGCACTTTTCCGTCTTGATCATGGTGGAGGTGCCCGCGCGGATGGCGACGGAGCGAGAGCGATTCGAGCAGACCGCCGCTGGCACAACGAAACTTCTCCAGGATGTGCGGCAATTCACCGAAGAGCATCAGAGGCAAATCGATGAGCGACTTGATCAAGTCTCGGCCGACATCGCCGAGGCGCTAAAACCGGAAGCTGTTGCCGCCGCGATCAATGAAAGCCTTCGCCAGCAATTCGTTAAAACAACGATTCCTGAAACCGCCAACGCGCTCGCGGTTACCGCCGCGCAGATAAAGAAGGCCGCTGATGATTTCGTGGATGTAGCTGGGAAACTGGGAGCCACTTACGATAGTGCATCCGCAGAAGCCCGTAGAGCGATTCAACAACTCGAATGGGCCAGCTCGAAAGCCTTAGAGAGTACAAAACGCGGGGCCGAGGAGTTAATGCAGGCGTTCGGCAAAGAGTATCGCTGGTGGTTCTTCGTGTTCGTGATTTTGGCGTTTGTACTGGGTCTAGGGCTCGGATTAGTGCTTTTGTATTTACACGACCAACGGCCGGCGGTGGTGGATCATGCACCCGTAATGCAGACACACGAACTGAAGCCGACGCCTGCCGTCAAACCGAAGATCAGACACTAGGATGTTCAGATGCTGACCATCCGTGCCATGTCGGACGGCAAAGGCTATTCATCCCGGCACCTGGAGCACAGCGATTACTACGCCGAGGGTGAGCGCGTGACTGGAGTTTGGCACGGGCGTGGAGCGGAGCTGCTGGGGCTAAATGGAGCTGTGAAGACAAATGACTTCGAGGCTCTGCGTCAAGGCCTAGATCCACGAAAGAAAGAATTTCTGAGAGTCCGCCGCAGTGCAGACCGCACTGCAGTTGACGGGACCAAGCTCGCACAGGGGCGAAGCCTCTACGATTTCACGATCTCGGCCCCGAAGTCGGTCTCGATACTCGCGATTCTAGGGGGTGACGATCGGTTGATCGAAGCACATCGCATCGCCGTCGCAGAAGCCCTCGAAGAAGCCGAAAAGTACGCAGCCAGCCGCGTACGGCAAGCGGGCGCGAATGAGGATCGGCCTACCGCAAATCTGGCGCTTGCCGTCTACCACCACGACACCAGCCGCGAACTTGATCCGCAGCTGCATACACATGCGGTTGCGGCTAATCTCACATTCGACGGTACGGAAGGCCGCTGGAAGGCGCTGCAGGCGTCGGGGATTTACGAACTCCGGGCCTATCTTTCCGAGGTCTACCGCAATGCGCTTGCTCGCGAAGCGCGCGCCATGGGGTATGAGATCGAGAATCAGCGTGACGCGAAGGGACGCGATGCCGGGTTCGAGATCCGGGGCGTACCGCAGGACCTCCTGGCAAAGTTCAGCCAGCGCAGCCGCCAACGCGATGAGGCAATTGCTGTTTTTGTCGAGCAACAGGGACGGAAGCCGACCGACAATGAAATCGCAGTGCTGGTTCGAGAGTCACGGGCCGACAAGCTCGCGGAGATTTCGACGCAGGAACTGCGCGAAAAGCAGCGGGCTCGGCTGACTCCGGACGAAAAGAAGGCGCTTGTTCGGGCGCGCAGCATGCAGGCGCCTACTTTGTCGGTCGCATCAAGCTCTTCTTCGCTGGATTACGCCAAGGACCACATTTTCGAACGTGTATCGGTCGCTCAGGACCATGAGCTCCTTACCGAGGCCCTCCGGCATGGCCGAGGACGAATCCGACTCAACGAGTTGAAGGGCGAACTGAGCGTCCAGGAGTCGGCCGGCCGGGTATTGCGCTCAGGGCGCGAGATCGCTACGGAAACCAGTCTGGAACGAGAGCAGAAAATGATTGCTACGGTTAACCGTGGACTGGGCGGATTCGACCCGCTCGTTGGTGCTCATAGGTTTGTCGTCTCAGACAGTTTGCGCCCCGAACAGAAGCATGCCGTGGAGTTCGTGCTCCGATCGTGCGATCTGGCGGTAAGCATCAGTGGCGCCGCAGGGACCGGTAAGACCGCAACGTTGAAAGAACTTCGGCGAGGGCTGATGGAATCTGGCCGTGCGGTACTTGCTGTCGCCCCTACGATGAGCGCCGTAGAGGAACTGCAGAAGGTGGGTTTCGCTGACGCGATCACCGTCGAGCGGCTGCTCGAAGATCCCAGCATTCGAGGTGGCTTCCGAGGCAAGGTAATCATCCTCGACGAGGCTGGCATGGTTTCGGCGCGTCAAATGGCGAAGCTGCTGCGATTGGCAGAGGAATGCTCCCTACGGGTGGTCTTCAGCGGCGATACCAAACAGATCCGAAGCGTGGAAGCAGGCGACGCCCTGCGAATACTGGAAAAGGAATCGCGCCTCAAGACGGTTACTCTGACTCAGGTACAGCGGCAAAGCAGGAAAGACTATCGCACCGCGATGGAGGCGCTTCGCCAGAACCCGGAGCGAGGATTCGCCAAACTCGATGCGATGGGGGCCGTTCGTGAGGTCGCGTTCTCCGATCGAGCCGCGACCATAGCCGATGCGTATGCCGATGCTGCAGGCCAAACTCTGGTCGTCTGCGCGACTCACGATGAGATCGACCGAGTGACCGAGGCGATACGCGAAGGCAGGAAAGCAAGCGGGCAACTGGGCACGGGTATGCCCCTCACCCGGCACGTCTCGCTCAACTGGACAGCCGCACAGAAGGCTGATCTGCAGAACTATCGGCCAGGGCAACTGCTGGGCTTTCACCGGGCCGTCAGCTCCATTCGAAAGCACGAGACTGTTGAGGTCTTGGGTACAGCACCAAACGGTATCGTGGTTCGTGCTGCAGCCGGAAAGGAATCCACTATCTCTCGGAGGCACGCTGGGAGCTTCGATGTGCTGGAGGCGAAACCCATTGAAGTGTCGCCTGGCGATCGGCTCCTGCTCACCGCCAATCGTCGTGATGCTGGATTGCGCATAACAAACGGCGAATTGGTCACCGTCTCCTCCGTCGATGCCCGTGGTCGGATTCAGATAGAAGGTGGCCGCACTCTGCCTGCGGATTACAAGAGCTTTACTCATGGCTACGCTGTCACCGCGCATCGCAGCCAAGGCAAGACGGTCGATTCGGTCATTCTGTCGGGCGACGGCATGCAAAAGGAGTTGTTCTATGTTGCCGCCTCGCGTGGCCGGCATAGCGTGTCAGTGATCACGACCGACAAGGAACGTCTGCAACAGACGGTAGGCAGGTCCATGGCGAGAACCTCGGCCACGGAGCTATTGCGTGGCAAAGAGGCCTGCTTGCGCCAGGGAACCCCGCGAGGGATGGAAATGGCGCGAGAAATGGTTCGAAGAGCGGCGGCGTTGTTGAGTTCCGCTGCGAAGCAGATTATCCAGCAAGAAGTAGTTCGAATCCGATCGCGAAAGGAGCGCAGACGTGAACGTGGTCTCGGGCGGTAACGTACCCTGGGTAGTCAGCTCAGGTGATCCGGCAGCGACACTTGAGATCGTGCTGCAAACCCAAACCTTGATCCTCTCCTGGCATCAGTTTGTCTGCGGCGAGGGCAATAGCGAGGAGCTACGAATCGCCTTCGCCAGTCATGATGTGGTCATAAGGGGTGCTGGGCTTGATGCGCTGCTGCCCGCGATTGCCTCCCATCGGGTCGTATCGCTTCGCGAGAGCCTGCGTTCTGAGCGTTTTTCCGGCCAGGCGGGGCGGTGCATTCATGAAATCGTCGTCCGAAGGATCGAGAGTGAGTTATGAAGCCAATGCGCGCGGTGTGTGGTGAGAAGTGGCAATTGAGCGTGGCAAATGGTTTCGCTCTCCTTCGAGAGCGTTATTTGGAAATAGACACCATCCCTAAGCCTTGCGGCTTAGGTTCGGGCGGCCCGCTGAGCGGGCTGTATAACCCGGATGTGTCCCGCACTTGTCCGACTTTTGTCCCGGTTTTGTCCCGCATTTGTTCAGCTTCATTTTACGCTCCGGAGGACCGATGGAAGACGAGTTTCACGATGTTTTGAGCAGCGTAAACGCGAAACAGGGCCGCTCGCGCTTGGAGCCGTACGGCGAACTCGTGGAGGCGTTGCGATGCCGTGGCTTCACGTGTAGGGATATTACCGCTCTACTATTGGAGAAGTGTCAGTTCAAAACGTCGAAAAGTGCTGTCGGCCGGTTGGTGCGAGCGCGAGCGCGTAGGCGACGGAATGCCGCCCGCCAAATCTCGCGCGGTGTAGCGATACCGCCCCCGATTGTTGCCAAAAGAGCGGGATTGCATTCTGGGCCCGCACCCAGTGAAAACGAAGTCCAGCAGAGAATCGCAGCAATGAAGGCGCGGAAGCCGGCCATAACGGCATCTGAGAATGACTTCTACTTCGACCCAACTGAACCGCTCCGGCTCATCGATCCGGGAAAACGGGATTCAAACGACTAATCAATCGACGTCCCGTCGCATCTCAAGGCCGCACGACAGAATCAGATCCCCAACTGCCCCTAAAGCTTATCGTCTCCGAATATCGTATCCATTCGGTCCATGTATTTGACGCTGAACGCCCAATCCCGGTCCGGTTCGCCACTGTCTCCGCGAACAATTGTACTTTCGATCTACACTTCCGCAGACGGAGGGCAGTCGAAGAGCTAATAGCTGCTTTAGCAGCCCCGGTAAAATCCGACTATGCTGTCGCACTTGCCCAGAGGACGTTCCCAGCGAACACCCCACGCGCTGAAGACTGGATTTCGTCCGGGCCGCAGCGGCGCCTGCGAAGCCCGCTTGTATCAGGCCACGGGCGTCTTGAATGGTTAAGGCGAACCACCCGCAAAACGAGTGGCGGCGAGTGACTTGCATGAGGCCATCGCCTATATGCGGAAATGGCATTCCGACTTGGACACTCTATATGTCGAATTGGTGGCGCTGATCGAAGTGTTGTCCGGCTCCCCGCTAAACTAGATTAATCTTCTCTTGGATGCCTTGGAAGCTCGCACGTACTACGCGTACTCCTAGCTAGACCGCTAAACTGCTTTCCGCGTTTGCTTTTTAACAGCGGAATTATCCTCAGTACGGCCCTACCCACCCTTACCTGGCGAAAAAGCGGCTTCCGTTGTTAACCACTGGGGGAAAGTTCGAGTCCTACCTGCGGCGCCAAGACTTCATATAACGAACTGGCACCGCCGTTTTGTTGCGCGAAATGAAACCGGGCGCCACAAAACGGAGCCACACCGAACGAATCTGGACCAAACCCATTCCGTACAGCACGATCGGCTATAATCCGAGTGTCTCGGCGTATTGGAGCCGGACCCTACTACTCGATTCGACCAGAGTCATGCGCATCAAATTGCGGCCACCGCTGGTCATTCGCTTAGGCGGAGCGCCAGTGACGTATTCTGACTAAAGGTTCGAAGATGGCACGGCAATTCCATGGGCTCGGTTTTTTGCTGCTGTCGGTGGCGTCCGTCTGTCCTGCCGCCGATACTCCTGTCGCGCACTTCATCGGACCGGAAGCCTGCGCGCGGTGCCATCGGGCCATTGCCGCTCAGCAAAAGCAAACAGCAATGGCAGCCACTTGGCAAGGAGGCCTCACAGCGTGGCTTCCACCGGCCTTTCAGGCTTCAGCCGCTGACGATCTTCCCTACGAACTCAAGCGCATGGGCGAAGCTTTCACCTACTCCGTCGGCTTCGGCGGCACGCAGTTGACCTTGCCCGTCGAAGTCTTGATGGGTGGTCGGCGCCATGGGATCGGTTTCCTGGCCTCCATCCGCGAACTCGATGGCATTCCCCTGGCGCGGCCGGCGCTGGTTCAGACCCGGTACGAGTGGAGTCCGGAAAGGAAACAACTGCTGCTCGCGCCAGGCTGTATACTCGCGAAGCCGCAAACGCTCGACGCCGCGTTAGGCGTCGTCCTGAGTCCGACGTTCGAATCGCGCTGCCTCAGTTGCCATGGTCAGCCCGGCACCCTGGGAAGCGGCAGGGACGGCGGCGTCGGTTGTGAAAGCTGCCACGGTCCCGGTTCTGGTCATCTTCTGGCGGTGAACGAAGGTCACCCCATGCAAGGCATCGTCAATCCTAAGCGCTTGTCGCCCGAAGATAGCATCGATGTCTGCGCCCGCTGCCATATCGGTTTGGGGCGGTTATCCGATCCTTCGACAGACGACTTGCTGGTTGCAAATCAAGTCCTTGCTCTGCGGGGCTCAGAGTGTTTTCTTCAAAGCGGCAAAGCCATTTCCTGCAACACTTGCCATGATCCTCACAATGACGCGACCGGAGCTCGCCGAGCGGTTAAGGTATGCCTCAACTGTCACGCCGCAAGCGCGAAACCACACGCTGCGCTGTGCCCCGTGAATGCATCCGGCGGCTGCGTCGGTTGCCACATGCCGTCCGTGGAAATGGGTCCGCTGCATTTGGTGGATCATGCGATCCGCGTTCATCCGGAACAAGGGGTGCCGGCCGTAACACCTGGCGCCGCCCTGCGGACACAGATCCGGCCTGTGAGTGAATACTTGCGTCTCATCACAACGAATTCGAGTGAAGCTGCCGCTGCCGCGCGCAATCGGCTTCAGGGTGGGGAATCTTTCTACGACGTTGCGCGCGAGGTTTCGATCAATCCCGCCGCGCCTATCGGAGGCTATCTAGGCCGCAAGACACTCGCGGAGTTAGACCCAAAGCTTGCAGACGAGGCGGCCCGTCTTGGTCATGGCGAGACGAGCGCGGTTTTCGAGAGCGCCGGACGATGGGTCATCCTGCAACGCCTGTCCCGCGATTTTCGCCTGCAGGCCGAACAGCTGGAACGACAAGCCGAAGACTTAGCGACGCGCGATGATCCCGTCGCCGCCATCGGGAAGGCGCAGGAAGCGCTCATCGTCTATCCGCACTTCCTTCGCGCTCTTGATTTCATAGGGGTCACGCTTGCGGCCGCCGGCAATCCCAAACGAGCCGCCGAAGTGTTGAGCACAGCTACGCGCTTTTATCCAAACGATGCCGGCACGGAGTTTGCGCTCGGCTCCGCGCTGGAACTGCTCAATGACAAAGCCGGCGCGGCCGCGGCGTACCAGCGAGCCATATCGCTCGAAGAGGACTTCACCGCCGCCTACGGAAACTTGGGGCGAATCTCGTACTCATTGGGTGATTGGCAAAGTGCTATCGCGACTTTTCGGCGCGGTCTTCAAATCAATCCGCTCTCCGCCGAACTCAACTACGATTTAGGACTCGCCTTGACCCGTAGCGGCGACGTTGCCGGCGCCCGGCAAGCATTGGCATTGGCGCTTAGATTGGACCCCACTCTCACTGAGCCGGGTGTTCGTAAGCGCGGCGTTCCGCAACCAGGCCAAGCGGCGCACCGGGAGAATCCGTGAAATGGCGTGGCCTGAATTCTCGGTTTGCCTGTTTGCCTATGCGGACTTTTGTGGGACCGAATTCGCGCAAGACTTAGACACCGCTAGGTTCGTGAGTTAAAGATTCATTACAAAAGCGGGCGGCTTGCTCTCTCCCGAGTCTAAATCGTTGTTGGGAGGAGAGCAATGCGAACAGCTGGCCGAAACGGCCGCTAATGCTGGAAGCCGCCGACCAGGACAACCTCGAGTTGCTGGCGGCAACCGAAGATCGTTCTTCGAGCTACCGAAAGGCTTTCCAACCAGGAAATCGCCCGACGGCTGGGCGTGACGGGCGCAACGGTTGGGAAGTGGAGAGAGGGGTACAGAGCGCAGAGGATGAGGTTCGTCGGATGATTCGCGCCCTGGGCCGCGCGAGATCGTGGATGCCAAGGTAGAGGAGGCGGCCCTAACTCACCTAACACTTCGAAGGCTCGGAATTCCTCAACGAATGTCTAACCCAGGACACTAGACTAATACTTTCGTTTAGTACGCGGCCCGGAGCCTGATAACAGTTACGTCCGAATCCTGCGGCTGCGCTGGCAGCTTGATAATCAGGCGGCTATCCAACTGGTCGAAAGTCAACGGCTGGTTTGTGGCAAGCAGACTGGCAGAACGAAACTTCGGCAAGCCTTGACCCGGCAGTTCGAGCGACTCTCCAGGCCAATCGAAGACGTGCAAGAAAACGTCGCGGCCTCGTGCCGTGGTCCGCACGCCGCCCAGCCCTTGAAGTGGTCCATAGGTTGTGCCATAGATCGACTCGCCGTTGCGGTCTAGCCACTTGCCAATCGCTTGGAGGCATTCCGTGAACTCGGGCTGAATTGTTCCATCCGGGCCGGGGCCCACGTTCAAGAGGAAGTTACCTCCGCGGCTTGCCACTTCCACTAGGGTTCGGACGAGTTGTCCCGCCGTCTTGAAGTCGCGGTCATTCTTGTTGTAGGCCCACGTGCCGTTAATCGTCATGCACGTCTCCCAGAGCCGGAACTCCTCGGGTGTGGGTAGGTAGCCTGGCTTTGTACCCGGGTCCTTGTGATCGAAATCCAGATAGTTGCCCTTTACCGGAATGCCTGCGGGCAGGAATTGCTCAGGCGTTTCGAAGTCCCCCGGAATGCCTATGCGATTGTTGATCAGCGTGTTCGGTTGCTGTTCGAGAATGGCCCGCTGCATCCGATATCCATCGAACTTGCGCTGATTGTACAAGCCATCGAACCAGATGAGTGCAACGTCTCCGTAGCGCGTAAGCAACTCGCGCAGTTGCATCTCCATGTAGCTGAGATAAGTTGGCCACGTATCGCGGGTTGGCTCACCATTCCAGTTCTCGGCGGCGAGCTTGGATGTGTCCCGGAACCCTGGATGATTCATATCCGGCGGCGAGTAGTAGAAACCGAGTGGCATCTTCTGGCGCTGGCACGCTTCGGATAACTGCTTCACGATATCGTTTTTGTAAGGTGTGTTCGAGATCTTGTAGGTGGTGAATGCGGAATCGAACATGCAAAAGCCGTCATGGTGCTTCGTCGTGAAGACCATATAGCGCTGACCTGCTGTTCTGGCCAACGCGACCCAGCTATCCGGATCGAAGCGAACCGGGTTGAACCGGCTCGGCAAAGCTCGGTACTCCTGCTCCGTTATGGCGAATTGCTTCGAAGGACGCATGATCGGCCAGGAAGCTTCCACGCTGGCGACAGAGTAAGGTCCCCAATGGATGAACATGCCAAACTTGGCTTCGCGATACCAGGCAGTTCGATGGGCGTCGTCAGCCAGTGATTGAGCCAAAGGTACGGGAGTAGCTTTGGATCCCGTGCTGCGCTGGGGCGAAGCTACCTTCGCAAAAGAGATCCCGGAAGCGATTGCGAGTAACTGACGTCGATTCATTTTAAAATCACCTTTCCCTCAAGACCGCGAGGCAAGCAGAAACGTCGCGGAAGCCAGCAGGAGAAGGCTAGCAGCCATCCCGTATTTCGCCGACGGCGGAGCGCCGCGCCACTCCGAAGTCAGCAGTCCCGAACCGTTAGCCGTCATGATCATGAAGATCTGGAACAGCGCCCACCCAACGGATGTGCCCAGATCGCCGAGATAGACCGAACCTACGCCGTAGACGGCGAAAGCCCCCATCCATAAAACCCCCATAGCGATCCCGCACCAGGCATCCGCGCCCCACCCCCCTCGAAAAAACTTCCATGTGCCATTGCGGGAGAGCCGAACCGCAGCGTAGGAGACGTTGGGCACAAAGCCGCCTAACAACGCGATGGGCCATACGGCATAGCCGGCGCTTTCGGGAGAGTTCCCCATCCGCACCGCCTGCCGGGCGATACCGTCCCCGAATGCAAAGGCGTAATTCAGCATGGGCGCCAGAATTCCGCATAAGACAGCCAGGCCGAGCGCGGTGCTGTAGCCACTCTCCCGGGCCGGGCGTGCCGCGGTTCCGGTTTTCTCGCGCATTCTCCCGGCCCAGGCGGCGAGCGCGACTCCCACTATCATTACGGCAACCCCGCAAAAGACGATTAAGCCCCGGTAGCTGGCGGCAACATCGCGATGCTTGACGAGCAGCGGGACGAGCGTTCCGAAAAGCGCCCCGAGACCCACAATTACGGCGTATCCGAGCGCCATCCCGAGCCGCGCGATGCACAGACCGAACAGCACCTGCGCGATTCCCCATCCTGCTCCGAACAACAGCGACGGCGCGAATGTCATGAGGGGCAGTGAACGATATACTGCCGGCAAGTCCGCCACGTTTTTCAGAGCGAGCGCCCAGGGAAGGATGATTAGGGAAACGATGCTAAAGACAAGCCACACGCATTCCCACGGCCACCGGCGGGCGTACTTCATGGGCAGCATGCATGTGCCGGAGAGCAAACCCGCCAACAGCGTCAACGCAAAGCCGATTCGAAAATGTTCCAAGGTCAGCGGCTCCCCGGGATGAGGTCGCATGAAAGGCCGGGCTCGTGCGCCGTAACATACTTTCCGTTTTCGACCACGGCCGGATGCACGAAGTGCTTGCGCAAGTGGGGAATGTGCTCAAGAAAGACGACCGGATGGCCAAGCGCCACGTGATTGAACAGGACCAGGTGCTGGTGAATTTGCCCCATATCTCCCACATGCGGCACCACCGGCATCTCGTATCTCCGCGCCAGCAGGCTGACCGCGAGGAACTCGGCAACGCCGGCCAGCCGCGTGCAATCCGCCTGCGCAAAGTGCATGGCGCGACTTACCATGAAGTTGCGGAACATTATGCGATTGGGTACATGCTCACCCAAGGCGATGCGGAGGGGCGCGATTCGGTCGGCGAGCCGGACGTGTCCTTCGATATCGTCCGGATGAGTGGGCTCTTCGATCCAATAGGGATCGATCTCGCGCACAGCCTCGCACACGCGGGCGGCCTGTTGCACCGTCCATTGTTGATTGGCGTCGAGCATAATCCGGCACTCGGCTCCGGCGAGTTGGCGAAGCAGGGTAGCGCGGCGTACGTCTCGCCTCCAGTCCGCGGAACCAACCTTGAGCTTCAGTGCCCGGAAGCCTCTGTCGAGCGCCTGTTTCACGTTGTCCGAGAGTTGCGCCTCGTCGTACTGAAACCAACCGACGGAGGTGTCGTAACCGGGATATCCGTCTACGAGAACATGTTCGCGTTCCGTTCGGCGTTCGCGCTCCGCCTCGATCATTTCAACGGCCTGCTCGCGGGTTAAATCTTCTTCGAGATAACTGAGGTCCAGCAGATTCGCCAACTCGCGCGAACTCAGATCGAGGAGCAGACGCCACAAAGGCACGCCGCGCGCTTTCGCCCAAAGATCGAAACAGGCGTTCGTCAAAGAAGCCAGAGCGAGGTGAACAGCACCTTTGTGCGGCCCCAGCCACCGCAGGCTTGCGTCATCCGACAGTTTGCGGCTCACCGCGCCGAAGTCGGACATCAAGTCTTCAATAGGTATTTTGGGAAGCAATTCGCCAAGCGCTGCGATCAAACGGCAGACGATCTCGTTGCCATTGCCCAAAGTGAGAACGATTCCGCAACCCGAAATGCCATCCGCGGCGATCAACCGCGTGACCGCGAACGCGTATTGGACCACATTGTGAACAGCGTCCGTGCCGGCGCCCGCTTCCAAATCGAACCGGCGGTCCTCCGTCTCAACGCGCAAGATAGTGACGGACTTCATCGCCGGTAGCCTAGTTCCGCGCCCCCGCTAACGGGAAGGATGCAGCCCGTGATGAAACGCGCTTTCTCGGACAATAGAAACACAGCGGCATCGGCGATCACGTCGCCTTGCGGACAGTATCCAAGCGCGTGAATCTGATCCAGGTACGTTCGGATCGACGTTGCATCCGGTTGCTCGCCGCACCAGCGTTCGAGCGTCGGGGTCCAAACACCAGCCGGACAAACGGCATTGACTCGGACGCCGAACCCGGCATAGTCAAGCGCCATGGACTTCGTTAGCGCGATCATGCCGCCTTTGGTTGC
>OBLW0100002400.1_pt1 | contig 15145 bp, 9 predicted proteins | sample 1520161 | NCBI WGS metagenome assembly OBLW01 (sample SAMEA3539309, study PRJEB22396) | soil metagenome | biome: tundra; feature: field; material: soil | place: USA | collected 2010-05 | depth 0.15 m
GTCAGTTCCAGGTGCGCCAGTTCGGCCACGCGGTCTACTTCTTCTACAGTTACTTTTGCAGTCATTCCCTCATCTTCCCCATCCGTAGCGCACGAGTCCGGTCTTCCTGCGGTCCCGTCGCACACACTCTTCAGAACAGCCTGAAGCTTGTGCCTGAAGGTAAAGTATAGCCCGTTACCCATTCCGGTTTAGCCTTGCCGCATCCGCGCCGGTGGCATCAATCCACGGTCATAGTTAAGGTAACCGCATGAGTGATTCCGGTGGAGGAAACTGTGACGGGAATCGTATAGGTCCCAGGGGGAGTGGCGGAGGAGCTGCCCGAGCCACCCGAACCACCGCCCGTTCCGCCGCCCGAACTGGTGCAACTGGAAACCGAGCCTGCCAACACCGCCAACAACACGATCAGCAGCAGGGACTTCCGGCGGCGCACTAAGGCGAGCGGCAGCAGCAAAAGTCCGCAGGCCAACGGAAGCATGCGCCATGCAGCCGGGCTTTCTGCGCGGGCCAGAGTTGCTTTCCCTGTCGAAATCCCGACCGTGACGTTTCCTGTTGCGCCTGCACTCACGGTTGTCGTCGGGGGATTGAAGAGGCACAGCGCATTCGCTGGAAGCGTGCCGCAGGTGTAAGTAAAATTCCCCTGGGCTCCGTTAGCGGGATTGATCGTCACTCCATAATTTGCTGTCTGGCCGGCGGCTATCGTAAGGCTGCTCGAACCGGATGCGGCAACCGTGAAATCGAAGCCGATGCCCACCAGCGCCACGTTGGCCGGAACCGTTACTGAGGTTGAGCTGACCGTTAACGCACCTGCCACCGTCCCGCTCGCAGTGGGCTGAAAGATCACTCCAGCGGTGCAGTTTGCTCCAGCGGCCAGGCTGCCGGAACAGGCGTTCTGCGTCAGGAAAAACGGGCCGTTGACCGCAAGCGCCAGCGAGCCAATTGCATAGCTGCTGTTGTTGCTGATGGTCACCGGCAATGCTGCGCTGGACTGGCCGACACCCACTGCTGGAAAGGTCAACTGCGCCGGGTTGCCGCCCAGTCCACTCGACAACTGTCCCGTACCATTGAGCGGCACCGAAAGAGGAGTCACGCCAAGCGTCGAAGAAGAAACAATGAGCGCGGCCGCGATGGGTCCCGTTGCTGCAGGAGTGAAGATCACCTGCGCAGTGCAACTGCCGCCGGCGCTCAGAGTGGCTCCGCAAGTTGAGGCGCCTACTGAATAGCTGGCCGCGGCCGGGCCTGTGATCTGGAAGCCTGCATTGGCCAGCGCCACTCCGCCGGTGTTGCTGATGGTCAATGTCTGCGGCGCGGCTGCGACACCGGGCTGCTGCGTTGAAAAATTCAAACTCGTGGGGTTGACGCTGAGCGCCGGTGGAGCGACGCCTGTGCCGGTCAGGGTTGCTGTCTGCGTGCGCAGCGCATCGGAAACGGTGAGTGTGCCGGACAAGCTGCCCAACTGCGTGGGGGCGAAGACTACGCTGATGGTGCAAGCGGCGTGGCCGGTCAATTGCGTTCCACAGTTGTTCGATGCCTGAAAGGCCCCGGTTGCCAACACGCTAATTGCCGTCAGCGTCAGGTCCCCGGTGTTGGTCAGCGTAATTGTCTGCGGGGTTGAGAGCTGTCCTGTCGCCGTCGCTGAAAAGTTAAGCGCCGTCGGATTCAGATTGTCTGTCGCCGCGGCGGCTCCAGTTCCGTTCAGACCCACCGTCTGAGTACCGGCTCCGTCGGTAAATGTCAGTGTTCCCGCTGCTGCTCCCGGCTGCGTAGGCGCGAACCTGATCAGCACCTGGCAACTGGAGTTCGCCGCCAAGGTGGTTGTCCCGCACGAGTTGCTCGAAATATTGAACGGAGAAGTAATGGTGACGCTGCTAATTGGAACCGCCGCCCCGCTGCTGTTGCCCGCTTGAACCTGCATCGGCGCGGACGTGGTGCCCACTTCCACTTCACCGAAATCCACGCTGGGGGGAGTCAGTCTGACGGCGCCCGCCGCGGTCCCGGTCCCCGTCAAGTCCACCGTCAGTTGTCCGCCATAAATGTTCGCGTTGATGGTCATCTGCCCGGCGCGGCTGCCAGCTCCGCTGGGCGTGAACGTCACTTGAATGGCGCAGCTCGACCCCGCCACAACGCTCGTGTTGACGCAGTTGTCGGTCTCGCTAAAATCTCCGCTCATTGAAATGGCCGTTACCGCCAGGGCGCTGCTGCCGGTGTTCTGAAGGGTTACAGTCTGCGCGCTGCTGGCGGTTCCGAAAGCCTGGCTAGCAAAGGAAAGAGCCGTTGAGCTGGCCGCAGCAGCGGTGAGGCTCGTGCTCGCAGTCCACAGCGGGGATTGCCAGATTCCACGGCCGTACGTTGCCGCCACTAACATTGGCGACGATATACCTGCCGGAGAAGTGCTGAGCGCAACCACCGGCGCCGCCGGCAGTCCGGTTCCAAACATTGACCAGCAGTTGGACTGGGCCTGCGCGCAGTTTGCCACCTGGGTTGTGAAGTACACCCCTTCGTCCGTGGCGAGGTAGACCGTATTGGCATCCTGCGGGTCCACCACAATGCTGCTGGCGGGCGTCTCTGGCAAGTTTGCATTCAGATCCGTCCAATGTGCTCCGCCGTCGGTTGTGCGGTAGGCCACCTGTATCGCTGCCGACGAATTCTCAGCACCTTCGACGGTTACATAAGCCGTGTTTCCGGTCGCGTCATGGGGGTCAATGAAAATGCTGGAAATGTCCATGTCGAATTTGTTCAGGGAGTTGATGTCGTTGGCGACCGGGCCGAGGGTCAGATCGCGCCACGCCGGTTGTCCGCTTGAAGCAGGATTGACAATTGCGCTCAGGACGTGGCCGGACAGATTCGCGCCGCCATTGGCGGACCCGTACATGCCGATGTAGATTCGCTCGCCGCCACCAGGCAACGCCATTGCAGCCATCGTGCGTATCAGTGCATCGCCGTCGCATTTGCCGCTCGTGGAGCCGTTATCAAGAATTGCGCTGATGGCGTTCGATCCACTCCAGCCGCTTTTGTCTGCCGGTCCGCGCCAGACACGGCAGGTGCCGACCAGTAATTGGGAATGATCGAGTGGGTCCACCAAAAACGGGGCCGGCGTGGGCATGGTGTTCCCATCTCCGCCAACGTCCGCATCGCCGACTACCGGGCTCGAGCCAAAATCCGCCGCCGCGCACTCCGTCGATTGCGCGCAGCGGTAGATGGAGACTCCCGCCTGGCTGTTTACATACCAGTTGGTGTCGTCACTGGGGTCGACCGCAACAGGGCCCCCGTAACCGCCAAGAATCTGCGGCCAGTCCTGCGTGGCTGTGCTGCTCTTCACGCCCGCTGTCCCGTTCACTCCAAGCCCCGCCATCATCGTGTAGGGCGTTTTTGTCACCCCGGAGAGGCTCATTACCTCGGCCAACGACCCAAGGCTCCCGTTCAGGTTTTGGAAGTGGTTAGAATCCGCATTGGAGCAGACCTGCCCCAATTCTCCAATGGCGTCGGTTGAGCTCCAAAGCCCGCTATCGTTGCCCACAAATATTTCCAGCGGATTGGCTATGTTCCAGGCCAGCGCGTGCTGAAACTCGCCCACCTGCGCGCTCTTGCAGGTCGTTGAGTTAGTGGTGTTGCGCCACGCGCATCCCATGGCCAGACTGCACTTCCACAGGTCGTCGGTCCCGGCCAGCAGCAGCGTGTCCTGTCCTGCCCCCAAGCCCGCCGGCATCGCGGCCAGCGCCAGAGTGTAGCTGCCGTCAGCGATAGTGGTCGCTCCTTTGGGCGCGTTCGTCTCCAGCGCCGCGGTGCTCCACTGCTTGCCAAAGGTGATGGTCTGGCTGCTGCATGACCCACTGCTTATCCCGCACTGATCCTGCCACAGCCCCTGATCCTGGTAATTCACATCCACGGTCCAGGCAAACGTATCGCCGGTAAATGGATTCACGGCCAACGTGCCGCGATCGATGGGGCAGGCGATCGAGCCTGTGCCGCCCGGATTGGTGGGACAGAGCAGCATGGTGAAACCTGAGCCGGGCTGCGCGGTCATACGCGTCCAGGTGATGCCGTCCGTCGACTGGTAGTAGCCGTGGAAGCGCACCGCCGCTATGAACAACTTCCGCACCGGATTCCACACCACTGAAGTGGCTGCATTTCCGTCCGGCCCTGCTAATGCCGCTAGCGGACCCTGTACGAAGTTCCCGCCGCCGTCTGTAATTGTCGCAAGATGCCAGGTGGCGCCGCTATCGGAGGAGTAGTACAACCCCTGGTAGCTGCTGCCGATCCGCGCCGCATTCACCAGCGTGCCTTCATAGGCCTGCGACACCGCTGCCACCACCAACTGCGGACTCACGGTGCTCCATGCAAAGCCTGCAATGCCTTCGCCGAGGAATCTGAAGTCCATAAGGCCCAGGCCAACTTCTGCATCGTTGGTTCTGGAGATCAGGCTCCAAGTATTTCCGCCGTCGGTGGAACGCAGAATGCCGCCGCCATAGTAGGAGTCGAGAACGTCATTGGGATCGCCGGTGCCGGCTAGAATCACTCCCGTTCCACCCGGCTGAACCGTCAGTGCGCCGATGCTGATGGAGGCGTCCACGGCCCCGCCAAGGGTCGCCAGCGTGTCTGTCATCGGTGTAAAAACTACGGAGGCCGATTTGGACGTCGCCGCGTTCTGGCTTACCCACACACCTCCACCGGTTGTTCCCAGATAAAGGCGATTGCCGGTAGCGTCTGAAGGGTCCAGTGCCAGCGCGGTAACGCGCCCCGTAACCAGCCCGAACCCCGGCGTCTGAACGGCTGTCGGGCCCAGCGGCTGCCATGTCGCAGTTGCCGCGGTTCCGGCCTCGATTCCAATGGTGCTCATTTGCCCGAAGGTGCGCCGCATGCCGGAGCGCTTTGGGGTCAGCCCGCGGGCAGGGGTCCAACCCCGCTCAGACAGGAACCGCCTGGCCTGAATTACACGCGGCGGTAGATTCGCCTGGTGCGTCTGGGCTTGCGCTTGGGAATTCGAATTCGCTTCTTGCGCTGGTGCTCCAGGGGCCACAAAGACAACGAGAGCCAATGCTGCCGACACAATGGCCCGCTTAAAGGCCAGCGGCTCGCATTCCCTCTGAGTAGAGACACAATTTCTCACCCTGCCACAGAGGGCGGGTTTGCGGAAGGTCAGTTCGAAGATGCAATTTGTCACACGCGTCCGGAATCCGATTTCTGCTTCCCCTCTCTTTCATATTCCGAGGGGGATGAGCACAGAAGCCTTTGGATAACGCAATGTGAAACAAGCAGTTTCCGGGATTTGAATCGTGGCCCATTATAGGACAGGGCAAATGAGACCCGCCTGTGATGGCCATTACACGAGCGCGGACCGTACCTGTTTGGTTAGGTTCGGAACTCACCGAGCTGTTGGTGGATATACGACTGAGCATCGAACTTCCGCGAGATCGAAGTACCTGTCATGGGCCGCACCAGACCGAAGACGGGGCGGTTGAACCAGGGCCGGTCGTGCTTGCCGACGATCGCCCATGCAATGCCTGCATAGCCGTTCGGGTCGCGGCCGTCCAGTTCGTAACGATCGTTCAAAAGGACTACCCAGTCGAATGCAGTGGCCGGGTCCGGCGCCCATTCAAGAATCTTTTTTGCCCAGTACATGCGCATGTAGTTATGCATCCATCCGTTCGCAACCATCTCCCGCTGTGCTGCGTTCCAAAGCTCGTCGCGGGTTTCGCCGCGCTCCAGTTGCTGGAGACTGTACCGATGCGGGCGCTCGTCGCCGGCGTGTTCGATCAATGTCTTGCGGGCCCACGGTGCTGCGCACTCCCAGTTGTCGTAGTTTTGCTCGTGGCGAACGAAGAGCACTGCAAGTTCACGCCAGCCGATGAGTTGCTCAAGGTATCTATCGCCGGCCGCAGCCGGGGCATTGCCTTTGGCAACGGCCTTCTTCACCGCGAGTGCAATGGTTAACGGGCTGATGTTGCCGAAGTGCAGATATGGAGATAGGCGGCTGGTCCCGCGCGTCTCGGGATGATTGCGCGTTTCCTCGTAGTCTTTGAGTTCAAGACTGACAAATTCTTTGAGACGCTTGAGCGCGGCGTGCGTTCCGCCGGTAAAGCTGTCAACCGGGCGCACCGTGCGGTCGAGCTTACTAAACCCGGTGGTTAGGTCTTCCGAAAGAGAGATCTCCGGAGGGGCCTTGCGAGGTTTCCACGCGTGTAGAGGCTTGAACTTTGCAGATGCGACAAGATACTTGGGCAACTCAGCATTCAGGTGCTGACGAAAGTGATGCAGCAGGACAAAGCTGCGTCCGAAGACACGTGAGGGGACCACCACATCGGCGTCCACCGTCCAGTAAGGAAGCTTGAGTTTTTTGGCCAGTACTGAGCGCCAGCGCTCTGGTTCGCGGCATGGGTTTTCGTCGCCGACGACGAGCGCTGCTGCCACCTCTTCCAGGAATGCTCCCAATGTTGCTGGCGACTTGCGAACCACAAATCCAACACCGCGCTCGGCTGCATCTTCGGCCACGTCCATCAGCCCCTGCTGAAGAAAGTGATAGTGGCGCAGGTTGGCATTGGGATAGTTGGGAATCACCCGGAAATAGACCACGACCGGAAGCGCAAGCAGGTTGCCTGCTTCGATAGCTACATCGAGTGCAGGGTTATCCGCGATGCGCATGGCACGCTGCATCCAATAGACGACGCATTGCCCTTCTTTCCGTGGTGCGCCGGCTCGCCGAACCAGCACGCGGGGTTGGCTTGCGAGCTTTGCTAGCTCTTCTGAAGTTTGTGCATCGCGACCTGTGCGCGGCATTGGGGATTGACCTCTATCTCTATTGTCAATATTGCAAACGGTCAAATGCGTTTGGCTTTTTTCCGCTTTGGTGACACGAAAAGAATTGCTCTGAAAATTGATTGGGCGCGTTAGGATGGGGTGGTTGTTGCTGACAAGCATGCTGCTTTCCCGAAATTCAATTACACATTCCCGGAGTTGAGGTCCTGCCGTGAAACGAATTGTTGTCGCGATTGTTTTGATCATTGCTGCCACTGCGCTGCACGGTGAGGACTACACGCTCGGGCCTGACTCGCAGCCACACGATGGGGTGCCGAAGGGCACGGTGACCAAGTTTGTGCTGAAGCCGGGAAAGTTTTATCCGGGCACTCCGCATAACTGCGCGGTGTATGTGCCTGCGCAGTACGACGCAAGCAAGCCGACGCCGTTCATGATCTTCCTCGACGGGAGCGGAGCGCTGGGTGATGGCGTGGGCGTGCCGGTGGTGTTCGACAACCTGATTGCGAAACATGAACTGCCGCCGATGATCGGCATCTTCATTGACCCCGGCGTTCTGCCGGTAAATTCGGATGAAGTTCAGAATCGGTATAACCGCATCTTTGAGTACGACTCGCTGAGCGGGCGGTTTGCGGAGTTCTTACTTAATGAGTTGATCCCCGAGGTTGCGAAGAGTTACAACCTATCGAAGAACCCGGACGACCACGGCATTGAAGGCGTGAGCACCGGAGCTGTGGGCGCGTTTATGACGGCGTGGAATCGACCGGACCAGTTTCATCGCGTGCTGAGTTTCATCGGGACTTATGTTGCGATGAAGGGCGCGGATTCGATGCCGGCGCTGGTGCGCAAGACAGAGCCGAAGCCTATTCGTGTTTTCATGCAGGATGGGACCAATGATCACATTGTTGCTGGCGAGCCTTTCGGTACTTCGTTCTCAGGAAGCTGGCCGATGGCTAACTATGTAATGCATGAAGCCCTGGAGTATTCCGGCTATGACGTGAAGTTAGTGATGGGCACTGAAGGCCATAACATGAAGCAGGGCGGAGCTATCATGCCGGATGCGCTGCGCTGGTTGTGGCGAGGCTATCCGGAACCTATCGTTGTGCATGAACCGGAGGCGATGACTCAGCCGGGTTGGGATCCGCGCGGCAAAGTATATGCCACTGTATTTGCAGATAAGCCATGGCAGAAGTTGGAGGGGAGTTATACGTTGGCACTAACTCCAACTGCCGATCAGGATGGCAATGTGTACTTCGCCGATCCTGGAGAAAACAGAATCTTCAAGGTCACACCGGACGGCAATGTGGCAGTGTTCAAGGAGCACGCGGGCTCTGCCATTGCACTTTGTTTCGGCTCCGATGGACGGCTGTATGCGTCGGAACCTTTGCAGAATCGAATTGTGTCTTATGGCGCAGGCGGCGATGAAAAGGTTGTGGTGCAGGGAGTGGAGGCACACCATCTTGCGATAACTCGAAAGGGTGCGATCTACTTCACGGATGAGAAGAGCAAGTCAGTAGGGATGGTGGATGCAGCGGGACACGCGCGCGTGGTGTACGACGGCGGGGAGATTTTGGAGCCGTCTGGGATTGCGCTTTCGCCGGATCAGGCGATGGTGATTGTTACTGATGCGCAGTCGCGGTTCGCATGGTCATTTCAGATTGGTGCGGATGGGATGTTGGAAAATGGCGAGCCCTTCTACAGGCTGGAGATGCCGGAGATGGGTTCGAAGAGCGAGGCCAAAGGTGTTGCGATGGATGCGGGCGGCGCGGCTTACTTCGCAACGCCGGGCAGGATTCAGGTGTGTGAGGCGAGCGGGCGGGTGATTGAGATTTTGAACGCGCCGGAAGCGGGGCCGGATGCGGAGGAACTGACTGCAGTCGCCTTCGCCGGAACCGGTTCTACATGGCTCTATGCGGTCGAAGCCGGGAAGCTTTATCGGCGGCAGGTGAAGGTTACTTATGCGCCGGTGTGGGCTCCGGTGAAGCCGCCGAAACCACTTTTATGAGGGCTGGAATGGTCGCTTTTTTGCAACCTCGACAGCGCTAAACGTTTGCTTAGATGGTTACGAAATGGGGCCAAATGTTCGCTTGGGTGGTTGCACTTTGTCGAGGGGTTAACCCTTTTTGATATCAAATTTGGCGAAATGGCTGCTCACAAGGTTGCGTATTGAGGCGAAGGGTTGCAATCAATTGAACAGGGTATTTGCGGAAGAGGCTCAATTGGAACTGGATATGAGCGTAAGGCATTGAAAATATGGCGTTTTTGCGCGTTTTTCTTGTCTGTGCGACCGCCTGTGGGATGTTCAATCCTGGGAATCGGGTTGCATCTGATTTCATGTCGGGCCCGACCCTCCGGGGCGGCCGGATTATTGCGGACGCTCACCCATGGTTCCGTTCGCCGCGGCGGACTCCACGTTGGGCTATTCTGGCGTTCTCCCTGATGGGAGAATGAAAAGCTAGGGACTCTGTGGTGCCCCACCCTTCGCAAAATGCGCGAAAGATGGGGCACCCGGCGGGTAGGCGAGTCAGCCGGTCGCAAGCATCTCACGCGAGCGCGAGCGGCTTGATGTTTTTCAGGGCTTCGCGGCGGCTCAGCGGGCTTAGGCGGGTGTGGTTGAGCTGGACATATTTCTTGATCTCTAGGGGGTCGGTCCAGGCGTGTTGGCGAAGAGCCCAGCCGATTGCTTTCTGGAGAAAGAATTCTCGCGAGCCGAGCGAGGGTTCGATGCAGGCGTAGAGAAGATTCAGATCGGTGGCTGACTTGAAGCCGAGTTGGCAGAGGATGGATGTGCGGCGCTTCCAGAGATTGGTTGACTTGCTCCAGGACAGCATCTTTCGCCGCATGGGCGCGGGATAGTCGCGGAGGATTTGGCCGATGCGGTGCGACGCAATGCCATCCACGTAGTCCCACCAGGCGCCGGTGACGATCAGCTCTTCGTACATCTTTACCGCGGACAACGTTTGAAACAGCTTGAACCGCTTGTCGCCAGCCAGATGCAGGGCGGCGTATCGCTCTTCGCGAAAGCGGGCGCCGTGCCAGATTTCGAGGACCTGGGATTGCCAGGCTTCGGAGGTGGTGAAGCGCACGTTGGCAAAGATGGCATTGCAGACTTCGACGCGCGCGGTGGTCGGCACGCCGTGGTAGGGCATGGCGGATTTCATGTAGGCCTGCATGGCGGGGGCCTTTGCGGGATCGGCGGCCTGCTTCAGGGCTTTGCGCAGTTTTGGCAGCAACATGAAGAATCCCCTTCGGCGAATATAAACGACGGTTGAGGAGTCGAGCAGAAAGCGTGCGTGGGTGATGGTTGGAATAAGTGCAGCAAGTTAGCCCCCGCTCCGCGGGGATAGCAAGTCAGCAAGTCAGCGGGCGGCTATGAATGACAACAAGAATGAGGTGTGGAGTATGTGGTTTCCCACCCTTCGCAAAATGCGCGAAAGACGGGGCACTCGGCAGGAATCGAAAAGGGCCACCCTCGCGGATAGCCCTTGCGTGTGAGATTGTCTTGCCCAACAGCGACTGACTACTGACAACTGAAACCTGATAACTGCTCTTCTACCACCGTCCCCAGGCGCGGCTCATGTAGTCGGCCAGGGTCATGCTGATGAGGCCGAGGAAGATGAAGACGCCGGCGATGACGGTTAGCTTGGTGAGCTTTGTGCTGTACTTGACGCCCATGAAGAAGAGCACCACCAGCATGGCTTTGCTGGTGGCGATGGCCAGCGCGATGACCGGATTCCAGGCATGGAGATCAATGAACGACGCCCATACCGTGAGGGCCGTGCCGACCAGCAACGAGAACAGGATGATGATGTACACCACGGGGCTGGTGACGTGATGTTGATGTTCTTCGTGTTGTGCTTGCTCGCTCATTTCGGTCGTGTCCTTTATTGGTGTCTGCTGATCAGGTAGAGCAGCGCGAACAGGTAGATCCAGATGATGTCGACAAAGTGCCAGTAGAGGCCGAAGTTCTCAACGAATGTGACGTGGCCGGTGGTGTAAGCCCCGGCTCGCGCCCTGAAGATCATGTATCCAAGGATGCCGATGCCGATGATCATGTGCAGTGCGTGCATTCCGGTCATGGCGAAATAGAGAAAGAAGTAAATCTCGGTGTGGCGGGCCATGTCGAGGGGCAACGGCTTGTCGCCATAGGCGGCAGAAGATTCGTCGGAGGCCGGATCGAGAAAGGACTGGAGACTGTAGTGCATGCCCGGGATGTGGTGCTTCTCATACTTCTCGTGGTACTCGATGGTCTTGATGCCGAGGAAGGCCATGCCCAGGGTAAAGGTAAGGATGAGGCAAAGGACGAGGCCGTTTTTGCGCCGCGTCTCAGAGCACCAAACGCCCATGGCCATGGTGAAGCTGGAGAGGATGAGGACCAGCGTGTTGAGCGAGCCCCAGCGAACGTCCAACTGGTGGGAAGCGGCGACAAAGGCCGGGTAGTACCAGTTGCGGTAGATGAGGTAGGCGGTAAACAGGCCGCCGAAGAACATGACTTCAGTGAGCAGGAAGAGCCACATGGCGAAGTTGGTGGTGTCCGCCTGCTGCTCGACGGATTGAAAGTGGTGGCGCTGATAGGGCGGGTGCTCGTGGTGAGCTTCGGCCACGGCGCCGTGCGTGCTTGCAGGGCTGGCAATGGGACTATCTGACACTTGCCACCTCTTTCGCTTGTTGGGCCTCAAGCCACTCGTAGTCGTATGCTTCGTGGTCCATGATGGGCGTTTCTAAAAAGTTCTCGGTCAGGGGCGGCGACTGGGTTTGCCACTCGAGGCCGGTGGCCTGCCAAGGATTGTTACCTGCGATGGCGCCGTATTTGAGCGACCAGGTGAGGTAGAGAACCGGCAGCAGGTAACCGACGCCCAGGATTGTGGCTCCGGCGGTGGAGAAGACGTTGAGTACCTGAAACTCCGGCGGATAGGCTGCGTAGCGGCGCGGCATGCCGAGTGTGCCGAGAATGAACTGCGGGAAGAAGGTCAGGTTGAAGCCGATGAACGTGACCACTGCCGCGAGTTGCGAGATCTTCTCTGGATACATGCGGCCGGTCATCTTGGGCCACCAGAAGTGGATGCCGGCGAGGAAGGCCATCAACATGCCGCCGACCATAACGAAGTGGAAGTGGGCGACGATGAAGTAAGTCTCGGTGAGGTGAATGTCGGTGCCGGATGCGCCGAGGAATACGCCGGTCATGCCGCCGATGGTGAACAGGCCGATGAAGCCGAAGGAGTAGAGCATGGGCGTTTCAAAGGTGATGGAGCCTTTGTAAAGCGTGAATGCCCAGTTGAAGATCTTGATGGCCGAGGGGACCGCAACCAGCATGGTGAGTAGCGAGAAGACCAGCACCGCGTAGTTGGAGATGCCCATGATGAACATGTGGTGGGCCCATACAAAGAATCCAAAGACCGCGATGGCTACCGATGAGAAGGCCACAGCCGTATAGCCGAAGACGCGCTTTCGGCTGAAAGTGGAGATGGTCTCAGAGATGACTCCCATGCCAGGCAGAATCATGATGTAGACGGCGGGGTGAGAGTAGAACCAGAACAAGTGCTGGAACAGGAGCGGGTCGCCGCCCTTGGTGGGGTCGAACACGCCGATGCCTACGGTACGCTCGAGGGCCAGCAGAACGATAGCGATGGCGAGCACCGGAGTGCCGAGCACCATGAGGATGCTGGCCGCGTAGTGGGCCCAGCAGAACAGGGGAAGCCGGAACCAGGTCATGCCGGGGCAGCGCATCTTGTGCAGTGTGACGATAAAGTTGAGACCCGTGAAGATGGAGCTGAAGCCGGCAATGAAGACGGCCATGCCGGTGGACATGACGTTGGTGTTGATGTAGTGGGTGGAGAGCGGAGTGGTGAAGGTCCAGCCGGTATCGACGCCGCCGCTGACCATGGTGTAGATGACGAGGATGCCGCCGGCAACATACAGGTACCAGCTGAGCAGGTTGATCTTGGGCAGGGCCAGATCCTTGGCGCCGATCATCATGGGGATGAAGAAGTTGCCCAGCGTGGCCGGAACCGACGGCACCAGAAACAGGAAGATCATGATGACGCCGTGCATGGTGAACACCTTGTTATAGGTGTCGGTAGCCATGAGATCGCTCTGCGGCGTGAGCAGTTCGAGGCGGATGAGACCGGCCAGTGCCCCGCCGATGAAGAAGAAGAACGTGATCGAGATCAGATATAGGATTGCGATCCGCTTATGATCTCCGGTCAGCAGCCAACTGAGCAGGCCGTTTTCCTTGGTCAGGAAGTTGACCTTCGGAATTCTGGCCGTGGACTGATCGGGAAGATTGACGATTGTGGAACTCATGGGTTCACCTTCCCCTGCGGTTTAGGTTGTTGCCCTGGCGCAGTGCCTACGCTCTCCGGGAGCAAGTCGGTTGTGTTGGTTGTCTGCTGGATACGGTAGTCGGAGTCGAGGTGCTTGATGTACTCGACCAGTGCAATTACGCCCTCTTCGCTGACTTGCCCCTGGTAAGTGGGCATGATGGGCGCGTATCCCTGGGTAATGTGTTGCGATGGGTTGAGGATGGACTCGCGCAAGTATGCGTCGTCGGCGGTGATGGCCTGGCCGCTGGTGAGAGTTAGCTTGGAGCCGTAAACATTGGCCAGGCTGGGGCCGCGCGCGTCGGGACGTGTGTTGTGGCAGGCGGCACAGCTAAGGCTGGCGAAGAGCCGTTCGCCATCCTGGGCCAGCGAGTTGCCGCTGGTGGAACTGGCCAGCCACTTCTTGAAGTCGTCTGGCGAGAGCACCACGATGTCGCCGATCATCTGCGAGTGGTTGGTGCCGCAGTACTGGGTGCAAAAGAGGTGATAGGTACCGGGCGTGGTGGCTTCAAACCAAACTGAAGTGTAGCGGCCCGGAATGGCCTCGCGCTTTACGCGGAATGCGGGGATCGAGAAGCTGTGAAACACGTCCTGCGAGATGAGGGTCAACTGAACTGGCTGGCCGGTGGGCACATGCAAGGAATTGATTTCGTGCTGACCGCCGGGATGCTCGGCCTTCCACATCCACTGCTTTCCGACCACATAGATGTTCATGGCGTTGGCGGGTGGAGTGTAGATGCGGAAGTAGAGGAGGGCGCCCCAAACAAACATGATGAGGAAAAGGCCGAGGGGGATGATGGTCCAGGTGGCCTCAAGCAGCGTGGAGCCCTCAATCTGGATGGCGTGCGGATGGCGCTCCTTGCTGTAGAGAATAGAGAAGCTGACCACGAGCAGAATGACGATCGTAAGCCCGATGAGGCTCACCAGGACCATGAAGAAATACAGTGCGTCCATCTGAGGCGCGATCTTGGACGCCTCCGGCGGAAACAGCGCGAAGTTCGTCATCCACTTGACGAGAAACTGCCAGAGTACTGGACTGATTTGGTTCATTCCGTTATCCGTTCACCTTTTTGCCTGTCCCCGATGCTCCCCGACCGGTGTTTCCTTTTTCGCCGTTTTCGTTTTGTACCGCGTTGTCATCGTGATGGAGGTCGCGGCGGAACATGACCAGCATGAATCCGCCCAACAGCAATACCGTAAGGGCACCGCCCATTTGCACCACCCTGGCCACAATGAGCGAGTGGGTGTTGGTTTGGGGATTGTAGTGGTAGCAGTACGTGAGAATGTTGTCGACCGGCGAGCCGATGCGGTTGGACGACGCCTCGTTCAACCCCAGCAGCAGATCCTTGGGCGAGTACTCAACGCCCATGTAGTACTGGGCCAGCTTGCCTTCGGGAGTTACGACCTGGATGGCGCTGGCGTGCGCGAATTGCGTTTGGTTGCTGTTGGGCAACTGAATCTTTACGTAGCGGAAGCCGGTTGCCTTAGTGAGCGCGTCAATATTGGGCTGCGTGCCAGTCATGAAGTGCCAGCCGTTGGCGGTTTCAGGATGACCGTAGCGCTTGACGTATTCACGCTTCTTGGCGGCGGCCAGGTCAGTGCCTTCGGTGGGATCGATACTGATCACGATTACGTCGAAGTCCTTGCCGGGGACGTATTTCACCATCTGCAAGGCGCTGGTGAGGCCGTTCATTTCTTCGGAGCAGAGCATGGGGCAGCGGTAGTAGACCAGGGCGAGAATCGCGGGGCGCTTGCCGAAGTAGTTGCCGAGCGCGACTTGCCGGCCTGCATCGTCAGTGAAGGTGAGGTTGAGCGGGAGCTGCTGGTTGAGGCGCTGCTCGATGCCAACGCCGTCAAGAAGTGCGGGCGGCTTATCGTTGACGGGGCCCACTTGCTTGTCGCCGTAGCTGGAGACCTGGGCGATGAGCGCAGGAGATGCAACGGCCATGCAGAGCGTGCCCGCTGCGGCAATTGCCATGGCGCGCCAGCTTCTGCGGATTGTGCGTGTGCTCTGCATGATTCCCTGCTCTCCTTCTCCCGGACTTACGTGAGATTGCTTGCCGGGTGCGGTCGTGGTG
>OBLW0100002401.1_pt1 | contig 15144 bp, 8 predicted proteins | sample 1520161 | NCBI WGS metagenome assembly OBLW01 (sample SAMEA3539309, study PRJEB22396) | soil metagenome | biome: tundra; feature: field; material: soil | place: USA | collected 2010-05 | depth 0.15 m
GTGATGCGTTCGATCCGCTAGGTGTCGCCGGTTTGTCCATGCAATCGAGCCTCCGGGGGGATGCGGGTAGCATAAATCATTCTGTCGCACCCGATTTGCCTATTTACCCAAAAAGATTTTACGTATAATGCGGTTGCACCCTGCCCCACCGGACGAATAGACTCAGCGAAGGTTCCGCGGAATGATCGTCTGGAGAGACGGCATGTTCTTTCGATCAAGGCCAGGCTGCCCGAGCTGGAGTTTCGCCTTCGATTGATCTGGAAAGCAACCCGATCCTCAACTCTCGCCCATGGTGGTTTCCCTACTATGAAGTTCCTGTCGCGGGTCGTCTGGTCAGAAGGAATGCATCTCGGTCCTCACCACTTCCAGACGCAGAGCCGTTATTTTGAAGACACGCTCTGGTTTCTCAATTCGAATCTGCGCCAGGATCCCTGGGGATTCCTCCATTTTTCCATTGATACGGAGGCGCTGAGCAACGGCCTCGCCATCCTGACCTTCGCATCGGGGATTTTGCCGGACGGCCTCATCTTCGATCTTCCAGACTGCGATTCGGTTCCGGAGGCTGCGCAATTGAGCGGACTGTTTGCCTCGACGGACAGTGAGATCATTCTGCATCTGGCGATTCCGCCGCGCCAGGATCAGGGCCTTGACTGCGACCTGGGCGGCGGCGGCAGCGTTCGCTATGGCGCGGTGCAGCGCACACTGCGAGACGATGCGATTGGCCAGGGGGAGAACAGTGTCTCGTTTGCCCGCAAGAACCTGGCCCTCTTGAGCCAGGCGCAGCTCACCGAAGGCACCGTGTCGTTTCCCATTGCCCGCATCTTTCGCGACGGCAAGGGGGGCTTTGCCAGCGACCCGGAGTTCATACCGCCTTGCCTGCGCATCAGCGCATGCGAAGGGCTGGTGCTGATTCTGCACCGGCTGGTTCAGGCGATCGATGAAAAAGTGATGTCCACGCGCAGCATGAGGCTCAGTTCCGGCGGGTTTGAGCTGGGCACCTCGGCGCTGGATGTGGCCAACTACTGGTTTCTTCATGCGCTTTGCTCGAGCCTTCCCGCCTTGCGCCATCATCTGCTGGACCGGCGCAGCCACCCGGAGGAGGTCTACCGGGATCTGGCGCGCCTTGCCGGCGCTTTGAGCACATTTTCTCTCGAAGCAACCAAAGATGAGATTCCCCCATACCGGCATCTGGATCTGACTTCAACGTTCAAGGAGATGGATGCGCTGATCCGGCGCTACCTGGAGGTTGTGGCTCCATCCAACAGCGTTACGCTCCAGTTCCGCAAGGCGGACAATTACATCTTTGCCGCCGAGGTGAAGGACGAGCGCTGCCTGCGGCGGGCGCGCTGGATTTTTGGCGTCCGCTCTTCAGTTGCCGAGTCGCTGCTGCTGCGCCAGACGCCCAAGCTGGTGAAGGTTTGCTCGGCCGAGGGCGTTACAAAGCTGGTGCAGCGGGCGCTGCCCGGCCTTGAACTGATGCACCTGCCGGTGCCGCCCGCGGCTCTGCACGCGCAGGCGGACATGCACTATTTCTCCATCTCTCTCAGCGGCGCTTGCTGGCAGCATATACTCCAGACCAAACAGGTGGGAGTGTATCTGCCCGGCGACCTTGGCGACGCGACCTTTGAAGTGACCATCATCACGGAGACCCAAGCATGACACCTTCTCCAGCTTCCCCCCCTCAAGAGATGAAGACCAACAATCTTGCGCTGGCCTTCCAGGAAGTCTTCACGGTCATCCTGCGCACGCGCTTTTTCGTTCAGCGGGTTGAAAACGCCGATTCGTTTCGCGCCACTTTGCGCAGGATGATCTCAGCGGCGGTGAAAGACGCCTCCGCCCTGGGATACAGCGATGAAGCCTCGAAGATGGCGATCTACGCCATGATCGGATTCCTGGATGAAAGCATACTGAACTCGAAGGATCCTACCTTTGCCGACTGGGCGCGCCGGCCATTGCAGGAAGAGATGTTCGGGGGGCACTTTGCCGGCGAATACTTTTTTCGCAACCTGACCGATCTGCTGAATCGTCCCGAATCGGCTGAGGTTGCCGACGTGCTGGAGCTTCATGCGCTTTGCCTGCTGCTGGGCTACCGTGGCCGCTTCGCCTTTGGAGACGCGTCGGAGATTCACACGATTCTGCAACGCATCCGCGACAAGATCACACGCATTCGCGGCTCGTATGCGCTCTTCCGCCCGGCGGAGACTCCGGCTGCGCCCCCAAAAGCGAAGCGCGACCCCTGGGTGGGCCGATTGCTGATCACGGCGATCCTGCTGGCTGTGATCACGATTCTGGCTTACGTTGGATACGTGCTGGTCCTCGGCCAGGCGATCCCCTCAAACGCTCGCGGTCTTGAGCAAACTCCAACGACTCTAGCGACAACCCGGGCAACCAGCCTTCAGGAGATTTCCCTATGAAACGCATCCTGATTGGGATACTGATCTTTCTGGTCTATCTGGCCCTGGTGATCTGGCTGGGGTTTGCGCTGCACTTTGAAGGCATGAGGCTGGCGCTCTTTTGCGGGATACTGGGCCTGCTGGGCGCGTTGGCGACGATCTTCATTCTTTGGTATATGCACAAGGTGAGCAAAGCCTCAGGGCAATCGAGCGGACCTGACACACCGGACGCAATCAACCTGAGCTCTTTGCTGCGCGATGCGGATGCGCGCATTCGCCAGGCTGGGCGGGCGGGCGCCAAATCCCTTGCCGCATTGCCGCTGATCTATGTGGTTGGAGACGAGAACTCCGCGAAGACGCAGACGGTGCTTCAGTCCGGGCTTGAGCCCGAGTTGATCGCTGGAAATGTCTATCGCGATGGAGCGGTGGTGCCCACGCAGCTTGCCAATGTGTGGCTGGCGGGCAACTACGTTCTTGTGGAAGCCGGGGGCGCGCTGCTGCGGCAACCGCCGCTTTGGGTGAGGTTGCTGAAAGCCACGATTCCCGCGCGGCTTGGCTCGGTCTTTGGCGACAGCCGCCTGCCGGCGCGGTCGGTGGTGGTTTGCGTGAGCATCGAGCGCATTCTGGCTCCCAATACCTCCGAGCAGATTCGCGCGCTGGCGCAAAGCCTGAATGAGCGCCTGCGCCAGGTTTCGCAGACGCTGGGCATCTCGCTGCCCGTCTATGTGCTGTTTACCAAGCTGGACAACGTGACGCCGTTTGCCGAATACGTGAACCGGCTGTCGGACGAGGAGGTGAAGCTGCCGATCGGCACCCTGCTGTCCTCACTCGACTCGGGCACAGGGATTTACATGGAGCAAGCCTCGGGGCTGATCGGTTCCCGATTTGACCAGCTTGTCTACGCGCTATCGGAGTTCCGTCTGGATGTGCTGTCGCGCGGCGGCGAACTGCAGGATCTGGCGAAGGCCTATGAATTTCCCCGCGATCTGCGCAAGCTGCGCGCCGGCATCGTTTCGTTTCTCGCGGAGATTGCACGGCCCAGCCAGATCGGCGTCAACCCGTTCCTGCGGGGATTCTTCTTTGCCGGGATGCGCGCCCACCTGGTGGAGGATGTTCTGGACATTGGCCCTGCGCAGCCGCAGGCCGCAGCTCCGGTCAATGCCGGGGCTACGCGCATCTTTTCACTCGCCTCACTCGAACAGCAGGCGCCGACGCCGCAACCTCGGCGAGGCGGCGCGCGGAAAGTTGCGCAGTGGGTCTTTCTGCCTCACTTGTTCTCGAAGATCCTGCTAGCCGACAAATCCGCGCTTGAGGCCAGCCGCGCGAGTACCCGAACCAGCTTCCTCAAGTGCTTCCTGCTCATCTGCGTGAGCGCGGTGTTTCTGATCGCGCTGACACTGACGACGATTTCGTTCTTCCACAACCGCAGCCTGGAAAAGCGCGTGGCCGAAGCCGCTGCCGTGCCGGTTATGCCGGCTTCCGCAGGCGCATTCGCCTCGTCGGCCGACCTTGCGAACCTGGAACAGCTCAGAGCGATCCTGGATGAACTGGGGCAGTATCGCAAGGATGGGCCGCCGCTGATGGATCGCTTTGGGCTGTATCGCGGCGATGCTCTGTATCCCGTGGCCTGCCAGGCCTACTCGAGCAAATTCCGCAGCCTGCTGCTGGCTCCTACACAGGAGAAGATTCTGGCCAAGCTGCGTGGCGTGCCGGTTACTCCAGCGCCAGACTCGGACTACAGCGCGACCTACAGGCCGTTAAAGGCCTACATGATCACGGTCTCGAATCCGGACCCCGACTCCGCGCAGGACACAATCGACTTTCTTCCGACGGTGTTGCTGGCTGAATGGGCGGGCAGCGCAACGCCGGCTCCCGATGTGGCCAGCACGGCGCAAACTCAGTTCCAGTTCTATGCCAACCTGCTGACAGAGCCCTCGTCCTGCATGGGGCAGGCTGGCGCTCCGCGCAACGATGTTGTGATCGCCGGGGCTCGCGCGTATCTGAACGGCTTCCAGGGATTCCAGCACGTTTACCAAAGCATGCTGGCCGCCGCCAACCGCAAGGTTCCGTCGTTCAACTTCAACGGAAAGTTCCCCGGCTCTTCGCAATACATTGTCGATGGCTATACGGTGCAGGGAGCATTCAGCAAGGATGGCTTCGCCTTTATGCAGGACGCGATTCTGCACCCGGACCCCTACTTCCGCGGGGAAGAATGGGTGCTGGGTCCGGCGTCCGGGCCGCCTATCGATCGCGTTGTGCTCTCGGGGCAACTGAAGGAGGCATACTTTGCCGACTACCTGCAAACCTGGCGCACGTACCTGACCAAGGCGCAATTCATTCCGTACCGGAACTTTGCCGACGCGGGCAACAAGCTGGGCGCGCTGGACTCGAACACTTCCGCGCTGCTGGAGCTTTTCTCGCTTATCTCGGCCAACACCGGGGTTGCCGCGCCGGAGATCTCGACGGCGTTCCAGGCGCCGCAGGCCGTGGTTCCACCGTCCAATCCCGACAATCGCTTGATTGGTTCTGCGAACCAGGCTTACATCCAGTCCCTGCAGGCGCTTGAGGGCGTGGTCAAGAACCTCTCGCTCAACCCGACCAGCGCCAACGACCCGACCGCAGCGGCGCCCGTGGTTCAGGCAGCCGTAACTGCCGAACAAGCGGCCGAGAATCTTCGCAACGGCTTTTTGCCGGACCCGGTCGGCAGCATGGACAAGACCAGCTTCACCCTTCTCGAAGCGCCCATTGAGTCCGCCAAGAACCTGGCTGCCCAGGCGCCTGCCAACGCGGCCGGCGGAGGGGCCAAGAGCTTCTGTGCGCAGATTGGCCCTGTGCTTGAAAAGTTCCCCTTCAATCCGCAATCGCCGAGCGAGGCTTCCCCAGAGGAGGTGGCGCAGGTCTTCGCTCCAGGATCGGGATCGTTTGCCCAGTTCACCGCATCCATGCATGCGCTGGTGGCGCAGCAGGGCGGCCAGTTCACAGTGGCGCCCGGTTCCACGGTCCATATCAACCCCGCGTTCCTTGCGTTCCTGACCCACGCGCAGAAGATTTCGTCCAGCCTGTATGCGGGCGGCGGAAACCAAGCTTCGCTGGACTTTACTCTCAGTGAGGTGAAGGCGCCGGGAGATGCCGATGCCGTGCTCAATATCGACGGCAAGCAGATCAATACGGGCGGCCAATCGGCTACCTTCCATTGGGTTTCGCAACCGTCGAGCAAGATTACCCTGGCCACGCAGAAGAACACCGCGCCTCCCATGACCGGACCGTGGTCGGTCTTCCACTTTGGTTTCGCCGCTCCGCAAATCGCACCCAACCGGCTGAAGTTCTTCTTCAGCTTCAACAATCAAGCGCCTGAGATTGTGCTGTTCGATGCCTCAGGCCCAGGGGCGCCGCTGCTGAATCCTGAATTCATGAAGGGATTCCACTGTGTGGCAAACGTCGCTCGCTGAGGTGTGTGAAACTAATCGGAATGGGCTCGCATTGGGTGGGATAATCGAATCCCTCTGGAAGATTTGAGGCTGGACTATGAACGAAGAACTTACCAACGAGCTATCGACCTCCAGCACACCCTCTGGAGAACGGGACGAAGCGGCGACCCAAGCCGATGCTGAGCAGGCTCCTGCGCCTGAAACGATCGAGCCGCAGGGGGCTACCGATTCGGCGCTTGCAGGCGAGCAGGCGAACAGCTCAGCCGAGCCTTCTGCCGTGGACGCTGGCGCGCCGTCAATGCGCATCGCGGTCTCGGCGCTCACTGATGTTGGCTGCTTGCGCAAGAACAACGAAGACTTCTACGGTTACGATGAATCGCTGGGCATTTATGTGATCTGCGACGGCATGGGGGGGATGGCCAGCGGCGAGGTTGCCAGCTCGCGAACGGTGGCAGCCATCTTGAAGAGCTATGCGGACTCGGCCGCCTCAGGGCTCCCCGTGAGCAGCAGGCTTCTGCTTGCCATTAACACCGCGAATCTGGACGTTTGGGAATGCGGGCAGATTCCGGAAAACAAAGGCATGGGAACCACGGTGGTGGTTGCCGCGCTGGATGGAGAGAAGCTGATCCTGGGCAACGTCGGCGACAGCCGCGCCTACATTCTGCAAGACGACAAATGCGCGCAGCTCACCGTGGATCACTCCTACGTGAATGAACTCATTCGCAACGGCACATTGACCATTGAAAACGCCCACCTGGCGGACCTGAAGGGCATGGAGTCCGTGATTACTCGCGCTGTTGGCGTGGGCGCCGAGGTGCAACCGGACTTCTACTCCGTCGATCTGAAACCCGGTATCGGCGTTCTATTGGCTACGGACGGCTTGACCCGCTATTTTGCCGAGGACAAAATAGCCGCTATCCTTGCGGCTTCGACCTTCGACACAGCATGCGCCAACCTCATCCAAATGGCCAAGAAAGAGGGAGGCCAGGACAACGTCACCTGCATCCTGGTTCTGGCGGCGCCAGCTTGATTGGTTGACGCGCCGACTTCGGACTGGATCGGGTGAGGCTGCGATTTATGAAAAGAGCGGCAAGTTAGCCCCCGCTGCGCCGGGATGGCGAGTTAGCAAGTTGGCGGATTTGAGGGGCCAGCGAAGGGTCTCGTCTGCTGTGGACTATTGCTGGCACGTTCCTTATTTCCGCTGACGTCCGCGCTGGGTGTTCTTGTCGGGCTGATTCACCAGGCTTTCCCAACTGGACCTCGTCTGCGGGGCAGCGTAGGCAACGATTCCCGTGACCTGCCTGGCCAGCTCTCCGGCTGCGGTCTTGTCGCCATTGCGCACCATGATTTTGTACTTGCTGGTGAGGCCGGCGACAGTGCGGTCGGCAAACGCGCGCATCCTGCCCCGGAAAGTCTGTGCAACCGATCCCGCGAAGGGGGAATTGCCTAAAGCTGCGGCTACGCGGCGGATGGTATGTTCGCCTGCCGGCAGATCAGTGTCAAGAACGGTGTAGGCTCTGCCGATGGTGCGGAAGATGGCCTGTAGCTGCTCATCCCTGAGCGCGGACTCTGCCGCCTGGACTCGCGCGGATCGCCGGACTGTGGGAGGAAGCGCCTCGATAAACTGTATGGCGTCAGCTTGCTTGCCAGCGCGTGCGAGCAGGGATGCATTTGCCAATCCCGCCTCAACCTGCTTCCTGAGCGACTCGCGGCCCTCCAATGCCTGATCGTGAAGGAAGCGCAAAGCGGTGTCGTCGTTCTGCCGGAGCGCCTCATCCAAAAACGCGATCGCTTCCTCGTAAGCCGATGCGGCGATGAGCGTTTGCGCCTGCGCAACTCGGGCGCGCATGAGCGTCTCATTGCGATGCTCGGCTTCTTCGTGATGGGCAAACTCCAGTAGCGAACGAATCTCGTCCGTGGCGATGCCGTCCGCCTGGCAACCTTCCAGAATGTGTACCGCGTCCCCATACTGACCGCTGTTGAGAGCCTCGCGGGCCTGGGAGAGATATTCTTCGCGACGCTCGTCAACGGTTTGACGCTTGACGCGATCAGCCAGCAGCTTTTCCAGCTCTTGCAGCCGTTCTTCGCCTGGAAGGCGCTGCCGGGCCTTCTGCACTACCGTCAACGCTTCCCTGGGACGAAGATCGCGGCAGGCCTGAACCGTCTCGTCCACAAAGCGGCGATTTTCATGCCCCTTGATCTGCCTGTCTACTTGCGCGTTGAGGCGGATCAGCGCCGATTCCAGGGGCATGGAAGCCATGGCTTCCTGAATCGTCTGCGCGCATTTTTGAAGCTGCTCGATACCCGCCGCCGCAAATGCCTCGCTCTCAAGCCGCGCAACCAGCTCCTTGCGCCGCATCTGTTCCAAGCCGGAATTCGCGTCGCCAAGCAGAAGCTGTAGTTCCGGGTTGGTCGGGTCAACCTGTTCCGCCTTTTGCAGAACATCCATGGCTTCCTTGAAGTGGCGCGCACTCAGTTCGCCACGGGCAGCCTGGAGGAGTACTTTGACCTCGGCCCGCTTTTCCGCCTCTTGCGCTTCTTTTGTGAGGAGGTTGACGAGCGCCATTCCCTTGGAGTTTGATTTGTCCACTTTCAGCGCCTTGCGTACGGCGGAAATGGCCGCCTGGTAGTCGCCCTCCCGGCGAGCGGAATCTGCCTGGCGCAAAAACTCGCGAATACGCTCCTGCTTCTCTTTTGCCTTTTCCACCCGCTGCCGGAGCTTGATCAATTCCTGGTTCCCGGCATCCAGCTCCAAGCCCTCGTCGAGAATCGCAAGGCTCTTGTCGAATTCCTTCTCGTCGAGCAATCCCTCAGCCTGCTGCTTGACTTGCTGGATTCGCTCCTCGCGCAGGCGCTGGCTCAGCTGCCGCTGAATATCCGCCAGCAGCTCGCGGGCCTCAGGATGCTTGCTTTGTATCTTCAGCAACTGCTGAAGCGCGGAGCGGGCGCGAAGAAGATCGTTCGCTTCGATCAGCCGTTTGGCCTCGGGCAGCAGCTCCTGCGCCTGTTCCTCCTGGATCTCCGCAATCGTAGTGGTCAGATCCGCGGCCATCTCGTCGGCGGTGGAGTAACGGTCGTCAGGAGACTTGGCCAGCGCCCGGTCGACAATGGCGTCCAGAGATGGCGGGCAAACCTTGCACTTTGTACTCAGCGCAGGATGGGGCTCGTTGAGAATCCTCTGCATCAGCACAACTTCATCGCCGGAAAAGGGGAGTTCGCCGGAAACCAGCTGATAAAGAACGACACCGGCGGCGAAGATGTCAGAACGGCGGTCCAATGGCTTGTCGCGCAGACGCTCCGGCGCCATGTAGGGTACGGTACCGATGATGTGGCCGGGTCGGGTGAGGCTGAGATCCTGGCTCTTCTTTTCCTCGAGCCGCGCGATCCCGAAATCCAGCAGCTTGACTCGGCCGTCGGGCTGCACGTAGATATTTGCCGGCTTTACGTCTCGATGGACGACATTATGACGATGGGCATAGCCGAGCGCGGAACAGACTGCTTCAATAATTTTCAGGCGTTCAACCAGCGAAAGCCGCTCGGCGGAGCCGATCAGCTTATCCAGCGGGTCGCCATCGACCAATTCCATCACAATGTAGGGAATGCCGTTGTCGTCGCCCAGTTCAAAGACGGTGACGATATTGGGATGCTTGAAGCTGCCTGTTTTGCGGCCTTCATCGTAAAAGCGGGCGAGCATGTCTGAATCGCTCTTGATGCCCTCGGTCAGGGTCTTGATCGCGACTTCGCGGCCGAGGTGGCTATCGATGGCGCGGTAGACCACACCCATGCCGCCGCGGCCGAGTACGCCCACGATGTCGTACTTGCCTATCCTGGTCAGGGTGTTCGCCGGCTTGTTGTCGGGTGTATCCACTCTGTCGCTCCGCCTCTAAGAACTTATTGAAAAACCAACTCGAGGCGGAGTTTGATTCTCAGGGGCTCATGCCTGCGCTGATTTTGCGGCATTTGCGGCACGTCACCCGAAGGGTACGCGACCGCGCCCTGACACAATGCCAGAGTTTTTCAACAAGTTCTTAAATTGCCCCCTACGCCCTGAGATGCCGGTTGGCCAGGACGTCTTACCCCAAAATGCAAATAGCCAGTAAGCCTCCCCCGAGACTACTGCACTTCGCCTGCCGGCCTCATATTGAACTTCTCCGCCAGGAACTCTTTGGCGTGACGCCGCTCTGCCGATCCATTTTCCGTGGTGCAGCTCAGATACCGCAGGTAGTATTCGCCGGCACCATCGACGTTTTCTTCCTGCTCCCTGGACTTGCCGGCGTCATAGACCTCCCTCGGCAATTCCTGCACCTTTAACCGCACTCTTTGAACCAGTTCATCGCGCGCGCCGTTTTCCAGCGCCGTTTGCAGCTCCCTGGTGTTGGGCGCTGTCCCGCCCAGCTTGACGCCCTCTGTGTCGTCGGCCTTTACTTCTTCCAACATGACGAACTGCTTGGGGTCTTCCTTGTCAACGATAATCGGCTCACCCATCTGCCCGTTCAGGGTCTCGCCGATGCGGAACTGCAGCTTGATCGTGTTCTTCACATCAATGGTTTTCCGCACGTACTGGTAGGGACGAAGCACGTCACTGGTAACGGTTTTGGGCAAAGAATCGGCCAGCATCTGGGCGTCAGCGACTGCCTTCTGGTCCGCGGCTATCTTTGCATTCACCTCGTTGATATCGTGCTTCTTGCCTTTTGCCTCAGCCCCTTGCAGCGCCGACTGATCGGTTGCCAGTTGGCGCATTGCCGCCTCGTAGGCCCGATTGGCCTTGTTCCAAGCATCGCTGGGATCGTCGCGCGTGCCGGCACGGTACTTCGACTCTCTTGCCTCGATACTAGGGGTCTCGACGATCTGATGTTCCAGCACATCTCCGGCCAGTTGGAAATCCGGCTCCACGCCGCCCGTGGATTCCCCGAATCGAACCGCCTTGAGTGTGGGCGCTTCGAGCCCGGTAATAATCGCGTCCTCCAACTGGGGGATAAATCCGCTGCTGTCGCGCTGTGAAGTCTGGTCGCGGAACTGAACGCGGATCGACAATTTGGAGTGCATGGCATGAGCCGGCGACGCGGCGACCTTGGCATCGTGCGCCGCCTGGTTGGAAGGCTTGTAGAGCAGCGACTCGACCAGATAGTTCCAGCCCAGTTCGGTTCCCGATCCGGATGGCTTATCAAGGTAGCGTTTAGCCTGTTCAACAAAGTACCCGCTCAAATCGTCGCCAAGGATCGCCATCGTGTCTTGATAGGAGTCCACCTTGCTGAGTTCATAAGCGCGTTCGAGGTAGGCGTAGGCTTTCTCGATTCCAATCTCATCCGTCAGTCCGCGGATTGGATCGTGGGCCTTTTGCAGATCCTTTGCCGCCCTGACCGCGGCCAGGACGTAGCTCGCCTGCAATCTTTGGATGTCGGCGGCAACCAGCGCCTGCTGGTTGGTGGGCAGGTTATAGAGGACTTCAAAGGCGTTGATGATGTCTTTCTGCTGCTCATATTCCTGGCTGCTGGCCAAGGCTTTCGCCGCGGCGGCCTTGTCCTCGACGATGACCAACTGCTTGTGGGCCTCGCTCAGGGCGTCCTGCGCCTCTGAAATACCCTTTGCCCCCACGGCCTTTTCATATTGCTTGATGGCGCTTGGCCAATCGCCGGCATCGCCAAACTGCTTGCCCAATTGCATGTAGTAGGCATAAGCGGCATCGATGACCGCGGCCACCCGGGGCTCCTCATCTTTAAACGCGCGCAAGGGAGCGATGGCCTCCAGCGCCTGATCCATCTGCTTGGCAACTACAGCCGATTCCGCTGAGCGAAGGGCGCTGTCGAAGGCGTTGCCGGCCTGCAAGGCATCGCCAACAAGAGCCTGGCCCGCCGGAAATCCGGGGTCGATTCCGCTTACTGCGTCGCTGAGCTTCCGGGCATTCTGCAAGTGACTATAGCCCGGCGCATGGCTTTTCAAAGCAGCCTGATAAGCAGACAGCTCAATGCGGCCATTCTCCGCAATCAATGTGAGCTTTCCGCGGACTTCACCCGCGAGCTTGATCGTCTGATCCAGGCTGGGGTATGTGGACTTGGCTTTATCGGCCTGGACCTTGGCATCTTTCAGATCGCTGTAGGATGGCGACGCCGAGGCCTCGGATTTGCGGTAAGTGGCCAGCGATGCCTCGCCTGCCGCGACATACAGCGACGCGAGAGCGAGTTTTGCATCGGAGTTGTGGGACGAGGCGGGGTATTTCGCAAGATAGCCCACCCAGCCGGCAATGTCACTTGCCCTTTGCGCGCGCAAAAACTCTGCAAGTTCTAGGTCGGGGGCGGCAAGAAAGACCAGCTTTACGCCCTTCTTCAAGGGCGGCAAGCCACCGGCTCCAAGGACGGAGGGAGCGATCGGAGTGCCAGTCAAAGCAGCCCGATCGGCAAGCTCCGACAACGAATAGGTCGCATTGTGGTCGAACTTTACATTGTCCGGAGCTACGCACTGGGCTTGCCCCTGGCCCACGCTATACCGCAATACGCCGTCGGCTCCGCGTTCGAGAACTCCGCCCGGCGCCAGCGTCACTTTACCCATCTTGCCATAGGCCGATTTGTCGATGGGCGGCTCGAATGTAGCGCAACCGCGCATCTCGAACTTGCCATTGACGAGCACGTCAGAAAGTTGCAGATAGGCTGCGCCCGACGGTCCATCGTAGAGTTCGATGGCCAGGAGGGAAACCGGTTTTGCCATGGCAGACGGCGCAGAGCAGCCCAGCCCAAGCAGCACCCATGCGATGGTCTTCAAAAAGAGTCTACGACGCGATCTTGCTTGCTGCATAACTACGAAAAATGCCATGAAATCCCCGAGACTTGACTCAAACTGGCAGGTTGACCCGGTCTGCCGTTGATGTGACTGCTTACGGAATGCCTCTGCGCGGCAATTGACCCGACAATTACCAGCGCAATGGGGGGACCACACCGGCAAACCGCGAACCCACTTCACCGGAGTTCGCTACGTCTGTTAAACTACCATCCTCCTCCATAGGGGTGCAATGATTTTTGCGGACCGGCAAGCCGAAGCCCGCATGGTTGCATCATCGGAAAAAATGGCCGCCATCGAGCAATCCAGACGATCTGACCCTTCCGCGACACAGGCGACTGCCGTGGCGGGCGAGAGCGCATCCAGCGCCGGTGCGGCGCTCTCGATCCGTCTTTGGCGGGCTGGTGGAACATCCTCGTCTGCCGAGTTGTCCTGGCAAGGAACCGATGCAGCCGTTTGTCTCATGCTGGACCTGATTGCGGCAGGACAAATTGGGCAAAATGGACAAGCAGGAGAAGCAGGGCAAGCTGGCGCCGGGGTTGCGACCACCGCCGATGGCAAGTATCTGGTGGTTGCTTTTTCTGGAATTACGGCCGCACTCCTCACCGCACGGCGGCTGCAATGGGCACTTACGGGTTTTACGGAAACGGGCCGATTTGCCGGTACGGCTGCCGCGGTTTTGGTCCACTCCAAGGCAGATTTGCCTGCTCTGGCTTCTGACAGTTCTGTCCTGCTCCCGCTGGAGAAGGCCGCGGCCGGGCAGATCTTGCTGACACCCAAGGCGGCCGAACTGTTGCGTGATCTGCCCGGCCTTCCCTTGCAGGCGGCCGCTGACGCTGGCCTGAGCGAAGTGCTCTGGCGCGACCCCGAAGCACCGTCGAGCGGCTCCTCGGACGAGGAAGCTCTCTCACAACTGATCAAACTGCATGGTTTGGAGGTTGAGGCGCCGACGCCATCTCTGTCACCAGCCCCGGAGCCGATTGCCCCTGCTGCTCCTTTTGGGACGGATCGGGGTTTGCGCGCTTTGCCGATTGCCGTGGAGCCGGATGCTGTTGATTTGGGCGCTGTGGAGTCTGGCGATCTCGATCCAGGTTCTTCGGTTGCGAGCCGGCGCGTCAAGCCGGGGTTGCTTATCGGCGCTGGCTGCGCGGCAGCGATCCTGCTGGTCCTGATCGTGGTTTTCGCCATCTCGCACAAAGGGGCGGCAAAACCGGCGGCTGTTGCCGTGGAGACGGCCGCTTCGACCACCGCGCCCGCTTCCAGCGTCAGCCAGCCAGCGCAAGGGCAGGCGGCAAGCGCCGTCCCGCAGACGAGTACCGTACCCGCGTCGACGACAAAGCCCCAGAAGGATCGCAAGCACGAGGATGCTGCGCAAGGGAATCCGAGTGCAGCGGATGCCGCAAAAGCTCAGGGCAGCCAGGCCAACCAGGACAAGCAGCCCAAACCCGTGGGGGGCAACTGCGAGCTTGACTCCAACCTGCTGCCGAAAATGCTTGAGCAGGCGGAGAGAAGCCGTGCGGATGGCAACTATCCTGCCGCGCTGAGGCAGTTTCGCGCGGTGCTGGCCTGCGACTCACACAATGCGCGGGCGCGCAGCGGGCTGGATCTTACGGAATTTGGGATGCAGCACCGATAGCTTATTCAGCACGATTCAAGTTCATTCGCGGATTGTGTTCTGAACGCAGAAACAAGAAACGCGGCAGGATAGAACACACTGCCCGCGCGGTACGGCTCACGAACGCAGAACTCTGCCTGAGAGTCGAAAGCCTCGGACTACTTGCCCTCTGAATGTCAGGGCTAGAAGGGGCCAAAGAGGCTGCTAAACCCGGCAACGCCGGTGGACGACTGATGCAAAGCTGGCTTTTGGAGCACGCGCAGGAGAAAGTGAGTCCATGATGAAACCGCATATTTCACGGCCTGGGGCCACAAAGATGGCGCCTAAGGCTGCCCCGTCCACGGTTGCGCCTGCGCGGATTCGCGCTAATTCTCAATCGGCGCGCGGCCAGGGCGCCTTGGGCGCTTTGATTAACCGCCGCGCCGCGGACCGGCTGCGGAGCGGTTCCCTTTGGGTTTATGCCTCGGACATTGAATCCATTGAATTGCCCAAGGGGGGCGAGGCTCCCGCGCTGCTGCCGGTAGCAGACAGCAGGGGAATCCTGCTGGGAACGGCGCTTTACAGCCCGGCATCGCAGATTGCGCTGCGGCTGATCTCGCGCGAGGCCGTGGACGAGGCTGGATGGCTGGAGTTGCTGGCTACCAGGCTACGGACGGCGATTGGGCGGCGGCGACCGCTGCTCGATGAGCGCACCAACGCTTGCCGCCTGTGTTTCAGCGAGGCCGACGAGTTGCCGGGGCTGGTGGCGGACAAGTACGGCGAGCTGGTGATTTTGCAACTGCTGGCCAAGGGACTGGACTCGGCGGCGGTACGGGCGGCCTGCGTGCGCGTGCTGCGCGAGGAGCTTGCGCCAGCGGCGATTCTGGAACGGCCCGACCCGCGTGTGCGCGAGCAGATCGGAAGAGCACACGTCTGAACTCCAGTCACTTAGGCATCT
>OBLW0100002402.1_pt1 | contig 15138 bp, 13 predicted proteins | sample 1520161 | NCBI WGS metagenome assembly OBLW01 (sample SAMEA3539309, study PRJEB22396) | soil metagenome | biome: tundra; feature: field; material: soil | place: USA | collected 2010-05 | depth 0.15 m
TTTTTTATGGGGGGCCCCCCCTCCCGCCTCTCCCTGCCTGGTGTTGAAGAATCAACGAGATAGGAGATACAGTGCCGCTAAGTCTTTGACTCTTGTATAAAGTATTGCGTAATCAACAACTTACACTTTGGATGCTTCCCAATCGGGATGCCTCTTTTTTTGCTGAGGGGTACCCCCCTCCCCCCGCTCCCTCTCTCGGTGTTGAAGAATCAACGAGATAGAGAAATGGTCCCCGCTAAGTCCTTGACTCTTGTATAAAGTATTGCGTAATCAATAACTTACACCTTGGACGCTTCCACACCCAACCAAAGTGTTGATTTTGTTCGGCCCTAACTCCACCCACAACCAGGAGCGCCCTCGGCGACGTCGCTTGGAGAATTGTCTGGCAGGGACGATTTTCGAAGCGGGCCCTTATTCACATTTGTATGGTCGTCTCTTTATGGTCGGGCGGGATGGGGCTTAAGTCAAAGTATTTCTGGGATGGGAGTGTCCTGAAATTCAACTTCCAGTTGCGATCTCCGGGGCGGTTCACAAAACAGAAGCTCACCAAGGAGACACAGAGGCACGGAGAAAACCTTCAAATCTGTAAAAACCAAGGATTTTCCATCCTTTGAATTCCTCCGTGTCTCTGTGACTCCGCGGTAGGTGTTGCTCTGGGGGGATCGCCGCCGATTTAGGACACCACCCTGGGGTGCGCGGTGCACTCATCGCTCTTCGCCGTTCGCGATTCTCTTTTCGCCATTTTGACGAAGCGCGAGACGAAACGGTTTGCGATGCTATGCTGAATGCTGAATGCCCGCCTTCCCTTTAACTCTGGCCGTCTCCGCTGATGGCGCAGGACAGCGTCTCGACCAATATCTCGCAACGCAACTCTCCGAGGTCAAGCAATCGGAAGTCAGCCGCGCCCGCGTGCAGCAACTCATCGCGAAGGGGGAAGTGTTGATTAACGGTGAGGTGGTCAAAGCTTCGCTGCGCTTGAAGGGCAACGGTGAAGAGCAGATCACGGTCGTTGCGCCTCCGCACGCTCCTGCTCTGCGTGCTCTCGCGGAAGAAATTGCGCTCGACATTGTCTATGAAGACGACGACTTGGCCATCGTCAACAAGCCCGCTGGAATGATGGTGCATGCAGGCGCCGGAGCCACCGACGACGCGCGCAACCGGGGAACGCTAGTCAATGCCCTGCTGCATCATTTCGGAACGCTCTCCGCAGTCGGCGGTGAGCTGCGCCCCGGAATTGTCCATCGCCTCGATCGCGCCACCAGCGGGCTGATGGTCGTAGCCAAGAACGATGAAGCGCATCGCAGATTGGCCAAGCAGTTCAGTAGTCGCGAAGTACACAAGACTTATCTCGCGCTCGTCCACGGCTGGCCCAAGGAAGATCGCGGCACCATTCAAAGCGCCATCAGCCGCCACTCGCAGCGGCGCACACGAATGACCACCAAAGGCTTCGGCGGCCGCGAGGCGGTCACACATTATTTGGTAAGGCGCAAAGTCGATTCCCCCTACGGAAAGTTTGCGCTGGTCGAAGTCAAAATCGAAACCGGCCGCACTCACCAGATCCGTGTACACATGTCGTCGCTCGGACATCCTGTTGTAGGCGATGCCCTCTATGGGGCTCCTGGCGAATTGCGTTCTCAATCCAATAAACGTCGCGCCGCGGGAGCGCCCGCAACCATGGCGCTGGGGCGTAATTTTCTGCACTCCGCAGCACTCGAGCTAACTCATCCAAAGACGAAGCAGGCACTCACGTTTTCCAGCCCCTTGCCGCGTGAGCTGGAAAATTATCTAGCAAGCTTGGAGGCCGCAAACCAGGGAACAGTCCCCGGAAACAACTCGACATAGGAAGGCGTAATGGCTCAGTTTGAAAATTACACGCCTCAGCGGCTAAAGAGGCTGCGGGAAAAGCCTTCCCGCGGCGAAAAGTGCGACCTCAGCGCCTGAAGGCGTGATAAAACAAAGCGTTTATCGCAGCGCTGAAGCGCTGCGCCACCCAAAAACAGAGACAAAGTCGAGTTTTTCCGCAACCTCTAAAGCCGGGATAAAAAATCGGGCTTTACGGCTCGGCTAAAGCCGCGCCCTTTCAAAGCAAATTCAAACTGAGGCACTACATAGGAACGCGTTAGGTTTTCGGCAAGCTATCAAAGTTCCCAGCCGGCCTCTCTCTGACCACCGAAACCCCTTCGCGAGCTAGTTGTTGTTGGGGCATCAATTCGACGGCTGTAGTATTCGGTCTAAGACCGATTGCTCCCCTTTTATCCAGAGCCGGGTGCCGTAGAGCAAGGCGCTGCCTTGTAGAGTCATCCAGTCTTTTTTCTGCAGCGGAGAACGAAATTCTTTCAGATTCCAGAGCCAGTGCTGGGCTACGTGACGCGCAATGGTTAAGCCGAAAGCGATGCCTGTATCGGGCGCGCCGATGTCATTCATAATTCCATCCAAGGTAAACATCACCTTCGACAACATGATGAGCGGGCCAGGAAATTTGACGTTCTTCATTGCCAACCGCTCCAGAAGCCGCATGGCGTCGACCGCTCCGGAGAGGCGCACCGGAAGTTGGTCAACAAATTCTGTCACCAGGTCGGAGATCATCCGGCCCCGCGGCGAAGCGCTTCGAATGCGCTGTTGGCTCAGCGCTAGCACTTCGTTGCAGGCGCCGACTGGATCGCGAAATGTCACCGTCAGAAATAAGAGTGCGAGATGACGGCGCTGCTCGCGGCTGAGGCGCTCACGAAGAGCCCAATCAATGATCGTAAGTTCTGAGGTGCGATTGTTGTAGAGCAGATTGCCGGCGTGAGGATCGCCGTGAAAGATGGCGTCTGGTTGGCTCGCGAGCAGAGGAACCGCGACCAGCGCTTCGATCAGTTGCTCGGCAACTTTTCTGCGCCGCGCAAGTGGAAGACGGGCCGCAGCGTTCGTTACTTTAATTCCCCGCTCTTCCGAGAGTGCCGTGATCCTCGCTGTACACAAGGGCCGAATCAAGCGTGGCACGCGAACACCTTTCATCGAGCGATAAAGATTTGCCGCCTCGACCAAGGTCTTTTGTTCACGCCGGAAATTAACTTCGTGGCGCAACAGGCGCTGCACTTTCCGGAAAGTATCGGGAAGCAAATCGGACGGAAATCCATAGTTGCGGTGTTGCTTGCTGAAGTATTGCGCCAGTCCTTGCAGGTAGGCCATGTCTTCGGCGAAATACTCGGGGATATGCGGCTTCAGGACTTTGAAAACCCCGCGCTCGCGTCGGCCAGTGTCGGGATCGAGCCAGGTGAAACGCACGACTGCGCTAACGCTCGCCTCCGAAAGAATCGCGGAGGAAATCTTTACAGAGTATTTCTCGAGGCGCGGGCCCAGTTCACGGACGATGATCGCGTTTACGTCTTCGGGGCGGACATCGCGAATTCCGTTTTCGAGCCGCGCTAGCGCATTCCGCAGCGCCGGCCGCAGGTGCTGATTGCGGGCAATGACCTGTCCGAGCTTTTGCAGGCCTGGAACCTTTGCAATCAGCCGGAGCAGGCGCGCCTCCGCCGGTGTATTTGGTGGCAGATCGAGTTGCTCGACGAGCTTTGGAGCGAGACGCGCCGGCGACAGATGAGCTACAACAAAAATCATGGCATCGCGTACCGGAGGACGCCACTTGTCATATGCTTGCGGCACTAATCTGGACACCGGAACAACGGAGTCAACAATCCAACGCGCCATGGCATCGCGCATGGATTCTCCGGCGGGACTGTTGAGCGCGGTTTCAATGGCAAGATTTTTTTCGGCAGTAGTGGAGTTTTTGGGAAAGAAGCTGGAGAGAGTTGCGCGCAACTGATCGACAGTTGGCGGCGCAGAGATAGGACTCCCTACTATCTTAGCGGGGCGGAGCCCGGCCACCACACGAACGCCCTGCGGGGCAGATTCTTCGGCGGTCGGCAAGGGGAACGCGGATACGCGGGACGAACCATTCATGGCGCATTCCTGCACCCCTACGATAGGCTCGTCGAAGCGCGATGCGCTGTGATTAATGTCACCAAGTCATGCGCGGGCAGCCGACTTGGCCCCGACGAAGTCACGGCACTGACGGGCAATCATCCAATCTTCCTGCGCATGAATCACCAGGCATCGGGTCGTGGCATCTGCGGCGGAGATGTCGCGATCTTCTTTTAGGGGCCGCTGCGCATTCTTCGCGGAGTCGAGGCGCACGCCGAGGAACGAAAGATTTTCGCAAGCCGCGGCTCGAACTTCAGTTGAGTTTTCGCCGACTCCCGCGGTAAAGACAAGAGCATCGGCTCCGCCAAGCACGGCGACCATGGAGCCAATCCCCGAGCGCAGACGGTGTACGTACATATCGAAAGCGAGCTTGGCGCGCTCGTTGCCGTCCTCGCGGGCCTTCAAAACCTCGCGCATATCGCTGGAGACGCCCGAGATCCCAAGCAGACCTGATTTCTTATTGAGCACGTCATCGAGTTGTTCATCGAGGAAGCGCCGCTTGCGCATCAGGTAAGTAAGGACGCCCGGATCGACCGAGCCCGAGCGGGTTCCCATCATGAGGCCTTCGAGCGGAGTGAAGCCCATCGTGGTGTCGACGCTTTTTCCCTCGCGAATGGCCGCGAGAGAGCAGCCGTTACCCAGGTGGCAGGTCACGAGCTTTAACGAATCGAGCGATTTGCCTAAGAATTGTGCAGCGCGCTCAGCACAGTATTGATGATTGATGCCGTGAAATCCGTAACGGCGAATTCCCTGCTCAAACCACTCATATGGTCCGGGATAAGTTTTTGCCGCGAGCGGCATGCTGCGATGAAAGCCGGTGTCGAAGACAGCGACCTGCGGCACCGTTCCGAGCAGCTTCGCAACGATCTTAATGCCTTCGAGTTCGGCGCGATTGTGCAGCGGAGCAAAAATAGAAACGCTTTCGATGGATGATTTCACTTCAGCAGTGATCAGGGCGGGCTCAAAATAGTTTGGGCCGCCATGCACTACGCGGTGGCCGACCACGTCAATTTCAGAAGGGCCGGAGATGCCTTGCGTCTCTCCGCTCCACAAGCTGCAGAGGAGACGTTCGACGGACTCGCCACGAGAACCGACATGGGCTAATTCTTTTAGGACGGCTCCCTGAGAGTTTCTGATTGAGAATTGAGCGTGCTCGTTGGACCATTCGATCTTGCCTTCCCAAAGGCACGGGAGAGGATCGTGGGGAAGTGAATCTCCGATTTCGTAGAGAGAGCTTTTCTGGCTGCTGGAGCCGGAGTTGAGAACTAGAATTTTCAATTAATTTCCCGCTCGGCCCCGAAAGGCACAGTTGATTTTTTCGCCAACTCCAAGAACAAACTCCAAACAACTCCAAACGCCAACTTCAAACAAGGGAGCGACGGGCGTCCTCGCCCGTCCGCCAAGAACTCAGCGACTTTGACTTTTATTGGCTTCCGAGTTTAGTAAGGCCAGGTCCAGTCTCGGATTTCTGGCATGTCGTCACCCTTTTCACGAATGTATTGTTTGTGCTCGACCAGCTTATTGCGTAGGAACTGTTTGAAGTGGGCCCCTACTTTTTGCAGTTTCGGCACACGGTCGACTACGTCTCCGGCGAGATGGAAGCGATCAAGATCGTTCAGGACGGTCATGTCGAACGGCGTCGTCGTAGTGCCTTCCTCTTTATAGCCGCGGACGTGAAAGTTGTCGTGATTGTTGCGCCGGTAGGTGAGCCGGTGAATCAGCCAGGGATAGCCGTGATAGGCGAAGATGACCGGTTTATCGACGGTAAACATCGAGTCAAACTCGACATCTGTCAGACCATGCGGGTGCTCGCTCGAGGGCTGAATCGTCATCAGGTCAACGATATTGACGACACGAATTCTGATCTCGGGGAAATTCTGGCGCAACAGATCGACTGCGGCCAACGTTTCAAGCGTCGGAACATCTCCGGCGCAAGCCATCACGACATCAGGTTCGGAGCCTTTGTCGGTGCTCGCCCATTCCCAGATACCGATGCCGGTGGTGCAGTGCTCGATGGCCGACTCCATGTCCAGAAACTGCAACGCAGGCTGCTTACCGGCAACGATCACGTTCACGTAATGGCGGCTGCGCAAGCAATGATCGCCGACAGAAAGCAGGCAATTCGCATCGGGTGGCAGATAAACTCGCACAATGTCAGCTTTTTTATTAATCACGTGATCGATGAAGCCGGGATCCTGATGCGTGAAGCCGTTGTGATCCTGGCGCCAGACGTGAGACGTCAGCAGATAGTTGAGCGATGCGATGGGACGACGCCACTCGATCTCGCGCGTCACCTTGAGCCATTTCGCATGCTGGTTGAACATCGAATCAATAATGTGGATGAAGGCTTCGTAACAGGAGAAGAGCCCGTGGCGTCCAGTAAGCAGATAGCCCTCTAGCCAACCTTGGCACATGTGTTCGCTAAGCATTTCGACGACGCGGCCGGTCTGTGAAAGATGTTCGTCGACGGGAAGAGTCGGCTCCATCCATTCTTTGTCGGTAACTTCGAAAAGGGCATCGAGGCGGTTCGAAGCGGTTTCGTCGGGACCAAATACGCGGAAGTTCTTTGACTCGGCATTCAGCTTCATCACGTCGCGCAGGAAGATCCCAAGGACGCGCGTGGCTTCGGCGTTTTGCGTGCCAGGCTTGGAAACCTCGACGGCATACTTGCGAAAATCGGGCATGACCAGGTCACGCAGCAACAAGCCGCCATTTGCGTGCGGATTTGCTCCCATACGGCGATCGCCGGTGGGCGCGAGTTCGGCGAGTTCAGGAATGAATTTTCCGTGCTCGTCAAATAATTCTTCGGGCCGGTAACTTCGCATCCACTCTTCTAGAATCTTGATGTGGGCCGGCTTTTTCTGCAGATCGGCGACCGGCACTTGATGGGCGCGCCAGGTGCCTTCGATCTGCTTGCCGTCAACCATCTTCGGACCAGTCCAACCCTTCGGACTGCGAAAGACGATCATCGGCCAGGCGGGCATGCCCGGGTCTTTAGCTTTAGAGCCGGGGCTGACCCGGCGGGCTGTATCTTGAATCGTCTTAATCTCTTGGACGATTGTGTCGAGAGTTGCGGCCATAAGCTGATGCATCTTAGCGGGCTCGTCCCCCTCGACAAAAAACGGCTTCCAACCGTACCCAGTAAAGAGACGGGTGAGTTCCTGATCGTCCATGCGCGCAAGTACGGTCGGGTTAGCGATCTTGTACCCGTTGAGGTGGAGAATCGGCAGCACCACTCCGTCCCGCGCCGGATTGATAAATTTGTTGACATGCCAACTGGTGGCCAAGGGTCCGGTTTCGGCCTCGCCATCACCGACAACGCAGCAGGTGATGAGGTCTGGGTTATCAAACACGGCGCCACAAGCGTGCATGATCGAGTAACCGAGCTCTCCACCTTCATGAATGGAGCCCGGAGTTTCAGGGGCGGCGTGACTCGGAATTCCTCCCGGAAAAGAGAACTGCTTAAAGAGCTTCTGTAGACCCTCTTCGTTCTGCGTGATGTTGGGATAGAACTCGGAGTAGGAACCTTCAAGGTAGGTGTTGGCGACCATTCCGGGGCCGCCGTGGCCTGGGCCCGCGATGTAGACGACGTTGAGGTCGTATTTTTTGATCAGGCGATTGAAATGGGCGTAGATAAAATTCAGGCCCGGGGTAGTGCCGAAGTGGCCGAGCAGGCGCGGCTTGATGTGCTCCAGCTTCAGCGGCTCGCGGAGGAGCGGGTTGGCGTAGAGATAGATCTGACCGACGGATAGATAGTTCGCAGCACGCCAGTAGGCGTCGATCTTACGGAGTTCTTCGCTCGTAAGTGGCTGGTCTGTGGAGGAGTGGTCGTTAGTTAGGCTGGGAGTTGATTGTCGCGCGGAAATGCCAGGCTGCTTGAGATCTACCGAGGCTGGAGAGGTCATGAATTCTACCTTTCGATTTCTTCTGCTCCTATTCTAGTTTGCATGCGGTCGAGGCCGCCAGCCACCGTTTGAAGGCATCCTTGCAGGGCGCTCGGCGAACGGGTCAGGATCTACTTTCGATGGTAGGTTGGTCGCTTCGTTGCAGGATCAAGTGGTGTATTTGCAATCACTACCTTGTGTATACCGAGTCACTGACTTTCGACTGGTAAGGCCTAGTCTGGCATCGCCTATTTTGCGAGCCATTAGGGGAGGCTGCGGCCGGATGCTTTGGCCTCAGCCCGGCGGGGGCGGCACACGGCGCTGCCCCCGCTTCTGCTCCGGGGCTTTGCGCTCCTGTGACGGTTGTCACATAGGACGGTACTGGATATCACTGGCCGACGCGATGCCCTAGACCGACACTCTATCAAGGCCGGTTTTCACCTTCGGGAGAACATCATGATGATGCTATATCGACTCGTCCGCCTGATCGAGACGCATTCCCAATCGCTGGCCACTTCTCTGCGCGATCAGGTTGAGAGCTGCGAGTTAACGCCGAGTTTCCATAAGAATGTGCCCTCCGAAGAGCTGAAGGAACGGGTCTATGAAATCTACCATCATCTCGGCGAGTGGTTGATGGGCAAGGATGAATTCCATCTTGAACAGCGCTACATGGCCATCGGGGCGCGGCGGGCGCAACAGCGCGTGCCGCTGAGCGAAGTGATCTGGGTGATCGTGCTGACCAAGGAAAATTTGTGGGAGTTCATCAAAAAAGAGTCGGTGTTGGAGCGTCCGGTCGAAGTGTTTGGCGAACTCGAGATGCTCCAATTGCTCGAGCAATTTTTTGACCGTGCCATTTACTATGCTTCAGTTGGATACGAGTTGGAGATTGCCAGCCAGTTCTTAAAGGAAACGTCTGCTCCCTCCGAAAGAGAATAATAGAGAGCAACTTATGTCATGGGAACCCGAGTACAGGAAGAAATTGAAGACGCCCGATGAAGCGCTGCGCTGCGTGGAGTCGGGTATGCGCGTGTATATCCAACCTGGATGCGCTGAGCCGGAGACGCTGGTCGAGGCGCTAATGCGACGCGGGCCGCTGGTTCAGGATGTCGAACTCGTCCACATGATGACCATGGGATGCGCTCCTTATGTGGCGCCAGAGATGGCAGGCCACTTCCGGCACAATGCCGTGTTTATCGGCGCCAACGTGCGCGAGGCCATTAATGATGGGCGGGCTGACTACACTCCCATTTATTTGAGCGAAATCGAGGCGCTGTTTGAAAGCGGCGCGATGCCGATCGATGTGGCGCTGATCGAGGTTTCGCCCCCGGATTCGCATGGCTTTTGCAGCTTTGGCATCGGCGTAGATACGACGCTGACGGCGGCCAAGTGTGCCCGCATTGTGGTGGCGCAGGTCAATGACTTCATGCCGCGCACGTATGGCGACAGCTTCATTCATGTGAACGACATTGATGTGGTCGTCGATTCGTCGCGTCCACTGTGCGCGTTCAAGAAGCCGGAGATTACCGACTTGCATGTGGCGATCGCTCGCAATGTCGCGGGCTTAATCGAAGATGGAGCGGTACTGCAGACCGGAATTGGCGGTATTCCCGACGCCGTGCTTCCCTTTCTCAGCGATCGTAAAGACCTAGCAGTTCATAGCGAGTTAGTGTCCGATGGCGTGATTCCGCTGATTGAAAACGGCGTGATTACGGGAGCGCGAAAGAATTTCAAGCCGCGCAAAATCATTCTCGGGTTCGCATTGGGCTCGAAAAATCTCTTCGAGTTCATTGACAACAATCCGATCTTTGAATTTCATCCCACCGCTTATACCAACGATCCCGGACTGATCGCCCGCAACGACAACATGGTGGCGATCAACTCCGCGTTGCAGATCGATTTGACAGGACAAGTTTGTTCGGACTCGGTGGGAACTCATTTCTATAGCGGTATCGGCGGGCAAGTAGACTTTCTCCGCGGAGCTTCGCGCTCGAAGAATGGCAAGCCGATCATCGCCATTTCGTCGACCGCCAAGAATGGCAAGATTTCGCGCATCGTTCCCATGCTCAGTCCTGGGGCGGGAGTCGTCACATCCCGCGGCCTGATCCGCTATGTAGTCACGGAGTATGGCGTGGCATACCTGCACGGGAAGACGATTCGGCAGAGGGCGCAGGCGCTGATCGAGATCGCGCACCCGAGTTTCCGCGAAGAGCTTTACGAGTATTGTGAAAAAACAAAGTGGTTGTACCGTCCTCAGGCAGCGCTGGCCGAACCGCTGGTCGAGATTGCGCCGTCCTGATTCTTTCGTCCGCGCAACAGCGAACCGCAGTCGGGGATCTGAATGACAAACGAGGATAAGCTACAGAGCATCTGCAAAAGGCTTCGGGAACTCGGGTACGCACAAGAAAGAGATATTAAACTGTATGGAGAGGAATTTCATCTGGTCTCGAATCCCGTTTCCGATGGGAATGGCTTCGTGGTCGAGGGAATGACTCGGTTTTCGGTAACGGCGAGACGAGTGCGTATTCCTATATCGCTGGTGTATACCGTTGAGAAGGAATTCGCCTTCGATAAAGAACGTTGAATAAAGACCGTTGAAATTACGGAGAGTGAGACCGAATGCAAGGACGCCGCACGATCAGTCTGTCAATCGGTTTAATATTCGCATTCTTATTCGCGGCCCTGCTTTCGGCCTCCGAAAACCAGACTGCAGTGAAGCCCGGTCAACCCAATCCTGTCTGGGGTTCTACCGGAAAAGAAATGTTTAGTCACTACTGTGCCGTTTGTCATGGCAGCGACGCAAAAGGCTCAGGGCAGGCCGCCGATTCCTTGAAAGCATCGCCACCAAACCTGACAATTCTCTCGCGAAAAAATGGCGGCCAATTCCCCTCCGCGCACTTGATCAACGTATTGCGCGGAGAGGCCAATCTACCCTCCCACGCCAATAATGCAATGCCCGTTTGGGCGCCTGCTTTCGCGTCTCCAAATAAAGGCGGCAGCGCAGGAAGCCAGCAGCGGCTCGCAAAATTATTGAAGTATCTGGAATCGCTGCAGGAGAAATAGCGGATTTCTAGTCATTCGCCGGCAAGAAAAAAGCCCCGCGATAACGGAGCTTTTTTAGCGCTATGCAAAGGAAACTTAAACGTTGAACGAAGATCCGCATCCGCAGGTGCTCTTCACGTTTGGATTCTCAAACTTAAACCCAGCGCCTTCGAGCGTCTCGATATAATCGACGTGCGCTCCGCCGAGATACATCAGCGAGGTCGCGTCGACGTACACTTTTAGTCCGTCAAATTCGAAGACTTTATCCATCATGCCGGCGCCGTTTTCGAAAGCCATGGAATATTGAAAGCCGGAGCAACCGCCGCCAACCACCGACAATCGCAGTCCCGCCGGGACCGGTGTCTGTGCGCCCATGATCTCTTTGACCTTGGCAATCGCGGACGGAGTCATTACGGGTGCCGCTGTTTTGGGTTGTGTCTCTGGGATAGAAGTGGTGGTCGCCATCGATAGAATCTCCTTGTAAATGCCATTATAACAAAGGTCGCATCCGTCCTAGCAAGCTTTTCACGGACCGGGTGCTTTCCTTGTATCTACTTGATAGATGCGGCCCAACCGCAAGAAGTCGCGCGCTATTGCCAACGGGTCTATAATCATCGGCAGCACGGGGCCGTACCCGGATGCCAGGGGCCCAAGTCGGCCATCTCGGGGCATAGGCTCGATTTCAGCTCTGAGGTGACTTATGTCTCCTATGTTTATGCTGCTGGTCGCGTGGGGTATTCTGACCGGGATTCTCATCATCCTACTGATCTACAAGAGCACTCTCACCATGCACGAGGATGATTCCATCAACCTCAATGAGAATGAGTCCCAAATGCAGAAAGATCAAAAAGAAGTTCTGGCCAAGATGCGCAAGATCGGTCCCATCGTAAAGGTGCTCGGAGCCTTATCGGGAGTCATGATTCTCGTCATCGCCGGACTCTTCATCTATCAGGGACTGAACGGCGCGACCACGCTGCAGTAACAGACAAGCGCGGCTGCGAAAGTCTTCGCCGCCCGCAGCCCAAAACTCGCGTGAGCAGCGGCATCACGTCGCTGCTCATTCGCTCTCACTTTTCATGCCAACCATCTGCTAAGCCGAACATGCCGCCAGCCTACCCCATAGCCATCGTAGGGGGCGGTCCAGCCGGCGCTTTGGCCGCCACCCTTCTCGCATCCAAAGGCAAAGATGTTGTTCTCTTCGACGAAAAGCTGGCTTGGGAAAAACCATGCGGCGGCGGCGTGACGCACAAAACTCTGCAGCGTTACCCGTTTCTGTCCGACGCCTCATCCGAATCCAATGCTGTCACTAACTGCGAACTAAGCAGTCCTTCCGGAAATAAAGTTTGCATCCGGCTGCAGCATCCAGTAGCAATTTTTTCCCGCTTTGCGCTCAACGGATTGTTGCTTGATCGCGCGGCAAACGCGGGCGCGACCATCCGCAAAGAGCGCATTACGCACATCGAGCGCGTCGCCGACCATTGGGAACTGCGCACCCCGCACAACAAATTTCAGGCGTCTTACATAATCCTCGCAGCCGGAGCGCGCAATTCCCTTCGCTCGCAATTTTTACCGCCAATTTCGGCGAGCGATCTGATGGTCACCGCGGGCTATTTCATCCCCGTCCGCACTTCGCTGATGCAACTGCAATTCTTGAAGGGCATCACCGGATACATCTGGGTCTTTCCGCGTCCCGACCACGTATCGGCCGGAATCGCCGCCAAGATGGGTGAAACTACAACCGCTGATTTGCGCCGCACATTAGAAAACTGGCTAGAAAAAAATGGCTTTGATGCGGACGGCGCGAGCTTTTACTCCCACATTCTTCCGTCGTTGCGCCCCCAGACGTTCGAAAAGCTGGAAGTCGCAGGAAAAGGTTGGGCCATGATTGGAGACAGCGCCGGCCTGGTAGATCCCGTCACCGGAGAGGGTCTTTATTATGCGCTTCGCTCGGCGGAATTGTGCGCGGAAGCGCTCTTGTGCGGGCGTCCCGAAGACTATGCCGAGTCGCTAAAGCCCGAAGTCATCGCTGAGTTGAAATTGGCCGGGCGAGCGTCCGAGCGTTTCTACCACGGCCAAATTTTCGGTGATAGTGTGTTAGAACAGATGGTCTCGCTGACTGCGAAGAGTGCCAGCTTTCGCGAACTGATGAGCGACCTCTTCGCCGGAACCCAAGCCTACAGCGATCTGCGCGCCCGCCTGTACCGCATGCTCCCGACAGTGATGGCCCAGGGATTAGCCGGAACTCTGCGCAATTGGTCCGTCGATCCCCAGTTATCGTCCTGAGCGTCAGGGGTGCCCCGGCCTGTACCGGCCGGAAAGTAACGGGCAGAGCCATGTGGCGCTCATCAGCATCAGCATCAGCATTCTCGTGGCCGGGCGGGGACGCCCGGCGCTCCATTGTTCATGCGAATGCTCGCGCTATGCCGCCTTCTGCTTCATCCCCGCGATATCATCCAGCAGCACTTTCTCATGCCCCTCGGGATTGACCTTCTCATACACCTTGCGAATGATCCCGTTGCCATCGACCACAAATGTCGTCCGCTCCCAAAACTTCATCCCTTTCCACTCCGCCTGCCCGATGCCGAGGGTCTTCATCAGGCCAGACTCGGTGTCGGAGAGCAAGTCAATCGTAAAAGCAAACTTGTGCGAGAAGTTCCGGTGGGAAGTAACGTCGTCAGCGCTAACGCCCACAACTTTAATTCCGGCCGCGTCAAAATCAGCCTTTGTCGCCGTAAACGATTTGCCCTGCGTCGTACAACCGGGCGTGTCGTCTTTCGGATAGAAGTAAATCACCAGCCATTGGCCAGCGAAATCGGAGAGCTTCATAATCTTGCCCTCTTGATTGGGCAGCGAAAAATTCGGGAAGGGATTGCCAGCAGCAAGCATTGGGAGAGTTCCTTTCTAGTTGTCTGCAATTATACGAGTGGTAGGCGGCTCCTGGCTGCCGGCTCTTAGCTGTTGCGCGGCGAACATTTTTCACTAACATCAAGAGGAAACCATCTAAGTGCTAACAGCCAAGAGCCAGAGCGAAGAGCGATTTCAAGCGGCCTGCAACTTCTTCATCCGCTCTTTCATCTCTTCGGGCGACACATCTTCTTTATGTGTAGCAACGGCCCAGAGGTGCCCGAACGGATCCTGAAAAAATCCCGACCGGTCCCCATAAAACTGATCCGCAACCGGCTTTAACACCTTTGCACCTTCCGCGGCTGCCTTTTCGACGATACTGTCGCAGTCGGGCATATACAGATATAAGCTCACGGGAGAGCCGCCGATGCTCTCGGCACTACGAGCGCCCATGCTGGGATTTTCGTCGGCCAACATGATGCGCGAATCGCCAATCTTCAACTCCGCGTGTCCCACGGTGCCGTTGGGACCATCCATCCGCACCACCACCGTAGCCCCAAACACTTTTTTGTAATAGTCAATTGCCTTCGCCGCCCCCTTGATCACGAGGTACGGCGTGACAGTGTTATGTCCCTCGGGAATGTAATTCACTTTGCTCATAAGTCGATCTCCTTTTCCTAGATTTCCTTCTTGATGGACAAGAGATATTTCGCATTCGAGCTAAATCAATTTCGCCTAAACGCCGAATCCTAGAATTGGGTGGCCAGCGAGCCCCACGCCCGCATGCGCCATTCATGAGAACACAAGTCTCACTTGGACTCAAGGCGCTCCCTTCACCGATGTACGATAATTCAGCCGTGCCCGAACTGCCAGACATAACGGTCTACATCGAAGCTCTCGAAAAGCGCATCCTTGAGCAGCGCCTCGAACGCATAAGAATCGCGAGCCCGTTCCTGCTGCGGACCGCCTCTCCGCCAGTAAAAGACGCTGAAGGCGCGACCGTCATTCATCTTCGCCGCTTAGGCAAGCGCATCTGCATCGGCCTCAATAACGACATCTGGCTCGTGCTTCACCTGATGATTGCCGGACGCCTCCACTGGAAGAAGCGCGACGCCAAACTGTCTCCGCCGCGCGGATTAGCCGCCGTCGACTTTGCCAACGGCACTCTGCTCTGGACTGAAGCGGGCTCCCAAAAACGCGCCTCACTGCACCTGGTAAAAGGAGAGGACGCGCTCGCCGCATTAGACCCCGGCGGCCTCGAAGTTCTCAAAACCGATCTCGCCCACTTCAGCGCCGTTCTTACCTCACAAAATCACACGCTGAAACGCGCTCTCAGCGACCCGCGCCTTTTCAGCGGAATCGGCAATGCGTACTCCGACGAGATTCTGTTTAAAGCGTGCCTCTC
>OBLW0100002403.1_pt1 | contig 15137 bp, 9 predicted proteins | sample 1520161 | NCBI WGS metagenome assembly OBLW01 (sample SAMEA3539309, study PRJEB22396) | soil metagenome | biome: tundra; feature: field; material: soil | place: USA | collected 2010-05 | depth 0.15 m
CCACCGAGATCTACACTCTTTCCCTACACGACGCTCTTCCGATCTCCGGTGGTCATGGAGAAGGGGTTCGCGGTGGACTTCATCTCGGCCCAGAACTGGGTCGCCACCGAAACCGGATTGATTAGCAAGGAGGACTGGTTTCCCAAGAAGTCGGTAGAGGTCCCGGCCGCGAATCCAGTGTTCACGAGGCCTATCCCTTGCGTAAAGGTGCCGGAGGACGAGCTTGAAGACTGCGCGCTTTCTCCGCCGAGATAGAAGGCCGCGCCGCCGCTGTCCAGCAATTCGGCGCGGGCGGCGCCATTGATTTCCAGATTCGACGGCGGTGGCGGAGCAACCTGTGCAAAAAGCACCGGGCCTCCGGCTGTGTTACTGACGAGCGGTGTGAGAACGTCCGTGGTGAATTGGACGTTGGCCGCAAACAGGTTGGCACTGGGGGGCTGGGAAGAAAGGATGCTGCCGTTAGGCACCAGGATGTCGACGTCGGGTTTATCGGCCGGGTTGTCCAATCCCTGAATCAGGGAAATACGTTCCATATGCTGGGCCTCTTCCAGCGCATGTTGGACATAATCGGGTGTAACGACGCAGAACCGCAGGTTCACGCCCTCACCCATCCATTGCAGCACCTGGTCGTTGATCGTCATTGCCGCGCCGGGGGTAACCGGCAAATAGCCCGCGCTGGGCAACTCGATGATGCCCTGGCGGATCAGCAAGCGGTTCAGCGCGACCGCGGTCTGCTGTGCCTGGGTGATACGCGTAATCAGGTCGGTGAGGTACACCGCTCCACCCGGAATGTTCAGACTCGGGTTCGAGAGGAAGACATTCGAGGCGATCTGGTTGCTGACGGCCGTGTAATACTGCTGCACGGCGGTGAGAACCGAGGCTGCTTCGCCGGCGAGGCCTCGGGTGTTCGCGCAGGGATCGGTTGTTCCGATCCCGGTTTGGAGGCCGTCGCGCAACTGGCACTGGAACTGGAGGATCTGGGCGATGAATACGTCCCACGGCCGCATCCGCATCCGCCACTGCCAGTAACGTTTCGCGGGCGGATCCATACGCTCGCGCCGCGCGGTCCAGGCGTCGAAAAATCCAATGGACGATCCCGCCAGACCCACCACGCCAAGAGCGACGCAGCAACCGGTGGCGCCGGCGGCTCCCTGACACCAGATCTCCGAAGCCAGGCCGGCTTTGGAGATGAGATCGGCGATGACGGCGCGCTCGTCCTGGAAGTAGGCGGAAGCAACGCGCGAGCGCAAGTGCTGGGCGCCGAGTGAAACGGCCGTCGAGACGGGCAGCAGGGTCTGCAATGTGAGCGGCACGAGCTGAACGACTATGCCTTCCACGGCATAGGGCCGGTCCGTGCTGGTAACGCACGCCTCCTGGCACAACGTGCCGTAGACATCCTCCTGCCCGCAAAGGGTCTCGGCATGACAGATGACGAGCAGGTACAGGTCGGCGGGCTGGAGCAGTGTGACGCCCGAACCGGAGGCCTGCGGGCAATTCCCAAACACCCCTGTCGCGTTCGATGCGCCCGCAGCCGAGCTGGCGGCCGGATTCGCGATGAGATCCGGGATGTTGACGGTCTGGCTGCCGCTCAGCAGGAGCAGGCGGCCTTGGGGATCGATGGCGAGCCCGGGGCTGAGCTGAAACTGGCTGTTTGAACCGAGTGACACGCTATAGCCATAAGCAACGCCGGGACCGCCGGCCTGGTTGGAAAGCCCGACCAGAGTGCGCAGGTAGGTTTGTTCGGCCTGGAGATCGACGGCGCGCAGGAACTTGCCGTCGAAGTAATTCAATCGCGTGAGCGGCGAACCCGAAGCGATGAAGACCACGCCGCTTGAGGAAGGGGTGGAGGCACCCGATGCGCTGCCGGAACTTGAGCCGCTCGCCGGCATTGTCGGTTGATTTTGTTGCGCCATGGCTTAGCTAACCTCCTTCATCCAGATGAAATTCTCTCCGCCGGCGGTGGAAGAGGATCCACCGAGCACAATGGAGTTGGCGCCCACCAAAGGCATGGGCCCGGTGCCGAGCGCAATGAGCCGCAAGAGTCCAGTGCCGGGTGCATTGGCCAGGGTGAGCGTGATGGTTTTGGTTGGACCATTCCAGGCTGCCGCGGAGACCACCAGGTCCTCCCAAGGGGTGGTCCCGTTCGAGTCGAGAAATGTTGCCGAGAATGCCTGCGGCTGGACGGTAGCGGGCATGAGGTCCGCGTCGGTAGTAAAAGTTACGGTCTTACCGCTGACATTCACGGACGCGGGCGACACCTGCGGGCCTTTCTGCGCGGGAGGCACCGGATTGTCCCGAAACTGCGGCCCGCACAACAACTCCTCTATGGTCGACGTGGCCACGTGCGAAGGGCGCACGGCTCTATCCACGGTTCCCGCGGTAAAGGTCAATCCTCCGCTGGCGTTGTTCTCCAGTGTGATGCCGTGGATATCGGCAAGCAGAACGGACGCGTCGGGGGTGGCCGGAAAAAGGAGCGTCGTCCCGTCGGTAGCGGTGGCCGGAAGAAGTCCGATCTCATCCAGAGCCGCGTAACGCCGGAATGCCTGGAGGTACGCATGCGGCTGTTGTCCGGCCGGGAGCGCCAGGATCTGATTGCGCGTATCCACGACTTCCTGCTGCTCTACGGTTAGGGTCGCTCCCGGCGAAGGGGGGTCGAGCCAGAAAAGCAGGCGTAAGCGCCAGTAAGGCTTCACGGGCGGAGCGGAGATTCCGGGCAGGAGCGACAACTGCACCGTTTCGGAGACCCGCGAGTAAGCCGTGGCGGATGTGCCGGAGTTCTGGCAAGGCTCCAGCATGGCGGGTACCTGGCGAGTGAGGCATGCCTGAAAGGCGATGACGGCATGAGCGTCGAACTTGACGCCACCGGTTACGGTGGGAGTCGATGTGAACCCGGGATCGGTCTTGTGCAGGTTGTACCACTGGGCCACATCGAGGCAGGCGGTAGCGTCGAGGTGGAGTTCCTGACCGGCGCCATCCACTGCCAACCCGGGAGTGACCTTGATCTCGTTGTGGGCGGTATCCAGTTGGACGTCGAGCCCCCAGACCACGCCCTCGCGATGCAGCCACGCGTTGTGCAGGCGCATCTTGCCGCGATGGTATGCCTGCTCGGTTTCGAAATCGTCAACGCCCAGCAACATCCCGAACTGGTAGCGGAGCGCATAAAACGGATTCACCGAACTGAGCCCGCCGGCTGAGTCGCTGTTGGATGAAACGCAGGGTGCCGCATTAGGTGTGCTGGCCATGCTGCCCTCCTTCGGAACGTGCCATATTTAGAAATCTCCACGCAGAGCGCCGAAGCGGCGGGCTTCCGCCGCCGAGGCTTCATAACTCGCGATGGCCAACTGGCGGGTGGCATCGGCCTTGAGCTCGATGAGCGTGTGCGCGCTTTTGTCGGCGGCGAGCAAGGCCTTCACCAGCGCCTGTTCGGCGGCGTCCATGCCGGACTGTAACGTCGCCGGGTCGGGATTGCCCAGCCAGTTCAGGGTTTGCTGCGCCTGTTCGAAGGACCACAACAACTGCCATTCCGAATCGGGCACCAGCACCTCCCACGAGATCATCCCGCTCTGGACCGTGGCGTAAGCGGTCTGGGCCGTGGCCATTTGAGCCTTGGCCGTATCGCGATCGCCGGTGGCCGTGACGACGGCCGGATCGATGGTGGGATCGGCATTCGGGTCGGCTTCTTCGGCTGCGCGCACCTTTTGGTCCAGGATCGCCTGCTTTTGAGCGAGGTTGTCCACCGCATCGTCCAGCGCCTGCTCCGCCGCGACGACAGCGTTGGCATTGGCCACGGTTGTGGCGTCGTTGATGCTCGTCTTCTGCGCCGGCGTTAATGGCGAATTCGTGGGATCGGCCACCCCGGTAAGTGCCGCTGTGGCTTGTTGGAACCGGTCGCTGGCATGGACCACGTACCCGGTAAACTGGGCCGCGGCACGGTTAAACGCGTTTTGCAATGTCAGAACGGCACCGGACACGCCAAGGTCGGAAGTCCATTTCGCTTCCACCTCAGTCTGCGCCTGCGTGTACTCTCCGCAGCTGGAGTTGGCCCGTGCGATTTCGTCGCCAAGCCGATGCTCCGCTTCCGTGATGAGCGCCTTCGGCAGATCGCTTTGCAGCCGGGTCTGGGCGTCCGTGAACTTAAATTTATTGGCGGGGTCGACGAAAGCGGTTCCCGCAAGGACGGCGGAGGCTGCGGCTTTTATGGTAGACAAGGGCGGACTGCTCAACCTGGTCTTGAGAGCGGTCCTTTGCTGGTCGTCGGTTGTGGCGGCAGCCAAAGCCGTATTGGAAGCGGCTACCGCGGCGGTCAGGCGCTGCGCCTCCGCGGCGGCCCCATCCGCAACGACTTTGGCGGCCACCACGGCCCGTTCTTTCACCGCAATAATGCCGGTTTGCTGGCGCGACTGGGTGATGTCGGCCTGTAGTTTCTGGAGCAGCGCCGCCAAGTCCTCGGGTGTCGCCGCGCTGGCCATTTGAGCGCGAAGGGACGCCATATCGGCCACGGTCTTCGACAGTGCTGTCTTGGCGTCATCGCGGGCCTTGGCCGCGGCTGCATACGCAGTCTGCGCGGCCGTCAGATTGATCTGGGCTTTCGTCAGCGCCGCATTCAGGTTGGTGTTCTGCTGGGTTGCAAATTGGAGTATCGTCGTTGGGTCCGCCATAAGCCTCCTTTCAGGTCCTCATGCCGGCTGGAAGGCCTGGAAAAGCCTTGCCGGCCTTTTCGTACTCACGCCGGATGGCGTGGATGAAATGCTCGCGGCGAAGCACCCCGCCGTCGGCCGCGGCCCGAAAGGCCGCCGCCACCGCGGCATTGCGAATCACGCCGCCCACCACGGGATACAGCGCCGCTAATTCGCGGTAGTTCAAATTGCGATCCGCAGGAGCATCCGCGGGAACGTGCCGCTTCCACAATGCGACGCGCTGCTCGCGATCGGGCTCACTGAACGGGAGTACAAATTCGAGCCGGCGCACGAATGCGGCGTCGATGTTCTGGCGAAGGTTGGTCGCCAGGATCGCCAATCCTTCAAAACGCTCCAGGCGCTGCAGCAGATAGGCTGTCTCCAGGTTGGCATAACGATCGTGCGCGTCGGAGACTTCCGTCCGCTTAGCGAACAGGGCGTCGGCTTCGTCGAACAGCAGCACGGCCTGCGTACTTTCCGCTGCGTCAAAGACCGCCGCCAGGTTCTTCTCCGTTTCACCCACCCACTTGGAGACAACCCGCGAAACATCCACCACGAGCAGGTGGCAATCGAGCGCATTCGCGAGAACCTCGGCCGAGAGCGTCTTGCCAGTGCCCGGGGGGCCGGCGAATAGCAGGCGCACCCCGCGCGAGCCACTGCGGTTGCGGAGGAAACCCCAGTCGTCGAGCACCCGGAACTGGAGCACGAGGCGGTCCACCGCTTCATGAAGCTGGGCGATCAGATCGGGCGGCAGCACCAAGTCCTCCCAGCCTGCCCGGGGTTGAAGGAGTTTCACACCGGCGTGCAAGGGGCCATGCGCCCGCGAGCGGAGGCTCTGGGCTACATCCGCGAGGGTAGGTGGTCTGTTTTCAAGGGTCCCGACGAGCCGAAGGTCGCGGCCCGCTTCGGCGATGCGGAAGGGCTCGAGCGGATAGCGCGAGGCGAGTCGATCCGCGGAGCCGGCCAGCGACGGCGCCACAGCCAACCACGCCGCGCGCCGGTCGAACGGGGTCAGCGGTTCCATGGGGACCGAGATCAACGAGCGGCCGCGAGCGAAGACAGCAGGTGGATTCGTCGCGGCCAGCACCAGGGGGCCCGAACCGGCAAGCGACGCGAGGTCGTCCGGAGTCGACGGACCGTCGGCAGTCATCAAGCGGAGCACCGGAACGGCATCCCTCACCGCGGCATGGATTTCCAGCAGCCGGTACCAATGGACATCGGCGGCGGCTGGGACCGATAACGCCAGCGGGCGGCATCCGGCTTCTGCCACCAGGGCGATGGCACGGTAAAATGCGCCGGCCATATCGTCGCCGGTCACGGCCACGGTGCAGGCTTGGGCGCGGGACAACGCCGCTATGGCTCGACGCGCGGGCGAACCGGCAAGCCAGCCGTCGAGGCCTGTTGAGGAGGCGGCGGCTTCCAGCGGAATCATCTCGGCTGGCCAGGCGTCCAGTCCGTGCAGGGCCGGCCAGAGCCCCGAGGCAGGCACGATGGAGCGATCGAACAGCGGAGCATCGCCGGACAGCCGCAATATCCCGTGCCGGAATAGGGTTCCCTCTTCGATCAGAGCCCTAAACAGCCGCCGGCCTCCGGCTTGGGGAAAGAGCACCTGTGCGGCGAGACCGGCGCTGGGACGCGATTCGCCCCTGGGATGAAGGGAGCGCAGAACGGCGGAATATCCCTCGTGTTCGTCGGGCATGCCTGCGAACAGCAGGAGATCGAGTTCGACAGGCGAAAGGCCGAACCGGGCGGCCAGACGGTCAATTGGATGCGGCAAGCCCGAGGGACTTGGCCGCAGCGCGCCGCCACCCGGGAATTCGACGGGCGTGTCTTGGAGCGCAGCTTCGTAGCAGGACCACAAGAACGCTTGGCTTTGGGCGACGGGCTCTCCGGGTTCCGGCGAAAGCTGCGCGAGCAGGCGTGCCATGCCGCCGGCGAGGATGCCCACGGCGCGGGTGATCCGCTCACTGACGGCTTCGGTGGCGTACCGGGCCACGCTACTCATAGACGAACCTCACGACGACACCGAGCCACGGCACGTAGTTGGGGTCAAGGTCGAGTCCGGCGCGGCGGACTTCGACGGACACTTCCTCGAGAGAAAGGCGCACCTCGATCCAGCCAGGATCGGCCACAATCCGCGCGCGACGGCGGCAGGCAAATTGCACAAGTCTTGCAGGATCCCCCGTGGGTTCGCGCAGAGCCTCGACGAGAGCTGCGCGAACCTCCGCCGCCCACGCCTCCACCAGTGCCAGTTCCTCCAGTGAAGGCGCGGCTTGGTCCAGCGAAGGGTGTTGCGCATCCGGCGGCAAGCCGCAGAATGCCAGTGCGGCAGGATCGTCTGGTTCAAGGGGCTGGAGCGCGAGCGCCAGGCGATGCTGAAACCAGGGCAGACCGCGCGAGGCAATGAGAGGCGATTGGAGAGCTCGCTCCGGAATCCGAAGCTCGTCTTCCAAGCGCAGGAGGAATAAAAGGCCGCCAAACGCGGTGTAGGCTTCGTGCCGGAGCTCAATTTGGGCTAGTGGCACGGCAGTTCCGGGCGGTATGGCTTCCGGCCTTTGCGCTTCCGGCCTTTGCGCTTCCGGCTGGCTCCGCTTCTCTCGCAAGGGTTTCGCGGGCGTTTCCCGTACAGCCGCCTCGCGCGCGGAAGGCGGCAGACTGGCTGGGAGATGGGCTTCTATGGCTTGGGGCGGAGAAATGGCTTGGGGCGGAGAAATTCTCTTGAATTCCCGCGCACAAAGCGCCAGCAGAGCCTCTACAAATTCCCCGCTTCCGGCGCGCACCAGGGACGGCTCGGTTTCGAGGAGCGCCAGCGTGGCCAATGCCCGGAAAGCGGTTTCCGAAACCTGGGTGGCGCGGCACTCGGCCAGGATGCGCGAGTGCTCGATGGCGCGGGACGCTCGCTGGAGCGCCAGCCTTGAATACCCGCCCGGCGCGGGTGGCCCGGGCCTTTGTGGCGCCAACGATGAAGACTCTGGTGGCCGGAGAGGCTCGATCTCCCGCCCTTCCGGTGCGGGCGTTCCGGGGCTAGGCAGCAGCGCCGGCGATGAGGACGCGGGCGGCTGAAGAGGTTCGATCTTCTCGCCGTCAAGCGACGGTGGCTGCGGCCTTTGCGGCGCCGGGCCGGCGATTTCCGAAAGGACGGTCTTCGCGGGCCGGCCAGCGGCGGCGATGACAGCCCCGGCAATTTCCACCCAGGCTTCCTCAAAATGTGGCGCCAAGGCGCGGAGCAGACCTCGCGAGGCGAGCGCTGCGAGGATGGATACCGCCAATTCCGGTTCGCGAGACAGGACAGAAGCGAATTGCCGCGCCGCGGCCGGAAGGTTCACCCCTTCGATTGATCCCTGCCAGAAGCCCACATGCCGCCATGCCCACAGCAGGTGGAAGCGCTGTTGCGAGATGTGGGCGCCCATATCCACGAGGGCCAGCGAGCGCGAGCCGTAACGTACGGCCACACGCGCATCCGCAGCCGCGGAGGCCACCGCCTCGGCCAAACGGTTCGCCCACTCGGCCACCAAGGCGGAATCGGGGCGCGAAAACCGCAACCGCACCGGCACATCAACGCTGCGGATACAGACAATCTCGTTAAAACGGATGCCGGCGCGCTCCAGCGCCAGTTCCATCGCACCGCCGGTCAGTTGCGGAATCAGACGGTCGAGCCGATGGCGTACTTCAAACTGCGACGGCCGCAATCGATATTGCGTGTTGAAGCGCCGGATTTCGACGGCCTCGCTCATTTCATCCTACCTGGCTATCCCTGCCTAGCTTGCTGGCGCCGGGCACGGTTCCGGCATCCGCTCGTCCTACCACGGTTCCGCGTCCAAGAACGCTGCTGCCCACCTGGAGGCGGACGAATCCATCGCTTCGTCCGATCATGGACGTGAGCCCGACCAGGAGTCCGCGTCCCACGCGGATGCCCGCCCCCACAGTGCATACCTCCACCAGGGTATGGGCGGGGCGGTGGACGTCCAGCAGGTGCTGAACCATATCCGACTGATCCTGGGACAAAGATTGTTGGATGAGCACTGTGAAACGGTGGGCGAACGTTTCGAAGGCGTCATCGCTGGTGCTGGTAAGCAAGTTGGATGTAGGGTCGCCGATGGCCCCACCCACCCGAAAACCTCCGCCGACAACTGTCGAAGTGCCCAGCACCGCATCGCCCATTCCGCGCAGGCGGAACTTTTCAACGATCGCCACGGGACCTTGCGTGCAGATCTCAAGGAACAGCAGTAGCCCGGGCACGGTGCCACGGAAACGGAACAGCCAGATGGCTTGGGCGATCAATTGACGGCGGACGGCGTCGCTCCAGCGTTCGTCGAGCGCAAGGCCAACAAAGGCCGCCAGCCACGGAAGAATTTCGGCGGGCGCGCTCTGCGCCTCAATCAGCGCCCGGCGGGTGATGGATCGCGCCTCCCAATCGCCTAATTCGCCCTCGAAGGTGGCGAGATAGCGCAGGAGAAAGCTCGCGGCACGCTGGTCGCGCGAGAAGGTTTTCGGCAGCTTGCGTAGATAGTCGTGGGAGGGGTACTCGGCGCGAATGGCGCGAAGGCGGGGGGTGGCGCGAGTATTGCCGGAGAGTTCCACGGTGACCCACAGATAGCGCCCGGGGACGCTTTGAATGGGCGCCTCGTAGGTGCGGAACGTGTCACCCGCCGCGAAGCGCAGCCACGGAGTTTCGGGACCGATATCACGCCTGTACACGGGGGATTGCACCGTCAGCGGAACCGCGGACAGCGGGATCATGGGCGGCGACAAATCGGGACGCAAAATCACCATCGTCCCCAGGTTGGCCGGCGGCGTGCGCGGCAGCGTGGCGCCATCCGGGGGATCGTCCATGGCGATGCAGGCGATCCGCAAATCGGTGCCGGCCGGAATGCAGGCATCCATAAAGATGCGTCCCCAGGTGGTATAGAAAGTGCCGCTATCGAGACGGAAGGAGGTGACACGGCCCACATTGAGATACTTCAGCCGGGCGGCCACCGCATAACGGAGGCCTTTGGGAGTCCAATAGGCGATGCGCTTATCGGGCGTGAGAATTATGCCGCGGCCGTCGTAAGCGGTGGCGGTGAGCGGCGGCATCTCGTCGCGCGCGAGATCGCTGACCTGATAGCGCAGAAAATCGTCGCCAGGCATACGCGCCAGAACCAGGATGGGACCGGCCGGATCGTCAACAAAGGCCAGATCGGTAGCGTACGGAACGGAGAAAGCCTGCCCGGGTTGTGCCAACGGGAACACCGACGCGGCAGCCGTCCCCGCGGCGGCGAGGATCCAGAGCGTTTGATCCGGCGCAATCGCCAGGCGGACGGGAGTGGCAAACCCGGCGGGCAGCGGGATGGGACGCGGCGCCCGGCGCGCGTCGAGCGACAGCAGACCCGGGGGTGAGTCGACCGCGGCATACACTGAGAGACCAATTGAAACAAGCGATCCGGGAGCGCCCGGCAGTGGAACCATCCGCAGCAACCGGTCGGAATAGAGGTCAAAAACCAGAATCCGCCGGCGATGGTGCTCGGCTATGAATAACCGGTCTTCGGTATCGACGCACAACCCTCTGGGATCGGAGAGGGGAGGGACGGGAGCCGAGGACGAATCGAATTCACCCAAATGGAGCGGTTCGCCAGAGCCGAACAGGTCCACAGGTTCGGGAGGCGTTGCGGAAGGACGCAGAGGATCTTGGGAAGCCCAAAGTACCCGCTCCACCCGATTCTGCTCCGGCACGCTGTGATAAAGGCGGCACTCGCAATCGAATGCCAGCCCTGCCCCGGTGGGGGCGGTTCCGCCGGCCGATCCCCTTGACGAGTTGTCGATCCATGCCAGTTGGACGACGTTCTGCTCCAGCGCGGTGTTTTGGAACGCGGTGCGGCGCCATTGGTCGGCCGTGGCCAGGAGCGCGAACGGGCGTGGGACGTCCATTGTCAGCAGACCTCGCGAATGATCGGGATGGGCACCGGGATGTTGGGCGGCGTTATCGGGCCGATCGCTTGACCCGGCGTCAGTTGCGGTCCGTCCACTACTGTGATTTCGGCCAGTTCCGGCACTTCCCAAACGTTCAAATTGACCGTTCCGTTTATCCAGGTTTGAGACGGGTCGTCCCAGCCGGCGACATCCAGACCCTCGAGATAGTCCACGCCCTCCACCTGGAGCGCGGCGGCCTGCAATTCGGGGCCGAAGACACGGCGCCCCAGCGGCCAGCCCTCTCCGCTCGGACCAAACGGGGGCAGAGGCGCGAGATATTGGCGAATTACCAGCTCCACCCAGCGGCGCACGGCCTCGACGCCAAATCCCGGCTGGACCTGAAGACCCACGGCGACGGCGACTTTGCGGTAAGTAGGTGGGATGACATATAGCTCCGTAGTGACAAGCCGCCGTTGGTCGAGATAGGCGCACACGGATTGCAACAAGTTGAGGTCCGGCACGGGCGCGTTCGGATGCGCGGCGTCGGTCTGCGGCCAGACGACGACGCTCACCACCCCGGCCTTGTTCGAGGCGAAGGTGGGGGGATAAAAGAGCGGCAGGCAATCGGCCCGTCCAACGGCGGCTCCCGGAGTCGCCAGCGCCAGTTCCTCGAAATCGGATGCGGTCACGGCCCGGTCGCGGCGGCGCAGTTCGCCGGGAATGCGATCCAGGGCGTCGGCGATGGCTTCGGAATCGGCTCCACCGTGAGCGGCAAGGTCGTTATTCACCTTTATGGTGGCGATGGAGGGCAGCTTCGAAATAGCCCCCGGAGCTACATTGCCTGCCGCGCCGCCGCCGTAGCGGTATTCGAGAGCGCGAATTCGCTGGCCGATCTGGGGAGGAAGGCCCTGTACCCCGTTTCCGAAGCTAACCGTTCCGGCCTCCAGATCGACGACGAAATCGCGGGCGTCCGCGGCACTGGCATAAAAACCATCCACCGCGTTCCACTGCACCCACCCGGTGGCTTCTTCCACCTGCAGGATCAAGGTTCCATCGAGAACCGGAGTGTGAACCAGTGAGTAAACCTGATCGGCCTGTGCCGTGCCGGTGCCGAGGAACTCCGGATTGGCTTTACTGCTCTGCCAGACCTGGGCGCCGTTGGCAACCACGTACAGCACGCCGCCGAAGCGTGTGCCGTCCTTGCGGAATGCGCGAATCCAAAACAGGAGGAGGGCGGCGCGTTGGTCGTCCAGAACGGGCGGCAGGTCGCGAGTGCCGGCCTGGTTCGGGTCCGCGACGGTGAAATCTCCGAAGGCGGTGGGATCCTTCGGCAGACGCAGACGCACCACACCCTCCTGCGTGAGACCGCTGGTGGTGTCCGCCTCCGCGGTAATGGCTTGATAGATGGGGTTGCCGGAGCCGTCCAACTGGCCTGTGGAGATTTGCCATTCAACCGAGGGGCCGGCGGAGGCTGACCCTGCACCGGGACATGCAGTCACCTGGTCGATGGTGGGAACCTGGGGATCGGGGGTAAAGCCGAGGTTGAGCAACGCATAGCCCATCTTGCTCTGGTCGGCAACCGGGGCGGCGAGCACTGCAACCCATAGCATGCCGTCCACCGCTCCGCTGAAATCGACGGGCAGCCCCTGACCATTTTCCTGCACGGCCTGGTTCTGATAGTAGGCAGCATCCTCATTGGCGGCCAAGGGCGCGGCGGCCTGCAGGGCGCGCACGGCGAATTCGTAGACCTCGGGTTCGGCCGTTTGGTCGGGGGCGGGAGCGGAGATCTTGCCGATGCAGTAGAACGAGATTGGCCAGACCTCGACCTCGGTCAAGGTCTCAAACGCCAGACTTCCGGCAAGCAGCGCAGTGGCGAGCCGCGCGAGGGGACGGGTCGGGTCTTTCGTGGTTAAGGCGACCAGCCCGGCCGAGGGCGTCGCGGACTGCAGCGGAATTTGCAGCAGCTTCAAAAACGCCAGCTTGGTGGTTTCGGGAATCTGGTTGAAGCGGAACAGCAGGTTCTCGCCGAGGAATGCGAACAGCTCGATCAGCGTGACGCCGGGATCGCTGGCATTGAAGTCGGTCCATTCCGGGGTGTAGACGGGAATGCGCCTGACCAGTTCGTCGCGGAGTTGCTGGTAGGAGCGGTCGTCGATGATGGGATTAGGGAGTGGCATCGGCTGCTCCGCCTTGTAGATAGAAAGGATAGATAATGCTGTCGGCCCGCCGGTCCGCCGTGTGGATATAGGAGACCTGGATGATTACCAGGGACGGGTCGCCGCCGGCGTCGACGCTTACAGTCTGCACAACGATTCGCGGTTCCCACAGCGAGAGACCGGTCTCGACATCGTTTTGGATGAGTGCTCGCGTTGCCGGTGTATTGGGCTTCATTAAGTAGCGGCGAAGGCCGCAACCGAAGGTGGGCCGCATCAGCCGTTCACCGGGTTCGGTATCGAGAATGATCCAGATGGATTGACGGACTTTGTCGGGACCTCCCGTATAGAGCAGGCCGCCGGCACGCGGATCGGGCGCCACGGGGAAGTTCCAGCCGGTGCCCAGGAGTTGCAGCGGGCCGATCATGACAGCGGCACCTCCGGCATGTAGATGAGGTTGACCGTGATCGAAGGGATGGTGCCCGTGGGATAACCGGCCTCCGAGGGAGAGGAATCGACCGTAATATCCGGCGGCAAACTGGCGGAGAGGTCGGTGGCGGCGGCGACTTCCAGCGAAGCCTGGGCGCCGGCCGAGAATTGTTGGTCGATTTGGGCGGATGGTAGATCGCCCGGCGCCGTGCCAGGGGGGGCCAGCGGGTCGAGATTCGTTTGGAAATCGGTTTTTACGTCGAATGCAAAGGTTGGGTCCAGATCGGCATTGGCGTTGAGCGCGAGTTTCGCCGCCACCGCCCCGCTGAGGGAGAAACTGGGCGGGATGCAGAACTTCAGCGCCAGCATCCACCAAAGCTGAAACATGAAGATCACAATCGGCAGGAAGAGCGTAAAAACGAAGGTGGCCACGATGGTGATCAATGGAATGGAAAATGAGCAGATGGCCGCACCGGGAGGACCGCCTTTGAGGCTGCTGAGCGGGCCCGAGGTCTTGAGATTGGAACCTTTCGGCGAGATCATCTTCACCGCGGCTTTCCGGCCAAGGGTTGGATCGGCGGCCACCTGGGCCTGTAGTGCCGGCAGGTCCGGAAGTTGGATCGACACCGGGCGGTTGCTGCTGCCGGTCAGGTCGAAATGCGACGCAAGCTGGTAGCTTTCCGTGGGGCCGCTCCAGGTAAGCGGGCCGTTGCAATCGTTGCGCGTGATCAATTTGGGGCACGGGAATCTGTGACGCCGCACGAAGCAGCGGATCTCGTAGAGGTTGCGATCGTCGAAGCGGGCGTTGCCCAGTTCGTCGGTATCCGCGGTGCCGGTCGGGATGGTGCCGAAGTAGATGGTGCGGCCTTTGCCGGCGTGCTGCGCAAGCCGGGGGTCGGGAATCAGCGGGTACAAGGGCTGAATGGTCTCGGTGTTGTTCACCGCCGGCGTTTCCGCCACTGGCTGCCAACTCCCTACCCGTTCGAACTGGGAGGGAATCCAACCTTGCAATTGCGAGACAACTCCCACCTCGGTGGCCAGCGCCTGGATTTCAGTCGCCTGGGCGCCCTTTCGTAGAGCGCGGCGCAGGGGCTTCTCCGCCGCCTTCGGAATCTGCACATAGCGGCGGCGAATCACGAAACCGGCTTCGCAAACATCATTGCGGTCCACGGACGGGAAGCCGGCGGTGTCGCAATGCAACTCGCAAACCACCAGATAGAACCGCTTATGGGTATCGAGAAAGAGCTTGCGGATTCCCGTGTTCACCATCGTGTTGTCGGACAAGCTCTGCTTCCGCCCATTGAGCAGCGGAATCGGCGGTACGCGCAGAGTCACTTCGAAAACGCGGTCCTCCGTTTCCAGGAACTGCAGCGAGTGCTGCGGGTCGGCCAGGAATCCGTTGATGAAATCGGACGTTTCGTACTTCTGAATGATGGGCACGGAAGTGCGTCCCGAGGCGGGGACGCCAGGCGCGGGCCAGCGATACCACGGTCCTACCAGCATCCAGGGATGGGCGCCGCTTACCATATATTTCCAGCTCCCGGCGTGTACGAGGGTGAGATGACGCCCACGCTGCAATTGACCGTCGTACAGTTTACGATTCCATCGAAGGTAGCGGTAGCGGCGTGCACGTTCACCGCGGACGCGGTGACCTCTACCGTCGCGTTGGCTTGAATCTGAATCTGTCCGGCCGCGTTAAAGATAACGGTGCAGCCGTTGGCGTGAGTCAGCGTGACCTGGCTACCGCCATCGTCCAGCAGAAGTGTATGCCCGCTGCTGGTTGAGAGCGTAATTTTCGCGGCCCAGCTTGGTCTTGGCGGTGGTCGCAAGCGTGGACGCCGGGGCGGAGGAAGCCGGAGACCGCGCGGGAGTCCCGGCGCGTTTGGCCTCGATCCGAACCGCCCCCAGAGTGGTGGAATCGCCCTTGAGATCCCGTCCGCCCGCCGGGAAGCCGTTCACGCTCAGAATATTCGCCAGGATGTCGGCATAC
>OBLW0100002405.1_pt1 | contig 15131 bp, 16 predicted proteins | sample 1520161 | NCBI WGS metagenome assembly OBLW01 (sample SAMEA3539309, study PRJEB22396) | soil metagenome | biome: tundra; feature: field; material: soil | place: USA | collected 2010-05 | depth 0.15 m
GTGGAAGGCCGCGCAAGCGAAGATCGTTTCCGAGCCCGAGGACAAACCGTGGAAGCTGCGCGAGTTTATGGCCGCCGATCTTGATGGCAACCTCATTCGTGTCTTCTATGATTTCAGGGGCGACATTTAAGAGAACCGCACATCTAACAAAGTCGGCAAGCGTTTACCGCAGCGGCCGAATTACGCACTACCTGGACAGAATGCGGCCAGGCTCGGAACGTGTCCAGAACGTCCTTACCCCGGCGTGTAGCTGCGATAGACTTGGCACATGGTCCGTCAGATTGCGCCTCTGTTCTTCACCATGGACATTCCCGCTACGCTCGCCTATTACAAAGAAAAGCTTGGCTTCGAATGTCTGGGGACGTGGCAGGATCCGCCGGTCTATGCAATCGTGGCGCGCGACCAGCAGGTGATTCACTTCCGCTGCGCCGAGCCGCCCACAGCCAATCCGAACAAATACCGGGACGAACTGCTCGACGCGTACCTGTTCGTCGAAGATGCCGACGCACTTTATGCCGAGTACGCAGCCCAAGGCGTAGAATTCACTCGGGGAGTTGCCAACATGCCATGGCACTCGCGCGAGTTCGTGGTGAAGGATTGCGATGGCCGTCTGCTGGCTTTCGGCGCGAATCTCGGTCCAAGTTGCTGATTGGTCAGCCTTTTTGGAGGGCGGGCATTTTGCCCGCAGCCGGCTTTTAGCCGGCTCTGCGAGCGCAGCTCGCCCAAGCCAAGGTTCCTGGCGCTGGAGACGCACCCGAAGGGACCGCCTATCGCTCAGGCCGCCCGTCACCGCTTCCCGTGTTTTACTGAAAGAGGGGACGCCATCATGACCTATGAGAGCATCTGTGTGCAACACGACGGGCCGACTGCCGTGGTCACGCTGAACCGTCCGCAGCGGCGCAATGCGCTGTCGCTGGAACTGATGCTGGAGCTAATCGATTCGCTCGATGCCATTGGCCGCGATCGCGCCATTCGAGCGGTGATCATGGCCGCGGCAGGCAAGGTCTTCTGTTCCGGCCACGATCTCTCCGAGATGGTGGGCCGCGATATCAACGAATACCGGCGCCTCTACGACGTGTGCAGCGAGCTGATGATGAAGATCCAGTCCATTCCGCAACCGGTGATCGCGGAGGTGCAAGGCATCGCCACCGCGGCGGGGTGCCAGTTGGTGGCCACCTGCGACCTGGCCATCGCGTCGGACCAGGCGGCCTTCGCCACGCCCGGCGTGCGCATCGGCCTGTTCTGCACTACCCCCATGGTGGCCTTGAGCCGCGCGGTGGGACGCAAACGCGCGCTCCAAATGCTGCTCACCGGCGAGATGGTGGACGCGGCCACCGCGGCGGACTGGGGCTTGGTCAACCGGGTGGCGCCGGCGGCCGAACTGCAGGCGGAAACGCGGAAGCTGGCGGCGCGCATCGCGGAGGCCAGCACCCTGACGGTGTCGTTGGGCAAGCAGGCATACTATACCCAGATCGACCTGGACCAGCCCAAAGCCTACGCCTATGCCAAGGAAGTGATGTCCATGAATTCGCTGGCCGCGGACGCGCAAGAGGGCATCTCGGCGTTCCTGGAGAAGCGCGCGCCGTGTTGGACGGGGCGGTGACTCCAGTTAACTTTCGTCAGCCGTGAGTTAACAACCTATAACACTATCCGTTACCGGCAGTACCTTCGGTAACTTGCCTTGGCAGTCCCAGCCAAGGTATCCAGTAAGAGGAGCCTGGGGGAATGTCCGAAAAGAGGAAAGAACAGCGGCGCTTCACCAATGCCATGTTTACAGTGGCCTGGGAAGACGCCCGCGGCCAGAGCCGCTCCCTCAGGGTCCGGGGCTTGAATGTTTCCAAGTCCGGCATGCGCATCGAGTCCAGCGAGGAGATGCATACGGGCGTGCCGGTTAGTGTGCAGGCGGAGCGCCACGAACTCAGCGGCAAGGCGACAGTTCGCAACTGCACGCGGCGCGGCTCGGCGTACCTGGTGGGGCTGGAGTTTTCGGAAGAAACCAAGCGAACGGTGCGCCTGCCGCTGGTGGACTCCGTCGATTATTACGAAGTGCTGCAGGTCAGCCCGAATGCCGAGCCGGAGACCATCCGCCGCGTCTATCGCATCATGGCCGCTCGCTTCCATCCGGACAACCCCCAGACCGGCGATTCCGAGAGGTTCCTGCTGCTCAACGACGCCTACGAAATACTCTCGGACCCGGAGAAGCGCGCGGTCTACGATGCCGCCCGGCGCGTCGGCGAATGCCAGCCACTGCCGACCTTCGAGTTGAAGGAGTTCGTGGACGGGATCGAAGGCGAGCAGAACCGCCGGCTGGGTATCTTGTGCCTGCTTTATAACCGGCGGCGGGCCGACATGGAGCATCCGGGCCTTTCGTTGCTGGACCTGGAACGGCTGATGTCGTTTCCACGCGAATACATTGCATTCGCGGTCTGGTACCTCAGAGACAGGGGCTTCCTGCAAATCGGTGACAACTCCGATTGCGTGCTTACGGCGGCGGGAGCGGACCACGTGGAAACCAACTCTCCCCGCAACGCCGTGTTTCACAGATTGCTGCGGGCCTGAAGCCGGCCGCACGGTCTCATTTCAGAATGACCACCGCCATCTTAGCGTCCGTAGTCAAATTGTCGCCCGTGGCATTCTGCCCGTTCCGCGGCACATTCGGACGATCGACCATGAACAGCGATTGCACCTTGCCGGTCAGCAGCAAATCGTTGACCACTTTCGAGCGTTCCAGATCGATCTGCGAATCGATTTTGTGGATAAACGTGCGGTCCTTGGCCGAGAAGTCGATGCCGGTGTCGTGCGTGGCGGCGCAAACCCACACTGGCTGGCCCCGGTATGGATCGGGCCGCAGCCAGATGCGCAGGTGATGGCGCTTGGAGAAGGTGTTGTTCGTCTTCTCGAAGACCATATCCGGCGGACGCCCATCCAGGTACAGAATCGAAACCGGAGCCTCGCTGTATCCCCGGTCCTCGGCGAGGGCGCGCAAGGTCTCGAGCTTGGATTTCTCGCCCAGCTTGGACGCCTGGCTCCAGCCGGCGCCGGCAAATGCGCCCTGCACCTGCTCCTGGCTGCCGATGAACATCAAAGTTGTAATGTCCGATTCCTTGGGCGGTTTCTGCGCGCGGCTCTGGAAGGGTTGCCGATTCACCAGATCGATCAGCGCCCGCGGATCGGCGACCGGCTGCAACCTGGCATCGGGTCCGGGCGGCGGCGCACCAGTCAGCGTGAGCGCGGCGGTGAGTTTCAGGTCCATCTCGACGCCGGAATCGTAACTGATATCGCCCTCCGCCTCTTTAAAGACGGCGCTCTTGGCGGCGCTCAGAAAGCCGCCGAGGCCGGAATACTTCTCCGTAACTTTATCGATACCCGAGTCCATGCGCGCGGAAAGCGTTTCATTCGCGAGTATGCCTTGGATCTCGCCCTTGTCGTTGACGCTCTCGCGCGCGTTCTCCACGGCGGTCAACAGCGTGTGTACCCGTATGCGCCGGCCGCCCATCTCGAGTTCACGGAAATCCAGCGCGAGGGTGGCGCGCACCGTAGGGTCGGTGGCGGCGCTGGCCCCCGTGACCACGCCTCGCAGCGCGACGCCGGCGGGTATGGCGAGCGCGCCATTCACTATCACCGGCGCGATCACCGTGGTCTCAACCGGGTCGTCCGGCTTGGAGGTATTGGAGGCGATCTTGGTCTTCAGGCGAACCTGCAGTTGGGCGCCGGCAGGGACCACAATGTCCGGCATGGCCAGCGCCGGCAGCGCCAGCGCCCAGCCTGCCAGCAGGCTATTTCTCAGCCAGTTCGGATACGGGGCCATCGACGTCCTCAATACGGATTTTCAGGTTGGTGCGCGCGTCCAGCTTGACGATGGGTACTTCGAAGCGCGCCACGATCATGCGGTCTTCGGAGTGCTGCCCTGGAATCTTGTCGCGGGTGAGCAGCGACGCGTTGAACTTCTGTCCGAGAATGGGGTAATACTCGAAGATCCGCTTGGCATCCACCTCGGACACAGGCGTGCTGGTATAGTTCTGCCCATCGGCTCCCGTGGCGGATACATCCACGCTGCGCACGACAAAGGGGACATCGGACGGGTTCGCGAAACGGAAATCGACCACTGCCAGAGAGCTGTTGTCGTCCACCCCCATGGTGCGCACCTTCAGGATGGCGCCCTTCAGCTCGACATGCGCGCCGCGCTGGAGATAGAGAATGCCGAGGACGGCAATCAGGATTACGACCAACCCGATGCCGAAGGTCAGCAGAAATTGTTTGCTCAGGATCGTGGGACGATCGCCTGGCTCATACCCGGCCATATAGGAAGATAATAGCAACAGGCGATGCACTGGACCACGCGTACCGGAAAAACGCTGAAGCTCGCCACCGGCGACATCACCCGCGTGGCGGCGGATGCCATCGTGAACGCGGCGAATTCCGCGCTGGCGGGCGGAGGCGGCGTGGACGGCGCCATCCATCGAGCGGGCGGCCCTTCCATCATGGCGGAGTTGGATCAGATCCGGGCGCGCATCGGGCGGTGTCCCACGGGCAGCGCGGTAGCCACTGCGGCGGGCGCGTTGCCGGCCCGTTACGTATTTCACGCCGTGGGACCGGTCTACCGCGATGGCCAACATGGCGAGCCGGAATTGCTGGCCTCCTGCTACCGGACGTGCTTCGATCTGGCCGAAGAACACGGCGCGCGCTCGATCAGCTTTCCGGCGATTAGCACGGGCGTGTACGGATATCCGTTGCCCGAGGCGGCGGCCATCGCCGTGCGCGAGGTCGCGCGGCAACTGGAACGCGCGGAATGCGCCGTCCAGGAAGCCGTCTTCGTCCTGTTCGATCGCAGGTCGTACGATGCGTTCGCGCAGGCTCTGGCCGAGTTGACTTAGCTAACAGACTTAGTCTATACTAAACATGATGCCGGTTAAGATTAACATCCATGAAGCCAAGACCAATCTCTCGCGGTTGCTGGTGCGCGTTGAATTGGGCGAAGAGATCATCCTCGCGCGGGCGGGAAAACCGGTTGCCCGGCTGGCCCCCATGGAACCCAAGTCCGGAGGGCGGCGGCTGGGATCCGCCGCCCGGGAATTCCAAACCCCCGACGACTTCAATTCTCCGTTGCCGCCGGAAATTGAGGACTCGTTCTGGCGTTAAGAATTCTGCTGGATACGCACGCCTTCCTCTGGGCCATTACCGACGACCGTCGCCTGACGCAGCAGGCTCGCAAGATCCTCCGAACGGCGGATCTGTTTCTGAGCGTGGCCAGCCTATGGGAGATCGTCACCAAAGTGCAGATCGGCAAGCTGCCGCTTCCCGAGCCGCCCTCGCGCTATCTGCCCCGGCATATCACCGCACTTGGCGCCCAACTGCTTGCGATCGAGGCGGCGCACGTTTTGCGCCTGGAATCGTTGCCGCTTCACCATCGGGATCCCTTCGACCGGCTGCTGGTGGCGCAGAGCCTGGAAGAGAAACTGCCGCTGTTGAGTTGCGACGCGTTGCTGGAGCCATACGGCGCCGACATCCGCTGGTGACGCCCGGATCCGCCTGCTGACAGCAGGCCAGAATGGCGTCACAATGTAACCTATGCGAGGATTTGCTACCGCCATCTCGATCGCTGCTTTGGTTGGTACGGCCCTAGCCGATTCGCCCGGCGCGCCAGCCGTTATCCAGCAGACCCGCCAGGCGTATGCCAACCTGAAGAGCTATCAGTTCCAACTGGCAAAGGAGCGCCATATACAGGCTCCCGAGCACGAGACCGTCACCCGAACCTCGCTGCTCATGGCCTGGGACCGCTCCGGCAAGTTTCGCCTGGAGCCGCGCGGATCGGTGGGACTTACGATCGTGTCCAGCGGCGAGAACACCTGGACCTACAGCGAGCCCTTGAAACAATACATAAATTCGGCGGGCGATCCCACTATTGAGAAAGCGTTCGCCATGACTGCCGACGGCGTGCCCTTATTTCCGGATACGTCCGAAAGCAATGCAGTCACGTTGTCCGCGGACGACGAGCTTACCGTTTCCGGCAGTCCGCATGCCTGTTATGTGCTCGAAATCCAGTATCGCGGCACACGGGGTGGGCCGGGAGCCGCGCGCTGGGCCCAATTCTGGGTGGACAAGACAACCTACCTGATTCTCAAGCGCGTGCTGCACGAGCATTACGACCACGTCGGCAATGCGCCGGGACCCTCCGACATCACCACCACGGTATCGGTCACTTCACTTGAGGTGGACCAGCCTGTGGCGGAGGACCTGTTCAGATTCGAGCCGCCAGCCGACGCGCAGCAGGTCGAGCGCTTCGACGCTACGCGCCCAAAGAACTCCGGGCCGGTCGTGAAAAGCGCCGACCTGATCGGCAAGCCCGCGGCGGACTTCAAACTGCGCGACCTGGACGATCGCGAAGTGCAGCTTTCCAGCCTGCGTGGGAAGGTGGTCCTGCTAGATTTCTGGGCCACCTGGTGCGGCCCATGCCGGGCCGAGATGCCAACTATCGAAAAGGTCTCCCGGAAGGAGAAAGATGTCGCGGTTTTTGGCATCGACGTCGGCGAAGATCGGGAGATCGTACGAAAGTTCCTCCAGGAGCAGAAGATCACTTATCCGATCCTGCTGGCGGCCCAGAGCCGCGTACAGCAGGATTATGGCGCCAACGCGTTGCCCAGCGTCGTGATCCTCGACAAGAACGGCGTGATTCGTTCGTACAAGAAAGGTTATAGACAGGGCATCGAGAAGGCCCTGCGCGAGGATCTGGAAGACACCCGCCACGCCTTCCCAGTGGCGCACGCGCGCGTGATTTCCAAGCGCGCCCCGGAGTACACGGCGGAGGCGCGCGATGCGCACCTGTCCGGCGCGGTCGCGCTCCACTTGACCGTCTCCCCGCAAGGAAGTCCGTCTGGCATGCAAGTGATCCGCCCGCTGGGACATGGGCTGGATCAGAAGGCCATCGAAGCGGTCCAAGGCTGGAAGTTCGAGCCGGCCATGCGCGAGGGGCAGCCCATCGCCGAAGAGGTGAATGTCGAGGTGGCCTTCTCGTTGACGGCGCCAATGCAGAGCGCCCCGAGCGAACCACGCACCGCTGAAGAGGCCTACCGCCGCGGCGCCCATCTGGTCCAGACAAACCACGTCGAAGACGCCATCGGCATGTATGACAAAGCCATCGTTCTGAGGCCGGATTGGGCCTTAGCGTTCCATGCCCGAGCGGGCGCGTACAGTCGCCTGAAAAAGTACGATGAGGCCATTCACGACTACGATGAAGCCATCCGGCTCGATCCGTCCCGTCCGGGCTGGTATGACAGCCGCGGTCTGGCATACTCGCAATCCGGGCAGCAGGAGCGGGCTCTGGACGATTACGATCGCGCCATCGAAATGAGTCAACTCCCCTCGGGGAACTACTTCAACAACCGCGGCTGGGCCAATCTGGAACTGGGACATCCGGAAAAGGCCATTCCGGATCTGACGAAAGCCATCCAGCTCGTTCCGGAGTATCGCAAGGCTTACGAAAACCGGGCCCAGGCATACGCGGCGCTGAGGAACTGGGCGCAAGCCATCGCGGATTACACCGCCGCCATGGAGCTAGGCCCGAGCCGCTGGCAATACGAGAAACGAGCGGAGGCGCGGCGGGCCAGCGGAGATGCAAAAGGCGCGGACGAGGACGCGCGGCAGGCGGCCGCGATGACCAACACACCGCAGTAACCGCGTGGGCCACCGCCCGCGCGCCCCCGGCGTAGTGGTAGCATCAGCCTGATGGCCCTGGGCGATCTCACCAAGCAACTTGCCTCGCAGGCAATCCGCAACGCGGTCAACCCGCCCGCCGCCCCGCCGCGGCCCGACAACACGGGCACTGCTATGCTCGCCCAGATACAAGCCATGCAGAAGGCGCTCAAGGAAGACGAGGAACTGGTCGTCTTGTTCCATACCGGCGGAGAGACCGTGCGCGTGCTGGAGTTCTTCTTTCCCTCCTGGAAGGTTGCCGTGCTCACCGGCGTCGATAAAGACAAGGCGGTCACCCGCGTGATTGCCGCGGTCGAATCGCTGCAACTGGTGTGCAAGGCGTCGAAAGCCGGGCCGCCAGCCGCGCCCGCGCGCATCAAGTTCGTGACGCCGCGCGAACCGTCACGCTAGATTAGCCGTGGGGCAGGCCATCGTTTTTCGTGGCCTGCCGAGTTCGAGCACTGTGCGCAGACGACAAACAACGATCGTCTGCGCCACGCCGCGCGAACCGTCACACGAGCCGGCACGCGGGCGTTGATACACTGTCTTTGTGATACCCGAACCGCTTTCCCCGTTGTGCCCGCCGGCGCGCCTATTGCTGGGACCGGGACCCAGCATGGTGGCGCCGCGCGTCTACGAAGCGCTACGGCAGCCCATCGTGGGGCACCTGGATCCCTATTTCTTCGAAGTTGTCGAAGACATCCGCCGCCTGCTGGGCTACGCTTTCTCCACGGCCAACGAATTCAATATCGCCATCTCCGGAACGGGCACCAGCGGCATGGAGACCGCGGTCGCCAATTTCGTCGAGCCCGGCGAAAAACTTGCCGTCCTGGCCAACGGGTACTTCTGCGACCGCCTCGCGGATGTGGCGCGCCGGCACGGGGCCGTGGTCGTCCGCCTGGAGAAGCCCTGGGGCGAAGTGTTCGACGACCAGGAAGCCCGCGATTTCATCCGCCGCGAAAGGCCGCGCGTGGTCGGCTACGTGCAAGCGGAGACTTCCACCGGCGCGTTCCAGCAAGGCCATGCGATTTGCGAAGCGGCGCACGAAGTCGACGCGCTGGCGATCGCGGATTGCGTCACGTCGCTGGGCGGCATGCCCGTGCTGGTGGACGAAACCGGCATCGACATTGCCTACAGTTGCACGCAGAAGGGGCTCGGCTGTCCGCCGGGGCTGGCGCCGCTCACCGTTGCGCCGCGCGCCTGGGAGCGCCTCCGAAAACGGACCGCGCCGGTAGATTCCTTCTACATGGATCTGCGGCTGCTCGAAAGCTACTTCCGCGACCGCAAATATCACCACACGGCGTCGGCGACCATGTTTTATGCGCTGCGCGAGGCGCTGGCGATCGTCCGCGAAGAGGGCATCGAGAATCGTTGGGAACGCCATCGCCGCAATCATGAGGCATTTGTGGCGGGCGTGGAAGCCCTGGGGCTGCGCATGCACGTCGCCGCGGCCGACCGGCTATGGACTCTAAACACGCCGCGCGTGCCGGACGGCGTGAACGATGCCCAGGTGCGCCAGCGGTTGCTGAGCGAATATGGCATCGAGATCGCCGGCGGCTTCGGACCGCTGGCCGGCAAGGTGTTCCGTATCGGGTTGATGGGCTACTCATCCACCGAAGAGAACGTTGGCAAGATACTGGATGCGTTGCGCACAATCCTGTCTGGGGCAATAGCCTAGTGGGCCAGTCCTTGTGGGGCGGGCGTCCACGCCTGCGGCGGGTCTCCAGACCCGCCCAGGCCGACGTAGACGTCGGCCGCAGGACTGGAGTCCCGCCCCACCATCAAGGAGGAATGACACGATGAAAGCCAAGCTGTTTTCCATTTTGCTGGCGGCCGCGGCCTGGGCCCAGACGCCCACCGCGCAGCCACCCACGGCATGGACTCCTGAGATCTCCATGCAGGTGCAACCCGTCGCCGATGTGGTGCCTTCTCCCGATGGCAAACTGGTGGCCTACACTCAAAGCCACGCCATCATCGAGACGGAAAAAAGTGAAGTCGATACGCAGATCTTTCTCGCCGCGGCCGACGGTTCGCACCGCACGCAATTGACGCGCGGCGAGAAGAGCGCCGCCGCGCCGGAGTTTTCGCGCGACGGCCGTTACGTGTACTTCTCCTCGGAGCGCGGCGGCAAGCCCAACCTGTGGCGCATCCCGGTGGATGGCGGCGAGGCCGAGACGCTCACCGATTGGAAAGGCGAGATCGGCGCTTTTCATGTCTCGCCGGACGGCAAGTGGATCGCATTCGCGGGCATGGAGCCGCGCGCCGACGAGGAGAAGGCCAAGAAAGAGAAGCGCGACTTCCGCGTGGTTGACGAAAACCCCAAGAACCACAACCTGTGGATCGTCGCGGCCGAGCCGGATAGCCAGGGAAAGCGCGCCCCGCGCCGCTTGACCAACACGCCGGAATACCACGTGACCGACTTCGATTGGGCGCCCGATTCCGCCGCCATCGCTTTCGCCCACACCCCCACGCCCGGCGCCGACGAATGGACCAAATCCGACATTTCGGAAGTCACTGTGTCCGACGGGGCGGTCCGTCCCATCGCGGCCACCGGCGCCGCCGAGCACAGCCCCCGCTATTCCCCCGATGGGCGTTATCTGGCGTACGTGCGCTCCACCGATCCGGCCCGCTGGGCAGGGATCGATCGCATCGTATTGCGGGTCCGCCAGACAGGAGAGTCGCGCGACCTGCCGCCGACCTTCGATGAGCGGCCTGCGCTGTTGGGATGGGCCGGCGATTCGGCGCAACTCCTATTCACGGAACCGAGAGGCGTCGCCAACGTGGTCTACGCCATGCCCACCGATGGCTTGCCCAAGCCCGTCTACGAGCCCCGGCACGGCACGCTGCAAGCCGGACGCGTGAACGCCACCGGCACGGCATTCGGTTTCGCGGGCGAAAGTTGGGACGAAGCGCCGGAATCTTTCGTTCTGAAAATCGGCGATAGCATTCCGCAGCGCGTCAGCAGCGCCAACCTGGACCTCCCCAAGCTGCCATTGGGCGAGGCCAAACGCGTCACATGGAAAGCCGCGGATGGGTTGGATATCGAAGGCCTGCTGACTTACCCAACCGGTTACAACGCCGCGAAGAAGTACCCGCTGGTGTTAATCATTCACGGCGGACCCACCGGCGTCTTCCAGGACAGCTTCCTGGGACGCTACGGCCTCTATCCCTACGCCACTTTCGCCGCGCGCGGCTATGCCGTGCTGCGCGTCAATCCACGCGGGTCGGGCGGCTACGGACGCACCTTCCGCTTCGCTAATATGAACGACTGGGGCGGCAAGGATTACTTGGACCTGATGGCGGGCGTGGATCATGTGATATCGATGGGCGTGGCCGATCCGGACCGCATGGCGGTGATGGGCTGGAGTTATGGCGGGTTCATGACGAGCTGGGTAGTCACTCACACGCACCGGTTCAAGGCTGCCGCGGTGGGCGCCGGAGTGACTGACCTGTGGAGCTTCACCGGCACCTCCGACATACCCGGCTTTCTGCCCGATTATTTTTCGGGCGAGCCTTGGAACGCCTTCGACGGCTACTTCAACCACTCGCCCATGGCGTTCGTGAAGGGCGTCACCACGCCGACTTTGATCCTGCACGGCGAGGCCGACGTGCGCGTGCCCACCACCCAAGGATATGAATTCTACAATGCCCTAAAGCGTCAGGGTGTCGTGACGAAGATGGTGGTGTACCCACGCACGCCCCACGGCCCCCGCGAGCCCAAATTCCTGCTCGATATCATGCAGCGCCATATCGAGTGGGTGGACCACTACCTGGGCAAATGACCTGGCGCAAGCGCCCAGGCACGGAAACACGGTTACTGCGACGATGTGGCCTTCTGGTCCTTCACCTGTAGCTCGTTTACCGTCTGAAGCACGTTCGGAACCGAGGATGCGATCGTCCCCGCCTGCGTGGCCTTGGTTGGAGAGTCTACTTCGCCGGACAGCGTCACGACCCCGTTCTTGACATCGTATTTTACCGCATCGTGAAGCTTATTTTGGATCAGAGCGGCATCCAGGTTGTTCGCTATGCCTTTATCCAGGTCCGAGTTCATCGCCTTGGTATCTCGTTCGGCGCCAGGCGGCATCACCGCAATCTGGTTCGACACAACTTGATCGCCGGCAATCGACTTGGCAATGGAATCGGCTTGCGACTTATCGGCTTCGGATGGCACGTGTCCGGTAAGGGTCACGACCCCCTTGTCTCTGTCCTGACTTACGGAGACAGCCTTGAAGCCTGCCTGATCGAGCGCCTTGCGAATGCTGGCGTCGACGTCGGCCGATTTCGAGGAAGTGGCCGAACAGCCGGCCAGGATTCCGATCGCAAACACCGTGAACACGGTTAACAGCGCTTTGAACGATTTCATATCTTTTCTCCTATGGAACATACGCATGGACCAGCGATCAAGCGATCGCATGGCTGACGACAGGCTCGCTGACCAGTTCCTCGAAAAGCGTCCGGTAATGAACCATTGCCTGGCGCAACTCTTCCGTAGTGGCCTTTCCGGCCATCTGGCGAAGTGCGATTTCATGGGCTGCCCGGTAGTTTTCGAGGACCAGTGGATGATCCACGGAGATATCGGCCGCCCGCTGTTCAAAGTCGGCAACCGGATAGCCTCGTGTGGACATCACATCGCCCAGCAGCCGGTCCGCCTCACTGACCGCACCGGCGGGGCCGTCCACGAAACGCGCCTGAAGTCCGCGCCAGGACTCTGAGAAACGCGCACGATCGCCTGCCGATAGCGGGCGGACGTGGAATGCCTCAACTCGGTCAGCGCGCTCTTCAAGGCCGGCTTCCGCTTTCCTCCGGCCGCCGCCTTGCTCCACGGCGCGCGCATATTCAGGACTGCCAAATTGGGCGCGCAGCCTTTTCGTGCGGCGCTTTCGCTGCAATAGAAACGCGGCGATAGCTGCCGCGAGAACCACGACGAGAGCCGCGATTAATACTATTTCCGTTGTACTTAGCGCTCTTATATCCATCTTGTGCCTCCACTTCCCGTACCACTACTTGTGTCTCAAAGCCTTTGGCCGCCCGGCACTACCGGCGGCGAAACCGCGAATATCCCCACCCGCTGCCGCTGAGTAGAAACACCACCAGAAGAACAATCAATAGGGTCGTCATTGCTTACCTCTTTTCCAGCCAGTACAGTTGCACATTGGAGACCAAAGCCGAGCGGATGGGAACAGACAGGGTTAAACCCGTGGCTCCCGCGGCTGCCATGTGCCTCGCGCGGCTGTCCGCCTGGCGGGATTCCTAGCGGAAGCGCGACGCCCCACGGTCACCTGACCGGGCGCGGTCACAGCGGGCGCCTCCGCGCCCAGGGGGTGTCGATGCTTCCAGCCCGGATAATGTACAGGAAGCTGAAAGCCGATAGCCGACAGCTCTATGCCCGATTGGCTGAGCATTCACGAGCCTGTGCTGGTCAATACCATCGGCCACTGCGCCGGCGTGGCGATCTTCGGGATGCTGCTGTACTTCTTCCTGGTGAACCGGCGGCGCGCGGGCGAGGAACGCGGCAGCCTGCCGATGGTGGCCGCCGCCCAGGGTTCAGCCTGTGTTTAGGACCGCTACCACCCGCGCGCAAAGCACGCCAGCTATGATAGGCACTTGGAGCCCCCACCAATCGAGCCATCCCGCCCACCCGATCCCCCAAGCCGCGCGCCGTCCTGGGTAGCCCGCGTCTTCGCCGCGCGCCGCAAAGTGCCCCACTGGGTGCCGCAATTTCTGGGCTACGCGCTTTCCGCCGGCTGCCTGATCTGGGTGTTCCACAACTCCAAAATCGGCGATTTTCTCCCGCAACTCCGCCAGCTCGAGTGGCAATGGGTGGCGCTTGGAATGGCTCTGGACCTCTTGGTGTACATCTGCCATGCCTGGAGGTGGGTCCTGCTCTTCCAGCCTGTGGATCGCCTGCCGTTCTGGCGCACGGTGCAGGCCATCTACATCGGTCTGTTTGCCAACGAGGTGTTGCCGTTGCGTGTCGGCGAGCTGATCCGCTGTTATCTGGTGGCCCACTGGAACGATCAACTCATTTCCGTGGTCTTCGCCTCGGCCGCCATCGAGCGGGTCATCGACGGCTTCTGGATGATTCTGTCGTTCATCGTCGCGGCGCAACACCTCCCGGGCATCCCCGGTTGGTTGACATATTTTGTACGTGCGCTGGAGGCCGTGGTGATCGTGGCGGCGGCGCTGCTGGCGTACGTGATGATCCACAAGAGTCATGCGCACGCCATCGCGAAGGAGAGCCGTTGGGCCGCGGTCTTGCGCCACGTGGTGGAGGGTCTGCACACCATGGGCAACGGGCCGACGCTCGCGCGCGCGATACCGGTAAGCTTCCTATACCTTGTCCTGCAAGTGCTTTCCTACTGGGCGCTGATGAAGGCCTTCCAGTTGGACCTTTCCATTTGGGATGCCACCGCGGTGCTGGCCATCGTGCGTCTGGGCACCGTCGTCCCCAACGCTCCCGGCAACATCGGACTGATCAACGTGGCGTGCGTGATCGCTTTGCACAATGTTTTCGGCGTGGAACGGAACGATGCGAAGGACTTCTCATTCGTCCTGTGGGGCGCCCTGACGCTGCCGTTGCTCGCCGGCGGAGCCCTCGCGACCGCGCTCACCGGATTGAACCTCGGCGAAATTCACCACAACGCGCGCCAGCGGATGCACGCCACCGAAACCAAACCACCCGAGGACCTTGTCTAACCTGTGCATTGACGTATAATCCGCTAAGGAGATCCTTTTCACAATGTCTGAATCCAGCCCCGGCCTCTCCCGGAGGCAACTCATCGAAAAGACCGGCGCAGCGTTAGCCGCCGGCTTCACCATCGTTCGCCCGGAAGCTGTCCGGGGCTCGCAGGCAAATTCCAAAATTGCCGTCGGCCTCATCGGCGTGGGCGGACGCGGCCAGTACGACGCCACTATCTTCAACGCGGACCCGCGCGCGCGCGTCACCGCGTTGTGCGACCTGTTCGACGATCGCATCGAAATCGGCACGCAAAAAATCAAGATCGAAAAGCCCACCGTCTACAAGGATTACGAGAAGCTGCTGGCGGCTAGCGATCTCGATGCCGTGATCATCGCCACGCCGCCTTTCGAGCACCCGCGCATGCTGGCCGACGCCATCGAGGCGCGCAAGCACGTCTACTGCGAAAAGCCCATGGGCGTCGACCTCGCAGGCGTGAAGAAGATCATCGCCGCCAGCCGCAAGGCCGACCCCAAGAAGAATGTTTCCGTGGGATTCCAGCAGCGCTACGGCCCGGTTTATCTGGAAGCCTACAAGCGCCTCCGCGAGGGCCAGATCGGCGAACTGGTGAATGCCCGCGCCTTCTGGATCGGCAGCGATCCGTTCACGCGCCAGCCATATGACGACCCCAAGATCGAGCACCTGCGCAACTGGTTCTGCTACCGGGATTACTCGGGCGACTTCATCGTGGAGCAGGATTGCCACA
>OBLW0100002406.1_pt1 | contig 15130 bp, 17 predicted proteins | sample 1520161 | NCBI WGS metagenome assembly OBLW01 (sample SAMEA3539309, study PRJEB22396) | soil metagenome | biome: tundra; feature: field; material: soil | place: USA | collected 2010-05 | depth 0.15 m
CTAGAGGTCCGCGTCGCTGCCACCATGCCATCTTCCCCCATCCTCCCGTTGCGGGGCCACCTTTACGAGCCTGCGGCCTCTGCCGCGGATGGCCGGATCCGGCTGATCGCTGGCCTGGCGTTGTTCGCGCTGGCGGGCATCACGGCCATCGTCAGCTACCTGCATGCGCTCGCGGTCGTCCGGGCGGTCGGCAATACCGGCGCGGTGGCCTACCTGATCCCGTTCGTAGCCGACCTGATGATCGTCTCGGCGTCGATGGCGCTGCTGGAAGCATCGGGGCCAAGCCAGTCTTGGCCATCGTGTCGCCGGTGTTCGGGATCGGCGCAACGCTGGCCATGAACGTGGCCGCCGGGCGGCACCACGGCGGCGCGGGCGCGCTGGTCGCGGCTCTGCCGCCGGTGGCCCTAGTACTGAGCCTGGAGACCCTGATTGGCCTCGTCCGCCGCACCCGCGAGCGGGGCGTATCGCTGGGTCATGCCCAGGCCGAGCCATCGTCCGACCAGTGCCGGCACCAGGTGGCCATGACGGCTGATGACGCTGTCGTCAATGCCTCTCTCCACAGCCGTGACTGCCACGGCGAAGCCCCGTCGCAACGCCAGTTGGCGGCGCAGTTCGGCGTCAGCCGGTCCAGGGTGGCCGCCCTGGTCAGCCCACTCAACGGAATCAGCGACTCAGCCGACCAACTCGCCGAAATGGCACAGCAGGCTTGACCGCGATGTATCGACAACGGCCATGACACGGTCGATGTCCCAGATCAGTTTGATCACGACGGGGCCCCCGCGACCGCTGGCCGGGGGTCGATGGTCCCTGGCCAGCAGGCCTGAATGCCCTGGTCGCCTTATGCGCGTGGGCGGAGGGTTGGACTAGACCGGCCGTGACTGGGTGATAACCATGGACCACGCATCCGCGACAAACGCCGCCAGTGATCGCCGTGCGGTGGCCGCATCCGGGCGCACCGCGACCACGCTGGCCCGAGCCGACGGCGCGGGTGCTATTGGCTGTCGCCCAGTATCTGCCGGTGTTCCTCACGGCTCCGCTGTCCCCCGGCTGGCCGACATCGAAGGCGAGATCCTCATCGGCAGGCCGATGGAGGATGTGTTTGATTTCGTCGCCGATGAGCGCAACGAGCCGCTGTATAACCCGCTCATCGTGTCTGTTGAGAAGCTCACAGCCGGGCCGGTGGGCCCTGGGACGCGGTACCGGGCGACGACCAGGGCGATGGGCCGGACCATCACAATGACGATCGAGACGACCGGTTATAAGCGGCCACTGCTGCTGGCGTCCTCCACCCAGATGTCCCCGATGAGCATCCACGGCACGCTCACATTCGAGCCGGTCCCGGACGGGACACGGCTGCGCTGGTCGTGGCAGGTACATCCGCACGGCTTGTTGAAGCTGCTCATACCCGCGATCATCCGGCGCGGGCGGCGCCAGGAGCTGGCCTCCTGGGCCAGTCTCAAGCGCTACCTCGAAGCAGCCTGAACAGGAGCGGCGATATGCCGCGACCTGGAGGGAGTGAGAGTCATGACAACGACAGCGCAGCCACGGGCTGCTCGTCCAGCGCCGCGCGGGACCCAGATCCGGGTGATCGGGCCGCACGGGCCGGCGTACTGGCTGTCCGCAGCACTGGCAGCGGCCGCAACGGCGGCTGCGCTGCTGACCTTCCTGCTGCCGTCGGTGCTGCGGGGGACCGCAGTGATGAACGGCTCCGCGAGGGGGACGGCGCTGGCGGTGCTGCTGGCGGGGATGCCGGTGCTGGGCGTCTCGATGCTGCTGGCGGCTCGGGGCTCGGCGGCGGCGGCGCTGACGTGGCTGGGGGCTGTGGGGTTCCTGTCGTACAACGCGGTGATGTTCGTGTTCGCGACGCCCGCGAACCGGCTGTTCCTGCTGTACCTGGTGATGCTGGCGCTGGCGGTCTGGTCGGCCGGGGCAGTGCTGAGCCAGGCGGAGATGCCTGTGCTGGGCGGGCTGTTCTCGCCCAGGACACCGGTGCGGAGCATCGCGATTTACATGTGGGCTGTCGCGGGGCTGAACGCGGCCCGGATCATCCCGGCCGTGGCGGCTGGCGGGGCGCCGGAGTATCTGCGTGGCACCGGTCTGGCCACGAACGTGGTCTACGTCCAGGATCTGGCGCTGTGGCTGCCGCTGCTGGCGGTCGCCGCGGCCTGGCTATGGCAGCGGCGGCCGCGGGGTTACCTGCTCGCGGGCGCTGGCCTGGTCCTATGGGTGCGGGAAAGCGTGAGCATCGCGGTGGACCAGTGGTATGGCCACGCCGCTGACCCGGCGTCTTCTGTCGCGTCTGGCGTCCTGGTCCCCGCATTCGCGGCCGCGGCCTTGATCGGCCTGGCTCTGGCGGCCTGGATCGCCATCCAGCTGCTGGTGCTGCAGCGCTACTTCTTCCTCCAGCCCGTCATCGCCAGCCTGGGCGCCGCCGAGTTCATGCTCGCATGGGCCTGGCAGCGGGGCAGCACGGCCAGGCTGCCGGGATGATCGCTGGCATGGGATCTGCGCGGTTCCGCGAAGCGCTGGCGTGGCTGGCCGGGCGGATGGCGGCCGTGCTGCTGGCGCTGACCACGTCGGGGCTGGCCGCGGGCGGGGCGATGCAGCTAGCCGGCGCCGGAGGGGCCGGGGATGCGGCATGGCTCGCCGTCGGGGCCTGCGGGGCGGCATATGCGCTGTGGGCGATGGCGGAGGCGATCCGGCGGGGCCGTATCGGCGTGGATGTTATCGCTTTGCTGGCTCTCATCGGCGCGATAGCGGTTGGTGAGCTGCTGGCTGCGGCGGTGATCAGCGTGATGCTGGCCAGCGGGCGGGCGCTGGAAGCGTGGGCCGCCGGGCGGGCCCGGCGTGAGTTGAGCGCCTTGCTGGAACGTGCGCCGCGGACCGCGCGGCGCTATGCCGGTGGATCGCTCCAAGCGGTGCCTCTTGACGCCGTCGTGCCCGGGGACCTGCTGATGGTGGCCCCTGGTGAGCTCGTGCCAGTGGACGGCACCCTGGCCGGGGCGTCCGCAGTGCTGGATGAGTCGGCGCTGACCGGCGAGCCGCGCCCCGTCGAGCGATCCGGCGGGGAGCCGGTCCGCAGTGGCGTGGTGAACGCGGGCGGGCCGTTCGACCTGCGGGCGTCGGCCACGGCAGACGGCAGCACCTACGCGGGGATCGTCCGCCTGGTAGCCGAGGCCGAGAAGTCCCAGGCGCCATTCGTCCGGCTGGCGGACCGCTATGCGTTGTGGTTCCTGGGGGTGAGCCTGGCCGCCGCCGGCGGGGCGTGGGCCCTGGGCGGGGCGACGCGGGCGGTGGCGGTCCTGGTCGTGGCCACACCGTGCCCACTGATCCTCGCTGCCCCGGTCGCGCTGGTGTCGGGGCTGTCGGCCGCGGCGCGCCGCGGCGTGGTGGTCAAGGGCGGCGCGGTGCTGGAGCGGCTGGCCCGGTGCACGACGCTGCTCATCGACAAGACCGGCACGCTCACCAGCGGGCGGCCGTCCCTGGCCGCGGTCATCCCGGCGGGCCCGCTGCCAGCTGGGGAGGTGCTGCGCCTAGCAGCATCCCTGGACCAGGTCTCCCAGCATGTCCTGGCCAGCGCAGTCGTCAGCGCGGCCAGGCAGCGCCACTGCGAGCTGGTGCTGCCCAGCCAGGTTGAAGAGGTTCCCGGGCAGGGAATCCGCGGGATCGTCGCTGGTCACCAGGTGGCCGTCGGCAAGGCGGCCTGGGCCGGGGTGACCGGCAGGCCGGCCTGGGCGAAGATGGCGCGCCGCCGCGCCCGGCTGGACGGCGCGCTCACCGTGTTCGTCGCCGCCGACGGCATGCCCGCCGGGGTGCTGGTGCTCGACGACCCAGTGCGGCCTGACGCTGGCCGGACCATCCGCAGGCTGCGCGCGGGCGGGATCGACCGGATCGTCATGGTGACCGGTGACCGGGCGGAGGTGGCGGAGACGGTCGGCGCGGTGATCGGTGTTGACGAGGTGCTCGCTGAGCGCACCCCTGCGGAGAAGCTCGACGCCGTACGGGTGGAGCATGCCCGGGCACCGGTCATCATGGTCGGTGACGGCATCAATGACGCTCCCGCACTAGCACTGGCGGATGTGGGGGTGGCCATGGGCGCCCGCGGCGCCACCGCGTCCTCCGAGGCCGCTGATGCTGTACTCACCGTGGACCACCTCGACCGCCTCGGTGAAGTCACCGCCGTCGCCCGCCGCACGCAACGGATTGCCCGGCAGAGCGTGCTGGCCGGGATGGGGATGTCGCTCGCCGCGATGGCCGCAGCCGCAGCCGGGCTGCTGCCCGCGGTGTGGGGCGCGCTGCTGCAGGAACTAATAGACGCGGCGGTGATCCTCAACGCCCTGCGCGCGCTGCGCCCCGGCCGGGACCGGGCCGTCCGCCTGGGCGCGCGGGACGCCGCGCTCACCCGGCGCTTCCAGGGTGAGCACGAGAGCATCCGGGCTGGTGTCGAGCAGCTGCGCCGCGTTGCGGACGCCCTGGGATCCGCCCCGCCCGATGCGGCGCTGGCCCAGGTCCGTGATGCTTACCGGCTGCTGGTCGAGGAGATCGGGCCACATGAAAAGGCAGAGGAGGAGGAACTCTTCCCAGCCGTTAGGCGGCTACTTGGCGGGGATGAAGTGACCGCCACGATGAGCCGGGCCCATGCCGAGATCGCCCACCAAATCAGGCGGCTCGGCCAGCTCCTCGGCGACATCGGCCCGGGGCCTGCCGACGAGGTGGACTTTGCTGACCTGCGCGGCCTGCTCTACGGGCTGCATGCCATCCTCCGGCTGCACACCGCCCAGGAAGACGAAAACTACCTCTCGCTCGGTGACGACCCGGCGAGCCCGGGCGGCGGGGACAGACGGATAGCTGTGCCATAAGGCTTGCCTGCCGGGCAGGCAGAATCATCAGCGCCACGGCTATGGCCAGCAAGTATCGGGGCACCCTTGAGCCTGTGCCTGGGCTTGCTGGTATGCCTGCGCCGCCCGCCCGCCGCGGGCTGGTCCCATGCTGACGCCCTGTCGCCGTCACCAGTTGCCGGAGGGCTGCCCGGCCCGGCCGGCCCTGCATGGCGGTCTGTTACCTGTCCCATCGCCTGCGCCCCCTCGAAGGGTCCTGCGCCTATCAGTCAGGATCGCGGCTGCCGTGCCTTTGCGGCAGGGGCCAATATCCCCGGGCGGCAGGACCACAGGCATTCTTACCTCGTGGTCCGCGTGACGCGGCCAAAGGCAGCCCAGCCGCCCTTGTCACAGATCACGGCACCCAGCGGCCATGTCCTGCCCGACAGCGAGCCCCGCTAGGTCCCGGCGGCAGATGGGCGGGATGCTGCGAGAGCGAATCTGAAGCTGACCAGGGGGAATCAGGCCGGAGGCTGCGGCTGGGGGCCAACAGCCCTACCGCTCCGGGGCCGTGCGAGGTTGCCTGCGTATAAGATCTTCGGCAAGGTCGTGGTGAGTATGGGCATCCGGGGCAAGGCTGGGTGGCCGCTCGCCAGGGTCACGGCGGCAGGCGTGGCCTCTGCGGCTGCGGTCCCCCGCGACGTAGCGGCGGCTCCGGCCATGCCGGATCTGCATGGCATCCCCGGCGTTCCCAGACATGGCTCGGGCGCGCTGCGCTCGGGGCGTGCGGACGCCCCGCCGAGAGGCAGTTGGGGCCGTACCGGGAAGCAGGCCCGCTGATGTCGCTGGCACCTGCGCAGACCGGCCCGGTCGAGGTAACCCCACCCGTGGGCCTGAGCGGCGCAGAGGTTGCGGAGCGGCGTTCGCGCGGGCTGGCTGCGGGGGGAGCGGAACGCACCAGCCGCCCGGTCGCTGAGATACTGCGGGCGAACATCCTGACCCGGTTCAACGGCATCCTCGGCGTGCTGCTCGCCGTGATCCTGCTGGCCGGCGAGCCACAGGATGCGCTGTTCGGCATCGTGCTGGTGGCCAACGCGCTGATCGGGATCGGGCAGGAGCTGCGCGCCAAGCTGACCCTGGACCGGCTCGCCGTGCTCAGCGCGCCGCAGGTCCGGGTGATCCGCGACGGCACGCCGCGCGATATGCCTGACGGGGACCTCGTCCCGGGCGACTTGGTCGCGCTGCGCCCCGGCGACCAGCTGGTGGCTGACGGGGTCCTGCGCACCGGGGCGGCCCTGCAGGTCGACGAATCACTGCTGACCGGTGAATCCGAGCCCGTGGGCAAACGGCCAGGAGACCAGCTGCTGTCGGGCAGCTTCGTGGTGGCCGGCTCAGGCGGCTACCAGGCCACCGAGGTGGGTGCCGCCGCGTACGCGCGGAAGCTGGCCGCCGAGGCACGCCGGTTCACGCTGGTGCGCTCCGAGCTGCTGGAGGGCATCAACCGGATCCTGCGCTACGTCACCTGGGCCATCGCGCCGGTAGCCGTGCTCATGCTGGTCAGCCAGCTGCACGTCCATGACAGCGCCCGGGAGGCGCTCACCGCGACAGTCGCCGCACTGGTGGGCATGGTGCCCCAGGGACTGGTGCTGCTGACCAGCGTTGCCTTCGCCGTGGCCGCCGTCACCCTGGCCCGCCGTCAGGTCCTGGTCCAACAGCTTCCCGCGGTCGAGGGCCTGGCCCGGGTCGATGTGGTCTGCTTCGACAAGACCGGCACCCTCACCGACGGCGGCATCACGTTCGAGTCCACCGTCCGGCTCGACGAGCACACCCCAGCCGAAGCGGCCCTCGGCGCACTCGCCAGTGACGAGAACCAGAACACGACGCTGGCCGCCATCGGGAAGGCCTTCCCGCCGCCCGCTGGCTGGGCCCGGCAAGCGGCCGTGCCGTTCTCCTCCGCCCGCAAGTGGAGCGCGGCCAGCTTCACCGGGCACGGCACCTGGGTGCTGGGAGCACCAGAGATTCTCCTGGCCAGCGGAAGCCAGGAACACCTGGCCCAGGCGGCCCGGCTCGCAGCCAGCGGCCGCCGGGTCCTGCTGGTCGCCCACGCAGCTGGATCCCTGGAGGGCGATTCGCTTCCGGCGGGCCTGCAGCCGGCCGCATTCATCGTGCTCACGGAACAGCTGCGATCCGATGCCGCGGCGGCCATCGCGTACTTCACGGCGCAGGGCGTGGCATTGAAAGTGATCTCCGGGGACAGCCCGCAGACCGTCAGCGCCGTCGCCAGGCAGGCGGGCCTGCCCCAGGCCGGCGATCCCGTCGACGCGCGGGACCTGCCAGAAGACCCCGCCGCGCTCGGCGCCGTGCTGGACGAGCGTTCCGTCTTCGGCCGGGTGACACCGCATCAAAAACAGGCGATAGTGCAGGCCCTGCAAGCGCGTGGGCACACCGTGGCGATGACCGGCGACGGCGTCAACGACGTGCTGGCGCTCAAGCTCGCCGACCTCGGCATCGCCATGGGCTCCGGCGCACCAGCCACGAAAGCGGTCGCCGAGCTAGTGCTGCTCGACGGCAAGTTCACCACGCTCCCCGGGATCGTGGCAGAAGGACGCCGGGTCACGGCCAACATCGAGCGCGTCGCGAACCTCTTCATCACCAAGACTGTGTGGGCGGCACTGCTCGCAGTTGCCGTCGGCGCCACGCTGCTGCCCTACCCGTTCCTGCCCAGGCACCTGACCATCATCGACACGCTGGCCATCGGCATACCATCCTTCTTCCTGGCCCTGGCACCCAACACGCGGCGCTATCGGCCCGGGTTCACCAGACGGGTGCTGCGTTTCGCCATCCCGGCCGGCGCCATCGTGGCCGCGGCGACATTCGCCGGGTACTGCCAGGCCCGCGCCGCCGGCCTGCCGCCCGTGCAGCAGGGCACCGCCGCGACCCTGGTCACCCTCACCCTCAGCCTGTGCGTGCTGGCCCTGCTCGCGACACCACTGACCTGGCGGCGCATCCTGCTCATTGCCGCAGTGCCAGGCGCGTTCGCCTTGCTGTTCCCGGTCCCTGCGGTGCGCAATTTCTATGCTCTGGAACTGCCCCGCGGCGAACTCGGGATCACATTGCTGATCGCCGCCCTGGGAGTCGCGGCACTCACCATCTTCTGGGCGCTGGCCCGGCGGCGTACTTCTGGGTAAGCGAATCACCGGCCCCCCCCCCGCAAAACTATTGAGGAAATTTCGCATTGTTGAAGGCCACCTAATTCGGCAGAACCGGGCGAGCATGGTGGCTACTCTTGCACCGGGGGAGAGAGATCCCGGTGAGAGACTGGCGCGCCGCGAGCTCAGAGCGTAAGCGTCGCCGTCCCTGGCTGGCACTTGGTCGCGGACAGAGCGCAAGCACTTCGACATCGACGGCGATCAGCGTCATGGGCTTTTCAGCGTTCGAGCGATGCTCTTTGCCCAGCCCTCGATCTCGGGCCAGTCGCGGTTGTCGCCGAAACGACCGCCGAAAGCATGGAAGAACAAGCGCGAGGGCAACGGCCACTGATGTCGCTGGATCGCGCCAGCGAAGACCCTGTACCCGCGCGGGTGAATCGCATCTTGGAACTCGCCGATCTCCCTGGGCTCGCGCCTCATCAGCTTGCCGATCCCACGATGCGTGTCACCGAACAAGCCGACACTGAACAACCACACCGGTCGCGCGGCAAGCGCGCCGCTGTTGGCGCGCAGAAACTCGGTCGCGCTCGGGATCCAGCTCTGGTTGTAGACGCCGCTGCCGAGAACGACCGCGTCGTATCCCGCGAGGTCATCGACGTCATCGACTGGCCGGGCGTCGACTTGGGCTCCGGCTTCTGCGAGCCTGGTGGCGATTCGCTCGGCGACACCTCTAGTGGATCCGTGCCCGGTCGCGTAGGCGACGAGAACGCGCGCGCCCTCGCTCACGTCCGCGAGCCTACGCCAGTTGAAGGATGATGACCGACATCCGTGGCGCATCGAACCCGGCGGCCAACCGCGAGCTGGCGTGGAACCCGGCGCACCCGAGCTGGCGGGAGGGATTCCGCGGGATCGATGAGCAGGTCGCCACGATCGTGTTCGCCACCCCGGCCGTCAGCAAGTGGATCGAAGACCGGATCGGCTGGTCAATCAAGAGGTTCGTCTGCACAGCTCGCCCCGCGCCGCCATCCTTGCCAACCAGCCTGGCCGACGCCAGCGCGGGATCATCATGCAGCAATCTCCGGATTGCCGCGACATCACCCGCGCGAACCGCCAACTGCAGCTCGACCGCGACCTGGCCGTCGCTAGGGATCCGCTTGCCACTCTCCTGCGCACTCATCGTGGCCCAGCATGCCAGGGGCCGCTGTGTATCACTGCGAACCATCCACGGCTGCGTGCGCTTCCGTAGCACCCGATTCGGGGATCGGCTGGGTCAGGGATTCGATGAGAGCGATCATGGCGTCAAGAGCTGCTTCAAGCGGTTGGGTGGTGCGCTGGACCTGACCCAACAGAAGACCTCCCTGAATGGCCGCCAGGGTCGCGAGAGCGAGGTTGTCAGGGTCGGCAGCCGAGACAAGATGTCCGCGGTCCCGCATGGCACGAAGGCCGCTGCGGATCCCGGCGTGCCACCGCTCGAACCCGGCCGCGATGTCAAATCGGGCCTGCTCGTCTTGGTCAGCGAGTTCGCTGGCCAGCGATCCGATCGGGCAGCCACCCCGGCACTGAGCCTGACGCTGCATCTCCACTACGCTGTCCCGCCAGGCCCGCAGCCCTTGGATGCTGTCGAGGTGCGCGAGTGAGGGTTCCTGACTGCCGACGACCCGATCGGCCTGATACCGGATCACGGCATGCACTAGGGCGGTCTTGTCGGAGAAGTAGTGGTAGAGCTGCGAAGCGCTCACCCCGGCCGCTGCCCTGACGTCGTCGATCGTGGTGGCGGAAACGCCATGGGTGAACATCAGGTCGGCAGCACTGCAGATGATGCGCTCGCGGGTGCGCTCGCCCTTGAGTGTTAGCCGTGGGGCCCCCGCGCGAGGGCTGGTGGAGCTCATAAAGCCGCACCTTACCAACTTCTGGAGTTGCCCTTCCATTTTTGGGTGTGCACCATGACTGGCGAGCGCCGCTCAAGGACCGGGCGCTTTCGCTCAATCACTCACTCAGGGATGCCTCGTCAATCAAACGCTCTTCAACCTCGTCGCGGCGGCGGCAACGGCCGAACTACTTCATGCCGCGATGGAGACATTCAGCGCCCGGGGCAAGGTCAAGCGACTGGACGCGTACATCAAAAACCTGCCCTACAAAGAGATGCCCGTGAACGTCAACACCCCGATCAAGGTGATGGGCTTTGCGGGCACGGCCTTCGTCGTCCTATTCGGGTTTTCCTACCTGGTCGTTTCAGTACTCGACCTTCACGGGGACACCGCTCTTTACTACGTCCTCGCGGTTGTGCTCCTGACCTATCTCGGGTCGCTCATAGGGTTCGACAGGTTTCATTCCGAGATAGGGGCGGTCACCCGGCAGTTCAAGAAGAAGTAGCCACCTCGACGCCTGCGCGGCCGCCGCGGTGCTGGGCCGCTGGCAGCCGATCGGGCACGGCCGCGGAAAAGTGCTTCGTGAAGATCAACAACTGAACCCGGCGAAACGCCCTCTGACCTGGGATTTGAGCGGTAAGTGGAGCTAAGGGGACTCGAACCCCTGACCCCCTGCTTGCAAACCCGGGCCGGTCCTCCCGCCGACCACGCTGAATGTTAAAAGGCCAGTTCAGCAGCGCTGGCACCCTGGTCGCAGCCCTGCCACCGGTGGCCCTGGTGCTGAGCCTGGAGACACTAATCGGGCTGGTCCGCCGCTCCCGCGAGCGCGGAGCGAGTACCTGTAACGACCACCCCGATCCGCTGCTTGGCCAGTGCCCGCACCAGGTGGCCATGACGGCTGATGACGCAGTCATAAGCGCCTACCTTCACAGCCGCGACTGCTACGGCGACACTCCCTCACAACGCCAACTGGCGGCTCAGTTCGGCCTCAGCCGGGCCAAAGTGGCCACACTGATCGGCTCGCTCAACGGAAACAGTGGTCCGAGTGCGGCCCAGGCGGAAGTACCAGCGACTACGTACACTGGTTGACGTGAGTGAACCTGCGCACGACATCCCCGCTGACAGTGAGGCCGTGACGACTGCTGTCGCCAACGCGCGCCGCGGGGTCATCACTCACCTGACGGTGGCTGGTGAGCGGGTCGCCGCCATCGTCCCAGAGTCGGTGATCGAGGCGCTCCGCTCCGCGGAGGACGCTGAGGACATCGCCGAAGCTGACGCCGCCTGGGATGAGCCCGGTGAGTCGATTCCCTTGGAGGAGCTCGAAGCCGAGTTCGGGCGCTGATCTCGTGGCCGTCTACGCCGTCGAGGCCCGTCCGCGCGTCCGCAAGGCCTTGCGCCAACTCGACGCGGGCACCCGGAAGGACGTCCTAGAGGCGATGCGGAACCTCGGCGCCGATCCGAGGCCACAGGGGGTCAAACCCTTAAAGGGCTACCGGCCATGGCTGCGAGTACGGGTGGGTGACTACCGGATCATCTACGACGTGGACGACGACGCCCGGGTGGTAACCATAGCTGTGGTCGGGCACCGCCGTGACGTGTACCGGGGCCTGGAACTGTAAGCCTCTACCGACCAGCCGACCCAGCCCGGGAACCCGTAACGGCCACCCGAGCCACTGCCCGGCGACTGCCCACACCAGGTGGCCATGACTGCCGACGGCGCGGTCATCAGCACCTGCCTGCACGGCCGCGACTACGATAGCGACCCCCGTCGCCGCGCTCCGCACGAACTGATACCTGAACCAGACGTGGATGGGGCAACGTCAGGTACTCAGAAAAGCCGGCATGGTGCCGCCAAGGCATACAAGCGTGCAAGCTCAGCTCTTGGTGTCGGCTGCTGCGGATCGAAACTGGGTGAGGATCTTCCGGATCAGGGCAATGGCGTGGTAAGCGATGACGAGGGCGATGGCCAGCGCCACCGCCGGGTCCAGCCAGTACCAGCCCCCGGTGGCCAGGATGATCGCTCCCGCCACGGCCACACCGGCTGCCGCGGCGGCGTCGGCGATGGTGTCGAGCAGGATCGCCGCGACGGACAGGTCCCCGTCCCCAGCTTCACCGTCCTCTCCGTCTTGGTGAAGGATTAGGGCGCCGGCGGTCATCACCAGCGCGGCGATGCCGCTGACCACGAGCACCGGCAGGCCGTCAACCGCAGGCGTGCGGTTCAGCAATCGATCCGCTGCTGCGCCAGCGACGAGCAGTTCAAGGAGCAGCAGCCAACCGCTGTTGATCAGCGCGGCAATGCCGGTGGCGTTCGGGTAGCCCTTGGGCCGCGCACGGTCCGCCGGGCGCCCTGACAGGCCGATGGCCAGCAGGGCCACCCCCACGCCAGCGGCGTCGAGGAGATAGTCACCGCCTTCCGCGAGCACCGCGAGCGAACGGGCCCTCACGCCCACCGCCACCAGGCCGGCCACGAGGGCAAGATTGAGAACGAGAACTATCGTCAGGCGCCGGGTTCGGGACACGCTGGCGATCCTATGAACCGGCTGCGCGGGCGACGTCCAAGCCAGCGGTGGCAAGAGCGCACCGCCGTCATTGCAGTGATCTACTACACCTTGTAGATTTCAGCCGTGTCCCTTCGCGTGCAAGCCGTCCGCGCGGTAGCTGGCACAACCGTGGCCTTGCTGGCGGCGGGCTGCTCGCTCGTGCATTCTTCCTCGGCCAGCTCGTCCAGCATGCCGGGGACTACGATCTTCCCTAGCGGGCAGCGGCCGCTGCTGCCCGCTGTCTCTGGCCGGAGGCTCACTGGCGGGAAGCTCAGTCTGGCTGCGGACCGCGGGCAAGTGATAGTGCTGAACTTCTGGGGATCATGGTGCTCGGTCTGCCAGCAGGAAGCACCTGCGCTGGCGGTCGCCGCCCGGCAGTTCACCCCATCGGGCGTCCGCTTCGTCGGCGTCGACGTCGCTGACAACTCCGCCAGCGCCAGGGCCTACATGCAGCACCACGGGCTTCGCTATCCAAGCCTGAGCGATCCGGGCGACCGCATCGCGCTCGAGTTCAATCGGCTGATCCCCATCACCGCCTTGCCCAGCACGCTCGTGATCTCTCCGGACGGCAGGATCGCCGGGCGCGTGATCGGCGCCGCATCCGACCATGACCTCCGGCGCCTGATCAAAGCAGCCTTGTAGACGGTCCTGGTTCTCCCCTCTTCCTCGTAGGCGCCACAACCAGGTGAGTGGTCGCCGGGTCTAGGGTACGGCTCAGCTCGCTGACGCCAGGGTGGCGGCGACGGCTTCGGGATCTGCGCAGCCGACGATCCACTCGTCCCACGGGGCACCCTCCAAGCGCACCCTCACGCCGCGGGGCGTATCGCCATGGACTGCGACGAACATCTTCTCGCCATGGCCGCGGACAGTGGCCACAGTGGCGACGCCGGGGACGCGCATCCCGACCTTGAAGCCGACCCCGATCCCGGTCCAGCCGTGGGCATCGTCGAGCACCTCGACGCCGCGAAGCGCCGACAGCGGCACACGAAGGTCGCCGTGAACTGCCTCGGCCTTCTCCGCACCCGATAGGTGAAGCACCAGTTCGGTGCCTTCCAGCTGCAGTTCTGCCACGTCAGACTCCTCGCGTCTGGTGGGTCCAGCGTATGACAGAAACTTCCCCGTGCAACATGGAGAAGTTGCCCCGAAAGCTCACAGATCCGGTGGGTGGCGGCACCTACTCGTCCCCCGTATTCCTCACCGGCGCCAAATCCTTGCGATATGGAGGCCAGAACGGTTCGTGTCGAGCGCTCCCTGACTGAACTCCAGAACGGGGCTTCCGGAAGCCGATCGGGCACGCCACGGGCACGAGTGAGAGGAACGCCAGCCTTAACGGGACGGGTCTCACCTCGGCTCGTTCTGGCAGAATCCGGGCTATGGGGGCATGGGTAACGCTGCTGGCGACGATCGCTGGCGCTTCCATTGCTCTCGCCGGTCAGCACGTGGCCAGACGAAGAGATTCCCGAACCCGGATCGGCGAGCTTCTGCTGGAGCAGTGCGCCCAGGTCGTTGGCCTATCCGATGACTTCCGGGTGCGCGTCTGGGAGGAGAGGGAGCTGGGCCTGCGGGGTCGAGTCGACACGTGGGACCTCAGCGGCTACCGGCATGCCGCGGCGCGTCTGAAAATCCTTTGTGACGATGCCGCCTTACTTGATGCACTTGAGGAGATGACGGAGGCTGGAAAAGAACTTGGCCGCTACTGGCGGCGAGGAGGCGCAGATCCTGCCGAGATTGAGGCGCGCCGTGATCGAGACAAGCTCGCCCGCCAGCGATTCGTGGCTGCCAGCGCCGGGCTAGTAAGGCGACGGCTGACGGCTGGCTAAGAAGCATGGGTGGGCGGTTTTCAAGATCGCTGTTGCATCGCTGCGTATCGAGGCTGTGACCTGCTCAGTTGCCGATCCAACGAGGCCTGCTAGCCAAAAGATCATCCCGCGAATATCCCGCGTCGAAGCCGATTGAGCGCCGACTCTGGTGTCTGACTGCCTCATACTCGGAGCTAAGCAGGCGTTCACCCGCGAGGTGCCGATGGATGACCCGAACGATCCGTATAGCCCGGATAACCTGTCATGGAACTGGCGGTTTGGGGGGCCGAAGTGGCGGCCGTTCAGCGGCCGAGGCGGGCGCGGGCCGCGCGTTCCACCACCCCCGTGGGCCAGGAATCCGCCGAAGCCGAGTAAGGCCGAGCGCGAACAGGCAAAGCGCGCCGAAGCGCGAGCAGAGCGACTGCACCTGGCTGGCCTGACCAACGCCGCGGTGATCATCATGGGCGTGGTCCTAGGCGCAGTGGTGGTCATGCTCGTGCTGGTGCTGGTCAGCCATCATTAAGGGCTCCGCTCGGTGGCTGCGCTGATCTACCTGCACTCGACGGACGAGCGGCAGCGGGAGATCGCCGACGCACTCGGCGACCTGGCAGCCGGGGAGCTGAAACGCAAGCCACGCCGGGCACGAGGGATGGCGGCCGGAAGCCGATCGGGCACACAACGGGCACGAAGTGGAGGAGTGCCTCTTGAAGATCAGCTAAAGCGCCTCTGACCTGGGAAATTGTGGAGCTAAGGGGACTCGAACCCCTGACCCCCTGCTTGCAAAGATCGTGGACCTAGCTGCCTGATCTGGCCTTCCGCAGGTGAGCGACTATGTGGCGTGTCCCTGAGTGACCGTGATTCACCGCTGATCAGACCCTGTTGGCTTATTTGGCTCAGGCGGTGGCGGTGAGGTCGAGCCGCTGGAGGTGGGTGGTCCGGGTCCGGTCGAGGGGCCTG